>Ga0187780_10002763_pt1 | contig 13184 bp, 12 predicted proteins | sample 1015_Q2_SP10_20__FD_132429 | JGI IMG/M metagenome (GOLD analysis project Ga0187780, IMG submission 132429) | Tropical peat soil microbial communities from peatlands in Department of Meta, Colombia - 1015_Q2_SP10_20_MG | ecosystem: Environmental > Terrestrial > Soil > Wetlands > Peat | place...
AAGCGGCACGCCCACCTCACCTTCGTCGTCGTCGGGGGAGGGCCGACCGGCGTCGAAGTGGCCGGAGCGCTCGGGGAAATCCGCCGCTACGCGCTGCGCAAGGATTTCCGGCATATCGACCCCAGAGAAGCGACCGTGATGCTCCTTGAAGGCGGCCCGCGCATCCTGCCGAGCTACCCGCGCCAGCTCTCGGAGCGGGCCAAGCACGAGCTTCGCCGTCTCGGCGTCGAGGTGCGAGAGGAGACCATGGTCTCCTCGATCAGGCCGGGGTCCGTCAGCGCTGCGGGGTGGACCATCCCCACTCAGACGGTCGTGTGGGCCGCCGGAAACATTGCCAGCCCACTCACCAAGTCACTCGGGGTGCCACTCGATCGCGCCGGCCGGGTGATTGTTGAGCCCGACTGCACTATCCCCGGGCATCCTGAAGTGTTCGTGCTCGGCGACGCCGCCTCTTTTCACGATGGGCGCTTCGGCACCCTTCCGGGAATTTGCCCCGTCGCAATCCAGATGGGGCAGTACACGGCTCGTGTCATTCGCGGGGATCTCGCGCGCCGCCCACGCCGGCCGTTCAGCTACTGGGACAAGGGGCAGCTCGCGGTCATCGGACGGGGACACGCAGTGGCGGACATCTGGCGCCTGCGCTTCGGGGGCTTCCTGGCGTGGCTGATCTGGATCTTCGTCCACATCTTCTTCTTGATCGGGTTCCGCAATCGGGTGATGGTACTGCTGGAATGGGGATGGGCCTACTTCACCTACCAGCGAGGCGCCCGCCTCATCACCTGGTCCTGGAACCCCGGGCCCCGCGGTCCCCTCGGAATCACCGGCAATACCGGGGAACATGGCGTCCAGGAAGGATCACCGCCTCAAACTCCATGACCATCGATGCTGCTGCCGTCAAAGTCGAAGCGCGCCGCCTCGGCTTCGTCGCCTGTGGCATCACCACCCTCGACCCGCTTCCTCACGCCGCCGAGCTGGACCGCTGGCTCGGGTCGGGTCTCGCCGGCAACATGCGCTACCTCCATCGCCAGGCACGCAAACGGAAGGATCCTCGGCTCGCCGATAGAAGCGCTCGCAGGGCGGTGGTTGTTCTAGATAACTACTACTACCCGGAGAGTGCGCCTGCCAAAGGACCACACGTGGCGCGCTACGCGAGAGGCGAGGACTACCACCGAGTCACCCTGCGTCGCCTCGACAATCTTGCGGAGTTTCTTCGCCAGCACGGAGCCGAGGCGGCCCGTCCCTACGTCGATACCGGACCGATCGCCGAACGGGAGCTGGCCCAGCGCGCTGGGCTGGGATGGATTGGCAAGAACACCATGTTGCTGCGTCCCAATCTCGGCTCCTGGTTTTTCATCGGCGAGGTCCTCACCGATCTCCCCCTGCAGATCGATCCCCCTTTCGAGACCGATCATTGCGGCTCCTGCACTCGCTGTCTCGACGCCTGTCCGACCGCCGCCTTCCCGTCACCGCGGGTGCTGGACGCGACCCGCTGCATCTCCTATGTCACGATTGAGCAGAAAGGCCCTATCCCCGCCGCCATCGCCGAGCGACTGTCCGGCTGGGCGTTCGGCTGTGACATCTGCAACGACGTTTGCCCCTGGAACCAGCGGTTCGCGGAGCCATCCACGATTCCCGCGTTCCACCCTCGTGGGGTGCCGGAGGGGCAGGGGCCGGACTTCTTCGAAGCCATGAACGAACCTGGGTTCGAGGAGCGCTTCGGTGACACCGCCCTCGCTCGTCCCGGCCTGGCCCGGATGCGCCGCAATTGGGCCGCGGCTTGGGAATCCCTTCCGTAGCGCGGGTCCGCACTCACGGGCTACACTTGGAGATGCCACCGTCGTTGCATTCCATCGCCGTTTTCGTCACGGATATCGACCGCGCCAAGCGCTTCTATCGGGACGACCTGGAACTACCGGTCACCCGAGAAGGCTCCTTCGGGGCGGAGTTCTTCGAAGGGACCACCCATCTCGGCGTGCATCCGGCCGTGCACCCTGACGCCCGCGAACTTGTTGGCAGGCATACCGGGGTCACCCTCCATGTGGAAGGGATCCTCGACTACTGCGAACGGCTCCACGAGCGGGGTGTGCGATTCCTCGCCGAGCCCACCAGGCAATCGTTCGGTGTCATGGCGATGATCGCCGACCCGGACGGGAATATCCTCGCGCTCTGGGACGATCAGCCTCCGGAGAACGAATGATGTCGCGCCTCTATATCAGCCTAGTCTCGATATGGACCTGGGCTGTGCTCGGCTTCTGCCTCGCGGCCTGGCTTCCCCTTTTGGCTGTAGTCCGCCTTGCGACTGCCTGGGGCGACCCGGGGCGCTACTGGGCGGGTCTGCTGTTCCGAAAGGTCGCGGTCGTCACGGCCACGCTGAATCCGCTGTGGCGCTTCAGGGTGACCGGCACCTTGCCGGCAAACCCCCGCAATCCCTTTGTCGTGGTCTCCAACCACGAGTCATTCGTCGACATCCTGCTCATCAGCCACCTCCCTTGGGAAATGAAGTGGCTCTCCAAGGTGGAGATCCTGCGTATTCCGGTACTTGGGTGGGACATGTGGCTCGCGGGTGACGTGCCCGTCGAGCGGGGTACGGCCAGGAGTGCGGCGAAAGCCTTGCGACGTTGCCGCGAGATTCTCGCGCAACACGTATCGGTGATCATCTTTCCGGAAGGCACCCGGTCCCCCACGGGAGAGATGCTTCCCTTCAAAGACGGCGCCTTCCGGCTCGCCATCGACGCCGGGGTACCCGTACTCCCGTTGGTCGTACGCGGCACCCGGACGGCGCTCCCCAAGCATGGATGGCGCTTCGGGCGCTCCGACGCGGAGGTACGGGTGCTCGAGCCGATCGAAACCACCGGCCTCCGCAGTACGGATGTCGAAGCGCTCAAGGAGCGGGTGTTCGAGCGCATTGCCAAGGTGCGCCGCGAGATGGAGGGAGCCGCCACACCAGTCGCCGCATCCTGATCTCAGGCTGCTCGCCACTCAGCTTCTGCCCAGGTCCGCGGGAGCCCGCGATCTGCCGACCGCGCCGGCCAGCACCAGCAGGGTGAGCAGGTAGGGGAGCATCAGGAAGAGCTGATAGGGGACCCCGATCAGGAGAGACTGACCCAGAAACTGCAATGCCATTGCCGCGCCGAAGAACAGCGCCGCCCCGAAGACGCGCCCGGGGTGCCAGGAGCCGAGCACCACGATCGCGATCGCGATAAACCCCCTCCCCGCTGTCATCTTCTCCGCAAACGTCCCGACCTGCGCGAGCACGAGGCTCGCCCCGGCGAGGCCCGCGAACCCTCCGCCGATCACCACTCCCGTCGCGCGCACTCGCCCGACCCGCACCCCGGCGGCTCTGGCGTTCTCCGCCGATTCTCCCGCCGCCCGCAGCCGGAGCCCCCATGCCGTTCGGAAGAGCAGCCACCAAAGCAGTGGAACTGCCACGTAGGCGGCGTAGGTCAGGACGCTCTGTGCGAAGAGCGCCGGCCCGATGGCCGGGATTTGACTGAGGCCCGGAAGCGGGACATTGGGCAGGGTCGGCAGGCTCAACCCCACGCCACCGGGGCCGTAGGCCTGCCGGTAGATCGCTCCGGTGAGCCCGACCGATCCCAGAGTGAGAGCGGTTCCAGTGATGATTTGTTCGGCCCCCGCCTGCACAGCGATCAGCGCGAATAGCGAGCTCAAGGCGACCCCGGCGAGCATTGCCGCCCCACAGCCAACCCACGGCCCCCCCGCACTCGCCCCCAGCGCCGCGGCCAGAGCACCGCAGAGCATCGCGCCCTCGATGCCAAGATTGATCACACCGCCGCGCTCGGTCACCGTCTCGCCCAGCGCGGCCAGCAGGAGCGGAGTCGCCACCCGAACGGCTGCCGCGAGGAAGGACGTCAGAAGCTCGTCCGTCATCGGCTACGTCCCCATCGCGGCGGCCACGTTCCTGCGCCGCAGCACATCGGCCAGCAGGACCACGATCGTGATGGCCGCCTCGACCATGTAGACGGCCACCGCCGGCACCCCCGCCTCGCGCTGCATCGCGCTCGCTCCCGCCTCGATCGCGGCAAACAGAAGACCGGTGAGGATCGTCGCCAGCGGATGGAGCCGCGCGAGGAGTGCCACGGCGATTGCTGTGAACCCGTATCCCGGCGACAGGTTCTGAAACAGCGCGAAGGTGGTTCCCGACACCTCGATACTCCCAGCCAGGCCAGCAAGTGCTCCCGACCCGAGGAGGGCCAGACCGAACACCCGCTGCGTTCTGACCCGCCCAATTACGGACGCCGCCCGCGGATTCTCTCCCGTCGCACGAAGCTGGAAGCCGGCGAGGGTCTGCCGCTCGAATACCCAGAGGCCGAAGGCGAGCGCCAGCGCCAGAGCCAGACCCAGATGCAGCCGGGTTCCCGCGAGGGCGGGGAGGCGAGCCGATGCCGGCAGCGGGTTGCTCTGCGGATAGATATGGGTCGATTCCTGAAGCGGCCCCAGGACCATCCAGCTGACCAACGCGTCGGCCACAAAGTTGAGCAACAGGGTGCTGATCACCTCCAGCACCCCGAATCGGAGCCGGAGGATGGCCGGAATCGTGGCCCAGAGGCAGCCTGCGATCAGACCCGCAGCGAGAACGACCGGTATGGCCAACGAACGGGGCCACGCAGCCAGCCCGAGACCGATCCAGGTCGCCGCGATCGCCCCCGCGTAGAATTGGCCCTCGGCCCCGATGTTGAGGGCCCCGGCCCGAAACGCGAGACCGACCGCGAGACCGACAATGATCAGGGGAATGGCCCGCGGCAACAACGCCGAGAGGATTGCGTCGGAAGTTCCGAACGCCCCGTGAAGCATGGCGACCATCGCGGCCGAAGCGTCGTACCCGCTCGCCGCAAGGCCCAGGAAGAGCACTAGAAAGCCCGTGACGACGGCGACGGCCGCGCGCGTCAAGTCGCCGAGCATCGGTTGTTTCATGTGCCTGCTCCCAGCATCAGCCGGGCGATCGCGGCTCGATCACCGCTCGAAGTCGGCTCCACCAGCTGGCCGCTGGCCAGCACGACGACGCGGTCGGCCAGTTCCAGCAGCTCGTCCAGGTCGGCGAGATGCACCAACACCGACACCCCCGCCGCTGCCGCTTCCCGCAGCCGTTGGTGGACCTCGTCGGTGGCCCGCAGGTCCAGTCCCCGCGTCGGATTCTCCGCCACCAACACTCGCGGTCGCCGCGCCAGTGCCTCCGCGATCAGGAACCGCTGCTGATTGCCGCCACTCAGAGTCCTGGCTGGAGCCGCCGACCCGGATGCTCGGACCTCGAAGCGGGCAATGAGGGCGTCAGCGCTATTCGCCGCGGCTCGCCAATCAATCCAAGGGCCCCGCACCCATTCCGCGGAACCGCCCTGACTCAGAACCAGGTTCTCGGTCAGGGAAAAGCCTCCAACCATCCCCTCGCTGGTGCGGTCCTCTGGAACGAACGACACCGGGCCCAGCACCTCGAGAGTCCCACGCGCGGGCCGGGCAATCCCTGCGATCGCCCGCAACAACTCTCGCTGGCCATTCCCTTCGACCGCTGCGACTCCCACCACCTCTCCCGCGCGAACCCTGAGGCTCGCTTGCCGGAGGCCGCTCCCGCTCCCGGCCAACCGCGGCAAGGCCAGGTCCGACGCGAGCACGGTGGTTTCCGCCAGTGGCTGGCTCGGCAATCTGAAGCGCGGCGGTGGAGCTTCGCCGAGCATGTAGGCGGCCAGCGAATCGGCGCTCTCCCCGACCGCGGGACCCGTGTGCACCACTCGCCCCCGCCGGAGGACCGTCACCCGGTCGGCAATCGCGAGAGCCTCCGACAGCTTGTGCGTGATCAGGACCGACGCGACCCCGGAGTCGCGCAGGGCTCGGACCAGCTGCAGGAACGAATCGGCTTCGGTCGGTGCGAGCACCGAAGACGGCTCATCAAGGAGGAGGATGCGTGCGTCGGCGGCGAGGGCCTGCAGGACTTCCAGCCGCTGTTTCAGTCCAGCGGAGAGCGAGTCGGTCCGTGCGTCAGGCGGTATATCGAGACCGGTCGTCCGTGAAAGGGCATCCAGCCGAGATCGGATGGAGGCCCGATCGAACCGCCAACCGCCTGCCAAGGCCACGTTCTCGAGCACCGTGAATGCCGGTACGGAGGTGAAATGTTGATGCACCATGCCGATACCGAGCGCCTTGGCCGCTACCGGGTCGGGCAACCTGTGCGCGCGTCCGTCGATGATGACCTGGCCAGCGTCCGGGCGAACCAACCCGAACGCGATCTTCATCAGGGTGCTCTTGCCCGCGCCGTTTTCGCCCAGGAGGGCATGGATCTCACCCGGTTGCAGGGAGAAGTCCACCCCAGCGAGCGCTTCTACCGGGCCGTATCGCTTCGAAATCCCGCGAAGCTCGAGGGCCGCGGTCACATTCCGGTTGGGTGGTCGTGGAATTCCCAGGGAAGATCGAAATGGCCGCCCAGGTGCTCAGCCAATGCGCGCACGCCGACCGTTTCGGTGGCGTAGTGGCCGGCGTAGATCACGTTAAGCCCCCACTCCATCGCGTCGAAGTAGGTATGGGCCGCGCCTTCGCCGCTAATGAATGTGTCACAACCGGCGTCTCGCGCCTGCGCGATCGCACTGCCGGCGCCGCCGGTGATGACCCCGACCTGAGTGATGTGCTCGTGCCCTCCCGGGATGAGCCGGATCGCCGCAAAATCGATGGCCAACACGTCTGCCAGGCGCTGGACCAGCGCCGATCGAGTCGGCGCACTCTCGTGGGCCGATCCCATGACCCCGATGTCGATGCCCTTGTGCTTGCCGAAGCTGCGGGTGCTGGTAAGGCCCAGCCAGCGAGCCAGGACCGCATTGTTCCCGACTTGTGGGTGAACGTCGAGGGGAATGTGGGCCGAATACAGTGCCGCGTCCCGGTCGAGCAGGGCGCTGATTCGCCGGTAGCGCCTGCCGACCAACGGCTGATTGCCATCCCAGAAGAGCCCGTGGTGGACCAGCAGTAGCGCCCCCTTCGGACCGGACGCTAAGCCATCGATCGTCGCCTGCGACGCGTCCACGGCAGCGACGATTCGGGAGACCATGCCCCGATTCTCGACCTGCAGTCCATTGAGGGCGTTGGCGTCGTCAGGCACCTCCGCAACCCGAAGGTATCCGTCGAGATAGTCACGAAGGGCAAGGAGGGGGACGCTTCGATCGGTCACTGGGCGGCAGCGGTTGGGGCCTCCGGCTTGTCGGCCGCGACGATGGAATCCTGGGCTGCCTTCACCCGCGCCTGGAGGGCGGCGGGAACACTGTCGAGCAGGGCAGGGTTCGGTTCATAGCGGATCACTCCGCTCTTGAGCCCGAACGACTCGACCTTCGGAACAAAGCCCCCGGCCTTCACCTCACGCGCGACCGTCAGGAAGGCCCGCGGGAGGTCGATCACCGCCGAGCCGAGGACCCTCGCAGGGGCCAGGCCCTTCTGGTCGAGGTTTGCGCCGAAGATGAACGCATGGGGTGACTCCTTCACCGCCTGGAAGACACCGAGCGCCGCCTGGTCGGCGTTATGGTGGAACATGTCCACCCCGGCCCGGAGCAAGGCGATCGCCGCCTCTCGGCCTGCGGCGACGTCATCAAACGTGTTCAGATAGGAGGACCGGGCTGTGACTTTCGCGTTCACCGCCCTTGCGCCCGCGACCCAAGCGTCCTCCGCCTGTTTGATCGGCGGAAGTTCGATCCCTCCCACGAACCCGATGCTATTCGTTCGAGTCATCCCCCCAGCGACCATCCCGGCCAGGTAGCTTGCCTCCGACAGCCGAAAGATCAGCGGAGAGACGTTGCCCGCGACTCGCTCGCCGGAGGTCACCACGAAAACCGTCTTGGGGAAATTCGCGGAAACCCGCTCCGACGCCCCCTGGAACTCGAATCCATGCCCGAAGACCAGGTTGTAGCCCTGGCTGGCGTAGGTCCTGAGCGCCTCTTCCTGTTCAGCGGGGGTGTGAGCCTCGACCTGACTCACCGATGCTCCCAGTGAGTCACGGATGTGCAGCAGGCCCTGATATGCCCCAGAATTCCACGCGGCGTCGGCGATGGATCCGGGGGTTACGAGGCCGACTCGAAATCCTGTTTTGGGGGATTCCTTCCTACAACTACTAAGGAGTGCGCCTGCGAGCGCGAAAACGATGAGTCTGCGCAGTATCATGCGATAGTCTCGACATTTCAACGACAGTCAGCAGACTGTAACGGCCCAAACCCCATCGGTTTCCACAAGTTCGGGGTACTTATCAACGATTGTGGGAACTCAGCCTAGACTTCGCTTCGCTCCGTAACGCTGGTTCGCTCACCCCGATCCCCGGCCCCAGGTTCCATGGTGATCTGGCCGTTCACGCGGCCTCCATCAATGATATGGATCCGTTGGGTCCGAATGTCGCCATCCACGACGGCCCCTGACTGTATCTCGACTCGCTCGTCGGCGTGCATCCCACCGTGAACCTCTCCACCGGCGACGATCTCTGCGGCATGGACGTCGCCCCGAACCACGGCGCCGGGGGCGATGAGCAACTGCGCCCCGGCTCGGATCGTTCCCTCCACGGTCCCTTCGATCTTCACTACACCTTCGCTGGCGACGTCGCCGACGATCGTGGTCCCGACCGCGATGATGGTGAGACCTGCGGGCTCGCCCCTACGGGCCGGGGAGTCGGGGCGGCCAGTCTGCGAAGTGCGTGTGAAGATCGCCATCAGCTCTGCTCCTTGACCAGCGTGCGGGGGTCGATGGGCTGCCCATCGAGGCGGACTTCGAAATGTAGGTGCGGGGCACTGGAGCGCCCGGTGTTTCCGGAGAGACCGATGACTTGACCCGCATCGACCGCCTGAGCGGTGGTCACAGTGACCCGGCTCAGGTGGCCGTACATCGACTGGTAGCCGTCCGGGTGGTCCAGGAGGACGAAGATTCCATACTCCGGATCTTCCCCAGTCTGGAGCACCGTGCCACCACCGGAGGCGCGGACCGGACTCCCCATCGGGACCGCGACATCAATCCCGGGATGGCGTTCCTCGCCAGTATTGCTCCCAGGGCCACCGGTCGCCTGGCCGCGTGTCACATATCCCGGATCGTCGAGCGGCCAATGAGTGGGGTGCGAGGGCCCGGTCTCCAGCCGACGGGAGTTGCTTGCCAGGTGGGCCCGGATCGCCGGCGCGACGGGTAGCGTAGTAGCGAGCTGCACTGGATCAGGCACGATGTCCGCCCCCAGCATTGCGCGGATCCGATCGTAGCGCCGCTCGGCGCTGTCGAGAGCGGCGACCAGCTGGCCGATCTTCCGGTTGTCCGTCTGCAGCCGCTCTACCTCGCGCACCAGACCCGGCACCCGCGCTGCAGATGCGGCGATGGGGAGATACAGCGCGAAGCCGAGGAGAATTACCGAGCCCAACCCAATGGCGCATCCCACCAGCGCGCGGTAGGCCCAGCGCGGAAGCCGGATAGTCCGCGAGGCCAAGGCCCCGTCCGTATGGACGACGATCGTGACATACGGCCCTCGCGTGCTCATCCGTTAAACGGCTCTCCCAGAATCAGCTCCAGTACCCGCGCGAGATCGTCCTCGGAATAGTAGCTCACCGTCAGTAGCCCACGGCCTCGCCGCCGGGCCGTTACCCGCACGTCGGTCCCCAGGTGTTTGCGCAGGGCATCCTCGATGCGTCGATGGGCCGGGCTCTGCTGGCGGTTGGGTCCTTTTCTCGGGGCGCTGACCCGTCCGCCACGGACCTTCGCCTCCAGCTCTCGCACCGACCAGCCCTGGTCGATAGCGGTCTGCGCCAGGCGCGTGGTCTGGCTCCGGTCGGCAAGTCCGAGCAGCGCCCGGGCATGTCCTTCGGAGAGTCGCCCGCTATCCACCATCTCGGCGACCTCTACCGGGAGCTTGAGGAGCCGAAGCGCATTGGCGATGGTCGAGCGGTCCCGACCCACCAGCCGGGCGATATCGGCCTGACTCAGCTGAAATTCATCGAGGAGGCGCTGGTAGCTGGTGGCCTCTTCGATGGCCGAAAGATTGTCGCGCTGGAGATTCTCCACCAGCGCGAGGGTCAGCAGGGTTCGGTCGTCGGCCTCTTTGATGACTGCCGGGATTCTGGCCCAGCCGAGCTTCTGGGCCGCTCGCCAGCGACGCTCGCCGGCGATGAGCTGAAAGCCGTCGAGATGTTTCCGCACTACCACCGGCTGGAGCAGACCGGCCGTTTCGAGCGACGCGACCAGCTCGGAGAACTGGGGCTCGTCCAGCCGGGCACGGGGCTGATAGGGGTTGGGCCTGATGTTGGCTACTGGGATTTCCTGCAGTGCACCGCTTGCCTCCGCCTCCTGCCGCGAGATGGGGCCGAGCAACGCCTCCAGCCCGCGGCCCAGGCGTTTGGACTCGGTCATGAGTCATCCTCGACACTGGCCACGGGCACGGAGGCAGAGGGGGCACCATTGCCTTCCACGCGGCGGACCAGCTCCTGGGCCACCGAGAGATAGCTCTTCGCGCCGACCGATTGCACGTCGTACAGGAGGATCGGCTTGCCGAAGCTCGGCGCCTCGGCGAGGCGGACGTTGCGGGGGATCACAGTCGGGAACATGCGCGCCCCGAAGTACTCCTTGGCATCGCTCGCCACCTGCCGGCACAGATTGACGCGCGAGTCGTACATCGTCAGCAACACTCCATCAATCGCCAGACTCGGATTGAAGTTCTGCTGCACCAGCTTGATGGTATTGAGAAGCTGGGAGATGCCTTCCAAGGCATAGTACTCGCACTGGATCGGAATCAGCACCCCGTCCGCGGCCGCGAGGACATTGAGGGTGATGAGACCAAGGGACGGCGGACAGTCGATCAGGATGAACTCGTAGGAACGGCGGGCGGCCTCGAGCGCGCGGCGCATGACCTTCTCTCGATTCGCGCGCTCAACCAGCTCGAGTTCAGCTCCGACCAGGTCCTGGGTTGCCGGGAGGATGTCGAGGTAAGGAAGGGTCGGATCGCTGATGATCACGTCGCTGGCGGGACGCCCCTCGATCAGGACGTCGTAGAGCGCGTAGCGAAGCTGTTCCTTCCTCACGCCCACTCCACTGGTCGCGTTGCCTTGGGGATCGGCGTCGACGAGTAGCGTCTTCCGCTCAGCGATGGCGAGGGAGGCGGCGAGGTTGACGGCGGTGGTGGTCTTGCCGACGCCGCCCTTCTGATTGGCGATTGCGATGATACGAGCCATTCTGAACTCTATTTCCTACAACGAGTTACGGCGCAATCAATGGAATAGCGAAGTCCGGAGAGGGGCCCTCAGGGCTCCAATATAAGGTGGCGGGGAGAATCGCGAAACTTCGATAGGAAGCGGGGATAGGCTAGGGGAGATACGCAATGTCGGTTGTTGCACGTGAAACATCCTGCTGGCGATGTTTCACGTGCAACCCCTAGACGGCACATACCTCCTGATTGCCCCGCCATTTGAGAACCTCCAGAACAAGATTCTGCAGGTCGCTCGGAGAGACGCCGGGAATCCTGCCAGCTCGTCCCAAGGTGCCCGGGCGTACACTGCCGAGCTTCTGCCTGGACTCGGTCGACAGGGATGCGAACTGTCCGTAGGGGAGATCGGCCGGAAGCGAGAAATCCTCCATTCCCGCCATCCGATCGGCGGCGGCACGCTCGCGCACCAGATAGCCCTCGTACTTGAGCTCGATCTCGGCCCACTCTGCCAGGTCAGGGGCACCACTCCAGCCGGCCGCCCAGAGCAGGTTGAGCAATCGGATCCCGGGTCTCCGAGCCAACTCGGCAATGCGCGTCGGCTCCCTGAGAGAAATCGAAGAGAGTGCTTCGGTCGCTCGCAGCTGATCGCCCCGAAGCGTGATCTCCTCCGCAAAACCGCGCACCCGCTCCTCGGCCTCCAATCGCTCTTCCGCCTTGGCGGCCTGCTCCTCGCCAAGGAGGTCGAGCCGATTTGCCAAACCAAGTAGCCGGCGGAGTGCATTGTCTTGGCGAAGCAGCAGCCGGTATTCGGCCCGCGAGGTGAACAGACGATAGGGCTCGTCCACACCACGAGTCACGAGGTCGTCGACGAGGACCCCGATCATCGCCTCGTCGCGGCGCAGTACCACTCCACCTTCACCGCGTGCAAACAGCGCCGCGTTGAGTCCCGCCACCAGACCCTGACCCGCAGCCTCCTCGTATCCTGTGGTCCCATTCACCTGCCCAGCGAAGTACAGCCCCTCGATATCCCTCAAGCCAAGCGTCGGCAGTAGCTGCATCGGAGGAAGAAAGTCGTATTCGATCGCGTATCCCGCCCGCGTCATGCGGACCGCCTCGAGCCCCGGTACAGCCCGCAGCATCGCCAGTTGAACCGCCGCTGGCAGTGAAGTCGAGAGACCGTTCACGTAGAGCTCTGTCGTCTCCAGCCCTTCCGGCTCCAGGAAGAGCTGGTGCCGCTCTGCGTCCTTGAACTTGACGATCTTGTCCTCGATCGATGGGCAGTACCTTGGACCCCTGCCGCTGATGGCCCCGCCATAGAGCGCCGACTGATCGAGCGACCGCTCGACAATTTCGCGAACGTCCGGACCCGCCCATCCCAGGTAGCACGGAAGCTGAGGCAGGCGCTCAGCCCGAACGTGATAGGAGAACCAATACGGATCTATATCCCCGTCTTGCCGGTCGAATCGACTGAGGTCTACGCTCCGGCCATCGATCCTTGGCGGCGTGCCCGTCTTGAAACGTTCTATTGTAATACCATGCTGTACAAGCGCTTGCGAGAGCTCGACAGACGGCGGGTCGCCTGCCCTCCCGGCCGGTATCTGGGTCTCGGTACCCAAGTGAATACGGCCCTTCAAAAAGGTCCCTGCCGTGATCACGACAGCGCGACCTCCAAACTGCAGGCCCTCACGCGTGAGGACCGATTCCACTCGGCCATGCCGAACGCCGAAGCCGACGACGGTACCTTGGGCAAACTCGAGACGGGGAATTCGTTCGAGGAGTGATCGCACCGCTCGGCGGTACAGTCCCCTGTCGCACTGCGCCCGAGGGGACCAGACTGCCGGCCCCTTTGAACGGTTGAGCATCCGGAACTGGATGCAGGCGAGGTCGGTGGCCTTTCCCATGATGCCACCGAGCGCGTCGACCTCCCGCACCACGGTCCCCTTCGCGATGCCGCCGATCGCCGGGTTGCACGACATCTGCCCGATGGTCTCGAGGTTTTGGGTGACCAGGAGAGTGCGCGCGCCGGCGCGAGCCGCGGCGC
>Ga0187780_10002765_pt1 | contig 13181 bp, 11 predicted proteins | sample 1015_Q2_SP10_20__FD_132429 | JGI IMG/M metagenome (GOLD analysis project Ga0187780, IMG submission 132429) | Tropical peat soil microbial communities from peatlands in Department of Meta, Colombia - 1015_Q2_SP10_20_MG | ecosystem: Environmental > Terrestrial > Soil > Wetlands > Peat | place...
CTAGGTCCACGGCTAGGAGGCCCCCGCCACCGGCGGGAGGACGAGCCGGAGCGGCGCCTCGGCCAGCATTCCCAGGGCCCGGATGCGGGCCCTTAGGAGGTAGGCGTTGAACAGGAGCTTCTCGATGGGATCCCAGAGCAGGACCCAGACGATCGTGATGAAGAACAGGTAGAACAGGGCCGTGACCAGCGCCGCCGTCGCAGCGGTCTTCTCGAAACCCTCGTAGACGGACAGGACACCGGCCACCGCGATCGAGGCCACGAGGAGCGGGAGGGATCGCAGGAGGAACCCCCATCCTTCTCGCTGGTTCACCCGGAGTTCGAGTTCGACCCTCCGCTGGTCGGCCCGGAAGTGCGCGCGCAGGTCCTGGAAAGCGGCGTCCTTCTCGGACGGCCCGGCGGGGGGTTCCCGAACCGTGACCTCCACGTCCACGCCGCGGTTTCTCGGGCGCTCCCGCACGCGGTTCTCAAGGTACTCCGCGACCCGCGGATCGACCCGTCTCGACGTAAGGGGGAACGCCGGTTCGGCCCGCCTGTCAAAGAGAGCGTCGAGGTCTTTCAGTTCGACCGGCACGCTCAGCCGCTCGGGAGCCGGCATGAGAGTTCGTCAGTCGAGGCACGCTCTAATCGTTGAGCCTCCCGGGCCCCGTGTCGCCTCTTGGCGACCGCCGCGGGGCAGAGGTTCCGGGAACGCTGGGCCGACCGAGGATGTGGCTCAGAAAGAACGATCCGGTCCTCCTGAACGTTCAGTTGCTCCGAACCGGACGCGCGACTGTCCAGGCGGTGAGCATGGTATCGCGCTGACCTGATCCCGCGTGCAACTCCCTCATGCGGGACCGGACGGACCCCCTCGGGTGCACGCCGCAGGTCCTTGCCGGAGTCGGGGCCCGGCCCCCGGGGGGGTGTCGCTGACGACGGGAAGAACCGTCGGGGGCCGTCCTCCGGGCACCGGCCGGTGGGCAGGGTCCGGGCGGCACGGTTCACGCGCTGGTGGAGGTCAAGCCCTCCTTCGCGGGGGAGGATCTCCACGCCAACCGGATCAGGTACGGCGCGATGATCGTCGTGACTACGGTTAGCGCACCGACGAACGGTAGGACGAAGCCGCTGGTGGCACCAATATCCGCTCCCCCCTTCGCGACCACCAGGGCCAGTTCGCCTCCCGAGGCCGACAGCGTGATCGCGGTGCGTCGCGCCTCGGCCCTCGGGACCCTCAGGCCGCGGGCCATCAGATAGGTCGCTGCGACCTTCACCCCGATCGCCGTGGCGAGGAAGGCGGCGATGGGGAGAACGTAGAAGGGGAGAAGCCCAAGGTTCATCAGGGCCCCCATCGAGACGAAGAAGATCGCGCCGAAGAGTTCCTTGAGGGGGGCCATGACCTCGTGGGCCACGGCCTGGGACCTGGACTCAGCGACCAGGACGCCCGCTAGGAAAGCCCCCGTCGCCACCGAGATGCCGATCAGGCTCGACAGTAGGGCGAACGCGAAGGCGACCCCGAGGATCGCGAGCAGGAGGACCTGCCGGATCTTCGTGGCGTTGATCCGGTCGATCAGCGGCGAGATCGTGCGGGGGCCGAGGGAGAGTACCCCGACGATGAACACCACGACGAGGATGACCGACGTGACGAGGGAGAGGGCTGAGAGGTGCCCGGACCGGGCGACCGACTGAAGGAGGCCCAGCAGCGTGACGGTCACGATGTCCTCGAGGACCGTTATCCCGAGCACCAGGGTGGCATCCGAGCCGTTGAGGATGCCGATTTCTTGGAGAACGCTCGAGACGATGACCGTGCTTGTGACCGAGATCGCGAGGCCGATGAAGAGGGAGTCGTACAGCGGGAACCCCCAGGCCTCGCCAAGGCAGAATCCGGCCGCGAAGGTCGCGAGGGACTCGGCGAGCGCGATGGCGAGCGCCGTCCGCCCCACGGCGCGCAACCGCGCGAGAGGGCACTCAAGCCCGACCGCGAACAGCAAGAAGACGATGCCCATCTCGGCGAGCGCGTTCAGGAACTCGGGGTAGTGGATCAGGGAGAACGGGGGCGTGAACGGACCCAGGATCATGCCGGCAACGATGTAGCCGATCAGGATCGGCTGTCGGATCCACCGGAACAACAGGGCCATGCCGAGCGCGATGAGAAGGATCGTGGCCAGATCCTGGACGAACAGGATCTCGGAGGCGGTCATGCTCGGGTCGGCGCGCGAAGGGCGACCATGATATGGGGGCTCCTACCCGCCGAAGGCCGCGTGACCGTGATAGGGTCCGCAGGTCCCCTGCCAACCCGGCTGGGTCGGTCGGGGTGCGGGCGTCGCCCCCCGCGGAACGGCCCAAGGTGCGGCTGGCGCGGAGGTCTCGTTCGGGCCGAGGTGGCACCCTAGAGCGCTACGGCTTCGGGCAGATCGAACGCCTCGTGTTCCGTACGCGCGATGATCTCATCCTGAAGGGACCGGGTCAGGTCGCAAAAGTAATCGCTGTAGCCCGCGACCCGAACGATCAGGTCCCGGTACTTCTCAGGGTCCGCCTGCGCGGCCCGCAGCGTGGCCGCCGTGACGACATTGAACTGAATGTGGTGGCCGCCGAGGCGGAAGTACGAGCGGATCAGGTGGGCGACCTTCTCGAGGCCCGCCTCTCCGGAGAGGACCTGTGGCGTGAACTTCTGGTTCAGCAGGGTTCCCCCCGTCCGGGCATGATCCATCCGCGCCGCGGACTTCACGACCGCCGTGGGTCCCTTGCGGTCCACGCCCTGGACCGGCGAGATGCCATCGGACAAGGGTTCGAAGGCGCGACGGCCGTCCGGTGTGGCACCGGTCACCGAGCCGAAGTAGACGTGGCACGTGGTCGAGAGGTAGTTCACGCGATAGGAGCCTCCTTTCGTGTTCTTTCGACCGTCAACCTCGTCAAAGAAGGAGTTGAACACGTCCACCAGCACGGAATCGACGTAGTCCTCGTCGTTTCCGTACTTGGGGGTCCGATTCCTCAGCCTGAGGCGCAGCGCCGCGTGACCCTCGAAGTCGCGCTCCAGCGCCCCCAGCATCTCGTCCCAGGTCACGGTCCTGTGGTCGAAGACATGGAAGCGGAGCGCGGCAAGGCTGTCGGCGCAGGTCGCCGGCCCGACCCCCATGATGTAGGTGGTGTTGTAGCGGGGGCCCCCGTCGTTGTAGTCCCTGCCCTTGGCAACACAGTCGTCGATGAGCAACGAGAGGAACGGCGCGGGCAGGAGGTCGGCGTAGAGGCGTTCGATGACGTTGTTGCCGCGGACCTTGATGTCGACGAAATGGTGGAGCTGGCGCCGGAAGGCCGTCAGCAGCTCCTCGTAGGTGGAGAACGCTCGCGGATCTCCCGACCGGATCCCTATCCTCTTCCCCGTCCGCGGGTCGACCCCGTCCTGGAGCGTGATCTCCAGGATCTTGGGGAGGTTGAGGTAGCCGGTGAGGATGTAGGCCTCCTTCCCGAAGGCGCCGGTCTCCACGCAGCCGGAGGTCCCCCCGCTCCGGGCATCCTCCACCGTCTTGCCCTGGCGCAGCAGCTCCTCCACCACCATGTCGGCATTGAAGATGGAGGGTTGGCCCCATCCCTGACGGACGATCTCGAGACCCCGCTTGAGGAACCCCTCCGGGCTCTTCGAGCTCACCTGGAGGTTCGAGGACGGCTGCAGGAGATGCATCTCGTCCACGACCTCCAGGATGAGGTAGGTGACGTCGTTCACACCGTCCGAACCGTCCCGCCTCAGCCCACCGTTGTTGATGTTGGCGAAATCCGTGTAGGTGGCGCTCTCCGCGGCCGTGACCCCGACCTTCGGGGGAGCCGGCTGGTTGTTGAACTTGACCCACAGGCACTCGAGCAGTTCCTTGGCTCCTTCACGGGTGAGCGTGCCCGCGTCGATATCGTGACGGTAGAACGGGTAGAGGTGCTGGTCGAAGCGACCGGGGCAGAACGAATCCCACGTGTTCAGCTCGATCACGACGCCGAGGTGGGTGAACCAGTAGGCCTGCAGCGCCTCCCAGAAGTCCCGGGGGGCATGCGCGGGGACCCGGTGGCAGACCTCCGCGATCCTTCTGAGCTCTTCCCGTCGGAGAGGGTCGCCCTCGGTCTGGGCCAACTCCTCCGCCTTGGCGGCGTGGCGTTCGGCGAACCGGATCACGGCGTCCGCCGCGATCGCCATGGCTCCCAGCTCGTCCTTCTTGGCGGCGGCCTCGGGGTCGTTCAGGAAGTCGAGGCGAGAGAGGGCGACCTCGATATCGGCCTTGAGGTCGACCAGCCCCTTGCGGTAGACAACGTCTCCGAGCACGGTGTGTCCGGGCGCGCGCTGTTCCATGAACTCGGTGAAGACGCCCGCGTCGTACGCGTCCTTCCACTCCGGCGTCATCTGCGCGAAGATCAGATCGCGCATCGAACGACCCCGCCAGTAGGGGATCACGTCCTCCTGCTGGACCTGACGCGCGTCCTCGTCAACGGCGTACGGGATCTTCTCCCGCGTCGCAAGAAGGGTGAAGTCGTCGAGGCTGTGACAGCACAGCTCCGGGAAGGTCGGCACCGCCTTGGGAGCCGGCCCTCGCTCCCCCACGATCAGCTCGTCCTTCCCGACGTGGATCGCTTGGTTCTCCAAGAGGTACTGGAAGGCACGCGCCCGGCGAAGGGGAGCGGAGACCGTCCGGTCCTCTCGGTGGAAGGCGGTCGTCAGGGCCGCACGCTCGATCGAGATCCGAGGCTCTGCCGCGAGGGACGCCTGTCGGAGGCGGGCCACGCGCTCGTTCATCTTACCCTCCGATCCTGACCAGGAACCCCTCGTTCCTCAGCCGCGTTGCCAGCTCCTCCATCCTACCGGCGGAGGGGGCTTCCACCCCCTCCATCCGATACGGCAATCCCAGCCGACGGTACTTCTCGCTCCCGATCCGATGGTAGGGCAGCAGGTCGATGTTCCGGAGGCCCAACGGGCTCAGGAACGTGGCCAGCGCGTCCAGATTGGCCGGGTCATCGTTGACCCCGGGAATGACGGGTACCCGCACGACGATCTTGCTCCTGCGTTCGGTCAGACGACGAAGGTTGTCCAGGATCAGGTCGTTGGTCACGCCGGTGTACTGGCGGTGCCGTTCCCGATCGAGGAGCTTCAGGTCGTACAGGAACAGGTCCACGGTCTCCGCGACCCTCTCCACGACGTGCCAGTCCGCAAACCCGCAGGTCTCGACGACCGTGTGGATCCTGTTGGCGCGACAGGCCGCCAAGAGGGGGCCGACGAACGCCGCCTGCATCAGCGGTTCGCCCCCCGAGATCGTGACCCCCCCGCCAGACTCTTCGAAGAAGACTCGGTCCTTCGAGATCTCGGTCAGGGCCTCCGGCACGGTCATCCTGCGCCCCGCAAGCTCACGGGCTCCCGCGGGGCATGCGCGGGCACACTCGGCACAGCGCTGGCATCGGAGAGCGTCGAGCACGGGTCGTTCGTCCAGACGGAGGGCTTGATGGGGGCAGGCTCGAACGCAGTCCCCGACGCGGGCGCACCGCTCCGGTAGGTAGATGACCTCCGGCGCCGGGGACTGGCTCTCGGGGTTGTGGCACCACCAGCATCGGAGCGGGCAGCCTTTGAGGAACAGCGTGGTCCTGATACCCGGGCCGTCGTGCAGCGAGAAACGCATCACGTTGAAGACCAGCCCCGCGGGACCCGACGCCATGGGCAGGTCAGTGGGTCCCTTCGCTACGAGAGCCGGGACGGCCGCCATCGGCCTGCCTCACACCCCATCTCCTCGTATCCTGCGTGAAGGCTTATCGTTGAAGCTCGACGACGGTTGAGCGGCCGCGGCCGGTCGTCTGACGGGAGACCCCGCGTTCGGCCGAAGGCGCAAGGTTGGCCCCAAGGCAGTCTCTTTCGTAGGGCGAGAGCGGTCGCACGGGGTGAAGGGGGCTGCTGCGTGGCCACCCTCTAATGAAGGGAGGGTGGCTCAGGCCCGTCGATGCCGGCGACGGTCGAAGGCCTGGAGGCGGTAACGGTCCACGTTCGGGACATCCACAAGGCGCGGAGGTTCTACGGCGAGGTCCTTGGCCTCAAGGAGCTCCAGTTCGACGGCACGGTCGGCCGAGCCGTCTTCGCGATCCCCGGCGCGACCGCGACACTCCGCATGCACGTTTACGATCCTGAAGAGGGAGGGCGTGAACCTGGAACCGTCACCGGCATCGTGTTCTCCCATCATGACCCGGCCTCCGCCTGCGCGGAGATCGCGCGGCGGGGAGGGATGGTCACCGACCCGCCCCACAAGATCAACCCTCCCGGGTTCAGCATGACCTTGTCGGTGATCGCCGACCCGGACGGGAACGAGTTCGTTCTGCGGTCTCCCCCGACCCCGACAAAGTAGCGGTCCGGAACCGCGGCCCGACCCATCCTCGGTCAGGGGCGCGCTCTTTCGAGGTAGGCGTCCCGCACGTCGCGGTGACCAGCCCCAGGGGCACCCAACGGTCCCTCCTCGGCGCCTGGCTTCTCAGATCCCTCGAGCCGGCACGAAAGGCTCGGGCCGGAATGCAGAAAGACGTGGGTGTGGAGACAGTAGCTGGTGATCGTCCAGTTGTAGTTGAACGATGATCCACCGACCGCCCCGTCCTCGGACCCCAGGTCCTCCTCGCCGAGATAGAAATGCGAGAACCCACTGGTCGGGCCCGTCCAGCACGTGGCCCCCGGCATGAGCGTCTCCACTTCCGCGAGGACCGCGCTTAGGTTCACTCCGAGCGATCCCACCGTTAGGCCTTGCGTCGACTGGCCGCCGTAGGAGAAGTCGAAGCTCACGTTGCCGTTCGAGCCGTTGTCGACCCCGTGGCACCAGTAGCCCACGCCCCAGGGCTCGGGCTGGAGCGTTCCGTTGACCAGGGTCGGGACGCTCCAGCGGAGCCAGTGGTGCGGGTAGGAGATGTTGTGGGCCAGGAAGATCTCGACCTCAACGAAGGGGGGCACCTCGAGAGTGGGCGGCAGCCCCTCGCTGAAGAAGTCGTCGAACGAGAGGTCATAGCCGTCGACGTCGGAGGCGTTGGGAGCCCGAAGCTCATAGCCGGCCGTCACCCACAGGCTCTCGTTCACCGTCGTGGCCACCGTCTGAGGGAGGACCCACGCCGGACTCTGGTTGGTGTACGTCGTGTGCTCGCCGTCGTAATCGTCGACCCCGTAGGCGACCTGGGGATAGGAGAACCAGCCGCCGACGCCCCCGACCTTGCTCCAGTTCACCCAGGCGAACATCGACCCGGTGCTCGCCCGGTAGCACATGCCCGCGTGACCGACGGTACCGCCGGGGACCTCGTAGGTGTTCGCCTGCAGCGTTCCGTTCTGCAACGCCAGGGTCGGTCTCGGCTCACCTGGCGTGTCGACGATGCAGGCTGAGCGAGTTCCGTCTGAGGGCAGGAGGTCGATCTCCGTCGGGGCGGTCGGGTTCCCTACGGGGATTGTGGGTACCAAGCGCACCGCAAGGAAGGCCGTTGTAACGCCGATAGCGACGATCGCCGCGAGGATCGTGACCACCCTCACTCGGCGGCGGCGAGGGCCAGGGTCCAACACTCCGGGCCCGGACGGGTGCATGGTCACATGAAAGGGGAGGAGGACGATTTGACTGCGACCGACGGACAGCTCCCTCGCGGTCGCGCGTCGTTCGCCTGCCCAACCCTTACGCGATAAGTCTTTGACATAGAAGCCCATGCCCGCACCGGGCTCAGACCGGGGGAGCCTTGCGAGTGGATCCTGGTCGGTGGGGGGAATCGACAGAGGGGGCCTTTCGGTGGATGCTAGCCGCCGCAGGGCACTGCCTGCGATGACGTCCTCCCGGTCGTCGATCGGTCGATCGCACGCGACCTCCAGCGAGGTCGTCTTCCAACGGTCCAGCCCCTCGCAGGAAGCCACGGGATCGGATTCTCGTTCGTCCGATTCTGTTGCGGAGCGGGCCCCGGGTCCCGTTGCGGAACCGGCGTCGGGCGATGGACTTCTAGCCAGGTACGAGCTCGTCGAGATCGACCGCCTACTGGAACACGAGCAGGTCGAGGAGTGGCACGTTCGGGAGCTCTACGAGGACATCGGGCGTTGCGGGCTGGTCAGGACCCCCCTGCTCGTCGCGGACGGAGATTGGGTGATCCTGAACGGTCACCATAGGTACAGTGCCCTGAGGCGCCTCGGAGCCCACCTCATACCTGCTTGGCTTGTGGACTACAATCGGTCGGAGATCCTTGTCGAGAAGTGGGAGACGGCTCGGAAGGACCTCCATCCCTCCAAGGCGGACGTGGTCCGTCGTGCGAAGCGCCACAACCTCTACCCACCCAAGACGAGCCGTCACGTGGTGCTGGCCAATCTGCCCGCGATCGAGACGCCCCTCTCGGCCTTGATGCCCGACCTCAGGCCCCGGAGAACGAGTCCGCGCATCCTCCAGTGAACGACCTCGCCCCCTCGGCTGGAGGAGATCTTCCCGTCGGTTACGGGGCGCCCATAGGGCCTGCGTGAGGTCGGTAGTCCGAGGTCCCTGGAGGGCCGCTTGGGCCCGGCGGACCCGTGGTCCCTCGAGCCTCACCCACTCGACGCCCAAGCAGGGAGCGTCGCCTCGTCCCTTCGTCGGCTCCTTTGACTACTCTCGGAGAAGGGGGATCTCCTTTCAGTCTCCTACGACGAGATAGTGGAGCGACCCGTGGCCCCATCGTCTAGATAACGGCTCGGAATTCCCCGGGCGAAGACCGGTGGAGCGACCGTTCTCGTTCCGGAAGCTCGTCGTCGGGATCCTCCTGCTGAACGCCTCGAGCGGGGTCCTGTTCGCCGTTCTCCCGCTCTTCGAGGTCCAGGAGGGTGGAGGGCCCCTCCTCGCCACCCTGATCGTCGGAGCGCCACTTCTGGCCCAGATCCTCGCCACGTTCCTGTGGGGGGCACTTTCTGATCGGTGGGGTCGACGGCGGGGGTTGCTGGCCGGTGGAATCCTGGGGCAATCGGTCCTCTTCCTCGCCTATCCGTTCGTGGGTCCGGTGGGCCTGCTCGCGGTCCGCATCGTCCAGGTGTTCCTCGGGGCGACCTCGGCCCTGGCCACGACGGTCGCTACGGAGGACCCCAAGCGCTCGGCGGGAGAGGGCCTCGGCAACCTCTCGTTCTGGGGGAGCGTGGGCGGTGTCCTCGGTGTGATCGCGGGGTATCCTCTCCTGGGGGGAGCCGAGTTCACCTCGCACTCCTCGACCGCCCTGGGTCTCTGCGTCCTCCTGGCGGCCCTGAGCGGAACGGCGGCCCTCTACCTCGCCCTCTCCGGGGAGCTCCGGCGTCCCACGGGCGCCGTGCCACTGTCCAGGACGCTCCGCTTCCGGAGCGGTCCGTGGGTGCTGCGTCTCTCCTTGGCCGTAGCCGTCGTGGGGGTCGCCAACTACACCGTCTACACGCTGTTCCCGCTCTTCATACGCGATGTCATGGCCCCCCAGGGACCGTCTCTCTTCGGCGCCGTCCTCAATCCTACGCAACAGCTGGCCCTCCTGTCCCTCGGGGCGGGCGCGGGGGGCGTGCTGGTCTCCCCCAGCACGGGACGATGGGTGGAGAACGTCCTGACGCGGCGGACCCTGGTCCTCGGCGCCCCAGCCATCTATGCGCTTCTCTGGACCGGCCTGGCCCTTCTCCGTGGCTACGCGGTCGTCTTCCTGATCTGGTCGTTCCCGGCGGCCGTCCTCCTTCAACTGCCTCTAACGCGAGAGATCGCCGGCCTCACCTCGCGAGAGGAACGCGGGAGGGCGGTGGGTCTTGTCTGGGCGGCGTACTACCTCGGCGGCCTCGGTGGGGCGATCGCCGCCGGGCTGGGAGTGGAGGCGGGCGTCCCGTTCGCCACCATGTTCCTCGTCTCGGCCGGGGTCGATCTGGCCGGCCTTCTCGCCCTGCTCGCGGTGATGTTCACGGGCGGGGTCATGCCCACGCCCGACCGACTGGCGTCTTCGGAGGCTTCGGACGCGATGCCGTCGCAGCGATCCTACATGCCGGAGCTGGATCGACGGGAGGAGCCGGTGGGCTCGAAGGCCTGGCCCTGCGCTGGGCCGTTGGTCGGGCCCAGATCGGTTCGACCGAGGGGCGCGTCGGGTTCCCAGGGACGTCGGCCCGATCCGGGGTGAGAGGGCGACGCCGTGGGTCGGCCTTCCTCGTGAGTAGTGAATCCGATTAGACGGCCTACAGATGTAGGCGCCTGAGGTGGACGAGGCGGCAGGCCTATGCTCCGCCTCGTGGCGGGAGCCCGTCGGCGCAGGGAAAAGGCGGCGCAGGCCGCTCAGCCCCCGCCGGCCGGCCGTGAGGGACGGGCGTCCCCGACCTCCTATCGCCGTGGACCAGCTGGGGCCCAGGTCATCGAGGTCACCCACCTCGAGAAGACGTACGGGAAGGTCCGAGCCGTTGATGACGTCAGTTTCTCTGTCAGGGCCGGAGAGACGTTCTCGTTCCTCGGCCCGAACGGGGCGGGGAAGTCCACGACCGTCGAGATCCTGGAAGGGATCCGGCACCGGTCGGGGGGAACGGTCCGGATCCTGGGTCTCGACCCCTGGACGCAGCTGGGCCAGCTCAAGCGCCGGATCGGGGTGATTCCTCAGGACTTCCACTTCTTCCCGAAGCTGACGCCCCGTGAGGCCGTCCGCCTCTACGCCCGACTGTTCGGCCTCGAGGTCGACGCCTCCGAACTGCTCGCCCGCGTCGAGCTAGCGGACAAGGCCGAGGCGCACTACGATACGCTCTCGGGCGGCCAGAAGCAGAAGCTCGGGGTGGCGCTCGCCCTGGTGAACGACCCCGAGATCTGCTTTCTGGACGAGCCGACCACCGGCCTCGACCCCCGGGCCCGCCGATCGATCTGGGAGGTGATACGGCGACTGCGGTCGGAGGGGCGGACGGTCTTTCTGACCACGCACTACCTCGAGGAGGCCCAGCAGCTCTCGGACCGCATCGCCATCATCAACCTCGGCCGGATCATCGTTGAGGGCGCGCCGGACGCCATCATCGCCCGGTTCGGCCGACCGGAGCGCCTGCGGATCGTGGGAGATCCTTCGCTCGCGGACCGACTGCGCACCCTGGGCCTCCCGGTCACCTCCAGCGACGGGAGCGTGGAGGTGGAGCTGCACTCCAAGGGCGATGCCCTGCAGATCCTCCAGACCGTGTCGACCAGCGGCCTCGCCTGGGAGAGCTTCTCCACCGTGCGGGACACCCTCGAGGACGTCTTCATTCGCCTGGTCGGCCGGCTGGAGGACGGGGCGCTTCCGGCCCCCTCCGAGGAGAAGCCGGGACCATGAACCCCCGCCGCATCCTGGCGTACTTTCCCGCGTTCGCGAAGGGCTACCTTCGGAACCCGCTCGGGCTGTTCATGTCGCTCATCTTCCCGGTCATCCTGATCCTCATCTTCGGGGCCGTCTTCTCCAACTCGGGGAACGCCAAGGTACCCCTCACCGTCCAGGACCTGGACCACCACAGCCTCGCGAGCCAGCAGTTCCTCCAGGCGCTCAACGGGACGGGCGCGGTCTCGGTGAGCGTGGTCGCGCCGAGCGTGGGGAACCTCTCCACCTACCTGGCCCACAACGGGCTCAGCGCCGGACTCGTCATCCCCGCGGGTTTCGCGGCCGACCTGGCGAACCACACACCCGTCCGCCTGCTCGTGTATACGAACCCCACCTCGGGCAGCGAGGCGGGGATCGTCCAGGGCGCCGTGCAGGGTGTGGCCAACGGGCTCAACCTCCGCCTCGCGGGGGGCACCGTGGTCGTGACCGCCACGGACCTGAACGTGGGCAGCCACGTCTACACCTACATCGATTACCTGGTTCCTGGCCTCATCGGCTTCTCGGTGCTCGTGAGCCCGATGTTCTCGATGGTGAACATCAGCTCGACCTGGAAGCGGGACAAGCTGTTCCGCCAGCTCTCCCTCACCCCTCTCACCCGCGCGGAATGGCTCACCGCGGCCCTGCTCTGGTACGTCCTGCTCGCGATCGTCTCGGCGTTCCTCCTGGTCGGCGTGGGGGGTCTCGTCTTCGGGGCGCACGTCACGATCACGCTGCTCACCCTGCCGTTCCTCGTCGCGGGACCCGTCCTCTTCGTCGGGATCGGGTTGCTGGCCGGGACGGTCTCGAACACGCCCGAGACCGCCGGGGTGATCGGGAACATCATCACGTTCCCGATGATGTTCCTGTCCGGGACGTTCTTTCCGGTGACGCTGTTCCCGCCGTGGCTCCTGACGATCGCCCACGGCCTACCGCTCTTCTACGTGATCGACGGGTTGAACGCTGCCATCGTCTTTGACAACGTCTCAGCGGTCTTCACCGACATGGCGATCGTAACGGCCCTCGCCATCGTCTTCGCCGTGGCGGCCACCTTAGTGTTCAGTTGGCGAGAGGAGTGACCGTCCGGGCCCTCTCCGCGGTCGGCGCTGCTGCCGAGGATCCGAACCTAGGGAGGAGAGGGTCGAGGAGACCCTGACACCGGCCTACCCGTGACGGGGTCCATGGCGTCCCTCCCTGCGGGGTGGGTCGGCGAGGAGGAAGGTCGCTGCCATCCCTCGATCCCGGTCCGGGGGAACACCCCGGTCTCTCCTCCGGTCCCGGTCCGCGACCCGCCAGGACGGCTTGGAGAGGTCGATGGCCCCGACGTGGGGCGCGAGCAGCATGCCTGCGAGGTAGGAGCCGGGCCCCCGCGTTCGCGGGCCCTTCCGGTGGTCCGTCAAGGAGATGTCCTCGGTCGGGCTCGAACGGCGCTCCCTAGGGAGCCGTGAGGCAACATGTCGATACTGCTGGACGGTCACTCGCTGAAGATCGAGGACGTGGTGAAGGTCGCCCGGGACGGCGAAAGAATCTCCGTCCACAAGGAGGCGCAAGCACGCATCGACGAGTGCCGGGCGCTCCTGGAACGCAAGATCAAGGGCCGGGAGATCATGTACGGCGTCAACACCGGCATCGGGGAGCTCTCGGAGGTCGTGCTAACCCCGGAGCAGGTGGAGAAGTACCAACGGTACCTCGTCTACTCGCATGCCGCCGGCTGCGGCGAGCCGGTGGCCGAGGAGGACGCCCGCGCGGCGATGCTCTCCCGCCTCAACACCCACTGATGGGGTCACTCCGGGATCCGGCGCGAGCTCGTGGAGACGATGGTGCAGATGCTCAACGAGGGGGTCAACCCGGTCATGTGCCAGAAGGGTTCCATCGGGGCCAGGTCCCCGCAGGCCCCCACGGAACCCTTCTGGCACATGACCGGGTTGACCC
>Ga0187780_10002766_pt1 | contig 13181 bp, 11 predicted proteins | sample 1015_Q2_SP10_20__FD_132429 | JGI IMG/M metagenome (GOLD analysis project Ga0187780, IMG submission 132429) | Tropical peat soil microbial communities from peatlands in Department of Meta, Colombia - 1015_Q2_SP10_20_MG | ecosystem: Environmental > Terrestrial > Soil > Wetlands > Peat | place...
CTATAGTTGGATCCCGTCTGTACACGGCGTGTAACGGTTCGAGAGGATACGGGATAGCGACGTCATATCCCTCAGCCTTGCGAAAAAGTAGATCGACTACGGCTACGTTTATGAAAGGCATGTCGCAAGCGACAACGAACGAGTATTGAGATTGTGAAGCTTTTAACCCGCTATAAATTCCAGCAACTGGTCCAAAACCTTGTACCTCGTCGCTAATAACACGAATATAATCGAGAGACAGTCGCCTTTGCTGTTCTTTGTCCCTCGCCACAACAATGATGTCATCTACGCAGCGCGATAGTTTGTCAACAATATGCGCAAGAATCGGCTTTCCGTGCAACTCAAGGAGAGCCTTTTCTACATAATTCATTCTTGACCCGCGACCTCCTACAAGTATGACCGCTGTCTTCATCACTCGTCTAGCTGGGAGTCTCGGAAGAGAACCGTCTGACGATCTCAGTCACTTCTTCACGGGTAATGACACAAGCTCTCCGTGAGAGGTCGAAAACCTCCTCCACTTCGACCTTTCCCACTTCGTTGAGAAAAAGAAACGCACGCTGGACGACACTGATTCTCTTCTCCTGCTCGCGCTCCTGAAACGTCCTAATAGCTCTGAGAAGATCAATTCTCCTGAATTCTGGCCAATACGGCGCGCAAAAATAGGAGCAACACTCGTTGCCGCTTGCCTGCCAAGGCAGGAAGTTGGAAGTGCGCTCTTCCCCACCCGACCGGATTATAAGATCAACGTCAGTAAGCGCGTTATTGTCGTAGAAAAGTTGTGCCAGCACAGTTTCGTTTATATCACTCGCGCTTATACTGTTGCTCTCGACCAAGCGGGCGATGCATCGAACCACGTCCACGATTTCACTTCTTCCTCCATACGCTAAAGCGAAATTTAGAGAGTGTTTCGTAAAATTCTGTGTGGCTTTCTCCACGAACTCGACGGCTTGCAAAACGTTTGCGGGCAGCAGCTCCCGTTCTCCGATCATTCGCACTCTTACTTCGTTGTTGTAGATTATCTCTTCATCATAGAGACGAACGAACCTCTCTTCTATCAGCGAGAACAATGCGGCGAGTTCGTCGCTTGAACGCCTACAGTTCTCTGTTGAGAACGTATAGAGCGTTATCTGTGCTATCCCGAGCTCAAGGCACCAAGTTAAGACTCGTTCGGAAGTTAGGGCCCCGTAAATATGACCATTAAAGCGCGGCTCTCCTATCTTATCGGCATACCGACGGTTTCCATCCTGTATTATTGCCACGTGGTGAGGCATCGGGCTAGCCTTGACCTCTCGGACCAGAAGCCGCTCATACGCTTTATATAACGAGTTGTGCGCGTTTTTTCTTATCCACGACATGGAACCTCTACAGATTGACGTCTTCGGTCATAGAAGTCAGCTCTTCTTTTGCGCTCAAAAGCGATCTCACTACTCCCTTATACGTTTCTTTCAATGAGTAGACGTTGTGACTCTTTGTGACATCTATCCTAAAGATTCCCAGTCGAGTGTTCATAAGTCCTACCATGGCAGAGACTCCGCGGTAACTGACATCAAAACCATCACTCTTCAAATGGTGATAGATTTCCTCGGTCGTAAAGATGTGATTCTCCAAGAACAGCCCGAGTACGGCCCGTCGTACGCCCAATCCGTCGCGCTCGAGGTAATGCTTTAATCTATCTTCGATACTTCTGCTGTTCAGTTCGATCACATCCGGGCGATGATTAAATCTGCGCGGAAGTATTTACGTTTTGGGTTTCAAGCAGTGTCCCACTGGCGTGCTTTCCACGAGCATCCCGTCCGGATATGTCTCCACAATGCTTGCTTTTACCGAAAGGGTCGGGTGCTTCTCCACCAACTCTAGAGCCATTAGCCACGACGTCTGTAAGGTGCCATTTTCAAGCACGTAAAGCTCGCTTGGAACTCCTCGCAGAAAATGCGCGCTGGAAAAAGGTGCAATCACTGCGTAAACGAGCGTTCCGTCCTCGGTAATCTCATCAAAAGGTCTCGCCAAACGTTTCGCCTTACGCTTCAGCCTTTCTCTCAGCTGAATACCATCCTTTGACGTCGAGGGACAGAAATACCCTCGTGTCGTGTTGCTTATGAGCTCTTGTGCAGTCTCCCGACTTCCTATCGCACCGTAATTTGATTCCAATGGTACGAAACCTCTCGCTTTGAGCGCTTCGCAGTTTGTCTCTGAAAACTCAAGTTCGTTGAGATTGAGAAACGCGTTGCATTCTGCCAGCGCTTTCAAGATTGCAGGAATACGCTTTATTGCGGGAATTTCCACACCTGCACACAAACCGAGGGCATCGGCATTTCTGAGAGCCGTATAATACGGAGTGTGATCAAAGCAATCCCACATCTCGATAGGCGGATGGAACCGTATTTCGTCTAACCCTGCCTGCGCCAATTGGCCTAAAACGCGCATAGACGGAGCACGAGAGGTATAGAGATGAATATGGTGCGCCGGTCCAAACGTTTTCTTGAGCAGTTCGATGTAGTATAGCGTCCTGTCAAGCTTCATAAGTGGCTCACCGCCAGTAATCCCTGTCCCGAGCGCGTCCATAGAACGTGCTTCATAAAGAAGATCAACGTCAGATTGCACCTCCCTCTCATTAGCGTAGATCGCATCCTTACCTCTTCTGCGTTCTGACACGGGACAGTAAAAGCAGTTTCTGCCGCACAGACCAGTTATGAAAAGCACCATCTTCGCGCCTAAGCGACACAATCTACAACCTTTGCTATGTGTAATGTCGTTGTTTGAACCCATGTGGCAGCTGACTCGACAGAGCCGTCGTATTTTTCGCTCTCAGGCCTCGTTATTTTGACTATAAAGTAAGAGAGTAGCTCCTCGTCTCACTTCAGTGAGATCTCATCACGTAAAAACTTAAGTATGATAATACTAAGGGGTTTTGTAATCTCAACGGCTCACGACCCGCTTAGCTCCAAAACACGCAGTGAGAGAACGGAGACTTGCGTTTTGAAGAAGATTCCGATAGCAGAGATACTCAGAATCGAAGAGAGAAGCTTCGAAGAAGCTTGGAAATACGGAGGGCAGCTGCTCGGAGATGGCGTCACATATGATCTGCATCGAATCACTCCAGTGCACTCGACCGGCAGGCCACACGTGCTGAACGACCTTATTGAAAAGATGCGGGAACGTTTTCTCGCATTGGGATTCGATGAAATAATCAACGAGACGATATTTCCGGCAGAAGATATTATGAAACAGTGGGGACCGGCCGGCTATGCGATACTCGATCGATGCTACTACCTTGCTGCCCTGCCTAGACCAGACGTCGGGTTAAGTCTGCAGAAACAAGCAGCTATTGAGAGCCTTGGGGTAACGCTATCTCCGGAAAAGGTGAGGACGCTGCAGTCTACGCTGCACAAACTAAAAACAGGAGAACTCGAAAGCGATGAGCTCATTAGGGAGATTGGGACGGAATTGGATGTTGCGGACGACCTGGCCATAGAGATTTTTGAAAAGATCTTCTTCGAATTCAAAGACTTAAAGCCTCTGCCGTCAAACCTAACGTTGCGATCGCATATGACTGCCGCCTGGTTCGACACGCTTGCGAAGCTGCAAGAATATCGTCCAATCCCGGTAACGCTTTTCTCGGTAGGTCCGCGGTATCGCAGGGAGCAGCGCGAAGACGCGACTCATCTTAGGGTTCACAACTCGGCATCGTGCGTGGTAATGGACGAAGACGTGTCCGTAAGCGTCGGCGAGTGGATCATAAAAGAGTTTCTGCGCCCTTTCGGATTTGAAGATTTTCAGTTTAGACAAATTACAACTGGCACGGATACCTATTATGCGCCGGGCAAGCACTTTGAAGCCTACGCGTACCATCCGGATTTTGAGAATGAAGCGAACGGTGAAGCTGCATGGCTGGAGGTCGCTGATTTCGGGTTATACAGCCCTGTCACCTTGGCGAATTATGGCATCGAATACCCCGTTCTAAACTGCGGCATAGGAGTCGAAAGGATAGCCATGATCGTGCACACTTATGGAGACATCAGAAGTCTCGCTTACCCGCAGTTCTACGAGCCGTTTATATTAAGCGATGAAGCGCTTGCCAAATTGATATCTATCAAACACGCCCCAAGCTCATCGCAGGGAAAAGAGATACAGCGAGCTATTGTACGCACTTGCGAAACGCACGGATTCGACCCAAGTCCTGTTGAGTTCGTGGCATGGGAGGGGCCGTTGCTTAATAAATTTGCAAGCGTCTCGGTGGTTGAGCCTGAAGAAAATACCAAACTATGCGGACCTGCTTTTCGCAACACGATCTTTGTACGCGATGGAAATATCATTGGTGCTGCAAAACAGGCAGGTCTCTCCACAGGCATCACCTATATCGAGGCGTTTGCTGCACAAGCTGCTTACGAAATCGAACACGCCGTGAAAAACCGACAAGACGACCTCGAAATAAGAGTGAAGATAGCCCGTTCGCCGAGCGACCTTAATATAGAGATTGATCGCAGCGCCTTACGGTATATCACAAGTCACCACAAGAATATCGACTTAAGAGGCCCAGTATTTACAACAGTACGAATGAAAGTAGCCCGTGATTAATCACGCACGTGGAAGAACATGTGAGGGATGCGAGGGCTATCTAAGCGATTTAATGATTCGTGCCATTTCGGTGATGACCTTAACAAGAACGTGCGCATGCACTCTTCAGTCGTGTCGCTACATCCAGCCTTTCTCTACCCATACGTCATAGATGTGCTTCATTTGCTCCTTATTCGCCGTAATGAATTTTCTGATGCGGTCTTTGTTCTCCTCGATAGTACGATCTTGATCCGGATACCGACGGTTTGTGCGTATCGCCTCAGCGAGCATCTGACCGAGTGTGAATGCTTCGCTACGTGCTTTTTCAAGTGTCCTCCCATTTTTATCTAGGGGGACAGCGATCCCTCCGACAATAGTAGCGCCCAACTGGTTCAAGATACAGTTTAAGTAGCGTAACACGCCTTCATACCCGGCGCATCCCGCAGTGACCACCGAACACCCGTATTTTCCTGCTAGCATCTGTCGGTAAACGGGCTCTTCCATGCGATCGATCACGGCCTTAAGCTGTGCGCTAACGCCGTACATGTAGACGGGCGACCCGAATACCACGCCATCAGCACGCGCCATTGTATCTAAAAGGGCGGCAACATCATCATCGTGCACGCAGTGTCCCTCGGCACAGCACGCCTGACAACCGATACAAAACTGCAGGTTCAGCGAACAGATTTCGATCACCTTGGTGTTGGCCCCAAGCGTTTTCCCGCCTTCGAGTACCGCCTCGAGTAACTTGAGCGTTCTACTGCGCTGTCTCCGAGGACTACCGTTAAGGCCTATTATTCTCATACACGCTCCTCAACTGCTCAGCACACGTCTACCAGTGTCTCTGTGCACCCTAACATAAGGATGTTGCGCGACGTGCGAGCGTGAGGTCATACATGCTATTCGCCTTACGGCTCCCGTAAACTGGATTATAAGCAGCTCATAAAGTACAAGCATACTTCTACATGGCAGCTGGCACAAGTGGAGGCACTGACAGACTTCGCCCCGTGAACCTGACAGAAAAAGAACGAAATCAACCTCATAATAGACAAGATATATTGATCCTGTTGGCCGAGGCGTTTGCAAATAGATAGATCGAAGTGCGGTTAGCTTAAGTCTTTTTGCCACGCAGAAAGATAATGGCGCTCGTTCATATGAGAGAACGTTGAAATACTATAACTCATAATTGATATGTATATCATTCATGTTGATCGAGGGTACAATGAAAGATCCACTTCTTGAACTCGCGCTTCTAAATGCAATACAAGAACCAACCAAGATATCAACAGTGGATTTCGCGCTGCGCCTGAACGTCAGTCCGATGACAGCTTCCCGCCGCCTCAAACAGCTCGAGGAGGGCGGATGTATCGCCCGCACCTCCCGGGGTAGGTCACCAGCGATCGTTGTGACTCAAAAGGGAGCTGAAACGCTCAAGGAGCGCTATCTCGCATATAAATCTGTATTCGAAGCAGCGTCGGTTATAAAGCTAACTGGCACGATCGTGGCTGGCCTCGGAGAGGGGAGGTACTACCTTTCGATTCGTGGTTACACCAAACAATTCGAAACTCAGCTCGCGTTTAGCCCATATCCAGGGACTTTAAACGTTAAACTTGATCAAGAAAGCGCCTCAGCTCGCAAGAGGCTCGATAGCAGAGAGTCCATCTACATAACCGACTTCAGGTCGAATAATCGCACGTTCGGAGGGATAAGGTGCTTCAGGGCAACAATTACGGGGATAGAGGGTGCGGTGATCATTCCGGATAGGTCTCACTATCAAAGCGACATCATAGAAACAATTGCTCCCGTTTCAATAAAAGAAACGCTTCACCGAGACAATGGAGATCCGATTGAGGTAGTAGTGGCATGACCGTCGACGCAGCTGTGCGAGCAATTCAAAACGGGAAGATGGTGCTGATTTATGACTTTGAGCACAGAGAAGGCGAAACTGACATGGTCATGCCTGCTGCCTGTATGATGTCTCGTGACGTGGCTCGAATGCGATTGGAGGCAGGCGGCCTTATTTGTGTTGCGATTTCATCAGAAGCCGCTGAGCGCCTGTGCTTACCATTTATGTCCGATATTCTCAAGCTTGTAAGTTCTAATGGCTGCCGTTCGCAACTTGACTCGATCTGCGAGCAGCCCGGTGATCTTGCTTACGATACTCGGTCCTCCTTTTCGATTTCCGTCAACCATCGAGGCGTACGGACTGGCATAACGGATATCGATAGAGCCCTCACCATACAAGAAATTGGAAAAATAGTCGATCAGACAGGCAGTAGTCAAGAAACTGACTTCGGAGCTGCATTTCGTTCTCCAGGACACGTGCCTCTGCTAAGAGCGGCAAGCGGCCTCTTGAATGAGCGTAAAGGGCAGACAGAGCTCTCCGTTGCATTAGCAAATATGGCAGGCATTTGTCCGGCTATGACCGTCTGCGAGATGTTAGACGCAGAAACTGGAAAAGCATTGACAAAGAAGGACTCCATTGCGTACGCACAACGAAACGGGCTTGTGTTCGTAACTGGACAAGCAATCGTTGATGCATATAAGCGCTAAAGGTATCTGCTCAGTCTGATCAGTTGCATATCAAGCTTTCTGCAGCTGTCTAGCCAAGAGCACCTCTAATCTGACTCATTTTTAACAAGCAGCTCTCGATTAGCCCGAGTTGCGTTACTTCATCAACAAGCAGTTCGTGCTTGCTGCTTACAAATTGCTGGAGCGAGGGTGCTAGAGTCTCCATCAAAGTACCATACAGAAGGTCAGTCTCGCAGTCCTTGATGGTGAGATACTCGTCTATATAGTGCAGATCTTGAGACACCTGTTTTAGAGCGGCGTAAGGAATGAACTTTCTAGCCATGTCAAGCCTGATAAATCGCTTTGAAAAGCTTAAATCCGCAGATATACTTCCATAATGTTCCTTTAACAGAGTGTCTAGCAATCCTCGCTTATCAGCCTCATGCATGCCTCTCCCCGTCCCAATAATTTCAGGGGGGAGGCCGATACTGTACAGAGCGCCGGTGAATTTGATCGCTCGTGGCAAATCCGGGAGAGCAGTTTTGACTTGCAAGCGCCGTAATTCTCTGGAGAGCGTTGTATCGTGAATGCAACTGGCGAGATCACCAGGCTTTGGAACGTCACGAGAATATCCTACTGGCCCTTTCCGAGCCAAACGATCTCTTTGGTTGGGAAACAAATCTGTAATCGCCTTGATTGGAGTAATGATTTGGTAAAAGGTTTTTAAGTAATATTTAGTACACATACCGATTAGCAGGAGGGTCTCTTGCCGCCTTTCTCCAGAAATAGGCACAGGATGCGATCTTCGAACGCTCTGCCTAATTTTTTTTACAAAGCGAATAACGTCGTGCTTGTCGTAATCGTAGCGAAGGCTCGATTGAATGGTGATTGTCCTTGCTCCCGAAAACTCCTTTAACAACCGATCAGCGTTGCTTGGAGTAGCGTGCCCTCTAAACGGAAGCGTTCCGACGCCTAAAATCGGAGCTACCGTTATTCCTGTGGCTTCACCGCACGCGTAGCAGTCCGCTATCGCTAGCTTCACAGAAAGCGCTGAAGCAATGTGTCCGTAGTCAAGCGCTGCGTCGCTCTTTCCCAACATAACGCGAAGCGTTCCGTCCTTTAACCCAAGTTGCCTACACCCAGCAATATATTCACCAATCATGCTAGAGACCATGGTAAGTTGTGGCACAGCTTCAACGAGGGGTATAAGGCGTATGCGATTCGGTTCGACTGCGATGTTAAACTCCTTATTCGTCAGGTTCACCACGTCCAGAACTCTTTGTCGCGTTTCCAAGAGCTCACGTGAGCTCTCGCTCATCGGATGTATGACCTCTATGCTCGGTGGCTCCGCGGTAAGGTCGTGTATGCGATAATATGCTTCCATTATCGACATCAACGCCATAAGTTGACGGAAAACGGTCTCCTGGGAGACGCTTGGAATCCGTGGTGTAACGAAGACATCGTCTCCCGGAACCATCCCTGCCGAAATAAGTCGAAGCATGACTTCGGACGTCTGCACATAGGGCGTCATCTTGCCCTCAAAGTCAATCATGTACTCGTCGATGCCGAATCCGCCTTGGTGTGCGGGCTTGAGGACCTGAAGCGCCTCATCTGGTTCCTTCTGGACAGGAACATACGTCGTGGCTGAGTCAGGATGCTGAGTAGCCATTGTCGCAGGAATTCTCTGCATTTGATCTCGTCCTAGTACGCGTTAGATGCTAAAATGGCCCCTTCCGAGGAGCGATAGCTCTGCTGAATCGATCTCATAACCTGTTCTTAAAATGCACTAAAAACGTAGGGGCCAACTAAGAGGATGAGAAACGATATCAAAATCACCACTCCCAACGTCGTCACAAGCGCGTTAGTGATACGGTCTTGATAGTCTTTGCTTCTTACGACCTTTTCAGTAAGCGACTTGAAGAGCTCCCTAAATATTTGGCCCCCGTCCAGCGGACTTGCTGGAAGACAGTTAAATAAGCCGACGTAGAAATTTATCCAACCAACCCAGAGTAACACGTTAGCTATCCAAAAAATACCGCTGCCCAGCGGAGCCGCCAAGCCGATAGGCTTGTAAAGGCTCAAAATATTGCCTGTAAAGCCGCTAAAGACAAGCAGGGGTAGGCCAATAAGCGCAGCCCATCCCTGGAGCGTGTTGAGGCCAGAAGGGAGTCCTCTCAAGAAGGTGAGAATTTCGTCGGAGCCGCCTCTAATTCCCAAAAAACCCTTGGTATTATCGGGATTTTTGCCCAAAATAGCGACAAAGCTTCTTGCGGTTCCGTGGTCAGTGGCGTGCACGGTTACGACTTGTCCCTGATGTGTGGTGTTCATAAACGCTTGAAAGTCATGGTCATTGTGGATTCCGGTGTCATCAATTTGATTTACGATCATCCCTGGTTGTAGGCCGGCTTTCTCGGCGGGTGATGCAGACACTACGCCGATCACGCCAAGCCCTTGTACCGCGGCAACTGAGGATAGTACGGGTCCAAAGAAGAGCATTAACGCGATAAATGCTACCACGAAGTTCGCGGTAATGCCTGCCGTGAACACTCTTAATCGTTCCGCTCGGGTTGCTATTTTTGCGCCTGCTTCTGCTTTAGTGCCGAGAAGTTGCGATTCGTCCGGCTCGGCAAAAGCCCCTATGGGCACCAGAGCAATCAAGAGGCCAAGCGACTTGACTTTGATATCGGCCACTCTGCTCAAAATGGCATGTGACAGCTCGTGAACTACGAGGGTTACTATCAATCCGATGAGTCCCCACGTCAACGGGATGAATTGATTGATTCCAGGTATAAGCAAGACATTCCTCGGCGCGTTAAACGCTGACGGACCTGGTTGAGTAAGAAGTATCCTAAACGCGCCTATAAGGAGTATAGCAAGCATAAAAAACATCGCGACAACAGTCAATGGGATGCCCACCGTCGCAAAGACCTTCCAGAACTTCCGAGGGCGCGCAAGTCTGTCGAGCAGTCCCAGACCTTGCGTCGTTCGGAGCATGAGAATGGGACCGTACGCACTGATATTATAGCGCGCAAGGACTCCACGGTTATCCAAAAATATTACGAAAAGCCAGTAAGCTGCGAAGAAGATGAATGCAATAGTATAATAGTCCAAGTGGCTTTCACCATGTGTGGTCTATGATGTTCTCTGACATATACGTAACTACAGCTGATCTAGGAGACGCAAAGCGGATCGCTCGGACAATAGTAGAAGAAGAGCTCGGTGCTTGCGTTAACATCCATCCCATCAAGTCAGTTTATAGGTGGCAAGGAAACATCGAAGAAGGGGACGAGTATGCGATCTCAATCAAGACAAAAACCGACTTAGTGGACAAAGTTACTTCTAGGGTGCGTCAACTACATAGCTATGAAAATCCGTGCGTGATCTCCTTCAAGATAGAATCAGGGTCCCGGCAGTATCTCGATTGGATTCAGCAAGAGACGCTTTGACGATCCGCCCAATTACAGGACAAACAACGCACGCTACGACACTTCACCACCAGTGCCCCACACGGTCGAGACGTGGGAAGTGGCTGGTAGATTCAATCACTCTTGAGTTGCAGCAGAGGTATATTATCGTAAGCGTGGTGAAGTGCTATAGTAAGGAGTTAAATGGATAACGACTCGGTTCACTGGGCAGATATCATCGCGCGCGAAGCCGAGGGCGCGCAGGTCATCGCGACGGGTATTACCCCCTCAGGGAATATCCACATCGGCAACATGCGCGAGGTAGTGACTGCCGATGCGATATTTAGAGCTATAGGAGATATAGGAAAGACCGCTCGTCTTATATACATAGCCGACACCTTTGACCCGCTCAGAACGGTGTACCCGTTCTTACCTGCAGAGTATAAACAATACGTCGGTATGCCCCTGTCGGAAATTCCGGATCCATTCGGCTGTTGCGCAAGTTATGCCGAGCACTACCTGAGACCGTTTCTAGAATCGCTCGACGAGTTAGGCATCGCGCCGGATATTTACCGGGCAGATGAAATGTACAAGCGCGGCCAATACGCTACGGCAATAAGAACGGCCCTTGAATATCGTGACCAAATCGCTCATATCGTACGGACCGTCTCGGGAAGGGATTTGCCATCGAAATGGAGTCCGTTCAATCCGCTTTGCAAACGATGCGGAAGGATAAGTTCTGCCGAGATTCTACGACACGAGCCACAGCTAGCCTCTGTTAAGTACAGATGTGATTGCGGTGGTGAAGGGCTTGCCGATTATTCTAGGGGGGAAGGAAAACTCGCATGGCGGGTGGATTGGCCTGCACGTTGGGGAATCTTAGGCGTTACGATAGAGCCATTCGGCAAAGATCACGCTGTGGCAGGGGGGTCCTATGACACGGGTAAACGCATATCGAAGGACGTGTTTGGTTACGAGCCGCCACGTCCCGTCCCGTACGGCCATATACACTTGAAAGGAAAGGGGAAGATGTCCAGTTCTAAGGGCGTAACTGTTAGCATTCAAGAAATGCTTGAAACGGTGCCGGCTGACGTACTCCGCTTTATGATTATAAAGACAAAACCTGAGAAACTGATCGATTTTGACCCAGGCTTGGGTCTATTGCCACTCATTGACGAATTTGACCGAGGTCAAAGCCGCGCCGCTGAGTTATCAAAAGTCTCCGAAGAGACGTTTGTCATCCCTTTCCGTCATATGGTGACCGCCGTTCAAATCGCACACGACTTAGACGATCTCGTTCAAGTTCTCCGTCGTAGCGGTTACGCGCCAAGCAATATAAACACCCTCAAAAAACGAGCTAAGAACGTCAAGAATTGGCTCGATCGATTCGCTCCGCCCTTTGTTAAGTTCCAAGTTCAGCCTACACTTCCCGTCCAAGCTAAAACGCTCACCAAAGGTCAAAAAGAAGTGTTACTAAAATTAGCAAATGAGTTCGCGGACAGCAACGATCCCGAATGGCTGCATAATGAAGTCTACAAGGTAAGTGCTCAAGTCGGAATTGACTCAAAAGACGCGTTCAAAGCCATATACGTTGCCATTCTTGGGAAAACATCGGGCCCTCGAGCGGGTTGGTTCCTGACGTCACTAAGTCCCGAGTTTGTAATTGCTCGATTTAAAGAGGCCGCGCGTGCAGCGTGAACGACGAGCATCGCTTCAGGACACAATATCTAGAGCATGTTCGACATCGGCCTTGATGTCTGTGACGTCTTCAAGTCCTACCGATATCCTTATGAGACCGTCTGTGATTCCGATCGAGTCCCGCTCTTCTTTAGGCACAACCGAATGGGTCATAAGCCCGGGGTGTTCCACTATAGTCGCAGTATCACCTAAGCTGACAGCGACCGTACAGAGCTTTAAGCTGTTCAAAAAAGTCACGGCTGTGTCGAGGCCCCCATGCAATTCAAAGGCGATCATCCCTCCAAAGCCAAACATTTGCTCGGCCAAAGTGGGATTGGTTTGTAAACGCGCATCGAACCCTGGGTAGAACACCTTCTTCACCGCGGCGTGCGATTTCAAAAACGTCGCCAACTCCATTGCGTTGGAGGAATGTCGTTGCATTCGTAGGCCAAGGGTGTGCATGCCTCGCAGTATCAAGAATGCGTTAAAGGGACTGAGTGCAGCGCCAATATCACGGAGCGCCCCCTTTCTGATGCCTGTCACTTCTTCATAAGACGAGACGAGGATGCCTCCCAGCGCATCACCGTGTCCGTTCAAGTACTTGGTCGCGCTATGTACCACGATATCGGCGCCAAGCTCGAGGGGTTTCTGATAATAGGGCGTCAAGAACGTGTTATCGACAATTGTTTTGATACCGCTTTCATACGCTATAGCTGATATCTCTCGTATATCCGTCAATTTAAGCGTCGGGTTAGCCGGGGTCTCGAAAAAAATAAGCTTCGTTTTGTCCTGTATCGCATTAGCTACCTCACTCGCGTTGGAGGTATCCACATAGCTTACGCTGAACCCGAGGCGCGGGGCACCTTTATTGAGCAGCTCATACGTGCTTCCGTATAACACTCGATCGCTAATAATATGGTCGCCACATTTGAGCAGCGTCAGCATCGAGGCAGAGATAGCTCCCATTCCCGATGCAAAGCTGACAGCCGCGTCCCCCCCTTCAAGCGCTGCCATTTTTAGCTCGAGCGCAGTGAG
>Ga0187780_10002767_pt1 | contig 13179 bp, 10 predicted proteins | sample 1015_Q2_SP10_20__FD_132429 | JGI IMG/M metagenome (GOLD analysis project Ga0187780, IMG submission 132429) | Tropical peat soil microbial communities from peatlands in Department of Meta, Colombia - 1015_Q2_SP10_20_MG | ecosystem: Environmental > Terrestrial > Soil > Wetlands > Peat | place...
CGCCTCCCGCCTCCCGCGGGGCCGAGCGCGCAGCGCCGGCCCCAAGGGCCATGCCGGCCAGGGCCAGCGCGGCGTTCCGCAGCACGGGCGCCGTCACCCGATTGGGCCCGCCCGCCAGGTCCGCCACGCTGAAGAGCGTGAAGATGTCCTTGCAACCGACGTAGGGCCGCACGTTGCCCGAGGCCATGGTGGTGACGATGCCCTTGGGCAGGCCGAAGGGCAGGTCCCGCAGGGCCAGCGCGGCGATGGCGGCGCCCTGGTTCCCCCCCAGCGCCAGCACGCCGTGGAGTGCCCCGCCGCGAAGCCGCTGCGCCAGCACGGCCGCCGCGCCGCGCCCCATGGCGGTCATCATCTGGTCGCGGGAGGGAAGCGCGCGCACCGCGGCCAGTTCCATCCCCCCGGCCCGGGCCACGGCCTCGTTGGGCACGTCGTACTCCCCGGCGGGCCGCCCGGTGCCCACGTCCACCAGCCAGGGGACGGTCCCCGCCCCCCGCAACGTCTCGGCAGCGAAGGCGGCCTCGGGGCCCTTGGTATCCATGGTCGCGAGCACCGCCACCACGCACTCGCCGCTGGGTTCCGGCATCCTGCGTCTCGGGGAAGAGCGTTCGACTGTTCGGCGGTTCGGCCGTACGGCTGTACCCGGGCAAGGCCCGGCGGGCCGGAATACAGGGCGGGCCTCGGGGACGCGGCCCCAAGGAACCGCCGAACGATCGAACGGCCGAACTGCCGAACGTCTTTCGTGTTGAGCTACCAGGCCGCGCGCTCGGGAAACTCGCGCCTGGTGACGCTCACGGGGATCTTCTTCACCTCGTTTACGAAGTCGGCCAGGTGCTTGGCGCCGCGCTCGAAGAGCTTCTTCCCCTTCTCCGGGGTCCCGCGGAAGGGGTTTCCGATGGTGGCCGTGTCCGAGTACTCGTGGTGCTCCATAGGCACGAAGACGTTCTCCGCCCCCTGGAAGATCACGGTGGGCATCCCGTCCCGCTTGGAGAAGGCCTGGCCCATCCACTTGGGGGCGTGGGCCTTATCCTGCACGGCACGCTTCATGTCCACCATGCGCGGGTCCACCGCCATGATCATGGCCGTCTCGATCTCGCCGGCGTGCCAGCCGGGGGTCTCCTCGGGCGGCCCCTCGATGATGTCCGCCACCACGTGGCACTCCCGCTCGGTGGGGGTCTTGTAGTAGCAGACGAAGCAGTTGGTCTCGTAGCGGAGGCGCCGCATGAACCCGTCGATCAGCTTGGTGTTGGACCCGTGGTGGGTGGCGTAGATCAGCCGGTTGAAGCCGTGGAAGACGAGGCTGCGGCCGATGTCGTAGAGGACCGCGTTATAGGTGGGGGGCGAGAACGTCAGCGTGCCGGTCAACTGGCCCAGCTCCCCCATGTGGTGGGGGGAGTAGCCCACCGGGATGATGGGGGTGTGCATCACGTCGGCCAGTTCGGCGGCCCGCTCCACCACCCCCTGGGTGATGAAGGTATCCGTCCCCAGGGGGACGTGGGCGCCATGCTTCTCGCAACTCCCCACGGGGATGATGATGGTGTCTCGCGTCTTGGCCGCCTCGGCCACCTCGGCGTAGGACAGGTGCAGGATGTTGTGGAACTTCAGCTTGCTCACCGGTGCGTCTCCTTTTCAGGGGCCGGGCCGGACGACTCCCGGGCCGCCAGTTCGGGGGTGAACCAGATCTCTTCCGCGTGGTGCGGGTCGGCCAGGCAGCGCAGCATGATCTCCATGGCCGCCGCGCCCATGCGGGCCAGGGGCAGGGCCATGGTGGTGAGGGGCGGGGTGACGCAGGAGGCCAGTTCGATGTCGTCGAACCCCACCACCGAGAGATCGTCCGGCACGGCCAGGCCGCCCGCCCGCGCCGCCCGCATGGCGCCGATGGCCATCTGGTCGTTGGCGGCCAGGATGGCGGTGGGGCGGGGGCGGAGCCTGAGGAGCGCCGAGGCCGCCTCGGCGCCGCTGGCGGGACGCAGGTCCCCGGCGCGCACCCAGCGCGGCGGGATGGACAGCCCGTGCTCCCGCGCCGCCAGGCGGTAGCCCGCCAGCCGGTCGGCCCCGGTGGTGGAGGCGGCCGGCCCCGCGATGACGGCGATGCGCCGGTGCCCGGCCCGGACCAGATGCTGCGCCGCCAGGTAGGCCCCCTTGACGTTGTCCACGCGCACCGCGGGCAGCCGCACGTCGTGCCGGCCGATGAGGACGGCGGCCATGCCGCGGGCCGCCAGCCCGGCCAGGTGGGCCCGCCCCCAGGTGCCACCGCCCGCCACGATGACCCCGTCCACCTGGTGCTCCCGGCAGAGCCGGATGTGGTGGGCCATGGCCGCCGGCTCGCGATCCGTATCGCAGATGAAGAGGGCATAGCCGTGCCGGCGGGCCACCGCCTCGACGCCCCGGGTGATCTCGGCGTAGTAGGGGTTGGAGATGTCCGGCAGAATCAGGCCGAGGGTGCGGGTGTGGAGCCGGTGGAGGCTGCGCGCCAGGACGTTGGGCCGGAAGTCCAGGGCGCGCACGGCCCGCAGGACGCGGCGCCGCGTGGCCTCGCCCACCCTGTGTGGGATGTCGTTGACGACGCGCGAGACGGTGGCGATGGAGACCCCGGCGGCGCGCGCCACCTCCGCGATGGTGGCGCCGCGGGCGGCGCGGCGGCGGCGGGGTGGGGGCGGGGTGACGGCGCGGCTCGGGGGCATGGGGGGATTCTCGTCCGTGAGGTAAACGTTTTCCGGAGCCTATCCCAAGGGCTCGCGGGCCGTCAAGGGAAAAGGTCCGGCGCGTGACAAAAGTCAGGCCAACGGGTGAAACGGCCCGCGGCGCCTTGCGGTGGAGTGGTTCGCCTCGTCATCCTCCGCCGGGACTTCGACCTGGCGGCAGCCCGCCTGGGCCCCCGCTCGGCCGCCTCGGCGGGCCAGGCCGCGACGAAGGGCAAGGCCAGCGCCGGCAGGGCCACCGACGCGCTTCGCATCCTTATGGTGCATGCCTTCCCGGGAGCTTCTTAGCCCCCGACCTGCGGCCCCGCGGTCGCGGGGCGCTTCTGTCCCGGCCCCGCCCCCGCGGGGCCGCCCATCGCGGTGGCACCCACGCCACCACTTCGATCTCCACCTCGTCGTCCTGATTCAGGCGGGCCACCTCCACGATGGTGCGGGGCGGTGGGCCGTTGGGAAAGTACCGCTCGTAGGCCTCGTTGACGATGGGCCGGTGCCCCGCCATGTCCCTCACGTAGACGCGGGACATGACGACGTATTCGAGCGACGTGCCGGCCGCCTCCAGGATGGCCCGGATGTTCGCGAAGGCCCGCCGCACCTTCTCGCGGGTGCCGGCGGCCAGGGCCCCCGTGCCCGGCTCGATGCCCCGCTGGCCGGCCACGAAGACGAAGTCGCCGGCCCGCACCGCCTGGGCGAAGGGGCCGGTGGGCGCGGCGGCCTTTTCCGTGTAGATCACCTTGGGCCGGCCACCCACGGTACCCTCATGTTGTCCTCGCCCTCCGGCCGCGCCGGTACGCCCCCGGAAGCGTGGGCCTGGATTCCTACGTGAGGGCCGCCGCGGCGAGGGCGAGGGAAAAAGTGGCCCTGTATAGCACGGCCGGCAAAAGGGAGTCAACGCGGGAGGGGCCAGGGACGCGGGTGCCCGCCGCGAGGTCCGGGGGCGCGGGTCGATGCTGCGCTGCCCGGCCACGAAGACGAAGGGAAGCCATGGGCCCGGCCGGCCTGGAACGGGCGGAGTGTGGGCGGCGCCGGATTCGAGGGCCCGGATGACTGTCGGTCGTTCCACCAGGAGGGACCCATATGGCGCCCGCGTAAATCGCCTTGTCCGCCGGGATGTCGCGCGCTATAGTCCCGCCGCACCCTTGATGAGAGCGCCAATGACGTCTGCACCTGGTAGGCGACAGGTCGAGAAAGGGCCGAGGGGAGGGGGCGCCGTGAACGCGCGTCAGGTGACCCCGTGGCTGACCCCGCACGGCGGCCTCGTGCTCGCGCCCGCCGAGGATGCGGTCGAGCTGGAGCCGGGGCTCGCCCGACGCCTGGGGGAGGCCTTCGCCCGTGGAGCGGGCCACGCGCTCCTCTGGCTCGGGGCCGCCGGGGTGGGCCGGGCCCTTCCTCCCGTCTTCTCCTACTGGCGGGAGATCGGCGCTCGCTACGTCATCGCGCTCTGCACCAGGCCCGACGTGGAGGAGCACCGCGGCGGGGTCCCGCCGCCCTCGGCGGAGGAGCTGGAGGCGCTCGCCGGCGCCGCGCCGGCCATGCCCGGGGCAGAGTATCTGACGGCCGAGGTGCTCCGCGCGCTGTGGGGCGAGACCGACAGGGCCTTCACCGCCGAGCTGGCCGAGTCGGGAGCCACCGTCCAGGACTTCCTGAAGCGGCTGAACCCCGCCTGGAACGTCGTGGGCCGGGTGCACTTCAACCTGGCCGAGAATCGCAGGGACGAGGAGGCGCCCTTCGCGTTCCTGGCCACCTACACGCACCGGCTCTCGGCGCACGGCAGCCCCCAGCACCTGCCCCTGGGGCAGGCCCTGCGGGAGTACGCGGGCGCGGCCAACAAGACGCGGCTCCTCTCGCTGCTGCTCCCGGTCCAGCGGGCGGCGGCGGGCTGCGCGTGGCTCAAGGAGCTGGTGGACGACGGCGAGATCTTCCACCCCTTGCGCTGGGGGCCCGCGGAGGCCCTGCGCTTCCTCAGGGATGTGCCTGAACTGGAGGGCGCGGGCGTCGTGGTGCGGATGCCCGCCGCCTGGAGGGCGAACCGCCCGCCGCGGCCACAGGTGACGGCAACGGTGGGGGGCAGGGCGCCGTCCGGGCTCGGCGCGGAGGCGCTGCTCGATTTTCGCCTGGCCGTCACCCTGGATGGCGAGAGGCTGACCCCTGCCGAGGTGGAGGCCCTCCTGGCCGGCGCGGGCGGGCTGGCGCTCATCCGCGGCCGCTGGGTCGAGGTGAACCGGGAACGGCTCGGCCGGGTGATGGCGCGGTTCCAAGAGGTCGAGCGGCTGGCGGCCCGGGGAGGGCTCAGCTTCGCCGAGGCCATGCGGATGCTGGCCGGGGCCGACGTGGGCGAGGACGGGGCGGCCGATGGCGCGGACCCGGAGTGGTCCCTCGTGGTTGCCGGGCCCTGGCTGGCCGAGGTCCTGAAGGGGCTTCGCTCGCCCGACGGGCTCGCGCACATCGATCCCGGGCCCGCCCTGCGGGGCCGCCTGCGGCCGTACCAGCAGGTCGGTGTCCGATGGCTGCACCTGCTGTCGCGCCTGGGCCTGGGTGCCTGCCTCGCCGACGACATGGGCCTCGGCAAGACCATCCAGGTGCTGGCCTTGCTCCGTGCGCAGGGAGGCGACCCGGACACTCCGCGGCGGCCGAGCCTGCTGGTAGCCCCGGCCTCGCTGCTCGCCAATTGGATGGCGGAGATCCGGCGGTTCACGCCGGGGCTCGCAGCCATGGTCGCTCATCCCTCGGCCATGCCGGGGGCCGAGCTGAAGGCGATGCCGCAGAAGCGGCTCGCCGCGGTAGATCTGGTGATCACGAGCTACGGCTCCCTGCTCCGGATCCCGTGGCTCGAGAGCACGCCGTGGCGCCTGGTGATCCTCGACGAGGCGCAGGCCATCAAGAACCCGGACGCGAAACAGACGCGGGCGGCGAAGCGGCTCGACGCCCAGGCGCGCATCGCGCTCACCGGCACCCCCATCGAGAACCGGCTGGGCGACCTGTGGTCGCTCTTCGACTTCATCAACCCGGGACTCCTCGGCTCGGCCAAGGAGTTTACGGCCTACACCAAGCGCCTGGCGGACCAGCCCCGCAACCCGTACGGCCCGCTGCGGGACCTGGTGCGCCCCTACATCCTGCGGCGCCTCAAGACCGATAAATCCGTTATCGCCGACCTGCCCGACAAGACCGAAGTGAAGGCCTACTGCCAGCTCAGCCGCAAGCAGGCCGCGCTCTACCAGCAGGCGGTGAAGGAGCTGGCCGCCCAGCTCGAGGAAGCTGAGGGGATCCGGCGCCGGGGCGTGGTGCTGGCCTTCCTCATGCGCTTCAAGCAGATCTGCAACCACCCGTCGCAGTGGCTGGGGGACGGCGCCTGGGCCGAGGACGACAGCGGGAAGTGGGCGCGCCTGCGCGAGCTGGCCGAGGTGATCGCGGCCAAGCAGGAGAAGGCGCTGGTCTTCACCCAGTTCCGCGAGGTGACCGCGCCCCTGTCCGCCTTCCTGGGCGGGGTGTTCGGCCGGCCCGGGCTCGTCCTGCACGGCGAGACGGAGGTGAAGCGCCGGGCGGAACTGGTGAGGCGGTTCCAGGAGGATGAGTCCGTCCCCTTCTTCGTGCTGTCCCTCAAGGCGGGCGGCTCCGGGCTGAACCTCACCGCCGCCTCGCACGTGGTCCACTTCGACCGCTGGTGGAACCCCGCGGTGGAGGACCAGGCCACCGACCGCGCCTTCCGCATCGGGCAGACGAAGAACGTGCTGGTCCACAAGTTCCTCTGCCGGGGGACCGTGGAAGAGAAGATCGACGAACTCATCGAATCGAAGCACCGACTCTCGACGGAGCTGCTGGAAGGCGGTGCCGAGCTGAACCTGACCGAGTTGTCGGACGAGGCGCTCCTCAAGCTCGTGGCCCTCGACCTCAACGCCGCGCGAAAGGAGTGAGGCATGTTCTACAATTGGAGGCCGTACGTCCCCGTGGCCGAGCGGCGGCGCGGGGCCCGGCGCAAGATGGCCAAGCTCAGGAAGCGAGGCCACCCGGTGTCGCCGGTGACCATCGCCGGACGCACCATCGCCCGGACCTTCTGGGGCAGGGCCTGGTGCGACAACCTGGAGCGCTACAGCGACTTCGCCAACCGCCTGCCGCGGGGGCGCACCTACGTGCGCAACGGGTCGGTGGTGGACCTCGAGATTGCCCCCGGCGAGGTCAAGGCCTTGGTGAGCGGCTCGGAGATCTACCGGGTTGCGCTGAAGGTGTCGGCCGTGGCGAAGCCCCGGTGGGCCTCCATCTGCAGGGATTGCGCGGGCGCCATCGACTCGCTCGTGGAGCTGTTGCAGGGACGCTTCTCCCAGGGCGTCATGGAGCGCATCTGCCGGCAGCAGACCGGCTTGTTTCCCGCGCCGGGGGAGATCGCGTTCTCGTGCACCTGCCCCGACTGGGCCTCCATGTGCAAGCACGTCGCGGCGGTGTTTTACGGCATCGGCACCAGGCTGGACGAGCGGCCGGAGCTGCTGTTCACGCTCCGCAGGGTGGACGGAAAGGACTTGATCGCCAAGGCCGGCAAGGGTCTGCCGTTGACCAAGACACCCGTCCCGGCGCACAAGGTCCTGGCGGACGACGGTCTGTCCGACCTGTTCGGCTTGGACATGGGCATGCCCGACGCGGCGCCGGACGCCGGCAGACCGGCGAGCGCCGGGAAGGCGGCCGGGCGGCTGCGCGAGAAGAAAGCGCCGCTCAGGGCTGCCGCTCCGGCGGCAGTGGCAGCACGACTAGGCAAGCCTCGATCTCCCGCGCCGAAGCGGGGGGCGCCCGGGGCCCGGACACGATCGGCGGCGAAGACACGGCGCGGCGCGGCGGGATGAAGGGTTCCTGCGGCCCAGTGTGCGCCTGCTTTGGCGTGCGGGAGAGAGCCGAGCCGGATGGAGGTCGGCTAATCGTTCAGCCCTGCGGGCCGGTGTTGGGGCCCGCTCCCCCGGCTCCCGTCCTCCGGGCTGCGCAGCCCCGGCATCTCTTTCAGGCCACCCCCGCAATAGGCGGGGGCCCCGGCCCATCGGTTGGGTCCGGTGCTCGCCCCTGCGGGCGGGACCCGCGCGAGAGGCCCCCAGGCCGGATCCCCGGGTGGCGCTGGGCTGAACGGTTACGAGGTCGGTATGGTCCGGCGTGCCCAAGCTCCGAAGAGCATCCTGAAGGCGATCCAGCGGGCCTGGCCCGACGGCGTGGTCGAGACGGTCGACCTGGACGAGGCCCCGGCCTGGGGCTCCTTTGCCGCCCTGAAGCCGCGCCTGTCCCGCATCACCGGCAGCGAATTGGTGTACGAGCGCGAAGCTGAGGGCGGACAGCGCTGGAACGAGGCCTCGGATCCGGACGAGGATCCGCCCGACTGGAGCGAGCCGACCCGTTCCTACCACCTGTTCTTTCTCTCCCCCCCCGGGCTCGCGCTGCTCCTTCGACACCGACACCATCGAGCCGGACGAAAACGGCGTCGCACGGCGCATCGCCGGACAGGGGAAGGTCGGTCACAGCGTTGCGGTATCCCTGGTGGCGCCCTTTGCCGGCGTCGCGCTGAACGAGTTCGAGACCTTCGAGGACGGAAGCCGGTCGGAACCCGGCATCGACCTCGAGGCCTTCGATCTCGACGGGAAACGGCTGGACGCGGAGGGGCATTACCGGGAAATGTTCGGCGAGGAGACCTTGCGGAGCTTGGCGGATCAGCGCGACAGGATCGCCCGCACGCTAGAGGACCACGGCATCTCGGTCCTCCCCGATGAACACCTGGACACGCCACTCCCCTGGCTACGGGCCGGCGAGGACGTTCTCCAGAGCTCTCCGGGCGAACCACTCACCGTGCGCGATGCCTTCTTCTTCGAGACCATTTAGCAGGCCGCGATCCCGGCGCCGCCCAACGGGGCGCGCGCGCCAGGGCAGAGCGCGGGACCGAACTATGACGAGGCGGAGAGGCCCCCGGCGGGAGGCCCTGGAGGGGGCAATGGAGGCGGCGCTCCGGCCCGGGCAGTTCATCGGGTATCGCGCCGACTGGGACTTCGTTGCGGGCCTCGAAAAGATCGCAGGCCGGATCGAGGGGCTCGTGCGAAGCGATCCCGCACGGGCCGCGGCTCTCTACGAGACCTTCCTCGCCGGCTGCTACGAGAAGGCCCAGGAGATCGACGGATCCAGCGGCAACTTCGGCATGTTCATCGACAAGCTCCTCTGCGGCTGGATCAGGGCGCGGCAGGCGGCGCGATGCGATGCTTCCGAGACTGCGACGATGCTTATCGACCGGATGGATAACGACCCTTATGGCTTCGCGTACCGGCTCGAGAAGGATGCCGTCAAGGTGATGAGCCGGGAGGGCCTTGCCGCCTTCGAGCGCGCTGTGCGGCGGCGCTTTCAGGCAAAGGGCGAAGCCGAGCAGGCGTCGGAGGGCGCACACCACCCGGGCCCGGCACCCGCGCGCCGTCGCTGGGCCGAGGTGCTGCGCGCAATCTACATCCAGCAGCGTGCCCTTTCGAGCTACGTCGCGCTCTGCGAGCAGACCGAGCTATCGGCCGGCGACTGCCTGGCGGCCGCCCGGATGCTCGGGGCGCGGCGCAAGCTGAACGAGGCCCTGGCGTGGGTGAATCGGGGCCTGGCGCTGAGCGAGCACCGGCCGCACGAGGCGGCGGCCGAACACGACCTTGCGACCATGAAACGTGAGCTGCTCGTCAAGCTCGACCGTCGCGGCGAGGCGGTTGAGGAGGCCTGGGCCGGTTTCCAGGCGCACCCGAGTACTTTCAGCTACGAGGAGCTCATGCGCTTCGTGCCGGCGAGCGGGCGGGCCGCGTGGCACGCCAAGGCGATGGACGCTGCGGCGGGTGCGGACCTGGGATCGCTCATCGAGCTGTGGCTCCGGACGAAGGAGATCGAGCGCGTTGTCCAGCGCGTGCGCGCGGCGGGCGATGCAGAGCTCGAAGGCCTGAGCCACCACTGGACCGAGCCGGCCGCGGTCCGCCTCGCCAGGAGGTATCCCGACGCGGCGGCCAAGGTCTACCGGGCCATGGGGATGCGCATCCTCATAGCCAAAGAGAGCAAGTCCTACGCTGCCGCGCTCTCGAACTTCGAACGAGCCAAGCGCTGCTACGAACGCGCGAGTCTCGGCGGGCACTGGGAGGCGATGGTCGAAGAGATTCGCCGGGCGCATCACCGCAAGGTCGGCTTCATGGCCAACTTCGAGCGGCTGGTGGCGGGCCACTGGCCGAACCAGGAACCGTCATTCCTGGATCGCGCCCGCGGCCGGTGGTCGCCGGAAGGCCGGCGATGAGGGTGGCGGCCGGGACGGTGGTGGACGATGGCCCGCCTGATGCCGGGATTCCGTCGGGGATCTGGCGAAGGTAGTGGGCGCGCTGGGGACCGAGGCCAGCAGGGGCATCGCGCCCGGCGCCGCGGGACCATGGGCTCGGGACGCGGGACCGGCGATCAGGTGAGGCCGGTGATGCGGCCCTCCGCGTCCACATCGATCCGCAGGGCGTTGGGCCGCTTGGGCAGGCCAGGCATGGTGAGGATCTCGCCGGTGATGGGCACCAGGAAGCCGGCCCCGGCGGAGATGCGCACCTCCCGCACCGTCACCTCGAAGTCGCGGGGGCGGCCGATGACGGCCGGATCGTCCGAAAGGGACTGGGGCGTCTTGGCCATGCAGATGGGCAGGCGGCCGTAGCCCAGCGCCTCGGCCCGCTCGATCTGGGCGCGCGCCGCCCGGGTGTAGTACACGCTGCCCGCGCCGTACATCACCTTGGCGATGCGTTCGATCTTGGCCTTCACGGGCAGCTCCCACTCGTACAGGGGCGTGAAGCGGGACGGCAGGCGCTGCACCGTGTGCCACACCGCGTCGGCCAGGTCCAGGGCGCCGGCGCCCCCCTGCCCGAACACGTCCGCCGCCACGGCGGGGACGCCCAGGCTCTCGCAGCTCCGCCGCACCAGGTCCAGCTCGGGCTCCGTGTCCGACGGGAAGCGGTTCAGTGCCACCACCAGGGGCACGCGGAAGATGCGGATGTCCTCCACGTGCTTCTCCAGGTTGTCCATGCCCAGGGCGATGGCCCGGAGGTTCTCCTTGTCCAGCTCCCCCAGAGGGATGCCGCCGTGGTACTTGAGCGCCCGGACCGTGGCCACCAGCACCACCGCGTCCGGCGCCAGGTTCGCTGTGCGGCATTTGATGTCGAAGAACTTCTCGGCCCCCAGGTCGAACCCGAAGCCCGCCTCCGTCACGCACACCTCGCCCAGCTTCAGGGCCAGCCGCGTGGCCACCACCGAGTTGCAGCCGTGGGCGATGTTGGCGAAGGGGCCGCCGTGGATGAGGGCCGGCGTCCCCTCGGTGGTCTGCACCAGGTTCGGGTGGATGGCGTCGCGCAGGAGGGCGGCCATGGCGCCGGTGACGCCCAGGGCCTCGGCCAGGACCGGCTTCCCGGCATAGGTGAAGCCCACCAGGATGCGGTTGAGGCGGGCCTTCAGGTCCGCCAGGTCGTCGCTGAGGCAGAGGAGGGCCATCACCTCGGACGCGGCCGTGATCAGGAAGCCGTCCTCCCGCGGCACGCCCTGGGTCTTGCCCCCCAGGCCCAGGACGATCTGGCGCAGGGCCCGGTCGTTCATGTCCATCACGCGGCGCCAGAGGACCTGTCGCGGGTCGATGCCCAGTTCGTTGCTGTGGTAGACGTGATTGTCCACGGTGGCGGCCAGCAGGTTGTGCGCGCTGCCCACCGCGTGGATGTCCCCGGTGAAGTGCAGGTTGATGTCCTCCATGGGGAGGACCTGGGAGCGGCCGCCGCCCGTGCCGCCGCCCTTCACCCCCAGGCAGGGGCCGATGGAGGGCTCGCGCAGGGCCGCCACCGCCCGCCGCCCCCGCCGGCACAGCCCCTGGGCGAGGCCGATGGAGACGGTGGTCTTGCCCTCGCCGGCCGGCGTGGGAGTGATGGTGGAGACCACCACCAGCTTGCCGTCAGGTCGGTCGCGCCGCGCCTGGAGCACGGCCAGGGGCACCTTGGCCACGTGCCGGCCGTAGGGGATCACCTCGCCGGCCGTGAGGCCCGCGTCCGCGGCCACCGCCTCGATGGGTCTCAGCTCGTTCATTGGCCTCCCTGCGCGCAAGAGCCGTAAGGCGTAAGGCGTGAAACGTAAGGCGCGAAAGCGTAAGGGCGTGAGGCGTAAGGGGATTAGGACCTCGTGCGTCCCGGGGTGACCTGAAGGCGCTTCTGGTGGCGGATCAAGCCGCTGAGCATCTTATCCATGCGCTCCATGTCGTTGTCCAGCGTGTTCCAGTCTTCGAGAGGAAGAAACTCCAGCCGCTTGGCAAGTTCGAGAAGCGTGTCCATCTCGCTCAAGGAGCCCTGCGCCATATGCAGATAGTTGACAAACTCTTTTCGGGTCTGCCGGGCCGCTCCCTCCGCAATATTGCTGGGAATGCTTATTCCCGCCCGCCGGATCTGGCCGGTGATTCCGTATCGCTCCTCCTGCGGAAACCGTTCTGTGACCTTATACACTTGCACCGCGTGGTCCATAGACAGCTTCCACAGATCCAACTTCTTGTGCGGCTTCCGCATGGGAACCCTCCTCTTCTCCGTTCACCCCCCGCGCCTTACGCCTCGCAAGGAACGCCCGTAAGGCGTGAGGGCGTGAGACGTAAACCCCCGCCCCCTCCGCCTTACGCCTCACGCTTCACCCCTCACGCCCGCCGCATACCCGGGACCTCAGCCTGCGCGCTCAGGGCGCGACGGCGGGCCGCCTCGCGGTACAAGGCCTCGTACTCGCGGGCGGAACGGTCCCACGAGAAGTCGCCGCGCATTCCGTTGGCGATCAGGTGCTGCCGGGCGGCCGGGTTCCGGTAGAGCGCGGCGGCGCGGCAGATGGCCAGACAGAGGGCGTCGGCCGTGGCGGCCTCGAACTTCAGGCCGTTCCCCTCGCCCGTCCGGCGGTTGTAGGGGATCACCGTGTCGTCCAGGCCTCCGGTGGCGCGGACGATGGGGATGGTGCCGTAGCGGAGGCTGTACATCTGGTTCAGGCCGCACGGCTCGTAGCGGGACGGCATCAGGAAGAAGTCCGCCCCGGCCTCGATCTTGTGGGAGAGGGCCAGGTCGAACCCGATGACGGCGGCCACGCGCCCCGGGTTGGCCACGGCGGCGGCCCGGAAGCGGTCCTCCAGGGCGGGCTCGCCCGTGCCCAGCAGCACGAACTGGCCGCCCACCTCGAGGATCGTCTCCAGGGCATCGGCCACCAGGTCCATCCCTTTCTGCTCGGCCAGGCGGGAGATGACGCCGAAGAGGGGCGCCGCGGGGTCCGCGCGCAGGCCCACGGCGCGCTGCAGGTCCGCCTTGCAGGCGGCCTTGCCGGCGAGGTCCCGGTGGTCATAGCGTGCGGCCAGGTACTGGTCCGTGGCCGGGTCCCACTCCTCCTGGTCGATCCCGTTGAGGATGCCGAATACGTCCTTGCTGCGGGCCCGCAGCACGCCGTCCAGGCCGTGCCCGAACTCCTCGGTCTGGATCTCGCGGCTGTA
>Ga0187780_10002768_pt1 | contig 13178 bp, 10 predicted proteins | sample 1015_Q2_SP10_20__FD_132429 | JGI IMG/M metagenome (GOLD analysis project Ga0187780, IMG submission 132429) | Tropical peat soil microbial communities from peatlands in Department of Meta, Colombia - 1015_Q2_SP10_20_MG | ecosystem: Environmental > Terrestrial > Soil > Wetlands > Peat | place...
GCCACGTCGCTGGTGCTCATGTTGTCCGTGGACTTTCCGTCCACCGCCACGATGATGTCACCGGGGCGAATGCCGGCTCGATAGGCGGGCGTACCTACGAACGGCGCAATCACAATCACCTTGTTGTTTCGCGGACCGACGGTCATGCCCACGCCGTAATACTTACCCTGCTGATCTTCGCGCAGCAGGGCATAGGCCTTGGGATCAAAAAAGTTGGAGTGGGGATCGAGCACATGCAGCATTCCGGGAATGGCGCCGTCGTAAATGGCTTTGTCGGCATTCACCGGCTCGGCGTAGTTCTGCTCCACGAGGTTGTACACCTGGGTAAACTCACGCAAGCTGTCGCGAGCCTCGGTATCGCTTCCGCTGGCTGCCGCGGGAGTGATCTTCTGCCCGAAAACCATCCCCAAAAACCCACAGCTAGCAAGCACAAAAAGGACTAGGAAGAGAGCGCGACGCGAACTGCCAACCATCGTGGAATCCTTCGGTTCGGGCTTGGAAAGACCCCGCCACCGCATTTAGAAGGCCAGTATAGCACGTGGAAATCTCGCCCCGGGTCGATTTTCCCGACCAAGAGTAACTCCTCGAGCTACGCCTAATGCGATAGATGCGGGAAGCCAGGAAAGCGATGCAAACGAGCAGCACAAAAGGCTAATGGTTCCGCTGGTTTCGACCTCGCGCCTAGCACCGGAGGGTTGCCAAGGCGGTTCGCCAACCGATCCCAGATCGGGCCCGATTGCTGCCGATCTCTCTCGGCAGTATCATGAGCTCGATGGGATTTTCCGAGACCATCTTCCTGTTCTTCCTGGCCCTGCTCATCTTCGGCCCCAAGAAATTGCCGGAGATCGCGCGTCAGGTGGGCAAAGCGCTCAATGAGTTCAAGCGCGCCTCGAATGAGTTCAAGGCGCAGATTGCCTCGGAGATCGCCCAGCTCGAAGTCGAGAATCAGCGGCAGGCTCTCCCGTCGGCCCCGGAACCGGAGGGCACGATGGCCACGCTTCCCCCGGCGTCGCCCGAGGTGAGCCAGCATCCCGCGCCGGCTCCAGAGCTTGCGGGGGAGCGAGATTCGGAGACAAAAGTAGGTCCCGATGCCTGAGATCGCTGCCGAACTGCCCTCTGACGGAGCCGCGCCGGAAACCATGCCCGCCATGAGTTTCCTCGAGCACCTGGAGGAACTACGAAGGCGGATCTTCTACGCGCTAATCTCCGTGGTGATAGGCTTCTTTCTTTGCTGGGGCTACGCCGAAAACATCGTCGGCTGGATGCAGAAGCCGATCATGGAAGCGCTGAAGCGCAACAACATGCCCCAGACGCTCGTCTACCTGAACCCCACCGATCCGTTCAATCTTTATCTGAAGGTGGGCATGCTGGCGGGATTGTTTGTGGCTTGTCCCTTTGTGCTGTACCAGGTGTGGCTGTTTATTTCTCCCGGTCTTTACCGGAACGAGAAGCGCTATGTGGTGCCATTCATGGCCTCCACCATCGGGTTGTTCCTGTCGGGCGGGTTCTTCGGCTACAAACTTGTCTATCCCGCCGCGCTCGATTTCCTGATCGGGTACGGCAAGCAATTTCAGCCGATGATCACGATCCATGAATATACGGATCTGTTCTTGACCGTGATTCTTGGCTTGGGAGTAGTTTTTGAGCTGCCCATCTTAGTCTTCTTTCTCGCCCTGATGGGTGTGGTCAGCGCGGGCTGGATGTGGCGCAATATACGCTACTCGATCCTGGTCATATTCATCATTGCCGCCGTGCTGACTCCGACCAGCGACATTCTCAACATGTGCATCTTTGCCGCTCCCATGGTGGGTCTTTACCTTGCGAGCATCGGGATTGCCTACCTGGTGCACCCCAAGCAGAGGAAGGCGCGGGCCGCAGGACGACACTGATGGGAACGCCCGGCCGCCAGTCTCCACCCTTTCGGAAGATGCCGTGAAGCGCTTCGCCATCGCATGCGTGACCCTGTGCTTGCTCCCATCTTCTTGTACCCAGGCAAGACCGATTGCCGGAGGGGGGAACCCGGGCGTGGTGGCAGAATCGGCTTCTGTTTCGGCCGGCGCCCCGGATCGGTCAGCGGCGCCAGGGTCTCCCCCCAAATTCGATTCCGGTCGTTCGTTCCAATATATAAAGGAGATTGTGGCCTTCGGCCCGCGTCCGATCGGGAGCCAAAATCACAAGAAAGTGGAGGAGTACATTCTTTCTCATCTGAAGGGCGATTCGGTGGAAGAGGATGCCTTCACTATCGACACCACAGAAGGCAAGTTTCCGGTGCGCAACCTGATCGCTAAATTTCCCGGCTCCGCCGACGGAATCATCGTGATCGCCAGCCATTACGACACGAACTATCCACTGCGGGATACGTCCTATGTGGGAGCGAATGATGGGGGCTCCTCGAGCGCTCTGTTGCTCGAAATAGCCAATCAATTGCGCGGCAAGAAACGGGACGGGTACAGCGTATGGCTGCTTTGGGACGACGCCGAGGAATCCATGCGGCTGCCCTGGTACGATCCCGAGAGCTTGTACGGAGTGCGTCACTTGGTCCAGAAGTGGCAGGCCGATGGCACGATCAAGAAGGTCAAAGCGCTGCTGCTCGAAGACATGATTGGCGATGCCGACCTCCACATCGAGCGCGAGGCAAACTCCACCCCGTGGCTGGAAGACATGATCTACCAGGCGGCCAGCCGACTGGGCTATCAGTCCCACTTCTTTGCCCGCACCTTGCAGATGGAGGACGACCACATGCCGTTTCTTGAGCGCGGCGTGCCCTCCGCCGATTTGATTGACTTCGAGTATGGCTACAACAACGTCTTCTGGCACACCCCGCAGGACACGGTCGATAAGCTCAGTCCGAAGAGCCTGGAGATCGTAGGAACCGTGACTCTGGAGACGGTTCACATGCTGGACCAGAAATAGCCGGCCCTACTTCGGGGGATCGAGGATCGCGCCAACCGCGGCCTCCTGAGAAGCCAGCCCAAATCCGCCGGGTACCCGGCCGATCACGTCGTCTGCGGCACGGATGCACTGTGGGCGGGTTCGCCGCAGTGGCAAATCGAGGGTTTGAGGCGGCTCGAAATTCCAGAAGATATGCAGAAGAGGTTCGGATTCAGACCTCTAGGCGCCGCCGATGGCCCGGTCAAGACCGCCATATTCAGCGGCAATTCCGCCCGCCTGTACGACTACAAGGCACCGGCAAAGTGGCTGAAAATGGATCGGTTTGCCGAGAAACGAGAGGAGTATCTGCGGTCGGGCCCACGGCGCACCAATCTGCGCTATGGCTACAGGGCGGTTTAGGAGCGGCAATTGCATGAGACCTCTCTACGGAGACGCTCCCACTTGAGATCGGGGCCAGCAGCGTGAATAACACCGTACCCCGTCGGAAAGCCACTTTTCGCTTGCTCCTGGGCAATCGCGGTTGCCTGCACTGGCCCTTCCTGATCCTGATGATCCTGCTCCCCGGCGAACTAGCCTCTCAGACCGTCGGCGAGCAAACTCAGGTCAAGCTCCTTCGCCTCGACATCACTCCGCTTGTCGGTTATCGAACCAGCATGAGCTTTCCCACCGGGCAGGATCAGCAGCCAACCACTCCCAATGTCATCTTCGACGCCAAGCCGAGTTACGGATTCGCCATCGGAGGACGCCTCAACGAATTCGACCTAATCGAATTCCGCTGGGCGAGACAGGATAGTAGCGTCCATCTGCAAGGTAGTGTTCCACCCACCAGTGAGAAAGTGGTCCTAAATCAGTTCCAAGGCGATTTCACGCACGAATACATTCTGGACAGCTTGCCTATGTGGGCGAGACCCTTCGTGATGGGCAGCGTCGGTGCCACTCACATCGGCAACGGAATGAACGGCTTCACTCGTTTTTCCTTTGGTTTGGGAGGTGGCATCAAACTCTACGTCTCGCGCCACGTTGGCTTCAGGATGCAGGGGGAGTGGCTGCCGGTAGTGATCAATCCCCAGGCTACGTTCGTCTGCGGAGGCGGTTGTGTCGTGCTCTTGAGCGGCACGGTGGTGTCGCAGGGCGAGGTGGTGGCCGGACCCTTATTCCGGTTCTGAACGCCGTTGCCGCAGGACGACGGCAGCCTGGGAATTCCTTCAGCAATAGAATGGAGCCCGTCTTGCCCGTTCAACGACTGGCGGCAACTCGCGCCCTCTGACGCTCGTACTCGCCCTGCATCTCGACGATACTTTGCTCGACCCGGGGCGAATAGAGTGCGCTGACCCAGTTCGAATTCTCCCACTCCGGCTGACCACGCACGGCGAACCCGAAATCGCGCAGCGCCTCCTCGTGTTCCTGCGTCTGCCATCGCGCCACGGCTAGCGCCATTGACTTTCCCGGCGGAATCTGTTGGTTGGTTCGAATCTCGTTTAGCACTTCGAGCGCATCCCGATACTGGCGAACCTCCATCCTTGCCCAGGCCAGTCGAAGGGAAGGCCTTACCGACCCTGGATGTTGCTGCACTTCCTCGGAGAGTAGATCGACGGCCTTTTGGTAGTCTCCGTTCAGATAGTGCCACCAGCCCAACTCGCCCACGAATTTGGGTGTCGGCTCGCCATCGCCTCGAATGAACTCGGCCTCCAGGCTGCCGGCCGCTTCCGGATTCCCGGACAAGAGGGCCAGACCAGCCGCGGCCACTTCGACCTCCTTTGGCTGGTGGCCTTTGCTGTTCTCTGCCCAGCGCCGAAATTCCATCACCGCATTGTGCCGGTCCGCTGCCGCTAGGGTCTCGGCGAACGCGGCGACCATGTCCGGGTTCGAGGAGTCTGTCTCCAGGATCTTTCGGTAGGTCTCGGCTGCCGCGGAGAAGTTAGCCTGGGCAAACTGCGCGCGCGCCAACAATTCGAACGCTCTTGGCTGCTCCGGCCGAACCACCAACGATCGCTTCGCCAATTGCTCGGCCTCAGGATATCGGTGCGCTTGGAATGCGCTCTGCGCTTTCGCGGTTAAGAAGATGTAGGCAACCGCCAGGTCGCGCTCCGGGCGTGCGGCCCAGCCCTCGCGCGCGATCAACTGCTCGACTTGGGCAATGCGCTCAGAAGGCAGCGGGTGCGATCGAAAGTATCCTTCCAAGGTTTCGAGAGCGACTTGCGAGACTTCCCCTTGCGGCGTTTTCGCCCTTGCTTGATATTCTCCGTACAACCGCGCAAAGGATTCGAACATGCGAATGGCACCATTGGCCGAATATCCCGTTTCCACGGCTAAGCGCGTGCCTTCCCGGTCTGCCTCCAGCTCCTGGTCCTTGCTATATCCGGCCTCGAATACCTCGACCGGCAAGGCTACGAGCCCTCCCAGCGGAATCTTGCGCAGCGCCTGCTCCTGCTGCACCCGGTCGGCGCAGTGGTAATGGTCGATGTGCTCAATCTCGTGACCGACGACCGCCGCCAGTTCGTCTTCGCTGTCCATCAGCGCCAGAAGTGCCTGACCGACGTAAACGTGCCCGCCCGGGAGAGCAAACGCGTTGATGAAGTACGGGTTCGGAATGTAATGAAAGCGGTAGGGCAGTTTGCGATGAGCATGGCTGGCCAATTGTGATCCTACCAGGGTTAGATAACGTTCGACGGTGCTCACTTCAGACGCTTGATCGTTCCTCATGCGATACGAGCGTGCCAGTTCGTCTCCGATGCGGATCTCCTCTTGATCGCTCATCCGCGCAAACGTCACCGGCATGCGGATTAGTTCTTGCTCGGTATCGGCCACCAGGTACAGCAATGCAGCCGGGCTGGCAGCTACATCCACCTTGCGGTGCTCGCTTACCACCACGGACGCGATGCCTAACAACACGACCCCTGCCAACGCCATCCAACGCTTCATAAGTATTGCCGTAACAGCTCGCGATTTCGGGTATAAAGGAACGACACGAGCAACAGTGCTGCGCCCAGCACGATCAAGGTCAGATAACGGTCTCGCGGGTCCAACCTCCACACATCCACCAGCAAAATCTTCGCTGCGCAAAGCAGTAACAGTCCCAATCCCGTCAGCCGGAAGCTGCGCTCACCCAGCCATAAGGCCAGGAGGAAGATCACGACGCCTTCGACACCCCAGGAAAGCGTGACCATGCCATGTCGCATTTCAATCGCCAGCAGCACAGTCAACAGCCCGACCGCGATGAAAAATACAAACTGCTCGGGACGCCAGATCAACCACTGCAACCGACGAACAAATCCTGCCTCCGAACTCAGTTGGCCCCGCTGGCGAAGGTGAAAAGCCAGAGGCAACGACGTGAACAGGAGCGCGATCGCCGTCCCTGCCGTGATCCAGCGGCTTTCCCAACCGGTCCCGGGAAAGTAGCTACGTTCGTAGAAATTGTGCAGTACAGAACGAAATAACACGCCCACGGCGACCAGCAATCCCTGATGGAGGAAAATCCTCTTCCCGCTGCGCACGGCAAGCAGCAGCAATCCAAACATGAGACCAGCCCACGCACCCGCTACCCAATCGGCCGGCAGTTCGAAACGCATCAGGGAAGCGAATGTAATCGTGCCCAACCAGCAACAGACCTCCGTGGCGTGGACGGTGCGCTCCCGGTCGGACAGATCATGACGGCTCTGCTCGAGCCTCCAATAGGCGTAGAAGAAGCCCAAGCCCAGGGGAAGCACGCTATAAAACCGCGGACTGATCTCGCCCGGACCTCCAGAAGCGTTCAGATTGACAAAGAACATTCTCAAGAAGCTGGCCGCAAACAAGGCATATCCCTGCAGTCGTAGGCTCAGGTTTCGCTTGGTCAGTCCTAGCTCGAAGAGAACCAATCCGCCGACCATCCAGGCATCGGCCACACTGACCGGCTGCAGTTCGTACCAGGCAAGCAAGGCGAGCAGAGAAGATGCCGCCCAGGTATAGTCGGCCGTCCATGCTCGAGACGATACGCGAGGTTCGCCAGCGGTCTGCTTGGGGCTGCGATTACCCGCCCAACCCGACGTAAGGTAGAGCAAGAGGGAAACCAACGGGACGGTTAGCAGTCGTAGGGTCAATCCGTGATAGGTGTTGGTGGCGTGCAGGTTGATCGCCAGAACCCGAATGACGGATACGAGACCAAGGATGTACGCTTGATATCGGAGCGGCGGCAAGCTGCAGCGGTGTCCCGCCAGCATCAGTCCCAGTCCGAGCGTGCACCATGCGACCGCCGTCCAAGCTCCGGGAAACGCGATCCAGGCCGCTATCAGCAGCATTCCCGCCCCCGCGTACGACAGGTCTTTCATCACCCGGCGGTCGAACTCCCGGGTGAACAATTCGGCCCACCGTCGAGCTACCCAATACGCATTGGCATAGAAAACCGCAGCCGCCACCAAGAACACGGTGGCCAGCGCGAAGTCGGCGCGCAAGTCTGCGCCATCCATGCGCCTGCCGTAGATGCGGGCTGCGTCCACGCTGATCATCTGGCCAGCCACCAGTTCCGAGGCCAGCATTCCCAGCCGGCGAAAAACGACTTGCTTGGTCCAAACCCCGATCAGCAGCAAGGCCTCCGCTTCAACTAGCCACAACACCGACAAACGTGCGCCGGAATAGCGGAAAGGGAAGGCAGCAATCAAGAGAACGACGCCCAGGGTCGACAGCACGATCACGGCACTGGTTCGCCGGCGTGTGATCGGTAGCTGTCCGAGCAGGGTCTCGATCGACCCTATTGCCAGCAGGGCCCAAAACGCCCATTCCGGGTGGACCGACTGATATTTGAGCAATGCCAGCAGCAAACCGGTATTAAGCAAGGCCGCGGCCGTCGAAATGTGCTCCTGGTGTTCGTCGCGCGGCCGCCGCAGCAGGTAGGAAGCACGGAAGATCAGCCAGTACAGCACTAGAATTCCCGCGCTGGCGGCGAATTCCGGGAAAGGATGTCGCTTCCCGTGCATCGGCTCGATAATCGGACGCAGCCAGAGATAGTGATTCAAGTAGCTGGCCAAGATCCCGAATACCTCGAGTTCGAACCACTGCATGCGTCCGACGATTACCACCAAGGCTGCGGCCAGCAGAACACCGGCTGAGAGGCTGTATACGTTGGTGTGGCTGATGGTGACGGTCAAAAATGCCAGAAGGAAGGACAACCCGGTCGCTACCTGCGAGCGATAGCGTAAGGTGTGTGCGACCATGGCTGCCGTCACGATCAGCATCAACACGAGGTCTGCGGCTTGCGAGGAGAGCACCTGCGCGGCCGGCACGTGGTACATCGCGTAGGTGGTAAAAAACAACAGGGCCCAGCCCCCGCCGATTCCTGCCCGCCCCAGGAGTCGGTAACCCTCCTTCCGGTCAAACCAAATCGCGTCTCCGACTAGCGCGCCGCTCGTAACCATTCCCACCAGAACTTTCCCGGCAGGGCCGAGTGTCTTAAGTTGGTAAGCAAGAAAGAATGCGATACCGAGCACTAAGATGACGATACCCAGCTTGTTCAGCCAGTTCGTGCCCAGCATCTCCTCGATGTCGAGCGACGACTTGAGACGGTCGCCCAGCGAAGGCGGTGTCGGCGTGGGCGGGAAATAGGGATGCTGGGGTTGCGGGATAACTCGATCGTCGTGGGAGAGAGGCTTCGCCGGGCCGGCCTCGGCCGATTTGAGTAGCTCGTCGATGGGGGACACGGGACCGGAAAGGGGAGGTGAAGGCCTGGAAACGGGAGGTGAAGGAGCGGAGATGGTAGTAGGCGCGGGCGGGGAGACGATAGAAGGAACGGCAGGCTGGGGAATTCCTGCTGCCGGTTGTGGGGCTTCCACACTAGCCGGTCTGGCTTCGAATTTCTGCACCGCGAGTTCCAGGGCAGAAATACGGGAAGCTAAATCCTGCCACTTCTCTTGATCTTGCTCACGTTCGAGCTTGCGGTTGACCTTCGCCCGCCAAATCACTATCCAAGGACCAAACAGCACGACAAGCACGATGCCGACGATAACCATCATACCGCCCATCGCTTTCCGCCAAAAAACACAAGACTACAAAAACGTAGGAAATTCCACCAGTTTTTTCCTCGGGAATGGCCAGTCGTCTGCCAGGGGAACCGAGTAAGATCGGAGTAGCGGACTAGCTTGCTTGAGGCGTCCTTGAACCAGCCACTGTTCTGGATTCTTTTCAACCTTTTCATACTGCTTATGCTGGCGGTTGATCTCTGGATCCTGAACCGGCCGGCGCACCGCCCCACCTTCCCCCGGGCGCTGGCCTGGAGTCTCACCTGGATTCTGCTGGCGGGCGGGTTCGCGGCTCTGCTTTATTTCCGGCGCGGCCGCGAGATCTCGATCCAGTTCACCGCCGCCTACCTCGTCGAGTTCTCTCTCAGCGTGGACAATTTGTTCATTTTCCTCCTGCTTTTCCGATCGTTTCGTGTGCCCCCGGAACTGCAACCCAAGGTGTTGTCGTGGGGCATTCTCGGGGCGTTAGTGATGCGCGCCGCTTTCATCCTGCTGGGGATTGAGTTGATGCGCATGTTTCACTGGGTCCTCTACCTCTTCGGAGCTTTTCTCATCATCAGCGGAATCCGGCTATTCCGCCATCACAAGCTTGGCATGGAGGATGTGGAGAAGAATCCTCTGCTGCGCTGGTTTCGGCGCTGGATCCCGGTAACCGAGGACTATGAAGGTGAGAAGTTCTTGGTTCGGCGCCAGGGCCTCTATGCCACGCCCTTGGCCCTGGTGCTGTTCATCGTCGAAACCACGGATCTGCTGCTGGCGACCGACTCCATCCCGGCCGCATTGGCGATCACGCGCAACCCATTTATCGTTTACGCCTCCAATGCGTTTGCCGTCCTCGGGTTGCGCTCGCTCTTCTTTGTGCTGGCGGGAATGATGGAGATTTTTGAATACCTGCATTTCGGCCTTGCCGTCGTGCTGATTTTTATCGGAGCCAAGATGATAGCCGCGGATTACTACCCAATTCCAACCGGCCTAACGCTCGCGATTGTGGCCGGAGTGTTGCTGCTCTCCGTGGTGGCGTCGATAATCCATCCCGGACACGAGATTTAGCTTCGCCACGGCCGACGCGGCGTGAACCCCAGGAACAAAAGGAACCTTCCATCCCGCCTCGGCGCTCCGGGTTAGCGGGCTGAGTTACGTTATGATGAGGCGTGATCCGGGTGAGAGTTGCCGTATCCCCGCGCCCCTATGAAGCCCTGATTCGAGGCGGGCTGCTCGCTCAGGCGGGCGAGCTGTTGCGCGAATGGTCCGGGGGAACGCCAGCTTTGTTTGTGATCACCGTTCCCGTGCTCCGGCGCCGATGGGGCAAGCCGTTGATCGAGTCCCTGTCCGCTGCGGGATTTAGAGTGCGGTGGTTAGAAATGCCGGATGGAGAACCGCATAAGACCTTGACCACGGTTGCGAGGCTCGCCGAGAAACTGGCACGGCTAGATGCCGATCGGGATGCCTTGATCGTCGCTTTTGGGGGCGGCGTGGTGGGAGACGTAGCCGGTCTAGTCGCCTCTCTTTATATGCGCGGGGTCAGAGTGGTTCAGGTCCCGACTACCGTTCTTGGACAGGTGGATGCTTCGATCGGGGGAAAGACCGCGGTCAATCTGCCGGCCGGGAAGAATCTGGTGGGAACTTTTCATCAGCCGCTCGGCGTGTTGGTTGATCCAGAGGTGTTGTCCAGTTTGCCCGAACGTCAGTTCCGTGCTGGACTCTATGAATCTTTGAAGTGCGGCGTCATCGGCCAGCCGGAGTTGTTCCGTCGGCTGGAGAGGGCTGACTGGAAAGCACTCCGCCACGATCCCCAAACCCTCGAATGGGTGATCGCCGAGTCGATTCGGCTGAAAGCGGACGTGGTCTCCAAGGATGAACGGGAGAGCGGACTCCGGCGGGTGCTCAACTTCGGACACACCCTCGGGCACGCGCTCGAGGCCGAGTCTCGCTATCGCCGTTTCTTGCACGGCGAAGCCATTGCTTGGGGAATGATTGCAGCCGTGCAAATTGCAAGGCAGATGGGAGTGTGTTCGCAGGCTACCAGCCAGCGCATCCAAGACGCCGTCCTCAGGGCCGGCGCTCTCCCCAAAGTCGAGGTTCGCAGTCGAGACATTCTCGCACGGTTGGCGACGGACAAGAAAACTCGCAATGGGGTGGTGCATTTTGTGCTGCCGCGCGAGGTGGGAGAAGTCGAAATCGTCAACCGCGTGCCCGAGAGTCTGGTCACGGAGGCTGTGCTCGAGTTACGCAGGCTCAGTAAACCGGACTAACGGTCGACGCCGGTCAAGCTTTCGAGGTTCATCCCTAGAAGAAGGACGTCTGGCATGTCGCTCCCGCGAGACGGTTGGAGTTCCATCAACCTGAGTGATCGCGCAAAAACGAAGGTCTTGGGCGCTCGTCCTCTCGGATCAGGTGATCGTGAGACAGCGGCGCGGGCGATTCGGGAGATGTTTACTTCGATTGCCCCACGCTATGATTTCCTGAACCACCTGCTGTCGCTCCGGGTAGATCACCTGTGGTGGCGACGGGCAGCCCGAAGCTTTGCCTCGATCCTCACCCAGCCCGCGAGTCAAGCTCTCGATTTGTGCTGCGGGACGGGGGATATGACGCTGGCGCTGCTTTGCCAATCTCGCGGATCCGGCGCGAAGATTGTGGGCGCCGATTTTTCCCACGCCATGCTCGAACGCGCCCGACAAAAATCGGCGGGCACCTCCCTCGCATGGATCGAGGCCGACGCCCTGCATTTGCCGTTTCCGGACGCGCAATTTGCCCTGGTCACGGCGGCGTTCGGTTTCCGCAATTTAACCGACTACGATGCCAGCCTCGCGGAGATTGTCCGGGTGCTCAAGCCGGGCGGCGAGTGCGGCATTCTGGATTTTGGCGAGCCGCAAGGCGTGATCGGGAGCGTCTATCGCATCTATTTCCGACGAGTCTTGCCGGTAATCGGCACCATGCTTTCGGGAGTGCGCGGGCCTTACGCCTACCTACCCGCATCCGTGGAACGGTTTCCGCCGCCTCGGGAGATGGTCGAGCGTATGCGCCAGTCGGGCTTTCGCGAGGCTTCCTGGACGCCCTACACCTTTGGGATTGCGGGTTTGTACCGAGGCAAAAAGTGACGCGTTGTGGTCGAGGTTCGCGGGAGCGCGCCGCCCCCGGATTGTACTATCCGCTGGCGGCGGAGTGTTTAGGGGACGATGCGGCGAAGGAATCGGCAAATGCATCCCGAATCGTGTAACGCATGACGGTTTCGTAGTCGGTGTTCAGGAAGTTACGCAAGGCGCTGGTATCCATGATGTACTGGCCCGTCATATAAGGCAAAGCCGCCGGCGGAATGGCCGAGATGCCGAACTTCCAAAGCAGCCTTAGAACCAGACCAAAGGCCAACTTTCCGGGCACGCGGCGCAATCTCCCATTGGCCATCTGAATGCATTGTTCGAAGGTTAGAGCCTCGCCCTTCCCGGCCACGTTCAGCACCGTAAGGCGTTGGAATTCCGGCTCGATTTTGTGAACGATGTAGGCCAGCAGACGTGCCATGTCATCCACGTGGACAAACTGAATCTTTTTGCTCAGGTATTGCTCTCCGTAGGGCAACATCATGGGAAGACGCTTGCCGGCGGCGCGCATTCGGGCCGCTGCCTTGCCCCGGCCGTTCGGGGTGCCGCGAAACGCTCCCAGCAGATAATTCTCCACCGTGGCGCCGGCATAGACATGGGGCCGGAGCATGTATACGCTGCAACCGCGCAAAGCCGGCGCCCGTTGATGCACGACTTGCTCCGCTTCCATCTTGTGCAGGGCGTAAGGCAGGGAGTGGGCGCGCAAAGGAAAGTCTTCTCTCGCGGGCTCGGGGAAATCGGAACCGTAAACGGAAACGCTGCTGGGGAAGATGAACTTCTCGACGATCACCTGATCGCGGTTGGCTTCGGAAATCGCTTCCATAACCCGCGCCGTTCCGGCGACATTCACTTGCCACATGCGGTCGAGATCGAGGATCCCGGTGCGCACCGGGTCGATCACGAATGCCAAATGGAGGAAAGCCACCGGGCGAGTTTCTTTCAGCAGAAGCAACAACTGAGCACAGGATTCTTCCCGGCCGAAGTCCATCTGCACGAAGCGCACGGGGTAGTCAGTCTGAGGAGCCCGCAGATCGACGCCGATAATCTCGTGATCTCCGAGGAGCGGAAGCAGGCGTGCTCCCAAGTTGCCGGAAATTCCGGTGACCAGGACGGTTGAAGTGGCCCCCCCCATTTTACTTAGGCCCAGGAGGCGGGGGGCTCGGCTTGCCGGCGGGCAGGGAAGCGCCCGGCCCACCCGACA
>Ga0187780_10002769_pt1 | contig 13178 bp, 12 predicted proteins | sample 1015_Q2_SP10_20__FD_132429 | JGI IMG/M metagenome (GOLD analysis project Ga0187780, IMG submission 132429) | Tropical peat soil microbial communities from peatlands in Department of Meta, Colombia - 1015_Q2_SP10_20_MG | ecosystem: Environmental > Terrestrial > Soil > Wetlands > Peat | place...
CTAAGTTCATGTGCTGATCGTAGCTGTACAGTTTTCCTCGAATCGTTCGGCTACCTTTTAGTTCCACGAGAACAGTCTTGCTAAGGCTCTCTTGGAAGATCTTGTCGGCTACTGCGGACATTAGTTCTGACCTAGTTTGGAAATTGTCACGGTTAATGGAGGTCTCCAAATTAAAGCTTAGGATGGCGTTATTATCGACTTGAGAATGACGTTATCAACTAGATAGCCAATAAGTATGACGCGCTGAAGTATGCGACATCTTAAGGATCGAGAATCGAAACAAATAATCAAGGACTTCACGACTCGATTTCCAGCTTCGATGAAGAGCTTGGATCTCGTGAAGCATCTTGAGGAGGAGACGGTCGAAGACAACCTAGTTTTTTTCGCCGATGACAAACCTTGGATCGTCCGCATTCAAGGTCGATTGTTCCCATCACTCAAATACGATCAGGTGCTGGTCACACTGCCTAAAATCGTCGTTGATATGGGCGCCGTTCCGCATATTGCAAATGGCGCTCAAATAATGCGTCCCGGAATTCGCCAAATTGAAGGGCACTTCAACCGAGACGATGTGATCGTCATAGAAGACGAGAGGTACCGGAAGATGATAGCGTTAGGCGTAGCCGAAACTGATTCTGAACAGATGCGTTCGATGACGAAAGGTCGAGTTATCGCTAACATACACTACGTTGGGGATCCATTATGGAAATCATTCACTCTCGGAAATAGGGCCAAAATCGACTAATCTTAACGCGCAAGTGACAAACTGCACAAAGTTCCACTCTAAACCTTGCCTTGGTCTTTACACAACCATGTCACGATCTCATGCTTCCTTCACAAACGTTTAAACTCCTAAAATCCGAGCCTCCTGAGCAATAGTGAGAAGAATGATAAGTTCGCGCGACACAGGCTCTGAGAGATTCCCGCTTGTTAATCCATCTATTCAACATCCCATTTACGTAAAAGCATACCCCCTTCGCGATCCGACTGATGTACCTCGAATAAAGGCTGAGATTATCGAAGGCAACATCCTCATAGTCAAGATCACTCCGATTGCAAAACGGAGCGTCGAAGAGACTAAGTCTGCAATCAGCGAACTTGTCGAATTCGTGAAGTCAATACAAGGCGATATTGCACGTTTGGGTGAGGAGAGAATAGTGATGACACCACCGACCGTTAAAGTCTGGCGCAGATCCTCAAGGCTTACAGTAACCGCTGGTGGTGCAGGCGCGGACGAGGAGACGGATTAGCCGTCTCAGCGTAATCGAAGCTTCTCAAGAATATCGGGCGCGACAGTTCTCAGTTTCAGGATCCTCGAAACTTCGTGCGCAAATGCATCAGTTTTTCTTCTTTCCCCGTGACCCATAACGACTCTTGAAGGTCGCGGAGATACCCTGCGAAGGAAACCGAATAACTGGTTTCTATCCGAATGTCCAGAAAAACCCTCCACGCTTTCAACACGCAAATTCACTTTGTAAGCCTCGAGTTTACCATTCCTTCCCATCAAGGATACTTCGCGCACGCCATTTTTGAGACGATTGCCTAGCGTACCTTCAACTTGATAGCTCACGAAGACAATCGAATTCCTCTCATCCGAGGCAAGATATCTGAAGTAATCAATCGCCGGACCCCCCTCCATCATACCCGAAGTCGCAAGAATTATAGCAGGCTCACCCTGCGCAATTTTTTCTCGCTCCGAAGGATGGTCAACGTTAGTGAAGTAATCAGACTGAAATGGGTTCACGTCCTTGTATAAGATTTGCTCGCGAAGGTCGCGCGACAAATATTCAGGGTATGCAGTATGAATCGCCGTCGCCTCCGAAATCATCCCTTCAATGAAAATTGGGAGTTCCTTGATCATTTTGCTTTTCATGTATGCGTTGAGTACCAGCATTATTTCCTGAGCTCGTCCAACAGCTAGAGTGGGTATCAAGATCTTGCCTCCCTTCTCAGCCGTTTCATTAACGATTCTCGCCAGTTTCCCTTCGACTGTCTCTCTATCTGACATGATATCGTCACGCCCACCGTACGTGCTCTCCATGATGAGAGTTTCAGCCCGTGGAAATGAGCACGTGGCAGGTTCAAGGAGCATCGTCCTGCCGAATTTGAAATCGCCCGTGTAGACGATATTATGGAGGCCTTCTCCAATGTGCAGATGAACAATAGAACTTCCCACAATGTGCCCCGCGTTATGCAGTGTTAGTTTGATATCTGGAGCAACATCAGTGACAACTCCATATTTTACCGGAATCGTGTGCATGACGGCTTCCCGTACGTCTTTCTGATCATATGGCGCGTAGCCTCCCTCCTTATTGTAAATGTCAAGGTAATCGAGTTGCAGAAGTGTCATCAGAACGGACGTTGGCTCGGAACAGTAGACCGGACCATCATATCCATATTTGTAGAGAAACGGAACAAAGCCGCAGTGATCAAGGTGCGCATGCGATATTATTACCGCGTCCAGTTTTTGAATGGCGAAGTCATCCGCGTCGATGCGCGGAAACGCGTAGTATGGATGATCGGCACCTGCACTGATGCCGCAGTCGAGCAAGACTGAACTCTCGTCAGTTTCAACAAGGATTGAAGATCTTCCGACCTCATGAAAACCCCCAAGGGGTGTCAAAAAGACGCTGGAAGTTCTAGATAGTCTCGGGCGAAATATGCGCTCACCAACGTCCCGGAAAATTCGGCTGCGTTCTTCGCTCTCAGAATGAAGTATATGCCTAGTGCTTGCAATTATCTTCGATGGCAGAGGTGGCGCTCTAAGAACTCGAGGACGCCAGCTAGTGGTTTTGATGATTTCTTGGAGTGTAGCTCCATCCTTTCCGATTGCGAGACCAGGTTTTCTCGCCTCAATTATAACCTCACCGAGAGTCGGATCGAAATTTATTTCAGTAATCTGAGCCTCGGAGGGCACGATGCCTTTAATGAGGCGTTCAGATTCGGGTTCTTTCAATCTGATAGATGGGTCAGATCTAATTACCACCCTCTTATGAAGCAGATTTACAATCTCGGTTACGATGTAACTCTGCTCAAGCAAGAGTCCTACGTTCTTTACGTAGATTGCAAGTCGTGGTCCTTCAAATTCTATTCGAGTAATCTCCGCTTCTTTGGGCATGTGAGTAATTATCGTTTCGCGGATTCTTGCCTGTGAATCATCTACTAGTCTTGCCACTGCCGTTCTCCTCGTGAGCGTCTTAAGAAAAATCCTGATTCTGATCTAAGCGTGGACTGCTTTCTTTTCCTCCTCGCTTAGTTCTCTATAGCCTTCTTTCGAAATGACGGCAACATCGAAGCTATCTCCGCTCGCTGAATCTCTCTTCATAGCAGAAGTCACAGCTGTAACGACGAGCGGTATAGCTTCCTTCACAGACATACCTTCCTTGTATCCTGGCTCAAGTACACCATAAGCCACGGGAGATCCGGAACCAGTTGACACACACTTCTCTTCTGTAACGCTGCCTAATGGATCAAGCGCGAAGATATGGGGGCCCTGATCATCTACGCCGCCTATTATCGATTGTAAAATAAACGGGTAGAATCTAGATTGGAAGAGAATGTTTGCCGCGAGTCGCGCAACTGCTGAAATGGGAATTGGCATTCCCTTTTCATATTTATAGAGGCGTGAATTAGCACGAAGCACTTCTACGACCGACTGTGCGTCGGCAACTCCACCCGCAATGGTCATAGCCACATGATCGTCAATCGGGTAGACTTTCTTTGCATGCTTATGTGCCACAAACGTTCCTAATGTTGCACGAGTATCTGTTCCGAGAACGATACCATCACGACACACTAGCCCCATTGTGGTGGTGCCAGTTAGCACGTACTTCGGTGTTCCATTCCTGTTCTGCTGATACATGATCTTAATCTCCTCCGACAGTAGCTCCGGAGTATAACGAACGAGCGCTCGACAACGTTCCAGCGCTGTGAGAACAGGACCATTTAATGAATACTTAAAAACGTTTCTTGAGGAGACTGTTAACACTTGGTCAATAAATAACTGTCGTGAGGTTCGACCTGAGCGTTTATCGTTGGTATCTCCTTGGAAAATGCTTACCGCTATGAAAATGATCTAATGGATCAGGCTTTTGCCGAACTGAAATCGCGGCATATCTTTTCTCAGGAGTTGAGAGAGAGATTACTCGGAGTGTTTGGAGAACGTTTCACAAACGGGCTGGACCTCGCAAGCTCAAATAGAGTCAAGAAGTTCGAATTCAAGCCTAGCAATCGAACTGTTTGGGTTGTGGAAGGTCGTACCAATCAATACCAAGTCATTCCCGATCTACCTTTCTGCTATTGTGATGATTACTACTTTCGTGTCATGGATCGAAAGCGAGGATTATGCTATCATATCATAGCACAGCGTATTGCTGAAGCATTAGGGCAGTTCCAGAAAATCGATGGAAGTGACTCTCAATACTCCAACATAACCGATCGTTGGAGAGCCAAAGAGACTGAATGAGATGAGCAGTGTTTAAATTAGTTCGTTTTGTAGGAAGTATCGAGCGTTTGAACGTTGACCACTGACGAACTCTGGGCACTTATTCAAATAGGGATCACTTTCTTGGCCTTCCTAGCAGTGGTCCTTATTTTCGTGTATTTAGCATACGAAAAACCATCATCTTAGAGTGTCATTGGGTCCGATTCAATCACCCAATCTTTCGAAAATAGCGTGATGCTCAGTTGGTCGAGAACACATTCTCCCGGTTACATAGGGCTATCCGAGAACACCTTGAAAAGATAGGATTAGAGGAGCCAAGCGGAATTCAACGAATCGCAATCGAACCAATCCTCAACGGAGAGAATGTTCTTGTCATTGCTCCCACTGGCACAGGAAAAACCTTGGCGTCAATCCTTCCTATCTTCAACTCATTTCTTGATTATCGCTCAGCGGGAGAAACCAAAGGAATCTCTATACTTTACATTACTCCTCTCCGAGCCTTGAATCGCGACATACTCAGAAGACTTTCCGATATCGGTAGAGAGTTAGATATCAAAGTTCAAGTCAGACACGGTGATACACCCCCCAGCGCTAGAGCAACACAGGCGAGATCACCACCCGATATGCTTGTGACGACACCCGAAACTCTCCAAGCAATCTTGCCCGGAAGGAGAATGCGTGAACATCTGAAATGTGTTCGATGGTTAGTCGTAGATGAAGTTCATGAACTTGCAACTGATGAGCGCGGAGTTCAGTTGTCCGTGGCATTAGAACGCCTAGAGCAACTTACTGGGATGAGCTTCCAACGTATCGGCCTCTCAGCCACTGTCGGTGAAGAAAACAAAGTTGCACAGTTTCTGGTCGGGACTGATCGTAAAGTTACGATCGCCAAATCTGAAGAACTTAGACGGTTTGAAGTTCAAGTGCAATATGCAACCCCTAGGAAGGAAAATTCAGCCGATTCTGAGAATCTTGGTTTACCTCAATCGACAATTGCGAGGACAAGGAGGATCGCAGAGATCATCTCACGGAACCAATCTACACTAGTCTTTACAAATACGCGAGAACAGGCTGAAGCTATTGGTTCCCAACTTCGTGCCTTAACTCCCAATCTTCCTATACGAGTTCATCACGGCTCGCTCTCGAGAGAAATAAGAGAAGAAGTCGAAAAAGGATTTCATGAGGGATCAGTAAAAGCAGTCATTTGCACATCAAGTCTCGAATTGGGTATGGATATCGGAAGAGTCGACTTTATTGTCCAAAATATGTCTCCAAGAACATCGACCAGGCTTATCCAAAGAATCGGAAGAAGTGGACATACCCTCAAAGGGTTCGCTCGAGGCGTCATAATCGGGACCATGGCGGACGACCTTCTAGAAGCTGCCGTATTGACAGTTCAATCTAGGGAAGGATTAATCGACGATACAATAATTCATGACAATGCCCTCGATGTCCTAGCTCATCAGATTGCAGGTCTAACGCTTGATCTCAAGAGAGTACATCTATCAGAAATATACGATTTAGTAAGACGAGCATATCCATTCAGAGAGTTATCGGCAGAACACTTACATGAATTAGTGAAATTCCTCGACTCCATTCGAATAGTAAGACTCGTCGAAGATGTAGTAAGTGCCCGATTTCCAAGAACCTTTCATTACTATTATGAAAATCTATCAGTCATCCCTGATGTGAAACGTTTTGATGTGTTTGATTTCTTCAGGAAACGACGAATTGGAACCCTAGATCAAGGTTTTGTCGTTAGAAGGTGTAAGAGTGGGACTGTCTTCATCATACACGGCCAGACTTGGAAGATCATATCGATAAACGAAGAAAAGCTAACTGTGGAAGTTGAACCAACAGCTCCGACACTCGACGCAATCCCTAGCTGGGAGGGTGAAATTATCCCAGTGACTTTCGAAACTGCACAGGAAGTTGGCAAATTAAGATCTGAAATCTCATCAGCTCTAGACGAGTCAGACGTCGTGAAAAGAACACAAGAGCGGTACACTCTCACTAACGAAGCGATGACCAAGGTTACCGAAACCCTGCGCAATCATCTAAGCCATTCTCCGCTCGCAACGAATTTACATATTGTAATCGAAAAGTTCGAAAATTGCGTGGTCATCCATTCCGCTTTCGGCACAAAAGTGAATGACACTCTTGCGATGATAATGGCATCACTATTGGGCAGTAAATTGGGAATTAACATTGCAACCCAGACAGATCCATACCGGATAGCACTTGTCTCGTCATTCAAGATCGAACCTGAAATAGTCGCGAACGAACTAGCGAAACTGACGCCTCAAGACATCGAGGTTATTCTAATCGAATCGCTTCAAACATCTGATGCCTTTGCATGGAGACATTGGCATGTCGCACGAAAATTTGGCATCGTAGAGCGAAGAGCAGATTATCGAGCATACAGAGCACGAACCATAGTTCGAGCGTTGAAAGAAACCCCTGTGAATTCCGAGGCTAAGAGGGAAATGTTGGTTGAGAAGTTCGATCTGCTGACTACCCAAGAAGTAATTCGCGACATCCATACTGGAAAGATTGTCGTAGACGTAGCTACGGAACGATCTGATACATGCTCACCGTTTGCTGCTCCTATAATCGACAAGATAATTCCTCATGACCTACTTAGGCCAGCGATACCATCTAAATCGGTAACTGAAATTGTCAAAGAACGAGTACTGAGCAACGCAGTCAGGCTTGTCTGCATGTTTAACGGAGACTGGGATGCGATTCGTATTGTGGGCCAATTGCCTGAAAAGATTCGCTGCCCAAAATGTGCCTCGACATTGATTGCTGCTACTTATCGATCTAACGAACTGCTAGCGTCGATAGTGAAGAAGAAGAAACGAGGATTGAAACTGTCGCGCGATGAAGATCACACTTGGCGACAGGCGACATTGAGTGCGAGTTTGGTGCAGAATCTTGGGAAACAAGCTATCATAGTGATGAGTGGTCGTGGTGTAGGACCCACGACTGCGACAAGAATACTGAGAAGAGTACACCACAAGGAAGCGGATCTCTATGTGGATATACTCAAAGCGGAGCGTGAATACGCCAGAACACGGCTCTTCTGGGCTTAGTTCAAATCAAGTTTGAACCCTTAGAGTAACCGCAAGATGATCCGGATACCTCGGTCTACCAGTTCTTGATATTCTTCCTCAGTTAACGTTACTATAAGTCTGGGTGTGCCTAATTGCTGGCCGAAACCTGGAAGTTGACTCAAAGTTCTCTGAACGGCTATCGTGACACCCGCCATCTCTTTGTCCATTTCAAGCGGAAATGTTACTGGTCCCTTAAACGGGTCACCTAACGTAATTTGAACCATCGGTCGACTTTGGCCTGACTGAATTGGAGTGACAACCAAAACCGTACCTTCAATCGTAACATCTGCCATGGTGCTGGACTCCAGTTGCGTTAGACATAAAGCGCTATTCTAAGCTTCCGGGGATCAAATCTTGATTAAAGTACTTGCACCTTGTATACAACATCGTTCTCTCGTACACGGCCAGCTACCTTCAGGCCTATTGATTGCCCAGCTCCGGCGGTTGTAATCTGCTCATGCTCAATCTCCATCGAATCAATCGTCTGTTCAACGTTAGTCGTGCTACCGCGAATTACGATCTTATCTCCATTGTTAACAGTGGCACTTAACTCGAGAACTGCAACCCCCGCTTTCGGGAAGAAATGGGTGATTCGACCAACCTTTTCGTAAGCAGGCTCCAATCCGATCGTAAATAGATTAGTCGTTTAGTCTGAAGTAGTTTTCGTTCCATGCTCTCTCGAGGCAAGGGTCAATCGAGTCAGCTTAAGGGCAATGTCTAATTCAACAAGAAGACTTACGTTCGTCCTTGTCACGTTTAGCGAGGTCTGCGAGGAGAGTACGCTGACAGGAGTCACGACAATCATAGGTGAGATTCTTTCCAAGAGACCCGACCTCTCCCCTGAGCAAGTTCGCGCACTTATCGAAGAAAAAAAGAGAGAACTCCCCAACTTCCTGTCAGACGAAGGAGCCGCCCGACTTGTCGCCGAAGAGTTGCTAATCAAAACAAGTGGCACGCAATTGGGACGAATGCGAATCAAAGATTTGGTTAATGGATTGAACGATGTGGCTATTTCAGGTCGGATACTCGCGGCTTGGCCGCCTCAACTCTTCCAGCGTAGAGACGGCAGCTCTGGCCAAGTCATTCGTATGATCATCTTAGACAGGAGCGGGAGAGTCCGTTGTGCTCTTTGGGACCGACATGTCGAAATCGTCTCCAAAGGTAACTTGCAAGGTGGGATTATTCGAATAAGCCATGCCTACACACGTCAGGGACTCGCTGGAGACGTAGAGGTACACGCAGGAGATCGAAGCATAGTTGAACTAAATCCACAAGAGATGCCTACAAGCGATTTTCCCGAGTATCGAGAATTATTCTCATCAGTAGGTGAAATTGTAGGTGAATCAAATCAGGTAAATGTAGTCGGAATTGTTCAGGTAGAACCGCGAAGGCACTCTTTCACAAAGGATGATCGAACTGGCACCGTTCTTAACACGATCATCGCCGATCAATCGGGTCAGATTCCGCTTGTAGCATGGAACGATAGAGCGGCGGATCTACAGAACCTCAAGAAGGGAGATGTTCTGCAAATCGTGAATGCTCGGACAAAATTGAATCAGAACGCAAGACCTGAGTTACACATAGAAACCAGATGTCTGGTTTCTGTGCTACCTCGTCCCCCAGACTACTTCAAATTGCCGACTGAGGAGCAGTCCACTAGAATTGCAGATCTGACAGTAAACAGCTCCGTTGTGAGCCTGATCGTTACCGTAGTCTCAAAAGGCGAGATTCGAGAAGTCAAGCGATCGACAGGAGAAACCCTGAAAGTTTCGTCGATACTGGTAGGAGAGGAAACAGGCATGATTACGTTAACACTATGGGATGACAAGGCTGACCTTACGAGGGATTTCATTGAAGGCGATACATTGCATTTGCGCGGGGTCTCTGTGCGTGAGAGACTCGGCGAACTCCAATTGAATCTTGGAAAATCTGGCGAATTAGAAAAAGTGAACGCTCTCCCGAAATTGGCTCCAACAACAAGGATAGACGAGCTTACTATGGCGAAAAGTCTAGTGACAGTTGAAGGCGTCATTATCGATCAGCCCGTAATTCGGCAAGTTTCAACCGGCAAGAATGAAATCGTAGACGTCGCTTCATTCATGCTAAAGGGAGAAAATGGATCTACTCGAGTTACTCTATGGCGGGATCACGCTAGATTAGCGCCACAACTTACCCCCAATCGCAGATTGCGCGCGACCGGAATGAGAGTCCGTCCGGGAATGAATGGTCAATTGGAACTGAGCTCCATTCCGTTGAGCAAAATTAGCATACTGCCTTCTTTAGTCGAGAAACCTGCATGGGAAGATATACGCAAAATAATCAGTCTCGAAGTCGGATTGACATCCTGGACGAAGGGCGAAGTTATCCAAGTTGCAAACGATAAACTTCGAATTGACGATGGAACGGGTGCAATTGATGTGTTGTGGGACGAGAACGTCGTCGGTAAGATCACTTCGGCTGTAGGCAAAGAACTAGAGATTTACGGCACCGCTGAGAAAAGTGATGAGAAGACGCTCATATTCAAAGCAACGAAGATTCTAGGCGTCGACAAGTGACGCATCTCTAAGGATGGAAGCCAAATCAAAACTCTAATATTTGTTTCCTATGAGTGAATATAGTACAAGATTTCAGGGAGCCTATGCAGCCGACATGACGCTGCCAACTTTCGTCTTCTGAACCAATGATACACGTAGGTCGATTTTTTGTCACTACTCAGAAATGTTATTGGTCCGCATCCGAATTTGTGGGATTATGTAAACGCCATCAAAAACCCAACAGTGAAGCAGACAATTAAGCGAAGAGTACAGGAATATCAACCGAAGGCGGAGATAATTGACAACTTTTCGGCGGTAACCGATCGGTACTTTCTCGTAGTGTTCGCAACTGAATGGAACGCAGAATGCAGGGCTCAATTACCTAACTTGATGCGAGTTTTTGGAGCCGCCAACAATGCGGCCATCAACATCAAAGTCATCGACTTTGATGAGAATCGCGATATAGCAGACGAAATGAACGTGCTACGAATTCCAACCATCATCGTCCATGATAAAGCGTGGAAGGAAATGGGCAGATTCATCGAGAAACCGCAAATGGGTGGCACGCTCGAAGGAGAACTCTGGAGAATAATGAACAAGAACCAACTGAAATAGGTCCTTCCTACTGTTAGTCGTTAATACGTGGAAATTTTGGAAATGCCCGGGATCTTCAGCATCTTCTGAAGAATCGTCCCACTCGGCTGCTTCTCCACGACCAAAGTCAACTTAGGCTCTGGCGTCAGATCAGGATCATCAGCAACAGCTTGTCTAATCGGAATATTCTCCTGTGAAACTAATGCGGCAGCTTGCGCGATAATTCCAACCGTATGCGGATCCGCGTAAATCTCTATGACACTATAGCCAAGAAACCTAGCAATGTCGCCTAGGAAAGGACCAGCGGGGCGGGTTCCTCCAAACACTGATTTTAAAGTCGCGTCAGAACAAATCAGCTCAGCCGTTTCGCGGACGGTTCTACGATCCACCTGCAGATACCTTGCAATTTTCACGTCTGATAATTCTATCCCACCACAGTATACCTTGGCATCTTCTCTAATGCTAAGGCCGAGTTCCACCAGGGCCTTGGCCACCTTCAATCTTCCGGGATAGTCTCTCAGTTTATCGGAAATCTGTCGCCACATCGAGTAACCTTAGGGTACAGAAATGTGCAACAAAGTCTTAAATGCTCCGTTAACGTTCGCAGTTGCCACTGCAAGTGGACGAGTATGGTCAAAGCAGTCTTATCGGACAAAGAGCATGCAGTTTACCTTCCGCAAGACGAGATGCCTACCCACTGGTATAACATTCTAGCTGACCTTCCTGAACCAGTGCCTCCACCTCTTGATCCCAAGACTCTCAAGCCGATATCACCGGAACCATTGCTGAGAATATTCGCGAAAGAGCTCATCATGCAAGAAGTTTCTACCGAACGGTTCATCAAGATTCCAGATGAAGTATTTGACGCATATCTCAGCTTACCGCGCCCAACGCCGTTACTTAGAGCTAAGCGGCTTGAGAGGTATCTCAACACCCCCGCTGAAATCTACTACAAGTGTGAATATGTGAATCCAACCGGCAGTCACAAACCGAATTCTGCAATCGCGCAAGCCTACTACAATATGGTAGAGGGGAGTGAGAGGATTGTGACTGAGACAGGAGCTGGCCAGTGGGGCTCTGCTTTAGCTATGGCCGCTGCTCTTTTCGGTCTGCAATGTAGCGTATACATGGTTCGCGCGAGTTATGATCAGAAGCCCGGACGCAGGATTATGATGGAAACGATGGGCGCAGACGTAGTTGCCTCGCCAAGCAAGAAGACGAAGTTTGGGAGCAGCTTATTGGAAACCGATCCAAACAATACCGGTTCATTGGGTATCGCCATCAGCGAGGCACTTGAAGATTGTGTGACGCATGATAATACCAAATACTGTCTAGGATCTGTACTCAACCACGTACTTCTTCATCAGACGATCGTGGGACAGGAGGCGAAGAAACAATTCGAAATGATAGGAGTGCAACCTGACGTACTCTGCGGTTGTATTGGAGGCGGGTCCAATTTCGCTGGGTTCTCCTACCCGTTCATGGCTGATAAGTTGAAAGGCAAATCAACGATAGAATTCGTTGCGAACGAACCCAAAGCCGTCCCCTCAACTACGAGAGGAGTATATACATACGACTATGGAGACACGGCTGAGATGACTCCATTATTGAAGATGTACACGATTGGTCACAAATACCAACCTCCTCCAATACACGCAGGTGGACTGCGATATCATGGAAAAGCGCCTTCGTTATGTCTACTCATTAACAAGGGCTACGTAACTTCCGTAGCTTACTCTCAGAACGAGGTCTTCGAGGCTGCCCGAATTCTTGCGAAAACGGAGGGAATGATAACTGCACCTGAATCCGCCCATAATGTCAAGTACGCGATAGATGAAGCGTTACGATGTAAGAAGAGCGGAGAGAAGAAGGTCATCGCGTTCAACAACTGTGGGCATGGTCTATTGGATTTGCAAGCGTACGACGCGTATTTGAATAGTAAACTGCAAGATTTTGAACCGACAAAAATTGAGGTACCTAAGATCATCTAAGAACAGTCACAATATCACGCAGCTCGATCAAGGCTGATTGTGTCTAATCTTGGAAAGATCCATCTCGCGCAATACAGCACGGAGTTCGTGAAGCCACAAATCAAATGGTTGTCTGGTCGGACAAGTAATCTTTAATCTGCCGTCCGCCAACAAATTCGCAGACCCTTTTTCCTCGGTTGTTAACGGGATCACTATAGCTTCACGATGCAGATTGAAAGAATCGGTCACCTCGAGTATTTTCAGAACCTGGTCGGAAAGAAGAGAACCCAACTTTCAATTCACGGCGATTTATTTGGCTATCTTCTGTAATTATTTTGTCTTGTTTGTTGCTACGTTTTGGTGTGCTCAAGCACGTATATCGTACCAATGAATTTGAACGGGTACTTGGGCCATTAGTCGTGCTTCGTTGAATAGGTCAATTATTCGTTGCACAGGAGCGTTGTCGCTGTTTATGTTGTAGACACAAACAGGTCCGTAGTTCTTCATATGGATAAGGTTC
>Ga0187780_10002771_pt1 | contig 13175 bp, 11 predicted proteins | sample 1015_Q2_SP10_20__FD_132429 | JGI IMG/M metagenome (GOLD analysis project Ga0187780, IMG submission 132429) | Tropical peat soil microbial communities from peatlands in Department of Meta, Colombia - 1015_Q2_SP10_20_MG | ecosystem: Environmental > Terrestrial > Soil > Wetlands > Peat | place...
CCTGCTCATCGGCATCGTCAAGAAAAACGCCATTTTGATGATTGATTTTGCGGTGCAGGTCGAGCGCGAAGAGAATCTTTCACCTGTGGACGCTATCTACAAAGCGTGTTTGCTGCGCTTCCGTCCGATTTTGATGACCACCATGGCCGCGCTTTTCGGTGCATTGCCGCTGGCGCTCGGCCGCGGCGTGGGCTCCGAACTCCGCCGCCCGTTGGGCATCACCATCATCGGCGGTCTGATCGTCAGCCAGATGCTGTCCTTGTTCACCACTCCGATTGTTTACATCTACATGGACCGCTTGCAATCGTGGCTGCGCCGGCTCTTCAAGCCTGGCGCCGCGCCGCTTCACGCTCCCGCCCACTCCGACTAAAAAGCAGTCAAGAGTTCTCGGTTATCAGCTCTCCGTTTTCAGTTCTGAGGCTGCGAGCTTTGATCTCGAAAGCGACTATGGTCTTTCTCTCGTGGTTTCCGGCAGAATTGTGTGAAAAATCAAAGAACAAGCTAAGTTTCCAGTTCTCAGTTTCTCTGAAGACCTAAAACTTAAAACTTAGAACTTAAAACTTAAAACTTAAAACTACGAGCTCCCAATCAGCCACCCCGTCGCAAACACCAGCACGCCTCCCACAATCACCTGAAACGCCGCTTGCAGGAACGGCGTGTCCATGTACCGGTGACGCACATAACTGATAATCACCAGCTCGACCGCCACCACAATCGCGGCCACCAGCGTCGCCACGTGAAAATTGCTGATCAGGAACGGCAGCGTGTGCCCGATTCCGCCCGCCGTGGTCATCAAGCCCGTCACCGTTCCGCGCAGCCAGGGCGAGCCGCGACCGGTCAGCGACCCGTCGTCGGAAAGCGATTCGGCGAAGCCCATCGAAATTCCCGCGCCGACCGAAGCCGCCAGGCCTACCAGAAACGCGTCCCAACTGTGTTTCGTCGCAAACGCCGCGGCAAACAGCGGCGCCAGCGTCGAAACCGAGCCGTCCATTAACCCGGCCAGGCCCGGCTGCACCACTTGCAAGAGAAACAATTTCCGCCGCGATTCTTCTTCCTGCGCTTTGGCGTTGGCCGTTAGGTGTTTTTCTTCCAGCGCGCTGGCCGTTTGCGTGTGCTTGCGCTCTTCGTCGGCCAGTTTGTTGAGCAATTCCCGCGTCGAGACGTCGCTCGTGCGGCTGGCCGCTTTCGCGTAGAAGCGCTGCGCTTCCAGCTCCATGATTTCCGCTTGCCTGCGCGCCACCTTTACCCCGAGCGGGCGCATGAGCCAGACCGGCTTGCGCTTCAGGAAGCCCTTCACGTCTTCGCGGCGGATCAACGGGATGTGCTCGCCAAAGCGCTGCCGGAACATTTCCATCAGGCGGTCGCGGTGCACCGCTTCTTCGGCGCGCATTTCTTCGAACATTTCCGCAGTGGACGGATAATCCTCGTGCAGCGCGTCGGCAAACTCGCCGTAAATACGCCCGTCCTCTTCTTCCGCTCCGATGGCAATCGCCAGGATTTCTTTTTCCGTCAAATCTTTGAATCGCTTGAGCATCGCCATATTTCCCGCTCCTGTGGAGGGAAAGAATCGCATAAACCCCACGCCCAAGTCACGCCCACCCCCGTGTGGTCTTCTTCCTGTAGGGGCACGACATGTCGTGCCCGTCTGCCTCTCCGTGTAGGGGCGGGTCTTCAGACCCGCCCTTCTCCCTTTCCGGTGAATTTTCGCTCAACCCCTGCCTTCCGCAGCGGCAAAATTCCAGCATCCCAAACCAACCAGCAGTTACTTCCTCCCGTAACGCTCCCCGAAGAAATCTCCTTTGTTCCACGACGGCCGCTGCGCTTCATTCGCCACCAAATACCCGCACAAAAGCATAAACCGGGCGTACTTCGCAGCCTCTTCAAAAAGCAATCCCGGCTGGTTCATGTCGTCACCCGGGTGGTGGTAGCGTGTCGCCTCCCAATTCTTGAAAATTTCTATCGGCTTGATTTCCGGATTGCTCGACGTGAATCCTGGCACGGGGAACACCGCCGGCACGCCTTGCTTTACGAACGAATATTGATCGCTTCGGATGAACACGACTTCTTGAGGGAAGGGATCCGGACTCAGGCCCAGATGCATCCGTTTCGCTGCCCCCTCGATGACTCCTTGCAGCGTCGAATGCTCCGCGCCGAACGGGACCACATCTTCCAACGGCCACAGCATCAAGTCTTCATCCATGTTCAAATTCGCCGCCATCGCCTCCTTCTCCACCGTCGGATAGTGCGCGAAATAATCCGACCCCAGCAGCCCTTCTTCTTCTCCAGCCACCGCCACGAACAAGATCGACCGCCGCGGCGCCGGTTTCATGCCATGGAACGCTCGCGCCAGCTCCAGGAGAATCGCCGCCCCCGAAGCATTGTCCAGCGCGCCGTTGTAAATGTTGTCCCCGTTTTCCGGAACGCCGATTCCCAGGTGGTCCAAGTGCGCGCTGTAGACCACGTACTCGTTCTTCAAGGCAGGCTCGCTTCCTTCCAACTTTGCCACAATGTTTGGGCTTTGCACGTCCTCCAGTTTCGTTTCGTTGTGAATCCTCGCCGTCACTCCCAAGTCAAACGAAGTTGGTTTCCCAGCCTTGATCGCCGCAAAAACTTCCTCGGCAGGGTGCCCGCTTTCCTCAAACAACTTCTTCGTCGCCTCCAGATTCAGCACCGCGTTGCCTTTGAGTTCCGGCCAATAGTCGTTCGGCCTCCCTTGCTTGTCGAGCCAGCGTAGGTGCGGGAATGCCAGGTCCCTTGCCATTTCCTGAAACGGGTAAATCTTCTCGGAGACTGGTTCATCTAGCAAAATCAGTCCTACCGCCCCATGCGCCACGGCGTTCGCGGTCTTCACCGCATACGACGTGTAGTGCGCTTTCAGCGAACTCTCAAAATTCGGCGCTGCGAACACCAGCGCCACAATTTTCCCTTTCGCGTTGATCCCTTTGTAATCGTCATAGCTCAGTTCCGGCGCTGTCACTCCGTCGCCCACAAAAACCACTGGCGCTTCTACGTCCGACACTGCGCGCCCCGGATTCGGAAACGCGATGTAGTTTTCTCGAAACACCAGCTTCTCTTCTTTTCCACCGCGCACCAGGGTCACGCTGGTCTTCGCCTCGTCCACGTGCCCCTGCCGGAACGGTACCGTTTGGAAATACGTCCCGTTCTCTCCTGCCGGCTGCAAACCAATTCCCTCAAACTCGCTGGCCATGTACTTTGCTGCGATCTCATATCCCCGTGTCCCCGTTCCGCGCCCCTCCAGCAAATCATCCGCAAGGAACCGCATTCCTGCGCGAATTCCCTCCGGCCGGATCACCGCCATCGCCGCGTCCGCTGCATCGTCGCCACGCCCAGGCCTGGCCGCTACCGCCAGCGTCGCGCCAAGCGCCACCATGCCCAGGAGGCCCAAAGTTGCCCACGCCTTCCTTTCTCCCAAGGATCTATGACTCTCCTTCTTGCCTCCGTTCATGCTTCACCCCCGCGCTAAGTCTCTCCCTCGCGCCGCGTACTATAGCATTCTTCCGTGGTACCCTTTTTTCCTTAACGCTGGCTCCGCCTCTTCGCGTGAAGGTGCAGCAAGGTGTCTGCATTGGAGGCTGTTTCCATGAATCTTGCCTTGCAACGCGTGAGTGTCCGCGTGACGCTTCTCATCCTTGCCTTCTCCTTTTCCATTCGACTTGCGGCAAATAAGAACCCTGACGACGCGAATTCAACTGTCATCTCGCCCTCGCCCCAACCCTCCGACGACAAACCTACTCCCGCTTGGGACCAAAAAGCCGCAGCCGCTTATCTCGACCGCCGGGAAACCTGGTGGATGAGTTGGCCTCGCGCCCAGCGCGATCACAACACCTTCTGCGTTTCTTGTCATACCGCCGTGCCTTATGCTCTCTCCCGTGCCGCTCTTCGCTCTGCCTTGGCGGAAGTGGGTCCTTCCCCGGGTGAACTCCGCCTTCTCGACAGCGTCACCAAGCGCGTGCGCCTTTGGAAGGAGGTCGCTCCCTTTTACACCGATGCGGACCGCGGCTTGTATAAGTCTGTAGAATCGCGTGGCACGGAATCCGTTCTCAACGCCTTGATTCTCGCAAGTCGCGACGCGTCAACCGGACGTCTCAGCGACGATGCCCACACCGCCTTCGCCAACATGTGGGCGGAGCAGCAAGCCGCCGGAGATCGCCAGGGCGCGTGGTTCTGGCTGCGTTTCAAGAATGAGCCGTGGGAAGCCGACGATTCGCATTACTACGGTGCGGCGCTTGCCGCCATTGCCGTTGGCGTCGCGCCCGATGATTACCGCTCTTCACCTGCCATCCAGGCGAACCTCAAAGCGCTGCGCCAATATCTCAACCGTGAAGCCGCTGCGCAAACTCTCGCCAATCGTGTCGTTCTCTTGTGGGCCTCTGCAAAGCTTCCCGGCCTTCTCTCCCCGGACCGCCAGAAATTCATCATTACCGAGCTGCTGCAAAAGCAGCAACCCGACGGGGGCTGGAGTTTGTCATCTTTATCAGGCGATTGGCAGCGTTCGGATGGCACGCTTCAAGAAGGGAAGAGCGATGGTTACGCCACAGGGCTTGTCACCTTTGCTCTCCAACAGGTCGGCATCGGCCCGGATGACCGCCAACTCCAGCGCGGTTTTCACTGGCTTGCTGTGAATCAGGACCGCATCGAAGGCTCTTGGGCGGCCTACTCTCTCAACAGAAACAAGGAGAATCACATCAGCCCCGAAACTGCTCTCTTCATGAACGACGCCGCAACCTCTTACGCCGTTCTATCTCTCACTCACGCACGCGGCACCTCCTCCTCAAAGGGCGCGGCCGCAAGCAAGCCATAGCCCCCTCGCCGCTCCAGCTCCACCATCCCCAACCAATGGACACCGAGCCCGAAGAAAGAACTTAAGCGCCCCTGCATCTCGCGTGACCGGCATCACAGACAGAATTGCCGGCCTCCATTAGCGTGCTTCCACCAAAGGAGACCGATGAGCGCACCATTGCACATCTCAGACGAGGCTTCCGTGGCTGTGAAGAACTTGCCGGATGACGAGCTCATTGCATTGCTCTGCGCCACGGAAGACGAGATCGAGGCACATGGCGAGTTGAACGACCTGAAGGAATTGCTGCTCGATTGCACCATGGAGTTGTTGAACCGGCCAACCCTTCTGCGGCTGGAGATGGCCCGCGCCACCGATAACTAGGCCCAATGCCTATTCCCGAGTCCCCAAATCCCTAATCCCCAGTCCCTAGTCCCTCTCCTCTATCCCACAGTAAACACATAACTTATAATATCTATTGACAAATACCCAAAATGTGCTATACTTCTTTTGTTACTAGGGCGCAATCTCGCCCTTGTCGCCATGCTCGCCCGCCCCGCGGTACGTCGAACCCCCCGCGGGCAGTTCCTTACCTTCTCTCAATCTCGTGTTAACTCCTTTAGAATCCGCTCTTACGTGTGTGACGAAAATCCCGTCACCGCAAGTCCTTTAGATTCTGCTCTTACAAAACGTGACGCCTGTAATTCCTTTAGAATCCGCTCTTACGAAAAATGCCGGGTAGTCGTATCTCTAACAGAAAATTCCTCAGCATCGACTCAGGTCGGCGCTTCGGCGGACCACTCGCCACTTCTGCACTTAACTCCTTTCCTTGCCACACTTCCAGGATTTCTCCCGCAACTCCTTTATTTGCCACAGATCCCCAAACCCACTCCCGCAAGTCCTTTGCCTGCCACACTTGCAGGACCCCCCCTCGTTTGGAATCCTCGACCCCCGACGAGAAACGGACAGACCCCCGCCGTCACCACTTCCCATGCGCGGCTAGGACACTGAGATGACGCCAATCACTCCCCAAAAGCATGACGACATGAAGGCACTGTGGAAGAGATTTGTGAACGCAATCCGCACCATTCTGCAAGCGCAACCGCCGGAAAAGCCCGACAGTCACTTTCAGGCGGTACGTGACGAAGCCCTGAGCCTGGCAGAAGGGGACCCGATGGCCGAGGAAATCGCCACCCGCTACAGCGAGGCTCTGCGATCCCCCAAGTTCGAGGCCGCCACCATCGTCGGCGAAGAGCTGAGCGCATTCGAGCAGGCCGTGCAAGGGTCCAAGTCGGATTTAACGGCCCCAGCGCAAAAGGGGCTCCGCAAAAGGCTGTGCGGCGCAGCTAAGACCATCCTGGGAAGCCTGAAGGAAATCCTCAGGCTCAAGGAATATGGAAAGGCGATCCTGGAGGTACTGAAAGAGGCCATCGAGCTGACAAGCGGCGAATAGGCAGCAGGTGGCATGCTCTCTCGTGCCCTGCACGATCACCGCAACAAATGGCTAAATCATGAAGCCTTGGGTGCGGCAGACCTGCACAATGCCAAGGCGGTCATCGGCGCCAATTTTTTGTTTCATGCGGTAAAGATGATTTTTCACCGTCTGCTCGGAAAGGCAGAAGCGGTTGGCGATTTCCTTGTTGGTAAGGCCTTCGGCGATCAGCGGAATCAACTGCTGTTCGCGGCGCGTCAAGCCAAGCTGCTGGTGGACGCTGGCCGAAGGAAAGGAGGTCGCTTCGCGCTCGAAGTAGCGGAATAGAGTGGCGCAAAGCGTCCCGGGACAAACAGCCTTCCCGGCATGCACGGATCTGACGGCTTCCACTACGTCCTCCGCCGAAGCATCCCGTGGAAGATAGCCGCGGACGCCCGCTCGAATGCATTGCAGAAACTCGGCTTCTTCACCGGCCATGTCAATCAGCAAAATGGAAACCTGCGGCGTCGTCAACCGCACCTTGCGAACTGCGGCGATGTCTTCTTTCAGGTTTCCCTGCGAGGACAGCAGCAGAACGTCAGCTTGTTCGCGCTGCAACTCGTCGGCGCAGAGCGGTTTGCCCAACTCCGCCCCAATCACCTCCATCTCGGCGCCCTTGGTGAGCATGCGTGACAGCGCTTCCCGCAGCAACCGGTTCTCCGCCGCGACAAATACCCGCGGTCTTGCTCCCTTTTGCGCGCCTCCTCTCTCGCGAGCAGCCGCTTGCTCTGCGCCGAAATTCCCGGCGCGCTCTCCGTTCGAGCTTCCTCGCTTCTGGGGGTGCTCGCTGATTTGCAGACTTCTTCTGGCAGCAGTGTTCATGGCGGTTGGACCTCACTCGGAACGCAGTGTCCGGGCAATGTGCAATTTCACCGCCGCAGTTCGCGAGCGCAGATTTCCACTGTTTTCCTTTAACTTTCCACAGGAGAATGTCTTAGCTGGCCCTCGGTACCTGTCCCCACAGCTCAGCAGTCTCGCTTCGGTACTCAACCGCTTTTGGTACTCCATTTTGGGACTCTTCCCCACTTTCTCTTTGCGTTTCGGCGGGTTGCCTCCTTCCTTCCCGCTACTTCCCGCTTCCTTTTCTAGTACTTCCGTACTAAGATTTTCGGGAAACGTCCTACTTTCTTACAGGTACGTTTTCGCTATAGGTTTTCGTCTTGGGTAAGGCGTACACTTTTCTCGGATAGTGAGCGGTATTGGTCCGGAAAGACGGTAGATCGATGGCCACCCAGCAGCCAGAAGTGACAGGAAAGAACTCTGTACCAGCAACGCCTCCAAGACCACAGTCCTCGCACCCGGAGCGCCGCGGCATGCGCCGCTGCAAAATCACGCAACTGATGCGCATCCGGCCTTCCGACCCCAACAAGGAACACTTTGAAGACATGCGCGGTTCGGTGAGCGTGTCCCGATCCGGCGTTTACTTTCAGTCCAGCGAATCTGGCTACGAAGTAGGCATGCGGCTGTTCATCACCATGCCGTACTCGCACGACCCGGCTTCCATGAATCGCGAGTATCTGGCCGAAGTGGTGCGCCGCGACGTGTTGCCGACCGGGATGTTCGGAATCGGCATCAAGATCCTGATGGAATTGGGAATCCAGCATTCCTACAGCTTTGGCGCGGCGGCCGGCCGCTAACGCAGCCGATTCAGCCCTTCGCTCAAAAGCACTCGACAGAAGCAAGAACGGGCGCCCCAGTGATTCGGGGCGCCCGTTCTTGTGTTTGGGGGGTGGAGAGAACTCGTTACGATTTCTGACCTAAGATCTGCATGGTGCGGTGGCGCAAAATTCCGAGCTGGCGATTCAGCGGATGGCGGCGCGCCAGGAAGCTGAGAACCGGAGCGCGGCGGCGGGTCAGTTTGTTCATCGCGATGGTCAAGCGAACATCGCGCCGCGCATATTTCAGACCGGATTGCAGGGCGTCCACCGCGTCATCGCGGCGGCCAGCCGCTGCGTAAACTTCCGCCAGATTCAGGTAGAGTTGCGCCTGGTTGCGCTTCATGCGCACGGCGGAGTCACACAGGCGTTCCGCTTCGCCCCACTTGCCTTCCGAGCGCGCGAGAACGACGCCCAGATAGGACATGTAATAAGGGTTGTTCTTGTCGAGTTCCACGGCCCGGCGCATGTGCGGCAGGGCTTTTTGCGCGTAATTGTCGCGCAAAAAGGTCAGGCCGGTCTTAAACTCCCGGAAGGCTTCCGTATCCATCATCGGCTCACCCCAGTCCCCGGCTGCCGGCTGGACGGGAATCCGGGCCGGCAACGGCTGCAATAGTTTGGAGTACTAAAATGGGACTTCCCGCGCGGCGCCGAGGGGATTGGCGCCAGCCTCAGTTGCGGAGTGTTTTTAAGAAATGTCCCGCCGAGCCAGGCGGCCAGCGGAACAGCGAGAAAGACGGTAGCGAGAGTGATTCCCATCCCAGTCCATTTTTGACGCTACGCGCAGTTTTCAGCGGAATCTACTGACCGGGAGGACAGTCTTGGTTCAGCGGAACTGTAGTAGCAAGGCGAAAAAAGAGGACAGGTTAGCTGCGCGAGGGTCAGTGCTTTGCAGTGCGCTTCCAGCCGGTGCGCCAGGCTTCCCAATCTTCCAGGGTGACCTTGAACATGGCCTTGGCGGCTTTGTGGAGCCAGCGGCCGCGGCGGGCGGCGATGTCGCGCTTCACTTTGGGGATGGCGGCAGGACTGCCGAAATGCATGTTCGCGGTTTCCCAGCCCATGTCGTAGAGCAGGCGAGCCTCGTCGCGTTCCTTGGGAAGAGCCGAGAGTTCAATGCGGGAGCAATCGGGCGCGAGCCGGCGCACCAGCCAGTGGCCTTGAAAGCGCACGCAAGGATCTTTGACGCGAATCGCCTGATCCGCCAGCTTCGCACCATAAATCTGTTCGCCCGAAAGCCCGCGACACCAGGCCCATGCCGACGTGCGGATACCCTTGGCTTCGCGCGCGATAAATGCGCCTTGCCAAGAGGAGAGCGCGAGAATCCGGGGGTGCCCCAGGCTGCCGAGGCCCGCAATGCGGCGGCGCAATTGATAGGGACGGCACGGCGGCGGGAGCATTTCTTCAATTAGTTTTCGCGCTTCGGCCGGCGGCTTGGCGGTGTACGGCGGACATTGCTGCATTCTTTCCCAGAAGCGCACTGGGTCCCGCAGCTTGCTGAGCGCCAGGAGGCGCAGCCACTGATGATTCTCCGCCAGGACAAACGCTTTGCCGCCCGCCCTCAGCGCGTCACGGTAGCCTTCTTCGATGGCGTCGGAAGCTTCACGCCGCGTCACACATAGGTGCTCGCCATCGATCGCCAGGTAGGCGCTAGTGGCGAGCCGCACCAAATCAATCGCATAAGAGGAGGGCCAAACTTCGTCGAGATCATTGACGCCCCAAATCAAGCGGCCCTCTTCGTCGCGCCAAGTGCCGAAATTCTCGACGTGCAGATCGCCAACGGCGAGGACAGCCGGGGCTTTTGCGAGGTCGGAGCAAACCTCCGGCCAGTGTTGCAGCCAGCGGTAGAACGTCGCCCGGAAAAAGGGAAACGCGGCTTCGGCCATGTGTTGATGCTTCAGCGCGATGTCCTGGCGGACGATGGGTAGACGCTTCGCCAGCCATTGTTCGAAGTCGGAGGTCGCTTTGAAGATGTTCATCTTAGCAGGGAAGCAGCTCTCATGTGGCTATGCGCGCGCGTGCTCGAGTTGCACTTTACCGTCCCGCATGCGCGCTTCATAGATGGGGAAGCGCGCGGCGATTTCGGCAACCTGTTTGCGCACTCGCTGCTCGATTTCCGCGTTGCCGATGTTAGAAAGGATGTCCGCGATCCAGCTACCGATTTGCTCCATCTCGGGCTCGCGCATGCCGCGCGTAGTAATGGATGGAGCACCGAGGCGAATCCCGCCGCCCTTCATCGGAGGAAGTGGGTCGAAGGGAATCGAGTTTTTATTGACGGTGATACCGGCGCGGTCGAGCGCTTTTTCCGCGTCCGTTCCCGTAATGCCGCGCGAGTGCACTTCAATCAAAAAGAGGTGATTGTCCGTGCCGCCGCTAACAATGCGGAATCCGCGCTTCGCCACCGCCGCTGCCATGGCTTTCGTATTGGCTACGATTTGCTTCTGATATTCCTTGAAGGATGGTTCCATCGCTTCTTTGAGGCATACGGCTTTGGCCGCGATAGTATGGACGAGCGGGCCACCCTGCGTTCCGGGGAAAGTTAATTTATCCAATTCTTTTGCGAATGCCGCCTTGCACAGCACCATGCCGCCGCGCGGTCCACGCAGAGTTTTGTGCGTGGTCGTCGAAACGATATCCGCATGCGGAATGGGGCTTGGGTGAATGCCCGCGGCGACCAATCCCGCGATGTGCGCCATGTCCACAAAAAACAGAGCGCCCACGGCCTTCGCGATTTTGCCCATGCGCTCGAATTCGATGATCCGCGAATACGCGCTGGCTCCCGCGACCAGCATTTTGGGTTTGTGCTCGTGCGCCAGCTTCTCGAGTTCATCGTAATCGATGCGCTCATCTTCTTTGCGCACGCCATAAGCCACGAATTTGTACATGCGCCCGGAAAAATTCAGAGGATGGCCGTGGGTGAGATGGCCGCCGTGCGCAAGATTCATTCCCAGCACGATATCGCCCGGCTGGAGCGTCGACATGTACACGGCGACGTTCGCCGAAGTGCCAGAATGCGCCTGCACGTTGGCGTGTTCCGCGCCAAACAATTGCTTTGCGCGATCGATGGCCAGTTGCTCGACTTTATCCGCGTATTCGCAGCCGCCGTAGTAGCGCTTCCCTGGATAGCCCTCCGCATATTTGTTGGTGAAAATCGAACCCATGGCTTCGAGAACCGCTTCGGAGACGAGGTTTTCGGAGGGGATCAGCTCCAGGCCCGTGGCTTGCCGCCGCGCTTCTTCGCGCAGCAATTCCGCGATTTGCGGGTCGACGGAATCCAGCGGGCGGTTCATGCGGTCATTCGCGGATGTGCTTTGGGTCATGCGGTTCCTCGATTCGCTGCAATTCTCACGTTGTGAGCTAAAGAGCAATCTTATCGAATGGGTTCGAGGAAAGCCAATCTCCGCCTGACGGGTCACTTTCCGATTAGCCCGTCATACGGGCGTTTTCGGAGCTTAGTTCAGTTCCAGTTTTTGACTTTCGGCCAGACGTCCTTAAGCGGCCACTTTAGATTCCGGCAATAGAACACATCGAAGTGTTCATAGGGCATGGAATAAGGGTGATTGACCGTGGCGACCTTCTCCACGCTTGCGTACCATTTTTCAAGCTCCTCTTGATGGCCCTGCATAACAATTACGCTTTCGCCGGTATAGTCACGCGGCCCCCAAAGAAAATAATTCTGGTGCCCACTTATGGCTTTCGGTAGCCCTTATTTCGAGCCAAGCAGATCAATCGCTCCAGCTTGTCCATAATTCTGCCCGAAGATGGCCGTCTTGACCCGCACCTGCGGAGGCAGATTGTTATACACAGTCGCGATTGTTGTCACCATTTCTTCCCAGCCGAACTGGTCGGCATAGAGTTGAGGCAGCGGGCCGAGTTTGTGTGTTTCGATTCGCGGCGGCTGAAAATGCATCCATTTTGAGTAGTAGATGTAACACTCGACCGGCAGTACAGGGGCGGCAAATGGCAAGAACACCGCGCTGACCAAAACCATCACTGCAGCATAGCCCCATTTGACCCGCCGCAACCGAGGTTGCGCCAACCATCTCTCCCAGGTCACGCCGCCGGAAGCGAAGACAATCGGAATCACGGGATAGGCATAGTACACGCGTGGATTCAAGACCATGATCGAACCAACTGTGAAAATCGACACCCATGCCAGCGCGCGAAACGGCGTTCCTTTTTCAGCGAAAAGGTAATACCAAAGCCCCGCCAGCCAAATCGGCAAGGTCAGGGGGAGCATTGTCAAAGTCAGTTGCGAGACCAAACTTAAAGGAGGCAGTGGCACGTTCCGCCCGGCGCGCCGAATGTTCTCCTGCAACTCCAGGAAGGGAAAATGATGGTGGATGTTCCATAGCAAGTTCGGCAGAAAGATGATCAGCGCTAGCGCGCCGCCGATCCAAATCCACGGTGCACGGAAGAACCGACGCTCCGGCGTCAGTAAAAGACCAATCACAGTGCCAAAGCCAAAGATCAGCATGGAGTGCTTGTTCTGCAACCCGATGCCAGCCAACAGGCCAAACCACAGCCAGAGCTTTTGGTCGCCCGTCTTGATGATTCGGATGAGCATGTAGGCACACCCTGACCAGAACAGGGGTTCGAAGGCGTTCATGGATAGCAGATTGTCCGTGGCGAGAAAACCAGGGGCAACCAGTACCGCCAATGCTGCTATGCCCTGGGCAAAGCGTCCTCCTCCCAGTTCGCGAGCGATCAAACCCGTGAGCAGGACGGTTCCCGCTCCTGCCAAAGCGGGAAGTAAACGGATCGCTGGGAGAGAATCACCCAGCAGCAGACGCGCGATTTTTGTAAGTAATGCGATGAGCGGCGGCTGATCTACGTAACCCCAATCCAGATGGTCGCTGCACGCCATGTAGTAAAGCTCATCGACGAAATAGCCATAATGGCGTCCGGAGTACAGGTGCAAGCCAAGCTTCACCGCAGCAATACATCCCCCCGCTCGATTCGCTCAAGCCCGATCTCCCGCAGTTACAGAATCTGCCTTGAGGACCAACTCTACACCGCCTCCTTTCGCAGGGGAACCACCGCCGTTCAAGCGTTTTCTTTTCATGAATTGTTGGAGCGAGTCGTCGGCTAGCCGGAAATTGACCCATAACCGAATCTCGGCGCTATTGCCTCAAGGCGAACCCATTGTTTGTGCAGGATGTTATAGTTGGCGCGACTGGAGTGCGTGGATCGGAGGAGCCGATAGTGATGCCTCAATTTGCTTTGACCGTTATAAGCCTGCGCAAGCGTCGAG
>Ga0187780_10002772_pt1 | contig 13174 bp, 9 predicted proteins | sample 1015_Q2_SP10_20__FD_132429 | JGI IMG/M metagenome (GOLD analysis project Ga0187780, IMG submission 132429) | Tropical peat soil microbial communities from peatlands in Department of Meta, Colombia - 1015_Q2_SP10_20_MG | ecosystem: Environmental > Terrestrial > Soil > Wetlands > Peat | place...
GCCTTCCATGCAAACCGATTTGTCGTGATGTTCCTTGATGCCGTCGAGATGCACCGAGAAGAACAGAAATGGCGACGGCTCGAACAGATGCAGCTTCTTTTCCAGAAGCAGCGCATTGGTGCACAGCGAGACGAATTTCTTGCGTGCGACGATGCCTTTGACGATTTCGCCGATCTCTTTGTGAATGAGCGGCTCGCCTCCGGGGATCGCCACCATGGGCGCGCCGCATTCGTCGACGGCATCAAGGCATTCCTGTACCGAAAGCCGCTTGTTGAGGATCGCGTCCGGATAATCGATCTTGCCGCAGCCGAAGCAGGCCAGATTGCAGCGGAACAAAGGTTCGAGCATCAGCACGAGCGGGTAGCGCTTGCGTCCGGCCAAGCGCTGCCGCAGTACATAAGCGCCAACCGCAACCTTCTGTCGTAAAGATACACTCAAGGCCTTTGTCCTTTTGTGGCCGTCGCTTCGGTTGGTGGAGTAGCCGCTACGCGTTTTCGGCGGCTGGTTCGGCGGTTTGGCTCAACGCGGCGCCGTCCGTCAGTTCGGGCGGCAGGCGGAATTCTATTGTTTCGTGACGTCCGGTGAGCTGGCTGACATCGACGGGATTGAGCCGCCGCAGCGATTCAATAACGTCCTCGACCAAAACTTCCGGGGCCGATGCGCCGGCCGTGATGCCGACCGTCTTGGCATTGCGAAACCAGCTTGGATCGAGCTCGCTGCCGTCGGCAATCAGATAGCTCGGCGTGCCCGCTTCTTCGCCGATCTCGCGCAATCGGTTCGAGTTGGAGCTGTTCTTGGCGCCCACGACCAAGATAACGTCGACGAGCTTGCTGAGTTCGCGGACCGCAGTTTGGCGATTCTGCGTCGCGTAACAGATGTCGCGGGTCTCGGGTCCGACGATATTGGTGAAGCGGCTGTGCAGGGCGGCGATGATGCCGCGCGTGTCGTCCACACTCAGCGTCGTCTGCGTCACATAGGCGACCGGCGTATCGGCCGGAATGTCGAGCTTGGCGACATCGCCTTCAGTCTGCACCAAGGTGACCGGCTCGGAAATCTGGCCCATCGTGCCTTCGACTTCGGGGTGGCCGGCATGGCCGATGAGAATGAGCCGGCGTCCTTGCGCCACATAGCGCTTGCCCTGGTTATGCACCTTGGTGACCAGCGGACAGGTGGCATTGAGCACGGGCAGATTGCGCAACGCCGCTTCCTCCTCAACGCTTTTGGCCACGCCATGCGCGCTGAAGATGGTGACCGCGTTCGGCGGAACCTCGGACAGGTCCTCGACGAAACGCGCGCCTTTCGCTTTCAGGCTTTCGACCACGTGCTTGTTGTGCACGATTTCGTGACGCACGTAGACGGGGGGGCCGAATTTCTGCAGCGCGCGTTCGACGATTTCGATGGCGCGCACGACGCCGGCGCAGAAACCCCGAGGCTGGGCGAGTATCACTTTCATCAAGACCCTCCGGCTTTCACCGGTTGAATGGCGCCGGTTGAAGGGCGCTGCTTGCACGACGCTGCTTGGATGGCGCTGCGGCCGGGTGTCGCGAATGCGCCGATCGAACGGCAGTTGGGCGATTATCTATGTCTCGGTGGGGCAACGCGGTAGTCGGTCAAATGTATCCCTTAGGATTGTTGCGTATGGAAAATCTCCGCCTTGCGGTCCTTATTGGGTTCCCTGTTGTGTTCCTTTCGCCCTGTTTAGCACCTTACTTGGCAACTTAACACCTCGCTTGGGGGGCCTTCGCGCCAAACTCGCCGTTATCAAATCTTAACCCGTTCCGTCCGGAATTGCCGCCACCGTCGCGATGAACCTTTGGCCCCCGCCGGACGCGATTGCAATAGGAATATATCCATGATTCACTTTTGCAGCCATTCGAGGCATTTAGGGGTCGACCGAATCGAGCGATCCGCCTCCATTTTGCCTTTCTCTTGACGCCTCAAACGACGTCCCCTCACACGCCGCTGTCATCCATGAAAATCATCACCGCCCTCGTTGTCCGCGCGATCTGTTTCTGCGCGCAATACGCCTGGCCGGTGATCGGCCTTTCGATTCTTCTTGGCATCGCGTCCTCCTTATATGCGGCGACGCATTTCGCCATGACGACCGACGTCAACCAACTCATCTCGCCGAACATTCCATGGCGGCAACGCGAAGCGGCGATGGAGAGGGCTTTTCCGCAATTCCAAACGATCGTTGCCGTAGTCAACGCGCCGACGCCCGAATTGGTCGAGGGCGCCGCTAACGCGCTGGCGCAGCGGCTCTTGGAGCAGAAGGATCTATTTCACTCTGTCGAGCAACCGAAGGGGGGCAGCTTTTTTGCGCAGAACGGTCTGTTGTTCGAGTCGGCCCCCGATCTCGAACAACAGACGGGTTCGCTCACCCAAGCCGAACGCCTGGTGCAGGTGCTCGCGGCCGACCCGTCGCTGCGCGGGGTCATTCAGACCCTGCAATTCGGACTGCTCGGCGTGCAGGGCGGCCAAATCACGCTTGACGCCATGACATGGCCGATGACACTTGCCGCCCATACGATCGAAAATGCCAACGCTGGCAAGCTCGCGACCTTCTCCTGGCATGAGCTCGTTCAAGGCTCCGCCGCCAAGCCCGACGATCTGCTGCGCTTTCTCGAAATTCGAGCGTCGCTCGATTACTCGGAGCTTGAACCCGGCAAACGCGCGACCGACGCCATACGAAAAGCCGCCGCCGATCTCGATATTGCCTCCAAATACCAAGCGCAGCTGCGCCTGACCGGGCCGGTGCCGATGGCCGACGAGGAGTTCGCGACGATCAAGGAGAATGCCGGCATCAACGCCACGGTGACGATCGCGCTCGTGCTCGTCATCCTATGGCTGGCGCTGCGCTGGATGCGTATTATTGTCGCGGTGTTCATTTGCGTCGCCGTCGGGCTGTCGATCACGGCTGCCGTCGGCATGTTGATGGTGGGTACGCTCAATCTGATATCCGTTTACTTCGCGGTCCTGTTCGTCGGGCTTGGCGTCGATTTCGGAATTCAATACAGCGTGCGCTACCGGGCCGAGCGCCACGAAATCGACAATCTGCGCGAGGCGCTGCTGCAAGCGGGCCGGCGCGCCGGCGGGCCGCTGACGCTGGCGGCTTTGGCGACGGCCGCAGGCTTCTTGTCGTTCCTTCCGACCGTTTACAAAGGCGTCTCCGAACTCGGGCTCATCGCCGGCGTCGGGATGCTGATCGCATTCGCCACCAGCATCACGCTCCTGCCGGCGCTTCTGAGCGTACTTAAGCCGCCGGGCGAACCGCACCCGCTAGGTTACGCGAAGCTCGCGCCGGTCGATCGCTTCCTAGCGCAACATCGCATGCCGATCCTCATCGTGACCGCCGCGGTCGTCGTCGCCGGCTTGCCGCTGCTCTATTGGCTGAGATTCGATTTCAATCCGATCAATTTGCGCAGCCCCACGACCGAAGCCGTTGCGACCTATCTTGCGCTTAAGAACGATCCCGAGAGCGGCGCCAATGACATCCAAATTTTGCAACCGTCGCTGGCGGAGGCCGACCGCGTGGCCGCGAAACTTCGCGGCTTGCCCAAGGTTGCACGGGCGCTGACTTTGTCCAGCTTCATTCCCGCCGATCAGGACAAAAAGCTGCCGCTTATCGCAAACGCGGCCAAAACATTGCTTCCGGCGCTCAATCCGACCGCGCCGAGCCCACCGCCCACGGATGCGCAGAATGTCGGCATGATGGGTTCTACGATCGATGCGCTTAATCGGTTGGCCGGCGATGGCAATAGTTCGGGCGCGGTCGCGGCGCGGCGCTTGGCCGCGGCGATGGCGGCGCTGGCGAAGGCCGACCCCGGCGTGCGGGGGCGCACGCAAGACGCGTTCGTCCAGCCGTTGCGCATCGCGCTCGACGACTTGCGCAACTTATTGAACGCTCACGAGGTCACGCGCGCCAATCTGCCGCCAGAACTCGTCAGCCAATGGGCGACGCCGGACGGCCAGGCGCGCATCGAAGTGGCGCCCAGGGGCGATTCCAGCAACAACGAGGTTTTGCAAAATTTCGCGCGCGCGGTATTGGCCGTCGCGCCGAGCGCGACCGAGGGACCGATTTCGATCCTGGAAGCGCGGCGCGCCGTCGTTTTCGCCTTCATCGAAGCCGGCGCTTGCGCGCTTTTCTCTATCGGCATTCTGCTCTGGATCACATTGCGCCGCTTCGGTGACGTGATGCTCACGCTCGTGCCGCTGCTGCTCGCTTGCGTCGTCACGCTCGAGATTTGCGTTCTGATCGACTTGCCGCTGAATTTCGCCAATATCATCGCGCTGCCGCTGCTATTGGGCGTGGGCGTGGCATTCAAGATTTATTACATCATGGCTTGGCGCGAAGGGCAGACCAACCTCTTGCAGTCCGTGCTCACGCGCGCGGTGACGTTTAGCGCCTGCACGACGGCGACGGCTTTCGGCAGTCTGTGGTTTTCCAGTCATCCGGGAACGTCCAGCATGGGCAAGTTGCTGGCGATTTCGCTATTGACTACGATGGCCGCGGCGGCGCTGTTCCAGCCGGTGCTGATGGGCAAGCCGCGCCAGCAGGGGCCCAGCGCTTAGGGCATCATCCGAAAGTCCGAGATCATGCCCCATCGAACATTTGGAGCCGCGATCGATTCAGTCTGGAAGATTGCGCTCCAAATTGCGATCACTGCCGTACGGCGTTTTGCGGTGATGGCGGCCGAACGTCGGTTCTATGCGCCGGCGGCGCCGCTGACGGCGCACGCTTTTGACTAGGCGCCGGGTTCGCATTGACCGCCGGATTGGGATTTATCGACGGGTCGAGCATGCTGTAGGCGGAATCGGGCAGCCGCGTCCAATATTGATTTTGACCCAGTAATTCGAAGCCGAGATAACCGCGCACGACAAGCGTTTGCCCGTCCGAAGCAAGCTTCATCGTCGCTTTGTAGACTTTGCCGTCCCGCGGATCGAGGATCGTTCCGCCGGCATATTTATCCTCGCTCTCCGGCGCCATGCCGCGGATAATTTCCAATCCGAGCCAGGGATGATCGTGGCGGTCGTCCTTGCATTTGTCGCAAACGACATTCGGGTCCTCGCCGGGCTTGAGAAACATCCTTGCGATGATCCCGTCATAGACGCCGTTGTGGTCGCTGATCAGGAACCAAGCGGTAGGCTGTTTGGTGTCGTCGTCGACCGCCTGCCAAAGTCCGGCCGGCGACCACGGGCCGGCGCTGCGCGCGGGAGCAGATACCAAGAGCGGCAGCAAGACCGCGAAAGCCATTACGAATTTCGCTCGCATGATCAGAGCTCCTGACGTTTTCGGAAGCTATTGCCGCAAGCGGCCGGCCGGTGGCATTTTAGGTCATTGCGGAGGGTCAGATATCTCCGCGGCCGGCATCATGCAATGCCCTTGCGCCGACATCCCTTGACGCGTTCAATACGGGACCGATGGTGAAGCGGAAACTTGATGGAAATAAGAACGCAATAGGCCGCGCAAATTGCCGTTCCGCACGGGAATCGGGGGTTGGAGCGCGCGCGAGGCGCAGTGAGAGCTTAAGCTTGTCGGCGCGCCTTCCGTGCCGCTACAATTCGCCCCGGAATTGCCAGTCCCTCGCCGCCGAGTTTGCGCGATCGCGTGATGCCGTGAAGATCAAGGCCATCGAACCCATCGCCGTCAGTCTGCCGATGAAAAAGCCGGTGCAAATGTCCGGCGAAACCGTTGCGCGCGCCGACAACGTCTTCGTCCGCATCGAATCCGACAATGGCGTGACCGGCTGGGGCGAGGCGGCCTCGGCGCCGACGATGACTGGAGAAACGATCGCCAGCATGATGGCGGCAATCGAACATCTGACGCCCAGGCTGCTCGGACGCGCCGCCGACGATCTTTCGGGCGTAGCGGCGGCGATGGACGCGGCGATGTACGGCAATAGCGGCGCCAAGGCGGCCATCGACATCGCGCTGCACGATCTCCTCGGGCGCGCTGGCGGCCGGCCGGTCCATGCGCTCCTGGGGACGAAGCGGCGGAGCCGCATACCTGTCCTCGCCGTGATCGGGTCCGACGATGCGGCGGCCGACCTCCGCGAAGCGCAGGCGCGCTGGAGCGCCGGTTATCGCGCCTTCAAAATCAAGGTCGGCCTTGGTGCGCCTGAGGCCGACGCGGCGCGCACGCGCATGATCTGCGAAGCGCTCAAGCGCGAAGGCGAGCCGTGTCTGGTCTCGGCGGACGCCAATCAGGGCTTCACCGCCGTTGGCGCGCTGCGCTTTGTTCACGCGGTCGGCGATTGCGGTCTCGATTTCTTCGAGCAGCCGGTCGATGCGCGCGATCTCGACGGGATGAGCCGCGTTGCCGCCGCAACGCGGATGCCGATCGGCGCCGACGAAGGTATTCACGCGCCCGACGATATCGCCCGTCATCATGAGCGCGGCGCCGCGCGCGGCGTGAGCCTGAAAGCGATCAAGCTCGGCGGCTTGCGCGGATTGGCCGAAGCAAGCTGTCTGTGCGAGCGGCTCGGCATGCGCGTCAACATTTCATGCAAGACCGGCGAATCGAGTCTCGCTTCGGCCGCCGCTATTCACGCCGCCGCGGCGGCACCGGAAATCGCCTGGGGGCTCACCGTCACAAGCGGCGGACTCGCCGAAGATGTCGCCGCCAAACCGCTTCGCATCGACAGCGGCCACGTCGATGTACCGGAACTGCCCGGACTGGGCATTGAAATCGACGAGCGGCGGATGCGGCGCCGCCAGCAAGAATTCAAGCGCGTCGCGTGACGCATGATCCCGAAAAGTGGGAACCGTTTTCGGACAAGATCGTGCGCAAAAATCAAGCGAACTAACAATGAACGACGCCGGACGTCCGGAGGACATGTACCGCTTCATCGGTAAGCCGCTGCCCCGCAAGGAGGACGAGCGGCTCGTCACCGGCAAGGGCCGCTTCACCGACGATTTCAATCTCGACGGCCAAGCCTATGCGGCGATGGTGCGCTCGCCCCATCCGCACGCGCGGATCGTCGCCATCGATACCGCGGCCACGAAAAAAATGCCCGGTGTGCTCGGCGTGTTCACCGGCGCCGATTGCGCCGCCGACAGACTCGCGCCCATTCCGCACGATCCCGTTCCGAAGACCAAATACGACATGAAACTCACTGCGCCGGGCGGCGACGCGGTCTTTGCCGGGCCGCATGTCCTGTTGCCCGCGGACAAGGCGCGCCATGTCGGCGAAGCCGTCGCGATGGTGGTGGCCGAGACCAAGGTCGAGGCGACGGACGCCGCCGAAGCGGTCGAGGTTCGCTACGAGGATTTGCCGTTCGTGCTGCATTCCGAACGCGCCATGCAGCCGGGCGTGCCCGCGATTTGGCCGGAAGCGCCCAACAATATTTGCGTCGATACGATGTTCGGCAATGCCGAAGCGACCGATCGCGCATTCGCGCGCGCTCCTCATGTCGTGAGCAGAAAATTCCACGTCGGGCGCGTCACCGGCGTGCCGCTCGAACCGCGCGCGGCGCTTGGCGTTTACGATGCGGCGACGAACCGCTACACGCTTTACGCCGGGTCCGGCGGCGCGGTGCGGCAAAAGCGCGAATTGGAAACCGTGCTCGGCACACCAGCCGAGAGCCTGCGCGTCCTTTCGTACGATGTCGGCGGTAATTTCGGCACACGCAATCGCGTCTTTGTCGAGTTCGGCCTCGTGCTGTGGGCTGCGAAGAAGCTCGGCCGTCCGGTGAAATTCACGGCGACGCGTTCGGAAGCTTTTCTCAGCGACTATCAAGGCCGCGATCTCGTCACCGAGGTCGAGCTCGCGCTCGACGGCAAAGGCCGCTTCCTCGCCATGCGCGCGACCAATATCAGCAACGTCGGCGCGCGCTGCGTTTCGTTGTCGCCGCTGAGCAAAGGCGCGGGCCTCATTCCCGGCTCCTATGCCATTCCGGCCGCGGCGCTGCGCGCGCTCGCGGTGTTCACCAACACCATGCCGACCCAGGCCTATCGCAGTTCCGGGCGGCCGGAAGTGACTTTCGCCATCGAACGCCTGGTCGACATCGCCGCCGCCGAGCTCGGCATGGATCGCGTCGCGCTGCGCCGCAAGAACTTGGTGCGTCCCGAGGCGATGCCCTATCGCAACGCGGTCGGCATGCTTTACGACAGCGGTCGCTACGAAGAGAACATGGATTGGGCGATGGCAGTCGCCGACTGGAAGGGTTTCCCGGCGCGCCGCCGGCAAGCCCGCCGCCGCGGCAAGCTGCTTGGGCTCGGTCTCGCTAATTACGTGGAGTCCTCGATCGGCGCGCCGCGCGAGCAAGCGCGGATCAAGGTGCAGCCGGAAGGGCGTGTCGATGTCATCGTCGGCACCCAGCCTTCCGGTCAAGGCCATGAAACGAGTTTCGCCCAGGTTGTCAGCGATCTCCTTCATGTCCCGACCGAAAGCGTGCGCATCATTCTCGGCGATACCGACGTGGTGCGCGTCGGCGGCGGCTCCCATTCCGGCCGCTCGATGCGCCATGCCGCAACCGTGTTCGCCAAGGCGGCCGTCGATCTGATCGGCAAAGGCAAACAGATCGCCGCGATCGTGATGGGCGTTGCTGCCGACACCGTGGCATTCAACGGCGGCCGGTTCGTCTCGCGCGACACCAATCGCACGTTCGATTTTCTCGAACTCGCCCGCGAAGCGGCGCGTTGCGCGCTTCCGCAAACGCTAAAGGACGGCATCGCGGTTGTTAGCGACAACGAAATGCACGAACCGGTCTTCCCCAACGGCACGGCGATCTGCGAGGTCGAGATCGATCCGGAAACCGGCGCCATGCGGATCACCCGTTACGCTTCGGTCGACGATGTCGGACGCTGCATCAATCCGTTGATCGTGCACGGCCAGACCCACGGCGCGATCGCGCAGGGCGTCGGTCAAGCGATGTCCGAACAGATTTATCTCGATTCCGATTCCGGCCAGCCGCTGACCGGCTCGCTGATGGATTATGCCATGCCGCGCGCCGATACGCTGCCGGCTTTCGACGTCGAGATCGCCGAAGTGCTGTCGCCGACCAATCCGCTCGGGATCAAGGCGGGCGGCGAAGGCGGCACCACGGCCGCGCCCGCCGTCGTCGTCAGCGCGATCCTCGACGCATTGCGCGGACTTGGCGTTCGCGACATTGCCATGCCGGCCACGTCCTATGCCATCTGGTCGGCGATTCAAAAAGCGAAAAGCGCATCCGCTCCGGCGCAGCAGAGGAGGGGATAAATTTCCCAATGTCCGCGCCAATTCTTGCCCTCGAAAAAATATCGAAACGATTCGGCGCCATCGTCGTTGCCGACCGCATCGATCTGGCGCTTGCCGAGGGCGAGGCGCTCGGCATTATCGGGCCGAATGGGGCGGGGAAGACGACGCTGTTCGGCATCATTGGCGGAACCATCGCGCCCGATTCCGGGCGTGTGCTTTATGCCGGCAAGGACATTACCGGGATGCCGCCGCCGCAACGTTGCGGCGTCGGCATCGGACGCTCGTTTCAAATTCCGCTGCCGTTCGGCGGCATGAGCGTCTTCGAAAATCTCGTCGTCGCGGCGGCGTTCGGCGCCGGCCGGCGCGAGCAGGACGCCTATGCAAGCTGCATGACTATTCTGGAGCGCTGCGGCCTCGCCGACAAAGCCAACCGGCCCGCGGGAAGCCTCACTTTGCTGGATCGCAAACGCCTCGAATTGGCGCGCGCCTTGGCGGCCGAACCGGCGGCGCTTCTTCTCGACGAAGTGGCCGGCGGACTGACCGAGCACGAATGCCGGGCGCTGATCGTATTGATCCGCGACGTGCGGCAGAGCGGCGTATCGATTATTTGGATCGAGCATGTCGTGCACGCGTTGATCGCCAGCGTCGATCGGCTCCTTGTCCTGCACAACGGCGCATTTATCGCCGACGGCGATCCGCAAACGGTGATCCGCAGCCCGCAAGTGGCGGAAATCTATATGGGGATCGAAGCGGATGCTTGAGGCGCCGCTTCTTTCCGTGCGCGGCCTCGATGCCTTCTACGGCGATTACCAGGCTTTGTTCGGCGTATCGATGGAAATCGTCCGCGGCGAAGCGATCGCGGTGATCGGCGCCAATGGCGCCGGCAAGAGCACGCTCTTGAAAAGCATCGCCGGACTTCTTCGCTCGCGGCCTGATGCGATTGTCTTCGACGGCGCGCCGATCGGCGGCATGGCGGCCTATGCCGTCGCCGCGCGCGGCATTGCGCTCGTGCCGGAGGGCAGGGGACTGTTTCCCTCGCTGACGGTCGAGGAAAATCTTCTGGTCGGGGGTCAGCTCGGTCGCCCGGGCCGATGGACGCTGCAGCGGGTTTATGAACTCTTTCCGGCGCTCGGCGAACGCCGCGCGCTGCCGAGCACCGCGCTCTCCGGCGGCCAGCAGCAGATGGCAGCGCTCGGCCGCGCACTGATGGCTAACCCGAAATTATTGTTGTGCGACGAGATCAGCATGGGCTTGGCCCCGATCGCGGTACGCGACATCTACGCGCGACTACCGGCGATCCTCGCCGAAGATACGGCCATGGTGCTGGTCGAACAGGACGTCGTGCAAGCGTTGCAGGCGGCGCACCGCGTCTATTGCTTGCAGGAAGGCCGCGTTGCGCTGTCCGGCGCGGCGAAGGATCTGACGCGCGAGGCAATCGCGGCGGCTTATTTCGGGGTGTGAGGGTGAGAGCGATCTCAGGTGCACGCCTTCGAGTCCTCCCTCTTTCTGGGGAAGGAAAAAGAATGTCCGGCGCGGCGAACAGCAGACCGTATTCGTCATGGAAAACGTGCCCATGATCGAATGGATCAACGTCATCCTGCAGGGCGTGCTGGTCGGCGGCCTCTACGCCATGTTCGCCGCCGGACTGTCGCTGATTTTCGGCGTCATGCGGCTCGTAAATATCGCGCATGGCGATCTCATCGTGCTCGCCGCCTATATCGCGCTGGTCGTGACGCAGACGCTCGGCATCGGGCCGCTCGCGGCTTTGATCGTGGTCGTGCCGGCGATGGCCGTAATCGGCTACGCGCTGCAATGGTTCGTGCTCAACCGCACGCTGGGCGACGATCTCTTGCCGCCGCTGCTCGTCACGTTCGGACTTTCTGTCATCATCCAGAACGGCTTGCTGACGCTGTCCACCGCCGACAGCGTCAAATTACAGGCCGGCGCCATCGAGGTGGCGACCATGCGCCTGGCCGAAGGCGTCTATGTCGGCATGCTGCCGCTGTTGCAATTCGCCGTCGCGGTTGGGGTGATCGCGGGCCTACAATGGATCTTTTACCGCACGGCGCTCGGCCGCGCCTTTCGCGCAACTGCCGACGATCCGGCGATTGCGCAGCTCATGGGTCTCGATAACCGCCATGTCTTCGCGCTGGCGATGGCCTTGTCGCTTGCGGTCGTGGCGATTGCCGGCGTGTTTCTCGCGGTGCGCGCCAATTTCGATCCGTCGCAAGGTCCGGCGCGGCTCATTTTCGGTTTCGAAGCCGTGATCATCGGCGGGCTCGGCAGCCTTTGGGGCACGCTTGCCGGCGGACTGATCCTCGGCGTTGCGCAAGCGGTCGGCGCTCATCTCAATCCCGGCTGGCAAATCCTCGCCGGACATGTCGCGTTTCTGGCCGTGCTCGCAGTGCGGCCGCAAGGCCTGTTTCCCAAGGTGCGCGCGTGAAGGCGCGGCCGGCGGCGACTGCGCCAATGGGCGTGCGGGTCGCCTTCGGCGATCGCGCAAGCGCCGTCGGCGTCCTCTTATGCGCGCTTGCCGTCGTCGCGCTTGCGACGGCGCCGGCGTGGGGCGGCCGCGACGACTTGCAGCTTCTTTCCGAAATGTACGCCTATGTGGCGCTGGCGAGTCTATGGAATCTGCTCGCCGGTTACGCCGGCCTCGTCTCGGTTGGTCAGCAGGCCTATGTCGGGCTCGGAGCTTATATTCTGTTCGGCTTCGCGATCCTGGTCGGGATTTCGCCGCTGTGGTCGATTCCGCTCGCGGGACTGATCGCGGCGGCGGTGTCTATCCCGGTGGCGTTCCTGGTGTTCCGGCTGCGCGGCCATTATTTCGCAATCGGCACCTGGATCGTGGCCGAGGTGTTTCGCCTCATTGCCTCGCAAATTTCAGTGCTCGGTGGCGGCTCTGGCACAAGCCTGCCGGCCGCGATCGTCATCGCCATGGCGCCGACCCGGCAACTGCGCGACGACGTGATCTATTGGATCGCGCTCGGACTAGCCGTCGCCGTGCTGACGCTGGTCGTGCTCTTGCTGCGCTCGCGCTACGGGCTTGCGCTCAAGGCCATGCGCGACAGCGAGCTCGCGGCGTCCTGTAGCGGCGTCGACGTCAACCGCACCAAGATGCTCGTCTATGTCGTCACCGCCTTTGCCACCGCGACGGTTGGGGCGCTGATCTTTCTGCAGAAGCTTCGCATCTCGCCCGACGCCGCATTCAGCGTGAACGACTGGACGGCCTTCGTGATCTTCATCACAGTGATCGGCGGCATCGGGCGCATCGAGGGGCCGATCATCGGCACCATCGTGTTCTTCGTTCTGCGCCAGACGCTCGCCGATCTCGGCACGATCTATCTCATGATGCTCGGTCTTGTGGCGATCCTGGTCATGCTCGCCGCGCCGAAAGGCATCTGGGGCTTGATCGTGGCGCGGTTCGGCTGGCAGCTTTTCCCGCTTGAACGAAGGGTGCTATTTGAGAAACGTAGCGGGGCGCGAAAATGAGCTCCGCGAAGAAGACTTTTGTGGGCTTTTTGCCGAGCATGATCTTTTCCGAAAACCGGCTTCCACTTTTCGGGATCATGCTATAGACGCCCGACAGGGGAGAAACGAACCAATGGCGAACAAGATCATCATCAGTTGCGCGGTCACCGGCTCGATTCATACGCCGACGATGTCGGACGCGCTGCCGATTACGCCCGATCAAATCGCGACGCAGGCGGTCGACGCCGCCAAGGCGGGGGCCGCGATCCTGCATTTGCACGCGCGCGACCCGAAAGACGGCCGGCCGTCGCCCGATCCGAACGTGTTCATGCAATTTCTCCCGCGCATCAGGCAGGCGACCGACGCGGTGGTCAACATCACGACCGGCGGAGCGGTGACCATGACGGTCGAGCAGCGCATTTCGGCGGCGCAGCAGCTATCGCCGGAGATGTGCTCGCTCAATATGGGCTCGATGAATTTCGCGCTCTATCCGATGGCGCGCCGCTACAAGACCTGGAAATACGA
>Ga0187780_10002773_pt1 | contig 13165 bp, 9 predicted proteins | sample 1015_Q2_SP10_20__FD_132429 | JGI IMG/M metagenome (GOLD analysis project Ga0187780, IMG submission 132429) | Tropical peat soil microbial communities from peatlands in Department of Meta, Colombia - 1015_Q2_SP10_20_MG | ecosystem: Environmental > Terrestrial > Soil > Wetlands > Peat | place...
CCATCTTGTCATCCTTGACAAACGGTTGCCCCAGCAGCGTGACTTCCTTGAGAAACTTCTGCACCGCTCCTTCGACCATCTTCGCCTGAATCTGCGCGGGCTTGCCTGATTCGGCGGCCTTTTGCTGGGCAATTGAGCGCTCGCGTGACACCTCCTCAGCGGGCACCTGGTCGCCGCGCAGCGCCTTTGGACGCGAGGCCGCAATATGCATTGCTAGATCCTTGGCGAGTGCCTCATCGCCGCCGCTGACATCCACCAGCACCCCGATGCGCGAACCACCGTGCACGTACTGCGCAATGCGGCCCTGGGCACGCATGCGTACAAACCGGCGAATCGAAAGGTTCTCGCCGATCTTGCCAACCAGTGCGGTGCGGCGCGCCTCGACGGTTGCGCCCTCCAATGGAAGGGCAGAAAGCGCCGCAAGGTTGGACGGATCATGCTCCAAAACGCGCTGCGAAATCTTGCGCGCAAAATCGAGGAATTCCTCGTTCTTGGCAACGAAGTCGGTCTCGCAATTTACTTCCACCAGCGCTGCCGTCTTGCCGCTGGGGTCGACGCTGATAGCGACAACCCCCTCGGCGGTCACGCGCGTTGCCGCCTTACTCGCCTTGCTGCCGAGCTTAACGCGCAGGATCTCTTCCGCCTTGGCGGCATCTCCGCCCGCCTCGGTCAGCGCCTTCTTGCACTCCATCATCGGCGCGTCCGTCTTTTCGCGCAGCTCCTTGACCATGCTCGCGCTCACTTCCACCATACTGCCGCCTCCCCTACTGCATGCGCCACAAAAAGGGGGCATAGCGCCCCCGCACAGTTACGATTTGGCGCGCCGCCGCCAATCTCTCGTCGACGTCGTCGCGCCCGTCACCACTCACGCGTCCTGCGAGGCCTCGTCGCTGACTTCGACGAATTCATCTCCGGCATCGCCGCCCACGATGCTCTGCAGGCCCGCCGCCTTGCCTTCGAGGATCGCATCCGCGATGGCGCGCGCGTACAGACGCACCGCACGGCTTGAGTCGTCATTGCCCGGAATGACATGCGTGATCCCGACGGGCGAATGGTTTGTGTCGACGACGCCAACCACCGGGATGCCGAGTTTCTCGGCTTCGGCTACGGCGATTTTGTGGTAGCCAACGTCCACGATAAAGAGCGCCTCGGGCAAGCCCGTCATCTCTTTTATGCCACCCATGGATTTGTTCAGCTTGTCGACCTCGCGCTGAAAGTTCAAGGCCTCCTTTTTGGGCATGCGATCCAGACCGCCCTCCTCGATCACCTGCTCCATCTCTTTGAGACGCTTGATCGAACTCTTTATAGTCTTAAAGTTTGTCAGAAAACCGCCGAGCCAGCGTTGGTCGACGTACGGCATACCGGCACGGCGCGCCTCCTCGACCATGATGTCGCGTGCCTGCCGCTTGGTACCGACGAATAGCACCGTGCCGCGGTTGGCAGCAACTTGACGCACGAACTTGAGCGCCGCATTAAATTGCTCCAGCGTGCGCTCCAAATTGATGATGTGAATCCTGTTGCGATGGCCAAAAATGTAGGGGGCCATCTTAGGGTTCCAGAATCGCGTCTGGTGGCCGAAGTGCACCCCGGCTTCCAGCATCTGGCGCATAGTCACAGACATTTGCAATCTCCAAGGTTAGTTCTTGCGCAACCGCCGAGTCCCAGATTCAAAAGTTGGGCGACACGGCGAGCTGTAGGCGCGTCCATGAACCCGAAACACTTGAACCTCGGCACCTTGGCTGCGGTGCGCGCGATTTACCATGCATGGCTGAGGGGTAATGCCTGTGAAAAACCCACGAGCACTCCCGGGTGGGACCCCGCATGCATGGTTAAGCTTTGTAGTATAACGCTCCTGGCACGACACCGCATTGCCCGCCGCACCGTCGCGCGCCCCTTGGGACCGTGCTCCTCGCTATAGCTTCCATGCCCGCCACCATCAAGACCCCTGCCGAAATCGACGGCATGCGTATTGCCGGGAGACTTGCCGGGGAAGTCCTCGATTTCATCACCCCCTACGTAGTGCAGGGTGTAACGACCGGTGAGCTCGACCGGCTCTGCCACGAGTACATGGTCGACGTGCAAGGATGCATACCGGCGCCTCTGCATTACGCCCCGCCAGGCTACAAGCCTTTCCCAAAGTCCATCTGCAGCTCGGTAAATCATCAGGTCTGTCACGGCATCCCGGGGCCGCGGGTGCTCAAAAGTGGCGATATCGTCAACCTGGACATCACCGTAATCAAGGATGGTTGGCATGGTGACACCAGCCGCATGTTCTTGGTTGGTGAACCGTCGGTGGCGGCTCGGCGCTTGTGCGAGGTCACCTACGAGTGCATGTGGTATGGCATTTTGGCGGTTCGGCCAGGCGGGTTTTTAGGAGACATCGGCGCGGCAATTCAGGCCCACGCGGATCAAAATGGCTACAGCGTCGTGCGCGAGTTTTGCGGCCACGGTATTGGCCGGCGCTTTCACGAAGAGCCCCAGGTCTTGCACTATGGGAAGGCCGGCACACTCGAGCCGCTGATTCCCGGAATGACCTTCACGATCGAGCCCATGATCAACGCGGGGCGGCGGGAAATCCGAGAGATGGCCGACGGCTGGACCATCGTAACCAAGGACCACAGCCTCTCGGCACAATGGGAACACACGATTTTGGTGACACCCACGGGGTTTGAGGTGCTGACCTTGTCTGCAAAGGCGCCACCTCCCCCGGCCTTCGCACTGCCCTCCGCGAGCGCTTTGCCGGTTGCAGCGGTGAGCGCTGCGGTCGCCTAATGGCCATAGCGACAGTCGTTCCCGACAAGGCGGTTGCAACCAACGCAGATTTCGCCCGCGGGCTGCGAGAAGCGCTATCGGCCGAGCGCGAAGCGCTCATCAAGGTATTTGAGAACGGCGCACCGGTTCGACGATTGCTTAGCGGACTTTCGAATTTGACAGACCGTTACGTGCGTCGGGCCGCCGACCACACCGGCGTTGCCCGCTTTGCCACGCTTGTTGCCGTCGGCGGTTATGGTCGCGGCGAGCTCTTTCCCCATTCCGACGTCGATTTGCTCATCATTCCCCGATCTTCTCCGGACGGCGAGCAGCAAGGCCGCATTGCGACCCTCGTGCAGTTGCTCTGGGACATGGGACTTGCAATCGGCCATGCGGTACGCACGGCTCCCGAATGCGGGCAACAAGCGAGCCAGGACGCGACCGTGATGACGTCCTTACTCGAATCCCGACGCGTTTGCGGTCCCGCGGCGGGATACGAGGCGTTTCGCAAGAGCTTGCATGAAGTCCTGGACCCGCGCTCCTTCCTACGGGCAAAGCTACTTGAGCAGCAACAGCGCCATACGAAGTACGAAGACACCCCTTACTCGCTCGAACCCAACTGCAAGGAAAGCCCCGGCGGTTTGCGCGACTTACAGATTTTGCTCTGGGTATCGCGGGCGGCCGGGCTTGGCACAAATTGGGCCGAGATGGCGCGCAATGGTCTTTTGACCGACGCCGAATCCCAACAGATCAAACGGACCGAGCGACACTTAAAGCAGATCCGGGCTCGCTTGCACATCGTTGCGCGGCGCCGAGAGGACCGTTTGGTCTTTGACCTGCAGCATCTGCTTGCCAATGCATTTGGCATCGCTGGCACGCCAAGTCGGCGCGCCAGCGAGGTGCTAATGCAGACGTACTACCATGCAGCAAAGATGGTTGTGCAGCTCAATACGCTGGTGCTCTTGAGCATCGAGCAACGGCTGTACCCGGACGCTGCCAGCGAAGCCTTGCCCATCGATGCCGCGTTTTGCGCTCGGGCCGAGCGCCTAGACATTGTCGATGAGACGCTGATCGAACGCGATCCCAACGAGATCTTGCACGCATTTCTTGTCCTGGAGCGCCACCCTGAACTCAAGGGGATGACGCCGCGACTGCTGCGTGCAATCTGGAACGCACGCAACCGGATGGATGCGGCATTTCGCCGCGCGCCACAGAACCGCGCCACTTTTCTTGCCATATTGCAGCAACCTCGCGGAGTACTTCACACCCTGCGGCTGATGAACCAGTGGTCTGTGCTCGGCGGCTACTTGCCCGTGTTTCGCCGCATTGTCGGCCAGATGCAGCACGATCTTTTTCATGTTTACACGGTCGACCAGCACATTTTGATGGTCGTGCGAAATCTGCGCCGGTTTCTCGCAAGTGAATATGCCCACGAGTACCCACTATGCAGTCAGCTCATTGCCGACTTTGATCGACCTTGGCTGCTGATCGTGGCGGCGCTGTTTCACGACATCGCCAAGGGCCGAGGAGGCGACCACAGCCGGCTGGGCGCGGCCGAGGCCCGTCGCTTTTGCCGTGCGCACCAGCTTGCTCGCGCGGACTCGGACTTGGTGGCCTTTTTGGTCGAGCATCACCTCGCCATGTCGCAGGTGGCGCAAAAGCAGGACGTGGCTGACCCCTCGGTCATTGAACGGTTTGGAAAGCTCGTGGGCTCGGACCGACGTTTGGTGGCACTGTACCTGTTGACGGTTGCCGACATCCGCGGCACCAGCCCCCGGGTCTGGAACGCTTGGAAAGCGCGGCTGCTGGAAGATTTGTTTCGACGAACGCGTCGAGGATTGGGCGGCCAGTCGCTGGGCGCGGAGGCCGAGCTTGAGGGACGCAAGCGCGAGTCGCTTCGCATCTTGCAACTTTATGGTCTGTCGTCAACTGCGCACGAGCCGCTGTGGCGAGAACTTGACGTTGTTTATTTTCTACGCCATTCAGCTTCCGACATCGCCTGGCACGCCCGCTGCCTGCTGGTCCACGTGCGCACCGATCGGCCAGTGGTCCGCACCCGTCTGGCGCCGGCCGGCGAAGGACTCGAAGTCCTCGTCTACCTGCGTGACCAGAAAGACTTGTTTATGCGGGTGTGTGCCTATTTTGAAAGCCGACGCTTAAGTGTGCTCGATGCCAAAATCCACACGACCCGTCACGGCTATGCGCTCGATACCTTCGTCATCAGCGACAACGGGCGCGGAGGTCATTTTCGATCTATGCTACAAGGAGTCGAGACCGAGCTAACCGCCTGGATCTCGAGCCAAGCGGAGTTGCCCGCACCGGCGCAAGGACGCATCTCTCGCCATTCGCGGCATTTTCCCGTTGCCCCGGCAGTGCACCTGCAGCCTGACGAAACAGGCAGTCGCTATATGCTTTCCCTTGTTGCGACTGACCGCGTTGGCCTGCTGTATTCCGTTGCTCGCGTATTGGCGCGCCATGGCATCAACGTCCTAACCGCCAAGATCCTGACGCTCGGAGAACGGGTGGAGGACGTCTTTTTGATCGACGGCCAGGCCTTGGCAAATGAACGCGAGCAATTGCAACTGGAAACCGAACTACTGCAGGCCCTGGCACCGCTGTAGCTTCGCGCTTTTCGACTTGATTGGTGCCTTGCATCAGTCGGTCAGCAACCTCTCTTAGACAATGCATTTGAAGGTGCGAGCTAAGCGCTGACTTGCGCCTTAAGCGAACGAAAGCCCAGGGATGCGAACGGTAATCGGGCTTTTGGTCCTGGCAAAGATCGATAAATAATTCGTTGGCCGGGACCGAAACAATGGTCCTCAGACGGCTGGGGTGCGCCGCGATTGGTCGTGTGATCGGTTCGCCAACGGCTGTTGGTCAATTTTCGTCGGTGGAGATACAACGTCGTGATGATTTCGCTTCGCAATCGGGTCCGTGACTTTATGCGCGCGCGAAAGGAGCGAGCCCTGCCACGCCGTAGCCCGAAGCCGTCAATTGGCGCTCATGTTGTCGCAGGTGATATTCGTATGACGGTCCAGGCCGGCATGAGCGATGATCTTTGGCGCTGGCTGCTTGAGCAGGGCTGGCGAGAGCCCGCCTACCGTCCGGACCGACGGCGCTACCGGGAAGTGCCTTCCACCTGGGTGACGCGCCTCATTGATGCGCCTCCCGAAGCGCGTGCGCGCATACTCGTCGGAGCAATTGAAAATGCGGCTTTTCGGGTGAGCATGCGCAGCAACATAGCTGCGCCGGGCAAACGCAGCTAACGGTCGGTCAAGCGGCGCGGCAACTGCGCGCGCCCGAGGCCTGGGCCGCACACAACTTCAAAGCCAGCTTATTGCTTCGGTGCACCACCGGTGCGAATAAGGTCGGCCGCCTTTTCCGCGATCATGATGGTCGGCCCGTTGGTGTGACCGGTGATTAGTTCGGGCATGATCGATGCATCGACCACGCGCAGCGCCTCGATCCCATGTACCCGCAGGTCCGGCCCGACTACCGACATCGCGTCACTTGCTGGCCCCATGCGGCAGGTACCGCTCGGGTGATACTCGGTGTCGGCTGAGCGGCGGATCGCACGCTCGAGCGCGTTCGAGTCGCTGGCATCAAACGGATAGAGCATCTTTCCGCGAATCGCCCGCAACGGCTCGGCGTTTGCGATTTCCAATGATCGACGCACGCCGGCCATGAGCGCGACCATATCGTCGGGATGGCTGAAATAGCGCGGGTCTATGCGTAGCGGCGCATTCGGATCCGTTGTTGCGAGTCGGACCTCACCGCGACTCTTAGGGTGCATGAGCGTCACGTGTAGGCTAAAGCCGTGACCCAGGTGCTTTTTGCGCGTGTGATCGTCGACGATCCCGATCACGAACAGCACTTCGATTTCAGGCGCCGCAGAGTCGCGTTGTAGACGGAAAAACGCACCTGATTCGCCAACGTTGCTCGTTATCACGCCCGTGCGTTGACGTCGCCATTCGAAGATGCCGCGCACGATGCGCGCAATGCCAGAAGCCGAAAGTCCAAAGGTGGCATCGCTGCGATGCGTGCGCCAGATCAAAGTAGCATTGATATGATCTTGCAGATTCTGGCCCACGCCCGCAAGCTCGTGCACAAGGCGGATGCCCAACGCCTGAAGGTCGTCTGCTCTTCCGACCCCGGAGAGCATCAATAGCTGCGGCGAGCCATAGGCGCCGGCACTGAGAATGAGCTCGCGGCGAGCTTGCATCCGGCGCAACTGCCCACCGGCCCGAAACTGCACCGCGGTTGCCCGCCGTCCTGTGAACTCGATCTTTTCCGCGTGTGCATGGGTGAGTACACTTAAGTTGGGCCGCCCCAGGTTTGGTGTCAGATACCCCTTGGCAGCGCTGCAACGTTCGCCGCCTTTTTGCGTTACCTGTGCGGGCCAGCACCCCTCTTGTTGCGCGCCGTTGTAATCCGGTGTACGGGCTATGCCGACGCGTTCACAAGCCTGCAAAAACGCCTCGTTAAGCACGCTTGGGCTTGGAAGGTGCATCACGTTTAGCGGGCCACCGACACCACGGTACTCATCCGCGCCCGTGCACTCGGCGTTTTCCAAGCGCTTAAACAGCGGCAAGACACTTTCGTAATCCCAACCCGCGTTGCCCAGCGCGGCCCAGCGGTCGTAGTCGCTGCGATGGCCGCGACAGTAAACCATCGCGTTGATCGAACTGCTGCCTCCCAGAGTGCGCCCGCGCGGCTGATATCCGCGCCGCCCGCCAAGTCCGGGCTGCGGTTCGGTCTCGAAAAGCCACGCGTTCCAACCTAGGGGCGCGCCCAATGCAAATCCAAGGGGAGCGTGCACCAGCACGCTATTGTCTGGGCCGCCACTTTCGAGCAGACAGACGCGAACATTGGGGTCCTCGGATAAGCGACCCGCCAACACGCACCCGGCCGAACCGGCGCCGACAATGACGTAGTCAAACTCGCTGACAGCATTCATCCCGTGAGCCTCTAGGCGCTTAAGCGGCAAGGTTTTGTTAGGGGGTGGGCAGTGTGTTGGAAGCTTTGTCAACCAAACCATGCGCGCGTTTAATCGTCGCCGCCCTTATGCTCGGGAAACAAGACCTCCGTATAACCGAAGCGGCGAAAATCGCGAACGCGCATCGGGTACAAGATACCGTCCAAGTGATCACATTCGTGCTGCACGACGCGAGCATGAAAACCGTCGGCTTCGCGCGAAAAGGGCCGTCCCTGCGGATCAAACCCGCTGTAGCGCACGCGCAGTACTCGCGGCACGACACCGCGCAGGCCGGGTACCGACAGACAGCCCTCCCAGCCGTCCTCAAGAATTTCGGTAAGAGGCTCAATGGTCGGATTAATCAGCACCGTTTGCGGAACCGGCGGCGCGTCGGGGTAACGCTCGTTGTGGTCAAAACCGAAAATCACCACACGGATGTTCTCGCCGATCTGAGGCGCCGCCAAGCCCGCGCCCTCGGCCGCGTACATCGTCTCGAACATATCGGCAATAAGCGCATCCAATGCCGCCGAGTTGAACTCAGTAACCGGCTTGCTGACCTGCAGCAATCGTGGATCTCCCATGCGCAGGATCGGTCGGATCATCAGGCACCCCGTACCGCGTACTCGAGCACGCGCACCGCGCGCACGATCGTTTGCTGCAGGACCTCACTTAGCTGGGTGAGTTCGACCCGCGTCTTGCTGTCGCCACGCCCGGCAGCATGGTTGACAACGACACTGAGGGAAGCATAGTCAAGCTGCGCCTCGCGTGCTAACGCCGCCTCCGGCATACCTGTCATCCCAATGATGTCGGCGCCGTCGCGCTCCAGACGGTCGACCTCCGCCGCGGTTTCCAGTCGTGGGCCCTGAGTGCAGGCGTACACAGCACCATCAAATACCGCCTCGCCAGCGCGCGCCGCGGCCTCCAGCAGGCGCTGACGCAAGCGCTCGGTGTAGGGCTGTGTGAAATCAATATGGGTAATTGCGTTGACCCCGCTTTCAAAGAAGGTCGATGTGCGGCTGTGCGTGTAGTCGATCACTTGGTGCGGAACCACGAGTGAGCGCGGCACGAGGTCGGCACGAATGCTGCCCACGGTTGCTAACGCGAATATGCCCTCGACGCCAAGCTCCTTTAACGCCCAGATGTTGGCTCGATAGTTGATCTCGTGGGGGGCGATGGTGTGTCCGTACCCGTGTCGCGCGACAAAAACGATGTCCCGTCCTGCGAGCCGACCGAAGGTCAGCGCCCCAGAGGGCTCGCCATATGGCGTGCGCATTACCTGCCGTCGGGGCGTATCGAGCGCCGCCAGCTTTACAAGTCCGCTGCCACCAATGATGCCAAACATCAACTCGCTCCTTCTTTGCCGAGCAATGCCAGCAATCCGTCTTCGTCGATGACGGCAACACCAAGTTCCTGCGCTTTGGCAAGTTTGCTGCCGGGATCTGCTCCGACGAGGACATAGTTCGTTTTGCGCGAGACCGCGGAGCTTACGTGCCCCCCAGCGGCCTCGATGCGGGCACTTGCCTCTTCGCGCGTAAGGTTCGGCAGCGTCCCCGTAAGTACAAAGCTCATGCCGACCAATGGCTGCGCGCGCTGCGCGACGGACTGCGGCGCAATATGGATCTTGCGCAACAACGCGGCAATTTCCGTGCGATTTCGCGGCTCCTCGAAAAACTGGCGTATCGAGTGCGCAACGACGGGCCCAATGTCGGGCACGCGCAGCAACTGCTCTTCATCGGCGGCAGCAAAAGCTTCAAAATGCCCGAAATGCCGGGCCAGATCGCGCGCCGTCGTCTCTCCCACGTGGCGAATGCCAAGCGCGAAAATGAATCGCTCCAGGCTCGTGGAGCGCGCTCGCTCCAGCGCCTCGAGCAAATTTGCCGCCGACTTCTCGCCCATGCGATCGAGCGCGGCGAGCACTTTGAGCTCGAGGCTGAACAGACCCGCCGGGTGGGTGACAAGCCCTGAGTCGACGAGTTGGTCCACGATCTTTTCGCCTAAACCGTCGATATCCAACGCGCGCCGACTGGCAAAATGCAGCAGCGCCTGCTTGCGTTGGGCGGGACAAATCAGGCCGCCACTGCAGCGGGCAACGGCCTCGTCTGCCGCACGCACTACGGCCGACCCACAAACCGGGCAGTGTTTAGGTAAAACGAATTCGCGGGCATGCCGCGGACGCCGCTCTGGTAAGACCGAGACCACTTCGGGAATGACATCGCCCGCGCGGCGCACTACAACGGTGTCGCCAATGCGGATGTCTTTGCGTCGAATTTCATCTTCGTTATGCAGCGTCGCGCTGCTCACCACTACTCCGCCAACCTCCACCGGTGCGAGCCGCGCTACGGGCGTTAGCGCGCCGGTGCGGCCGACCTGCACGTCGATGTCCAAGAGCGTGGTGAGCGCCTCGCGGGGCGGAAACTTGCGCGCGACCGCCCACCGCGGCGCGCGCGCCAGCGAGCCAATGTGCTGCTGCTGGGTCAAATCATTTACTTTGAAGACGACGCCGTCGATCTCGTAGGGCAGCGCATCACGACGCTCGGCCATGCTCTGGTAAAAACCGCGCAAACCGTCCATCCCCTGCACCACCGCACGATGCTCGCAAACCGGCAACCCCAGCGTTTGCATCCAGTCCAGTAAGGTCGACTGGGTGTTTGGCACATGCGCAGACTTTGCGGCGGCGGCAGCCGCCGGCGGCAGCGCCGCAACGCCGTATGCGAAAAAGCGCAAGCGTCGTTGTGCCGTGATCTTGGCATCCAACTGGCGCAAGCTGCCCGCAGCCGCGTTGCGAGGATTGGCAAACTCTTTGCCGCCAGATGCGCGTTGCGTAGCGTTCAGCCGCTCAAAATCGCGTCGAAACATCAGTACCTCGCCGCGAACTTCCAGTTCGCCTGGCGTATGTGCCACCAGGCGCAGGGGAACGCTGCGAATCGTACGCACGTTTTCCGTCACATCTTCCCCTACCATTCCGTCGCCGCGCGTGGCCGCCCGCTCAAGCATGCCTGCTCGATAGGTCAGACTGACGGCCAGGCCGTCGAATTTGAGTTCACAGCAGTACGTCGCTTGCTTCAGGCCCAGCGCCGCGCATACGCGCGCGTCAAATGCCTCGGCCTCGGCATCGTCCAGAGCGTTGTTCAGCGACAGCATCGGGATCTCGTGAGGTGCTGGCTGAAGGTCCGAACGCGCGGCGCCGGCAACACGCTGCGTAGGCGAATCGGGGGCCCGAAGTTCGGGGTAGTGCCCTTCCAGGTCCTGCAATTCGCGCAGTAAACGATCGTATTCGGCGTCCGGGACCTCGGGAGCGTCTAAAACGTAGTAGGCGTAGTCAAGCCGCTCGATCTGCGAGCGCAACTCGGCGATTCGCTCACGCGCGCTGCCCGTGGCCTTGCGCCCAGACTCGGCAGCTTGCGACTTTGGCGGTTCCTGGGTCGATTTTCGCGTCATGCTTCATCGCCCCACGATAGTTTTGGCAGGTGCCCGGCGCGATGGCGGCAGTCAGACATACAGACGGCGCGCTCGCACGCTTCCTGGTTCGATGCCCGTCGCCACCATTTCCTCGTATAACCGCGCAAGCTGAGTTTGCACGGTGGCAAGCGAGTTGGACTCGATCGGATCTCCATTGTCGTCGACCACGCGCCCGCCGAGCATCGCCGCCAGGGCCGTTGCGCTCTCGACCATCGAGCCAAAGCCATTTGCGGCGATGGGAGCCACAGCGATGTCGAACTCGAGCATCAGTCGCTTCATGGAAACCGTATCCGCCTCCAAGGCATAAAGCGCCTCGCCCTGAGCGTCGTAATGAACCCATCGCTGTCCATTCGTGGCCACGAAATGCGCCTGCTGCGCCGCGCTGCGCATCTGCGGACCCGTCCAAGCCGCACCGGAGGATTCAACCGTCAGGCCGATTTTCATGTCAAAGCGGGCACAAAGTCGATCGAGTTCCTGCGCCTGCTCAAGCAGCTTCTGGATGTCAGGAGCGTCAACGTCGGCATCGAGCGTGTTGGCCACCTGCTGGACGACCTGAACGAAGCGGATGAGCTCTGCTTCCTCGATGCGCCCGTGCCGGTCCGCGAGCTGGATGGAGGCCAGTGCGTCCGTGTAGTAGCCAAATCGGTCGGGAAGGACCCATTGCTGGTGGCGGCCATCCCAGACAACGAAGTGCACCGGCAGCCGCCAGGCCGTGTGAGCCAAGACTGCGGCCGCATCGATTACGCTCACCCCGTCAACCGCGCGCGCACAGCGAATTTCCAGCGAGCAATCGAGCAGCGGATCCTCCACCCAGTCGGGGCGCAGTAAAGCCGCGGGCGCGCGCAGCGCTTCAGACGAAACTTGGGGTTCGGCAACCGCCGCTGGCACAGCGCTTTGCGGTGTTGGCCATCCTTGCTCATCTGACGTGCGCGCAGCCGCCGGCGCCTCGGCCGGCTCGATTGGATGTATGCCCAGACTCGGCTCTACTCGTCCCGGGCGCCCTCGCACGGGCACCGTGCCTGCATCAGCGATGGGCGACGGGTCCCGCAAATCCGCTGTCCCGGCTCCCAGCAGCGCGTCGCGCACACCGCCGTGCAATCGGTCGCGAAGGCGACGCAGCAAGCGCCGCTCCTTCCACTTTTCGCTCAGATACAGCGCCAGCAGTAAGAGCGCCGCAACAGCGAACAAGGCCAGATGCAGATCGCTCACGAGGGGACCATCAAAAAGGGAACTTACGCCGCCTCCGCGGTAAGTTGCACCGCGCTATCGATGTCGACCGCAACGATACGCGATACACCCTGTTCCTGCATCGTCACGCCCACGAGTTGCTCGGCCATTTCCATGGCGAGCTTGTTGTGCGTGATGAACAAGAACTGCGTCGCGTCCGTCATCGAGCGTACCAACTCGCAAAAGCGCTCGGTATTGGCGTCATCCAGAGGTGCGTCGACCTCATCAAGCAAGCAAAACGGTGCCGGATTGAGCTTAAAGAGCGCAAACACCAGTGCGGTGGCGGCGAGCGCCTTCTCCCCGCCCGATAGCAAGTGTATGGAACTGTTGCGTTTGCCAGGAGGTTGCGCGGTCACCAGCACGCCGGCGTCGAGTATTTCCTCTCCGGTCATCGACAAGCGGGCCTCGCCGCCGCCAAACAGACGCGGGAATAGCTCCCCGAAGTGCCGATTGACCTCGTCAAAGGTCTGCTGCAACAGCTGCCTCGTTTCCCTGTCGATCTTGCGAATCGCATCTTCCAAGGTAGATACCGCTGCCTGCAAATCCTCAGATTGCGCATGCAGAAAGCTCTGGCGTTGAGTCGCCGTTTCGAGCTCTTCCAAAGCAGCCAGGTTCACCGCTCCCAGCTCGGCAATCGCTTGCGCAAGACCGGCAATCTCGGCTTCCTGTTCGCCGACGGCAGCTGCGCCTGGCAGCTTTGTGCGCAGCGCCTCGATGTCCACACCCGATTCAAGCAATTGCTTTTCAAACTGC
>Ga0187780_10002774_pt1 | contig 13161 bp, 14 predicted proteins | sample 1015_Q2_SP10_20__FD_132429 | JGI IMG/M metagenome (GOLD analysis project Ga0187780, IMG submission 132429) | Tropical peat soil microbial communities from peatlands in Department of Meta, Colombia - 1015_Q2_SP10_20_MG | ecosystem: Environmental > Terrestrial > Soil > Wetlands > Peat | place...
AAGCTGCGCCGCAGCTTTTAGCGGCAAAATAGGCAATCCAAAAAGTGGAGCGAGTGTAGCCAACGAAAGAGACGACGGCATCGAAATGGCCGCCGCGAATCAGCTTCCAGAGCCCGGGATTGCATAGTCCGAAGAAGGAATCGGCGCCGGAGCCTTGGTTGGGAACGTGAGTCCAGGCGTAGCCGTCGAGAAGCGGGACGTCCCACTGAATGTCAGCGCCAAACTCGGGATCGCGGCCACCTTCAGCGCCGCGCATGCTGCAGTAGGCGACGTGAAGATCGAGATTCGGACAAGCTGCGGTGCGCCGAAACAACTGGCCGTGGTACTGCACCGCGTGCGAGGCAATCATCAGGACGCGGAAGCGGCGGTCAGGCATGACGAGACTCGAGCACCGCGCAAAGACGCAGGCGGAAAATGATCAACATTTTGGATGGCAAGAGAAGCCTCGGGGAAAAGTATAACCCGTTTCGCGGGATGGGCGGGTGTGCTAAACTGAAGCAGTTCCGCAGGGGTATGCGGTTCACCGTACGTCTCCGCACTGGTGTCGTTATCTTGCGAGCGCAAATGGGCGGTGGAGTATCGAGACGCCATTGCGGCGCGAAATTACAGCAAAAGATGGCCCAGCGAAGGCCGGGTCACGCAGAAAAGAAGAGGATGTGTCATGTCCGGGCATTCAAAATGGGCCACAATTAAGCACAAAAAGGCGGCCACCGACGCGAAGCGCGGCCGCGTGTTCACGAGAATCATCCGAGAAATCACGATAGCGGCGCGCATCGGCGGCGGGGATGCGAATTCGAATCCGCGGCTGCGCACGGCGATTCTTGCGGCGAAAAACGAGAACATGCCGAATGACAACATTGAGCGGGCAATCTTGCGGGGCACCGGCCAACTGGAAGGCGAGCAATACGAAGAAGTGACGTTCGAGGGATACGGGCCGGGCGGCGTGGGGATGCTAATCCAGGCAGTGACGACGAACCGCAACCGCGTGGTGGGCGAGTTCCGCCACTTGATGAGCAAGAACGGCGGGAACCTAGCCGAAGCAGGAGCGGTGGGATGGATGTTCCACCGCAAGGGAGAGATTACGCTTCCGAAGGAAGCGGCGAGCGAAGACAAGCTAATGGAAGTAGCGCTCGACGCGGGCGCAGAGGATTTGAAGGATGACGGCTCAGCATGGTACATCGTGACGCCGCCGGAGGCGATGGAAAAGGTGAAAGAGGCGCTGACGAAGGCGGGGATTGCGCCGACATCCGCGGAAATTGGAATGGTGCCGCAGAATTACATCAAGCTGACGGGACCGCAGGCCACGCAGATGGTGCGGCTGGTGGAAGCACTCGAGGAACACGACGACGTGCAGCATGTGTACGCGAACTTCGACATCGATGAGTCGGAGATTCAGGCGGCGGTGGGAGCGAACTGAAGTTACCCGCGAATTTTTTGGATTTGGAGAAACGGCCATCGCGAAGTCGTGGTGGCCGTTTCTATTTTGGCGGACCTGTGAAGAATCAGAGCCGCTTTCGGAAGGCCAGCGCCTCAAAGTGATGACACGGACCGGCCCTTGGCCGTAGACTGGTGGCGATGAGCGAGGGGACTTCTTCAAACAAAGGCAAGAACGGATGGTTGCGGGTTTTGGGAGTTGATCCGGCGGCAACGGGGCCAACCGGCTACGGAATTATCGAAAGTGACTGGCGGCGCTGCCAGGTCGTGCACTACGGCGCTCTGCGAATTTCCTCGAAACGAAAGAGAGACGGAGAAGGCGCGGGATTGCAAGACGTGCATGCGCTGCTTTGCCGATTAATCGAAGAATATGCTCCGGATGTGCTTGCCGTGGAGAACGTCTTTTCGGCGTTGAATGTGAGGACGGCCTTGCGGCTCGCGGAAGTGCGCGGCGTAGTATTATTGGCGGCGGCGCAGCATCGCTTGGAAGTGTTCAGCTATGCGCCGCGGGAAGTGAAAGCTTCAATTGCGGGCCATGGGCATGCGGACAAGAGGCAGATGCAATTGATGGTGCGGGCGCTGCTTTCCATGAGCGTCACGCCCGAGCCGGCTGATGCAGCGGATGCCCTGGCTGTGGCTTTGTGTCATTTACAGTCCGAGAGAGTCCGGCAACGTTTCGGCCTTCCGGAACCCAATGTTGAAACGAAAGCGCGGCGCGCAGCTGCAGCGGGCGAATCGCATTCCACGCGCAGCAGCAGCGCAACTCTAGTTGCGCCGCGTCGCATCTTATCAGTGCCTTGACGCCGATGCACTTGCACGAAATGATGAAAATATCTCTCGCGCGATTGTGTTTGTTGTTTAGCGCGGTCTGTTTGCTCACCGCGGCCATGGCCGCCGCACCAGCCTCTACAGGCGCGAAACTTACCTTTCGGCGGGTGTTCAAGGGCAGCTCGCCGGAGCTGATTGAAATCAATATCCGCGAAGATTCAGACGTAGCGTCGTACGAAATCCGGCAGCTCGACGAGGATGCCGGCGCCTCCCCGTTCCAGGTTGGCGCCGCGTTGCGAGCCAAAATCTTTGACCTGGCAGCGCAACTCCATCATTTTCAAGGCCTGGATTTGGATGTGCACCGGAAGATTGCTTATCTTGGCGAGAAGACCTTTCGCTGGGAATCGGGCTCCGAAGTTTACGAAACCAAATTCAACTACACGCTGAATCCCTCGGCTGCGCAGCTTCTGCAAATTTGCGAAGGGCTGGCGCGGCAGCAGGAGCACGCGGACTTGATCGCGCGCCGCATGCGATACGACCGCCTGGGCATCAACGATGCACTGCTGCAATTTGAATCGGACCTGAACCGCAGCCTGCTCCCGGAGCCGCAGCGGCTCCTGCCGATGCTGGATCAAATTGCCGAAGATCCGAAATTTGTGGATATTGCTCGGCAGCGCGCCCGTTCGCTGGCGGAACGCTTGCGCCACCAAAGCTAATATTTTCACCCTATCTTTCGGTCCTTTGAATAAAATAGGCTTAAAAAGAATGCTCGCCACTGGCTCGCCACAGCTGCATATAGCGGGTAAGCGTGCGTTCCCGCCCCGGCTGTTCTCTGAACCGGCAATTGAAATATGCACCCCTTTTCTTGCGTATACTGGAGGAAAGCAATAACGTTGGGGTGTCTTCGTTGACGGACACTAGCTCAAGCTTGAATAACACGTTTTCGCGCGCCCGCGGCACTATGAACTTTTCCGAGGCGATCGCTATCGCGACCGGCAGCCTCTGGGCACACAAACTGCGCAGTGTATTGACCCTCATCGGCGTGGTGATTGGGGTGTCCGCAGTCATCGCCGTGGTCAGCTTAATCAACGGCGCAAATCAATACGTCGCCACGCGAGTGTTCCGGCTGGGCGCCGACGTTTTCGGATTGTCCAAGCAGCCTTCCATTATTACCAACGTGGATGACTGGCTGGAATTTCAGAAGCGCAAGCGCATTACGTACGACGACTTTGAAGCGGTGCGCAGCCTTTGCAAATCGTGCAAGGAAATCGGAGCATCGTTGGGCGGCCGCGTTGAAGTGAAGAGCGGGCTTAACTCGCTGAAAGACACCAACCTTCGCGCGTGGACTCCCCAAATGCCGGAATTGTACGACGTCAACTTGGTCACTGGCCGACACATGACGGAGTCGGATTTGAATGCAGCCGCTTCTGTCTGCGTTATTGGTATGGATGTGGTCGAAAATCTCTTGCCCACCGTCGATCCTTTGGGCAAGGAAATTCGGTGGAACAACATCCCATGTCAGGTAATCGGCGTGGGAAAGAAGGAAGGGTCTGCGCTGGGCACCTCTCTCGACAATTGGATCATTCTGCCGTTGACCACGTACAGCAAGGAGTTCGGCAATCAGCAGGATTCGCTGCGCATCACCGCGCGCGCGGGTTCCGCGGCCAACATTCAGGCAACCGTCGACGAAGTGCGACAGATCATGCGCGGGCGTCATCATCTCGCGTACAACGCGAAAGACGATTTTGCAATTGAAACGAGCGATTCGTTCTTGTCGCTGTGGAAAGACATCAGCAGCTCGTTTTTCGCGGTGACGATTGCCATTGCCTCAATCTCACTCGTCGTTGGCGGCATCGTAATCATGAACATCATGCTGGTCAGCGTGACGGAGCGCACGCGCGAGATTGGCATGCGCAAGGCAGTGGGCGCCCGCCGCGGCGATATTCTGCGGCAGTTTCTCATCGAGTCGTCGACGATTGCGGTGATTGGTGGCGCGCTCGGTGTATTGCTCGGCGTGATGGTAGCGGCGCTGGTTTCCTGGCTGACGCCCTTGCCCAGCGCTGTCAGGCTCTGGTCGGTATTGAGCGGCCTCGCAGTAGCCTTGAGCGTGGGACTTTTCTTTGGTACATATCCCGCGTCTAAAGCTGCGAAATTGGATCCAGTGGAAGCACTGCGCTCAGAGTAAACGCGAATCGTCATGGCTACGCTCGGAAAAGCTCTCCCGCAAACTACAGCGCTACCCTTGCGTTCGCTGATCCGCAAGGAGAGCGCGCTGAAGCTCAGCCAGGAAGTGCTGCTTGCGTTCGATACGCTGCGGAAGAACCCTTTGCGCTCTGCACTGACTGTTCTAGGAATCGTTATCGGCATCACCACGGTGATTACCGTGAGCTCGGTGATCAACGGGTTGAATGAAAATGTCCTGGGAGGGATTCGGGAACTCGGCTCGGACACCATCATCGCTTACCGTTTCCCCTGGGCTTCGCTTTCGCGCCCGCCCAGCGAATGGTTCACGCGGAAAGAATTGCAGCCGGAGTGGGCGGACGATATGGCACGGCTGCCGCACGTTGCCGCAGCTTCTCCCTCGATGCGGATCTTCCAGCCACAATTTGGCTCAGGTACAGCGGACGTGCGCCGCGGCGCGAACCGCGCGAAGAATGTAATTTTGCAGGGCAATTCGCCTTCCATCACTCAAATCTTCGACATGAAGGTGATTCACGGCCGCGAATTCAATGATACGGACACTGAGCACCGGGCTCCCGTCGTCCTGCTCGGATTCGATACGGCGAAACTGTTATTCCCCGAGGGCCCAGAGAATGCCATTGGACAGGAAGTCGTCATCGATGGCCAGCTCTTTACGGTGGTTGGCACGATGGACAAACGTCGGCAGGGAATTTCCGGCGGCGCCAATCCCGAGGACAATATCGCCGTCATGCCCGTGACGACGCTTCGCAAACTTTATCCGAACAACAAAGACTACGTGATTTTTGCGAAGGCCAGCGACCCGACGCAGGTGAGCCAGGCGGTCGAGGAAATCCGCGACCTGTTGCGCCGCAAGCGGCGCCTCTCCAATCAAAAACCGGACGATTTTGCTTTGTTCACGTCGGACTATTTTCTCGATCTCTGGAATAAAATCAGCGGCCTGATTTTCCTGCTGATGTTCGCCGTCGCTTCGGTCGGGTTGATCGTCGGCGGAATCGGAGTCATGAACATCATGCTGGTTTCCGTAACGGAAAGGACCAGAGAAATTGGCGTCAGAAAAGCTATCGGCGCGAAGCGAGGCAATATCCTGGCGCAATTTCTCATTGAAGCGGTGACGCTCAGCGCCGTGGGCGGCGTTATCGGAGTGCTGTTCGGTTCCGGCCTTAGCTTGCTGCTTCGCTACGGCGTACACTTTCCTGCCGTTTTGTCGTTGTTCTGGGTCATTACGGCACTGACGCTTTGCGCATTCATCGGCATCGTTTTTGGCGTCTATCCTGCCTGGAAAGCCGCGCGCCTCGATCCCGTCGAGGCCCTCCGGTACGAATAGCACCTTCAGCGCCCTGTTCGTTGCAAATCCGAGTGTACAATCCTAGGGGAGTTTTTGCCGAGCATGAGCGAAGAAGAGTTCCAGCCTAGCGGGGACCGCTTCCCAGCGACGAGACGTTCTGTGATTGAAGCCGTGCGCAGCATCGACGCGGAAGAGCGTGAGCACGCTCTCGAAGCACTGTGTGCCGCCTACTGGAAGCCCATCTACAAATACATCCGGCTTCGCTGGAACCGGCCTGTGGACGAAGCCCAGGATCTTACCCAAGGTTTTTTCATCGAAGTCCTTGAGCGCGAGCTCTTGGAGAGATTCGACCCCAAGAAAAGCCGCTTACGCACATACCTGCGCGTTTGCATAGATAGTTTTGTTTCGAATGAGCAGAAAGCGAGCCGCACGCAAAAGCGAGGTGGGACCATACCGCATGTCGCGCTTGACTTTGCTGCCGCGGAGGAGGAACTCGGCGGCACGGCGATGGATCCCGCTGCGATTCCTTCGCCGGAGTCGCTCGAAGAGTTTTTCGAGAAGGAGTGGGTGCGCGCCCTATTCAGCCTAGCCGTGGAGGATCTGCGGCAATTTTGCTTGGAACGCCAGCGCGAACGTACTTTTAAGCTTTTCGAGGCCTACGACCTTGAAGGCGACGACACAGTTTCCTACGAGCAGCTCGCCAAAGAATTCTTTATCTCCGTGACAGATGTGACCAATGCGCTTGCCTGGGCCCGCCGCGAATTCCGGAGAATCACACTCGCACGGCTGAGGGAACTTTGTGGCAGCGAAGAAGAATTTCAGCGCGAAGCCCGCTCTGCTTTTGGATGGGACGCCAAGTGAAATCCCTTTCCGACAAAGCGCTAGAACGATTGCGCGAGGGAGCCGAAACTCCCGACCTAGCCGGCACGCGCTACCGTTTGCTGGAACGTGTAGCACGTGGAGGCATGGGGGTGGTGTACGCGGCGGAAGACGAAAAGCTGCAGCGGCGGGTGGCGTTGAAAGTCCTCGATGTTCCGGGAGCGAGAGGGGAACTTGCGAATCGGCTGATTCGCGAAGCGCGCGTCCTTGCCCAGCTCGAGCACCCCGGCATCGTGCCGGTGCATGAGGTGGGTACGCTCCCGGACGGGCGCGTTTTCTACACCATGAAATTTGTGGAAGGGCAGCGGCTCGACAAGTTCATCGAGTCTGTCCCGTCTATCCCCGACCGTTTGCGGCTTTTTCTTCGAATCTGCGACGCGGTGGCGTTCGCGCACGCGCGCAATGTGCTGCATCGCGACCTCAAGCCAACGAACATCATGGTCGGTCCATTTGGTGAAGTGCTAGTGATGGACTGGGGCTTGGCCAAGATTCTGCGCGCCGGTTCTCAACCGGGGACGCATGCCAATGATCCGGATGCAACGATTTTCGAAACGTCATCCCCACCTGGCAATCCGAACGACACCACCGTGATTTCCGTGGTCACCGATCACGGAACGGTGATGGGCACGCCCGGCTACATGTCCCCTGAACAAGCGCGAGGCGACATTGAACATCTTGATACGCGCAGCGACATTTTTTCCCTGGGAGCGCTTTTGCGCTTTTTGTTGACGGGTGCTCCCACCGCAGGCCCAACTTCTGGCGGCCCGCGCTTAGACAAATCTCTGGAAGCCATCTGCTCGAAAGCGGCCGCAGAAGCCCCTGCGAATCGGTATAGAAATGTTCCAGAGTTCGCCTTGGATGTCTCGCGCTACCTGGATGGCTTGCCGGTCGGCGCACGCCGCGAGACTCTTGTGGATAAGACGACGCGGTTTTACCGGCGCTATCGCTTTTTCATCTTGTTGATCGCCGCCTACCTGGTGATGCGCGTCTCGATTCTCTTCTTTATGCATCGGTAGATTTAAAGGATTTTCGGCAACCGTTGTATAAGACGATAGAAGCCAATGTAAGCGGAGGAAAGCATGAACAAAGTACTGCTGGGTCTGCTTCTGGGAACTGTTTTGGGGGCGGTAGATGGAGCGACGGCTTGGTTTACGCCAGAAGTGCGACCGGAATTGGCCATGATCATCATCTACTCGACATTCAAAGGATTGGTCGGTGGAGTTCTGATTGGCTTCTTCTCGCGGAAGGTAAAATCTTTGCCACTGTGCATACTATTCGGCTTAGCGGTTGGTGCGCTGCTCGCCTTTGCTGTTGCAGCTATGCCGGACGCCATCACGGGCAAGCATTATTATAAGGAAATCATCATTCCCGGCAGCCTCGTTGGGCTAATTGTGGGTTACGCCACACAGAAATTTGGCACCGCCCCAGCGACAGCCAGCGCGACTCGTTAGTCGAGCACAAGAGTTTCTCAAACAATTTTGTCGTGAATCCCTAGGAGGAGAACCATGTCTCGAGTCATCCATTTTGAAATCCCGGCGGACGATCCGGAACGCGCCGCCAACTTTTATCGAAAGGCCTTCGGCTGGAAGATTGAGAAATGGCCCGGCCCGATGGACTACTGGCTGGTGACGACTGGTGCCGAAGGCGCGCCGGGCATCAACGGCGGCATGCTGAAGAAGCAAGCACCGACCACGGCTACAACCAACACCATCGGCGTCGATTCGGTGGATGCCGCCGTCGAAGCAGTGAAGAAGGCCGGTGGCAAACTGGTCATGCCGAAAACTCCGATTCCGACGGTCGGCTATTTCGCCTATCTCGAGGACACCGAAGGAAATCTTTTTGGCGTGATGCAGGCGGACACGAACGCAAAGTAGGTTTGAAACCACTCTATTGAGATTCCAGCAGGAGGAGACGATGAACCTCTCGAAACCAATGCTAGGACTTCTGGTTGGGGCCGCGCTGGGCGCAATGGACGGCGGGTCAGCGTGGTTCTATCCCTCTGCCCGAACCATGATGGCGAGGATTATTATCGGGTCAACGATTAAAGGGCTCGTCGCGGGAGTGGCTGCGGGCGTATTCGCGCGCAAGGTGAATTCTGTGCCTCTCGGGATTCTGTTCGGCCTTGCAGTCGGACTCGTGCTCGCCTTGCTTGTCGCGCTTATGGAGGGCGGCCACTACATCGAGATCATTCTGCCCGGGAGCATCGTCGGATTAGTTGCTGGCTACGCGACCCAGCAGTTTGGCAGAAGACCGGACACTGCGGCGGCGCAGTAAGCCGGAGACTTGGGGTCTTAGTTTGTGACTTGCAGTTAATCCTGGAAAGGAGAAAGTAGAATGAAACACTTGGCAAAGACGCTCGGGCTGGCAGTTTTGGGCATTGGAATCCTGGCTGGCCAAGGTTGGGCGGGGCCGGGGAGCGCGGCGGAGGCCTTTGAAAAGCTAAAATCAATGGCGGGGCACTGGGAATCTGGGCCAACCGCAAAAATGAAGACGGCACTCGACATTCAGGTTGTTTCCAACGGATCCGTGGTGATGGAGCAAGCGCGCGTCGAGGAAAAAGGCACGCCAGTGAATATGGTCACGATGTACTACCTCGATGGCGACCAACTCAAACTGACACATTACTGCATGGCGGGCAATCAGCCGACAATGCGGGGAACCTATTCGCCAGAAACAAAGACAATCACGTTTGATTTCCTCGGCGCTACGAACCTGAAATCTGCTGATGACGGCCACATGCATCACGCCGTGTTCAAGTTTGTGGATCCGGACCATGTCAGCGAGGCCTGGACTTTTCGAAAAGATCAAAAGGATGCCTTCACGGAAGAATTCGAGTACGTGCGCTCGAAATAGACTACAAGTTACAAGAACACTGCCGAGGGCGGGCTGACTTGAATGGCCCGCCTTTTCTGTTTGTGACCAGTGTAAAATGCCGCGCATCGAAAATGGAGAACCCATAGCGACGAGACAGGAGCGATGCAGTGGGATTTGCGGCTTTCGCGGGGCACAAGTACCTGAACCTTGAAACGCTTAAGAAAAACGGCCAGGCTGTACAAACGCTGGTGTGGTTTGCCGCGGAACCCTCGGCAAACCTCGATTCAAATGGGGCGAAGCTCTACGTCTACACCATAGGCGTTTCGGGGAAAGTGAAACGTATTCGAAATAATCCGCAAGTTCGCATCATGCCCTGCGACATGAGAGGGAACTCGCTCGGCGAGTGGATTCCTGCTCATGCGCAAATCGTGACCGGCGCAGAAGCCGATCACGGCATGCAGTTGCTCAACAAGAAATATGCACCGTGGAAGCAGTTGCTGGATTTCTTCGCACGATTCCGCCCGCGCGAACGAATTGTTTTTGCAATCCGCCCGGCATGACAGCGTGCTGAGAGCCAAACCACTTCGGCGTGCCAAGTGTCATTCGGTCGCTAAGCAGAGCCTGTAAGCTTGAAAGTCTGCGCCTATCGCGGCCACAGCCAGCCAAACGTGCCGGCAGTGAGCAAGCCGTAAATCAAGCCATCGAAGCATTCCTTGGCCACCATGCTCCACGGCTGTCCTTTCCAGATGCCGTTGCTGAGAATGCCGAGGCCATAAGCCATGAAGGCACCCGTTCCTGCCACGCGAAACACTGCTAAATAATGCGCGCCCTGCGCCACGGTGTGGCCCGTCAGATAGGCCGTGAAGAAACTAATGACCAGGCAATAGACGAACCACATGCCCATAAACTTTCCCATGTTCACCGGGCCGCTTGGGAACACAGTTACAAAACCAACCGGTCCTTGCTTGAATTTCTCCTGCATTTCGGGCGACTTCATTTCCTTGTGCGTCGTGAATGGGAAATGATACAGGCCTCTCGTCACGCCGGCCCCACGCAGGGCCGCAATGACTTTGTCTTCGTCGGGCAATTTTCTGTAATCGCTTTTGTGATAGGGAAGCACCATGTGAATGATGGAGCTGGCCACGAATACGATGACCGCGGCCAAAACAATGGGGATCCAAAGAGCAGTGAGGGCAACCATGCGTAACCTCCTTGTTGCAACGTGGAGAGTGCAAGTAGAAGTATTGCGCGGGAGGCTATCGCGGAACCTATGCGTGGTCAAGCGTCAGCCACTGCAATGCCGGCTGCTGAATTTGGCGGCGCTGCTTATTTTTCTGGAAGGCGATTCAGCGCAAACTCCGACACGCGAGAAGCACCAGGCGGATCCAGGTTCGCAAGAACCGCGACCACATAGCCCGCCTCCGGACAAATCTCCAAGTCTCCATTCATGCCTGGCGCACCTCCACCGTGGCCGAAGCAGTGCATGCCGCCGAACGACCGGTCTCCGAAGCCGTAGCCATATTTTCCGCCTCCGCCTGTGTCCACCTTGCCTGTTGTCAGCAGTTCCGTGTGCTCGGCATCCAGCAACTTGTGGTTTTCGAGCGCGTTTGCGAAGCGCAACAGATCTTCCACCGTGGAATATCCACCTCCCGCTGAGGTGCCGCGATAAGGCAAGGTGTCCGTGTTGGGACGCCAGGCTTCGGGCGCTGCGCCCTCTGCACCGGGGCCGGGTGGACGCATGTGGGTGTAGCCTATAGAGCGGCCTGGCACAACTTGGTCTTCTGCGAGTGAGGCCGTCAAAGTCATTCCCGCCGGCTTGTAGACGTGCTCAGCGACGTAGTCGTAGTAACTCTGCCCGCTCACTTTCTCAATCAACACCCCCAGCAGCAAGAACCCGTAATTGCTATAGGCCCACTTGCTCCCCGGCTCGAATTCCAATCCGCGCTGGCCATAGAGCTTCACGTAATCCTGCAGCGTGCGGAGTTCCAATCGGTGCTTGTCGAATTCCGGACCGAAGAAATCGCCTGTGCCGCCTGTGTGTGTCAGCAAGTGGTGAATCGTCACTTTTGAGGCGAGGTCTTTGTTTGGATAGTCTGTGACGTACTTCCCAATCGGATCGGTCAGCTTGATCTTGCCGGCCTGCGCGAGTTGCAGCACCGATACCGCGGTAAACATCTTGTTCATGGACCCGATGCGGAATTGCGTGTCGAGCCGATTGGCGGTTTTCTTTTCCCGGTCTGCCAGGCCGTATGCTCCCTTGAAAATTGGTTTGCCCTCTTTGGCAACAAGCACCGTACCTGCAAAACGATCCGCTACAACTTGTTTTTCTATCTCCCGACGCAGCGCGGTGAGCGCGGCGTCCTGGCTCACGCGAGGCAAAGCAAATTCCGCGGGAATCGGAATTTGCCGAAGGTCGAAGCTCGTGATGTGGTGGGGTTCTGCCGCTTCCACATCGATCGCAAACCGGGCAAACGTATCGGATTCGCGCTCCTTAACGATGCCGGTGAAGTGCGTGGCCGTGGATTCTTCAGCTTTTTTGAACTCGAATCCGCCCGTCATTCGCCGGAATCCTAATTCCCCATCGATCTCACCGGCTCGATCGGGCTCGTTCTTCTGCAAAAAGTCGAGAATCCTCGCGCGATCCCCGGAGTTGAACGCTTCTAGCCAGGCAGCGAACTGGTGGGCGGCGGGTGTATCGGGAAATTGTGATTGGGCTGCTAAAAGCGACGCCGACAACAATAAAATTGCAAATCGTTTGAGTTTCATTGCGACCCTCTCAAACAGTCTGACGCGTGCGTCCGAAAATTAGCTCTAAATGTCGCCCCAGCGTACGCTGGCGGAGGGAAAACGGCCAGCGTCAATTTAGGAGATAGTGACTGCGGTTTGGGCTGCAGAAGACGCAAGCGAGCGAAGAGAATCGTTGTATGGCGCGCGAGCCACGCCGCGTTCGGTGAAGATGGCTGTGATGTATCGCGCTGGCGTCACGTCGAACGCCGGGTGTGCCGCGTGTACGTCCGGCGCGATCCGAATGCCGTTCAGGTGCGTCACTTCGGCTGCCGGGCGTTCCTCGATGGGGATATGGTCGCCGTCTGGAATTGACAAATCAAAAGTCGAAATGGGTGCGGCAATGTAAAACGGCACGCTGTTTTCTTTCGCGAGGACTGCGATTTGATACGTGCCGATTTTGTTGGCGGCGTCCCCGTTTGCCGCTATGCGATCCGCACCGGTAACAATCGCTCCGACTTTTCCAGATTTCAAGAAATGGCCCACCATGTTGTCTGTGATCAGCGTGAGCGGAATCGCGCCTTTGTGCAGTTCCCATGCCGTCAGCCTCGCGCCTTGCAGGTAGGGCCGCGTCTCGGGAACCAGAACGTGCAGCTTGCGTCCTTGTTCGAACGCCACCCGAATTACCCCGAGCGCCGTGCCAATCCCCGCAGTGGCCAGCGCGCCGGCGTTGCATTGCGTCATCACATGGCCCTCATGTGGCATCAGCTCCGCTCCGTAGCGGCCAATTGCTTCGTCGATCGCGCGCTTTTCCAGGTGAATCTGCCGCGCTTCCTTGACCATCTCCGCTTTGATCTTGGCGAGATCCGAATTCCCGTTGCTCAACTCGTCGAACCGCCTCTTCATGCGCTCCAAGGCCCAAAAAAGATCGACTGCAGTGGGGCGGGTTTTCGCCAGTACCGTACATATTTCTGAGAACTCGCTTCTTAGCTCGCTCACAATACTGGCTTTTGAATGCAGCACACCCAGCGCGGCGCCCATCGCCGCAGCCACTC
>Ga0187780_10002776_pt1 | contig 13153 bp, 11 predicted proteins | sample 1015_Q2_SP10_20__FD_132429 | JGI IMG/M metagenome (GOLD analysis project Ga0187780, IMG submission 132429) | Tropical peat soil microbial communities from peatlands in Department of Meta, Colombia - 1015_Q2_SP10_20_MG | ecosystem: Environmental > Terrestrial > Soil > Wetlands > Peat | place...
ACCTGCGCCGCGGAAACCTTCTCGCCGTCCACTTCCATGTCGTCTACGGGAATGCCACGGCCGTCGTCAATCACGGTGATGGAATTGTCGAGGTGAATCGTGACTTCGATCTTGTCGGCGTATCCGGCGAGCGCTTCATCAACGGAGTTGTCTACAACTTCGTAGACCAGATGATGTAGGCCGAGCTCACCGGTCGAGCCGATGTACATCGCTGGGCGCTTACGCACGGCTTCCATGCCGCCCAGCACTTTGATCGACTCGGCAGTGTACTCGCCATTCGCTCCGTTGATTGGGGTTGCCCTCCCGTTTTTATTTTTGGTATCGACGACGGCTGTAGTGATCTCTTTAGTGGCCATTCAGCTCCGTGGGGAATCGCCGGATAGAGCTTCAGTCCGGCACGAGTTTCCGGCCGCCTTCGAATAAGCTCAACTTACTGAAATTATTGATACTTAGAGCAATCGGAAACTACTTAGATTTTAGCACATGGGGGACACTTTTTCGACCCCGAACCGCAGCGGTAAACCCCAGACTTTGCGAGACTTAGGCTTACTGTTTTGATGCTTTGGGCGAGACGCCGGCGCTTTTCGCAGGAGTTCCGAATCGGAGAAACTCAATCAGTTGTTGCACCTCTTCGTCGCTGCCGCCGATGAAGGTGAAGGAGAGCACGTAGCCTTTGGAGAGCATTGCAAGCGTGCTCTGGTGCATGGCGACACCGCTGACCTCTTTCATAAAATCGCGACGAAAGATCGGCTTGCCATCCACCGGAAATTCATAAGGGTCATTGACCGGCTTCATGCCTTTTGCTTCGGTAACTTCACTGATTGGTCCGAAGTACTGTGCAGCGTTCTTTAAGCCAGGATACGACGAGACACTTTCAGCTGCGATGACTACGGCTGAATTCACATCGCTGCCGCGGGCGAGCGGAGGGCGCTCGAAAAGGCTCAGGAGCACAGTTGCTTTGGCAGGATCAGTAGAAGCATCACGCATTTCGTCAGTGTGATCGACCCATCCATAACGAATTCTGTAGCTGAATCCGAAAAATCGATTGCGATAGAAACCGTTGCTGGCTTCGCCGCGATCGACCGTGGCTGCAGCGGACGGTGTAGAACTCTGTTGGGCCTCTTGAGCAAAGAGATCACTGCGTAGCCACACTAGTACGCATAGACAAACCACAAGTACTAGCCGACGAATGATCATGAAGCAGCTAGAATACCATCGCGAACAGTTGCCTAATCAGCCGCAATCCCTATCGCGAGTGGTTGGGAACAATGTGCACAACGCCTTGCATCGATGGGAATCTCGCTCAGGCACTCGGGACATTTCTTAGTCGTCGGATCGGCTGGTGCCGGAGCCTTCCGCATGCGTGCGATCATCATTTTCAACGGCGCGACCACAAAGAAGTAGACTGCAGCCGCGATCAGCAAGAAGGATATGGCTGCATTGATAAAATCGCCGAGGGCGAACACGCTCTTGTTAAATGTGAACTGAATCGCGGAGAAATCCTGTTTGCCGACTAGAGCAGCAATAAGGGGGGTGAGCAAATCCTTCGTAAAGGCCGAAACGACAGTGGCGAACGCTGCGCCGATCACTACGCCAACGGCCATGTCAATAACATTGCCACGCAGGATGAACTGCTTGAATCCTTTGAGCATAAGGACCTCCGAGCAGACGAGTGGTGTCCAACTCTACGCGGGGGCAAAGGCCACGTCAAGGAGGCAGGTCACGGGCAACAGCAAATTGGGCGGGGAAGTCCTCAGATCCGCATGGGCATGACAATATAGCGGTACTTGTAATCGTCGCTGTCGGCGGGACGCAGTTGGCCGGCGGACTGCGGATCTTTGAATTCGAGCTTCACGTCGCCGCTTCCAGTTGCCTTAAGAAAGTCCTGGATGTATTGCGCATTAAAGCCGATCGCGAGAGCGTCGCCGTTGTAATCGGTTTCAATGGAATCTTCGGACTCGCCGGTTTCGCTGGAGGAAGCCGAGAGCTTAAGCTCACCTTTTTCCAGGCGCAGGCGAACGGCGCGTGAACGCTCGTCCGCGAATTGGGCCACGCGCGAGATGGCTGCCATCAGATCGTCACCATGCACCGTGACAACCTTATTGTTGTCCTTCGGCAGCACAGCTTCGTAGTTGGGGAATTGGCCCGTGAGCTGGCGAGAGGTCAGAAGTCTTCCGCCGATTCGGAAATACAACGTGGACTCGTCTTTTGCAAACTCGATATCGTCGGCATCCGTTGAATCGAGCAAGGACTTCAACTCGTCCATCGCCTTCTTCGGAACCAGCGTTTTCATCTCGCCCGAGACGCCTTCGAATTTTGTGCCGGTGCGCTCGACGTGGGACAGGCGGTGGCCGTCGGTCGCCACCATGGTGATAGACTCCGGTTTCAAAACCATAAGAGCGCCGTTTAGGGTATAGCGCGATTCCTCGCTGGCAATCGCAAATCCCGTCTTGGCAATCATCCCTCGCAAGACCTGTGCGGGAATCTTCACCACGCCGGAAGTAGGAAATGTCGGCAGCGTTGGAAAATTCGAGCGTGCCATGCCAACCATCTTGGTATTGGAACGGCCACAGCGAATGCTGACCCAGTGGTTTTCGAGCAGCTTGATCGTGATATCGGCATCCGGCAGCAGCTTGACATAATCATGGAGCTTGCGGGCGGGGATGGTGCAGGCCCCTTCCTTTTTGACCTTTGCTGTACAGGAAGTCCGCAAACTTAGATCTAAGTCGGTTGCGGTTAGCGAAAGTTTGTCCCCGGCAGCCTCGAACAAGTAATTTGACAGAATGGGGATGGTGGTCTTGCGCTCTACCACGCCTTGTGTCGCCGCTAACTCGCGCAGCAGTTCAAACTTGCTGACGGTAATTTCCATTGTGGATGTCCGTGGTTCTGTGGCAATGGCTTCGACCGGCATATGCTGACTCCCCCGGCTAGTAAGGCTTATTGAATACTTTTCTTATATCAGAAGCAAAACCCGCAAAACAGCCCGAAACCGCGAAACAGGGTAGAAATCGGACGGGCTTGGAGTGTCCGTGTTCGCGGGTTTCTTCGGATCCGAATCCGGCTGGATTCCGGGGAACCGTGGGGGTGAAACTCGCGCTTTACCCACCCAGCTGTTCAGTCAGTTTATTCACGAGCCGATTCAGATCCTTGTCTGTCTTTCGGGCTTCGTCAATCTTCTCCACGGAATGCAAGACTGTGGTGTGGTGCTTGCCGCCAAACTGACGCCCAATTTCAGGCAACGAAGCCTCGGTAAGATGCTTTGCCAGATACATGGCGATCTGGCGCGGGTAGACGATGGCTCGCGAATTGTTCTTCGCCTTGATCTCCACCAGCCGCAGTCCAAACTGTTCGGCCACCGCTTTTTGGATCGACTCAATCGTGACCTTGCGCGCCTGCGAATCAATGAAATTCTTCAGCACCTGCTGGGTGTAAGGCAGAGTGATTTCCGCGCCAATCAGCGAGGAATGCGCGACCAGGCGAATGAGTGCACCCTCCAGTTCGCGGACGTTGGACCGGATATTGGAGGCGATGTAGAGCGCAACATCGGTCGGCAGCGTCACTTTTTCCTGCTCGGCTTTCTTCTGCAGTATGGCGACTTTGGTCTCCAGGTCGGGAGGCTGGATATCGGCAATCAGGCCCCACTCGAAGCGGCTGCGCAGACGGTCCTCGATTTCCGCCAACTCCTTCGGCGGACGATCGCTGGCGATGACGATCTGCTTCATCGACTCGTGCAAGGCATTAAATGTGTGGAAGAACTCTTCCTGGGTGCGCTCCTTTTGGGCGATGAACTGGATGTCATCAATGAGCAGAACATCCATGTTGCGGAACTTATCGCGGAAGCTGGTCATCTTGTCGTAACGCAGCGAGTTGATCATGTCGTTGGTGAACTTATCGCTGGAGACGTAGCAGATGGCCGCTTGTGGCAAGCGCTTCGCGATCTCATGACCGATGGCTTGCATCAGGTGGGTTTTGCCCATCCCGACTCCGCCATAGAGGAATAGCGGGTTGTAGGCGTTCGAGGGGCGCTCGGCCACCGCCTGGCAGGCGGCATGAGCAAACTGATTGCCGCTACCGATAACGAATGCGTCAAATGTATAACGCGGATTCAGTTGCGCAGCTCCATCAAAATCAAAGCGGGCTTGAGAGACGTGCGCAGTGGGGACCGGCACGGCGGACAGCCCTCCATCGTGCCGGAGAGGAGTGGCAGCCGGATCGCTCTCCGCTGTGACGAACTGCACCTCTTGGTAATCGAGGCCGAGGTTATCCAGAGCTTCCTGGATGAGATCCAAATACCTGTCATTCTGGCGACGGGCTTCTTCGGTCTCAACCCGTACATAGAGAATGCCGCCACTGGCATGGCTATAGCGGGTAGGCTTCAGCCAGCGGTCGTACGCGGGCCGGTTGATCTTCTTCTCCAGCGCGTCAAGCACGCGAAGCCAAGGATTGGGAGCAAGCGTTGCACTTGGAACAGACATGTGAACTTTTAATGGGGCTGTGGCCGTGTCAGCGCCCGGTTATAAATCGCTCTCAGTTCTCGTTTTTCAGCGGAGCACTCTCCGCCCGGCTGGCGGCTTCGCTACGAGAGAAAAAATTTACAAGGGACAGTGGTGCATACTAGCACAAATTTTTTTGGTTTTTGGAAAACTTTGGCAAAGATTTTTTCCTGACTCGTCGATTCAAATCTCGACTGGAAATTCCTGTCAAGTAGCAACTCTATAACTGCCGCGTGACTGGTGCACCTTGGCGAGTCCCGCAGCTGCGCGTCTGTTGCACTTTCCGTGGTGCATACCAGTTTGTCTGCGATGCGAATAGAAAAGCAGTGACGCACCTCACAGCGAATTGCGATGGCGTCACAGTTGCTCATGGGACGTTGCTTGGTTTGCCCGCTCTCCGCGAACTCATTTATACTTTTGTTTCCGTCCTAGGTTGTATTTCCAAGTTCAACTGGGAGCAGGTCAAGTTCAATGCCTAAGCGTACGTTCCAACCTAACCGGCGTCATCGCTCGAAGACACATGGATTTCGCACACGGATGAAAACGAAAGGTGGGCGGGCGGTGATCTCCCGCCGACGGGCGAAAGGACGCAAACGGGTTTCCGTGAAGCCCGGTTTCCGTGAATAGATCTTTCTTTCAGCGTCCGCGGAAGCTTCGCAACTTGGGTTGGTGGTGAACAGTGAGCAAGGCTGGCCCGGATAGCCTTCCGAACGCGTCTGCAGAAAAGCGAATGCGTTTCCCTCGCGGTATGCGGCTACTCCGGCACAAGGACTTTGAGCTTGTGTACAAACGCGGCAAGCGTCATTTCACTGCAAACATGACGTTGTTCTATTTGCGTAGAGCTGATACTGAAGGAGCGCGTTTTGGTTTTACCCTTCCGAAATTTTTGGGCGGGGCAGTGGAGCGCAACCGCATTAAGCGGCGTCTGCGCGAGGCGGTTCGTTTGCATGCCCGCATGATTGCACCGGTAGATATCGTCATCAATCCGAAGAAGTCAGCCCTGAGAGTGCGTTTTGCGGAGCTCGAGAGCGATATCCAAAGCGCCATGGAGATAATTGGAAAAGCTGCTTAAAATTCGACTCACGGAACAACCCACCAGTTCCGCGCCCACAATGGATATTGGCAAGAAGGTCGTCACATTCCTCCTGCGCGGATACAAATGGGCGATCTCTCCGATGTTACTTCCCGCTTGCCGTTACGTACCGACTTGTTCCGAGTACGCAATGGAGGCTGTGGACCGATACGGGGTCTTGCACGGAGGTGCCAGGGCTGCTTGGCGATTGATGCGCTGCCATCCCCTCGCCAAGGGCGGAGTCGATCCGGTAGTCCGGGTCCCAGATGGAATTATCAGCAAATCTGATTTTTGCAATCACTGAGAAAGAGAAACTTGCCCGAATTCAAAAATCCTCAGCAAGAGCCCGGCATGGAGCGCCGGCTTCTGCTTGTGTTCATACTGACGTTTGTTGTGATCGTCCTATTTCAGCCGATTCTAAAAAAGTACTTGCCTCAGGCTCCGTCGACACCACCCGCTGAAAATCAGAAGCAAGCCCCGGGTCAGCCAGCAGCTGCGGTGCCTTCTCCGCAAGTCGCTGAGCAAAGGCCAGCACCGACTGAGAATACTGTTATCAGGCAAGCCGGAACCGAGTCGCAGATCATTGTGGAGAATGATTTGTATCGCATTACCTTCACGAATCGTGGCGCACAAGCCACGTCCTGGGTGCTGAAGAAATTTGATGATGAACACGGCAAGCCTTTGGACCTGGTGAACAATGCCGCTTCCCAGAAATATGGGTTTCCTCTGTCGCTTTGGACCTATGACGAGAACCAACGCAATAAGGTCAACTCGGCGCTTTATGTGAGTTCCGAGTCCGGAACTCTCACTGCGCCTGCTACAGTTAGCTTTGAATACACCGATCAGGACGTGAACGTACGGAAGGTTTTCCGTTTCGACCAAACCTATGTGGTTCAGGTGGAAACCTCGGTTTCCTCGAAGGGTAGCCAGGTTACCGCATTTCCGGTGTGGCCGGCCGGTTTGGGAGATGAGAACTCGCCCGTAAGCTACGCTTCCGGCCATATCGAATACCAGCTCAATAGCACCGTGGAGCGATTGGCCGGGAAAAAAATCAGCAGTGGCGCTACCCAACAAGGTCCGTTTGATTGGATCGCGGTGACCGACCAATATTTCGCGGCCGTCTTCATCCCAGATAATCCGCCGGATGCTTCCGCAGTCACCCTCCGCAATTCCTTGGATATTCCGAAGGACCCGAAAAGCCCGCAAGATATGACGAAGACCGATGTCCTCGGCGTGGGAGCAGGAGGTGCCCGCGGCAATACGGCAGAGCGGTTGTATGCAGGTCCGAAGGAACTGCAGAGCTTGGAGGCGGTCCGCGTCCCTGCCATCACGGGCAAGAGCCCGGATCTGCGTGCGTTGATTAATTTCGGCTTCTTCGAAGTAATCGCACGCCCCCTGTTCATCTGGTTACGATGGACCTACAAGTTCATACAAAATTGGGGATGGGCCATTATCATCCAGACGATCATCATCAACATTGCTTTGCTTCCGCTGCGGGTATCGAGTATGAAGTCGGCGTTGAAGATGCAACGCGTTCAACCGCAGATGAACGCAATCAAAGAGAAATACAAAAAGTACGGCATGCGGGATCCACGGCGTCAGGAGATGAACACGGAAATTGGCGAACTCATGAAACGTGAGGGCGTAAGCCCAGTTGGCGGTTGTTTGCCGATGCTGATCCAGATGCCGTTTTTGTTTGCGTACTACAGTATGCTGGGATCGGCTTTAGATCTCCGCCATGCGCACTGGTTGTGGATCCACGATCTATCCTCTCCCGACCCATATTTGATTCTTCCAATTGGCATCATCATCACTGGACTTTTTACACAACGCATGACTCCGCAGGCCGGTATGGATCCATCGCAACAAAAAATGATGAACTTGATGATGCCGGTGATGTTCGGCATTATCAGCTATAGACTTGCCGCTGGCTTATGTCTGTACTGGGTGGTGGGTAGTCTGATTGCCATAGCCCAACAGTGGGTCATGAACCGCACCAGTTTGGGCCAGGAGATGCGTGAGATGGCCCTGAAGCGCGCAAGGAAACGGGAGAAGAAGTAGCAGAGCGCATTCGGCGATCAGCATTGGTAGTCAGGGCATCCGCTAAGCGCCAGTTGCTCATTGCTAAAGAAGGAAGAACAGATTTGGCTATTCCCGACAAAGTTGCTGCTGCTAAGAAGATTGACGAGCTTCTGCGTGGAGTCGTAAATCTGGGCGGGCTCCGCCTGAAGTACCGGATTACAGTAGACCCACCATTGCCCGAGGAGCGCGATTGGGAACGGCCAGAGATATTGGTCGAGCTTTCCGGGCCGGACTCGAGTTTGTTGCTCGAACGCGGAGGCGAACTGTTGCGTGGCATCGAACTGCTTGCGATCGAAATGCTGCGCCTCTCGCCGAATGAACACGAAAAAGTCAGCTTCGACTGTATGAATCAGCGGGCCATGCGACTTGAGGAACTTCGCATGGCGGCTACGGTCGCCGCAGAAAGGGTTCGAACCACGGGCGTGCCGTATGAGTTTGCGCCTATGTCTTCCCGCGAGCGGCGTATCGTGCACCTGGCGTTGCGAGATCACGCCGATCTCCACACGGAGAGCCAGGGAGAAGGGCCTCGGCGATGCTTGGTGGTCTATCCGAAGAACTACAAACCTGCAGTTAAGCCTGGTACGAGAGCGACCCGCTAGCACTCCGGCAATCGTTCCTCCTTGAAACTCAAAACCGGAAACCCGAAACTGATTCTGTGCATCTAGACGACACTATAGTCGCTATCGCAACCCCGCTCGCTCGCGGCGGCATTGGGGTGGTTCGAATCGCGGGATCTGAGGCGAAAGCCATTGCCCTCCCAATGCTGCGATTGAAGCATGATCTTGAACCTGGTCGCGCAATATTCGCGGAATTAGTCGATGTTGCGGAGGTCCCTCTGACCACCGCGGCTCTTTCGATTCAAACCGAGCCTGGTTCAGCCACGCGCATCGACGAAGTCGTCGTAAGCTATTTTGCGAAGCCGCATTCGTACACGACTGATGATGTAATCGAAATTTCTGCCCACGGATCGCCGGTTGTGCTGCAGCACATTGTGCAAATGGCGGTTGCCCGCGGCGCTCGGCTGGCTGAACCGGGCGAGTTTACGATGCGGGCTTTTTTGAATGGCCGTATCGATCTCACCCAGGCGGAAGCGGTTCGCGACCTGGTCGACTCACAAACGCTATTTCAAGCCAAAGTAGCGGCGCAGCAGCTTGAAGGCGGGCTTTCGCGTCGCTTGCAACCGTCGAAGCAAAAACTGATCGAACTGATTGCGGTGTTAGAGGCAGGAATCGATTTTGCGGAAGACGATGTTTCGGTTATTCCCGATGAACAGATTCTCCAGCGCATTAATGCGATACATCAGCCCTTGCAAGAATTGGTCGCGTCCTTCGCATACGGGAAGATCGTCCACGAAGGTTTCGTACTGGCCATTGTGGGCCGCCCGAACGTGGGCAAATCGAGCGTGTTTAACCGCTTGGTAGAACATGAACGTGCCATTGTCACCGCCACACCGGGGACGACCCGCGATCTGGTTGCTGAAATCGTTTCTATTGGCGGGATTCCAGTGAAGCTGGTTGATACAGCTGGAATCCGTCATGCATTGGATGAGGCGGAAAGCATTGGTATTCGCAAGTCCCGCGAAGCGCTTGCCGACGCTGATCTCGCACTTGTGGTCCTTGATTCTTCCCAGCCAATCTCTCAAGAGGATTGTGAATTGATGGCTCAGGTCATGGGTCGGCCAGCGATTCTGGTGCAGAACAAATCGGATATTCTCAGTTCTCAGTTCGCACTTCCCAGTTGTCAGTTGGTTAGTGTGCAGACATCGGCAATCTCTGGCGAAGGAATCGCGGAATTGCGACACCAAATTTTGGAGCAGGTTGGGGGGCAGAACGGGGCTCAGCGCGAACCTGGTTTCTTGACAAATGTCCGGCATCGTAATTTGATTGGCCAGTCGATTGACGCGCTGAATGCGGCCCAAGCGGCCGTAAATAGTCGTGTACCGCACGAGATGCTTTTGCTTGACCTTTACAATGCCCTGAGGCCGCTGGACGAAATCACCGGGGCGACCACGACGGACGATATTTTAAACTTGATCTTCAGCACATTTTGCATCGGCAAGTAGGTACTAAACCTGCGGTCTTACGCCGTCAGCCGTTAAAATATAGGGACCGCTGTGGGTTTCGATACGTGACGTTTACAGAACAATTTGATGTCGTAGTAGTTGGCACCGGCCATGCCGGATGTGAGGTTGAGGCGCTTGTGCGGCATCTGAGCCGCGCGCCGAAATCCCGAGCGAAGCGAGGAACCTAGCCGAGTCGAACAAGTATTTTTTATGTCATTTACAGAATATTTCGACGTTGTTGTCGTTGGCGCCGGCCATGCCGGGTGTGAGGCGGCGATGGCCTCGGCGCGCATGGGACTGAAGACTGCGCTCTACACACTGAACGTCGATCTGATTGCGCAGATGTCGTGCAATCCCGCAGTCGGAGGGATTGCAAAGGGACACCTGGTTCGCGAGGTCGATGCGCTTGGCGGCATCATGGGCGAAGTTACGGATGCGGTCGGAATTCAATTCAGGCTTCTGAATACGTCGCGGGGGCCGGCGGTGTGGTCGCCGCGAGCTCAATGCGACAAGCAAGCATATCGCCTGAAAATTCGTGAAGTGCTCGAGTCACAGGCCAATCTGAAGATCAAGCAAGCCGAGGTTGCGGACCTGATCATGGAAGAATCCGGTGCGGGCAGGGGCGCGTCACCCGCCCAGGAGGCCGCGAATCGCTTCTGTCGAGGGATCCGGCTTCGCGACGGACGCACAGTCGGTGCCTCGGCCGTGATCATCACAACCGGCACGTTCTTAAACGGGCTGATCCATTGCGGCGAGCAGCAATATCCGGCGGGGCGGTCGGGCGAACCTCCGGCTGTACTGCTTGGAGAGGCGCTGAAGAAACTCGGGCTGCGCGGTTGCCGCTTAAAGACGGGAACACCGCCTCGCCTGGACGGGCGCACTATCGATTGGTCGTTCTTCCAAGTGCAACCCGGAGATGCTGATCCTACACCGTTCAGTTTCCGTACGAAGCGCGTCGCACACCATGACGCGCAGGTGCCCTGTTACATCGCGTGGACGACTCCGGAGACTCATCGCATCATTCGTGAGAATGTTCATCGTTCCCCAATGTACAGCGGACAGATTCAATCCATCGGCCCGCGGTATTGCCCTTCCATTGAAGACAAGATCGTAAAGTTTCCCGAAAAAACCACGCACCAACTGTTTCTTGAACCTGAAGGGCTGAACACGCACGAGATTTATGTGAATGGAATGAGCACTTCGCTGCCCGTAGAAGTGCAGCTGGCGATCCTGAAATCGATTCCTGGTCTGGATACGGCAGAGATGTTGCGCCCGGGCTATGCGATTGAATACGACTCGATTGATCCGACGGAGCTTGAGCGCACGCTGGAGACCAAGAGGATAAGCGGTCTGTTCCTGGCAGGCCAGATTAACGGCACAAGTGGATATGAAGAAGCTGCGTGTCAGGGCTTGATGGCGGGAATCAATGCGGCCTTGAAAGTAAAGCAAGAAGCACCGCTGATTTTGGATCGCACAGAAGCGTACACAGCGATTTTGATCGACGATCTAATCTCTAAGGGCACCAATGAGCCGTATCGCATGTTTACCTCACGTGCCGAATTCCGCCTGCACCTGCGGATCGACAATGCGGATCGGAGATTGACGCCGCATGGCCGCCGGGTTGGATTGATCGCCGATCCCGCATGGGAGAAATTCCTGGCCAAGCAAGAACGTTTGGAGTTGATGACGAGAGTTCTGCAGGAGAGCAAAGTGAATTCCAGGATGCTGCAGAAAATCCCTGAAGACAGCCCGATTTCACGCGAGTCGGCGGCAATGGGTCAAAGCTTAGCACAGCTCCTCAAGCGGCCAGAGGTAAACATTGATCAACTTGTTCCGATCTTGCGTGAGATCGATCCCGCTTTCTTCGACCGCGAGGGGTCAGCGGTCAACTCGCTGCCCACTGGGCTGCGGAATGAGCTCAGATGTGTAGAGACCGAAATCAAGTACGAAGGCTATCTTGCGCAACAGCAACGCGCGATTGATCGGCTGAAGAAGGCCGAGCAGCGCAGCATTCCGGAGTGGTTTGATTATCGGTCAGTTAGCGGACTTTCTCGTGAAATGCAGGAAAAACTGCTTAAGATCCGCCCGCGCACGCTGGCACATGCATCACGCATTCCGGGTGTAACTCCTGCCGCAGTATCGCTCGTAAATGTCTATATAGAAATCCAGGCGCGACGGCGAGAGCAGGCTACCGCCGCAGTTTAAAGGAATTGGATATTGTGCTGTTGCCATGCTCACTATCCAATGCGCTTCGGGTGTTGCTTTGATTCACCCTGGTAGCCTATGCTTAGTTCCAAGCAGGTGGGGTTCGGCAAAACTTCCCATGCAACGTCAAACGGCCAGATTGCTGCTGATTCTTTTGTTGGTGGGCATTCTCACCCCGTTTGCATTCGCGATCTCCAGCCCTTCATCCCATGCCTGCTGCATGCGAAAGCCGCTGCATGCGCAAACGACCCACGAATCCCAGGTCAATCCACCCGCGAGCTGCTGCGATCACCAGTGCTGCCGGCCATTGACCGTTCGGCAGTGGGCGCATGTTGGGTTCCTGTGCAGCGTGCATCATGTACTCGCAGTTCCTCTGTCAGTCACCGTCCGAAACACTCGAAGCTCCAGTCTGTTTGTAGCGACCCAGTCCAGTCGCGCACCGCCACGGTTCTCCCTGACCTGATTTTTCGCAGAGCCAATCGCAGATTCTGAACACGGAAATCTCCTGCTCTAGCACATGGGAGGGATGACCGTCCATTTGCCCAGTTTCCGCGTGTGGTTCTGCCCGTTCATTCTTCTCAGACGGTAATGGGAGAACACTATGCGCTCGATTCTGATGGCAGTCATACTATTGCTCGTGGTCCCAGCGAGTGCCACGATTTTCGGCTCGGTTCGAGGTGTGGTTCACGATCCGCAACACCGTCCCGTGCAGGGTGCCATGGTTATGGTCAAGGCGAAATCTTCCGCATGGTCTCAAACGACCACTACTAATTCGAATGGCGAATTTGAATTTCAGACCGTGCCACTGGGTGAGTACATCGTTTCCGTAGCGAGCCCGGGCTTCATGCAGACCGCTCAAGAGGTTGTTGTTATTTCGGGGACGCAGCCGGTTGTTCATTTTCAGATGAAGGTTCTAGCGAAGTCCGAGACCGTAAACGTATCGGCCACACCGGAGATTGTGCCCACTGACACCGCCACGCCAACTACTCTGATCAGTCGCGAGGAGATCGAGCGGACACCGGGCGCCGACCGGACTAACAGCATGGCGATGATTACCGACTACGTGCCGGGGGCGTATGTTGTCCACGACATGTTGCACATCCGTGGCGGGCATCAAACCAGTTGGCTGGTGGATGGGGTGCCGGTGCCTAACACCAACATTGCGGCTAATATCGGCCCCCAATTCGACCCAAAGGACATTGACTATCTTGAGGTCAACCGCGGAAGTTATGGCGCAGA
>Ga0187780_10002777_pt1 | contig 13151 bp, 16 predicted proteins | sample 1015_Q2_SP10_20__FD_132429 | JGI IMG/M metagenome (GOLD analysis project Ga0187780, IMG submission 132429) | Tropical peat soil microbial communities from peatlands in Department of Meta, Colombia - 1015_Q2_SP10_20_MG | ecosystem: Environmental > Terrestrial > Soil > Wetlands > Peat | place...
ACGCTCCCCATGACGACCTCGGCATTGCCGCGCGCGTAGGCCTCCGCGTTGTCGAAGAAGTTGACTCCTGCCTCATACGCGGCGGCCATGCACTTGGTCGCGGTCTCCTCCCCGACCTGGCCCCCGTAAGTCACCCAGGCACCGAGGGAGAGTTCGCTCACTTTCAGTCCGGAACTCCCCAGCCTGCGATAGTTCATCGGAGGAGGCCTCCCCCAGGGGGGTATTTACCTTCTGGTCATACGGCCATGACCGTCTTCCAGGGTCGGCCCATCGCTGGCTCAGTTTCTGATCAGTGGCCGGATGGTGTCACGGCGACTGGGACTCAAGGAGACGACGGCCTTCTCGTATGCCGACCAGCTTACTCCCATCTTCTGCGCCACCGTCCTCTCAATCATGGTGGCGAACCCGTGCTGGTCACTGTACGGCGCTCGGGGGTCGTCCCCTGCCTCGGCTTCTATGGAGTGAAGGCGCTGGCGTCTCTCCTCTTCGAAACTGGCGTCAAACTCGACAACTTCGCGGTCAGTAATCCCGTTCATCCGGCAAAGCTCGTACTCGATCATCTCGTGCAGCGCCACCAGGAAGACGTACCTCTCGTCCTTCATCTTGCTGACGCGAATCCTGACCGGTCTACCTGGGATCCAATCGCCCACGGTCTCGTATCTCTGCTTCTTGTGGGGAACTTGGGATATCACGTACTCCACTTTGCTCTTTCGAACTCTACGCTTCCTGGTTCGGGAAAGCTTCCGCCGGTTGAAGGCTTCCCGAAGCGCAAGGCGAGAGGGCTTCTTCAGTGCTCTGGCTGGCAAAGTGGTTGAAAAACGGACTCCTAGGGGGCTCTAAGGGGTAAGCTGTCTAAAAATGGCTCCTTTTTGGTGAAGCAATCTTGAGCCCCCCTGAGAGGGCCCGGCTCGACCTGCCAGCGGGTCTTCCCCACTGAGCCTTAATACCAACCCTTGCTGTTTGACCTGCGTCTCATGAGAAGGGGCCCGCACGTTTCCTCGGCAAAGAGGGGTTTTAATGAAAGGGCCAAGGCGCGGGTGGGCTGACCTTGCCCCAGGCAGTGGACGCCCACGTCCACCTTTCAAACCGAAAGGACGACGCCCTGATTCCGTATGCGAGAAGGAACGGCCTTGCCTACAACTTCGTAGAGCTCTCCCGCCTAATGCGTCACAACGGCGTCGCCCGCGGCCTCCTGCTGAGCCCTCCACTGACGTCGGGAGCCCCTCTGCCCAACGAACAGGTCCTCGGCCTTTGCCGGAAGAGCGGGGGACTGCTCCTGCCAGTCCTGACGGTCGTCCCCACGGACGCGAAAGTCAAGGCAGCGGTTTCGCTCGCTCGGAAGAATCGAGAGACTGTGAAGGGATTCAAGATCCTTCTGGGCTATTTCGAGGTCTTCGCGAACAGTTCAGTCTTCAACGAGTTGTACCAGTACGCCGAGGAGGAGGGGTTGCCGGTGATGTTCCACACGGGGGACACCGCAAACAGCAGTGGAAGCCTCGTTCACTCGCATCCGTTGACGCTGGACTCGCTTGCGAATGCCCGGCCAGGGATGAAGGTCGTGGCTTGCCATTTCGGAAACCCGTGGATTGAGGATGTGGCGGAGTTGATTTACAAACATGAAAACGTCTATGCTGACATCTCTGGGCTAGAGGCGAAGGGGAGCCCCTATTCTGACAGATACTCTGCGTGGCTGGTCGGCAAGTTGAACGGCGCGGTGTACTACGCGGGCGGTGCGGACAAGATTATCTTCGGGACGGACTACCCAATCACGTCCTACTCGACAGTACTGGGGCTCGTCTCGAAGTTGGACGTGAGCAGAGGAGAGAGGGCCAAGGTCCTCTCGGGGAATGCCAGGCGAGTGTTCCGTCTGTGAAAGAGGACGCGGAGCTCAGAATCCTCGATGCTGGCCCCGGCGAGAGGCGTCGGCTCGAGCCTATCCTTGAAGACAGCTTCGAGGGATGGTACCTGAGACACTCGAGGAGGACTCTCTACGAAATCCCCAAGGTAAGGGTCGCAGAGGCAAGAGGAGAGGCTGTCGGGCTGGCCATGCTGAAGAGTCTGGGGGACAGCGCTGGCTATGTCTACTACATAGCTGTCGCCAAGGTGAACCGAAGAATGGGGTTCGGAGGGAGGCTGCTGGACGACGCTCTGGACTACTTCAGGGACCTGGGGGCTGAGATCGTGTACGCAAGCGTTGAGAATGAGGAAGCAGCCGCTCTTTTCAGTTCAAGAGGGTTCCGTAGGACACACTTCGTGGAGGTATCGAACAGGCACGGCCTGGTCCGCGCCGTGGCGATGTACAGGAGCATGCTCGTGGTCCCGGGGGAAGTCCTACTACAGCTCCAGCTAGCAGAGCCCCGCGGGGGCTCTACACCCTCTTCTCGTGCGTGAGAGCGGCCGAGTTGATGCAGTACCTCAGCCCGGTAGGCTTTGGCCCATCGTCGAACTTGTGGCCCAGATGGGCGCCGCAGTTTGCGCAAGTCACCTCGATCCTGGTCATCCCCCAGCTGCGGTCGACCTTCTCCTTGATTGCCCCCTCTTTTGCCGTGTCCCAGAAGCTCGGCCATCCGGTCCCAGACTCGAACTTTGTATTCGAATCGAACAGCTCCGTGCCGCAGACCACGCACTTGTACACGCCTTCCTCGTGAAAGTCCCAGTAATTGCCTGTGAAGGCCCTCTCGGTCGCCCCGTTGAAGCAGACATCGTACTGCTCCTTGGTGAGTTCCGACTTCAGCTTCTCCTTCAGGGATGCCTTTTCCTTGTCGTCCATCTCGTGGAAACGACGCCCGCAGGGCTTTAAGATTTTCAAGTCCTCCACCTCGTTTGAGACCGTGTTTGGGCCGGTCAGATGAGACGCGAGTGGCCCGATTCCGGCGCTACGGAACCAGGTTGAGGTGAGTGATGACTATCTGAAGAACCAGAGACGCCATGTAAAGAAGGGAGAATTTCAGCGCGAGCCCTGCCGTCCTCGGGTCCGCGTCATCAGGTATCTCTCCCTTGAACATCCTCGACAGCCCGATTGCCTCTGGCACCGTGAGCATGACCAAGATAGACCAGATGGGCAGGAGCCCCGCGATTATTGCGACGGGGACGAACAGGTAGGTGATTAGGAGTAAGGAAGTGTAAAGCACGCTTCCTCTGGCTTTCCCGAGCATCACAGGGAGCGTCTTCATCCCCACGCTTCCGTCGTACTCGATGTCTCTGATGTTGTTGGCGAGAAGGACGAGGGCGACCAAGATGCCGATGGGAGTCGCAAGGACTATCGGGGTCACGGAGAGCCCTCTGGCCTGGACAAGGTAGGCGCCAAGCGGAATGAGCGGTCCCCACATCAGGAAGACGGTGATTTCACCAAGGCCCCTAGCCTTCAGCACCACCGGGTCAGCGGTGTAAAGGAAGCTCCCCGCAATTCCTACGCAGACCAGCAGGAGTACCCAGGGGCCGGTCAGGAGCGACAGGTAGACACCCACGACCAGGCTGAAGGCGTAGAATACCGCCGCCCAGAACCTGATCGTCCCCGGGGGCTCGACGCCCGCAGCCACCGGGTGCGGCCTGTATTTCGTGGTCGGGGCGCCCATTCTGTCGACCCCGTGCTTAACGTCGTAGAAGTCGTTGATTAGGTTCGTCGCAGCGTGAAACGCAATCATGCCCATGAAGACAAGGAGATAGAGCAGTGGATTGAAGCTCCCCGTCAGCAGGTATGCGAGCAACGTGCCAATTGTTACCGACGAGAAGGTCATTGTGAAGGACCAGGGCCTCGTCGCGAGAAAGAGGGTCCTGGCGTCCATCCCATTCCAGGGAGGCAGTTGATTGTATAAGCGTTGGCGAGCCTGCGCAGATAAAGCTCAGCGACCCGAGGGATTGAGCATGGCAGTGGTCACCAAGGAACTAGACGTCGCGACCAAGGGGGAGAACGACGTAGTCGACCTCACCGCGGACGTGCGGACCGCCGTCGGAGGGTCGGGCCTGCAGGCCGGCGTCGTCACGGTGTTCGTCCCGGGCTCGACCGCCGCCGTGACCACGATGGAATTCGAGCCGGGGCTCGTCAGAGACTTCCCTGAAATGCTGGAGCGGGTGTCTCCCAGAAGCATGGAATACGAGCACCAGAAGGCATGGAACGACGGCAACGGGCATTCGCACGTGAAAGCTGCCCTGGTTGGCCCGAGCCTGACGGTGCCTTTCGTGAAGGGGGACCTCGCGCTAGGAACGTGGCAGCAGGTAGTCTTCGTCGAACTCGACATCAGGCCGCGGAAGAGGAAAGTCATCGTCCAAATCGTCGGCGAGTAGCTCACCGTGGCTGAGGGATGCTTCGGGCCGCACCGATTCGACTTATATCGGAGAGATGTCCACAGAATCGCGATGAGGGAGTCAAGCAAATCCGAAAGAACTCATTTGCCGTCTGACTCTTTCGAGGAGTGGATTAAGGCTCAGCCCGTCAGGCCAGCCGGGGAGAAACGCCCGCGGAAGCCTTCGGAGAACCAATACGAGGCGTGGGTCAAGAAGCGGGTCGAGAAGCGGGTCGGAAAGAGTCAGAAGGCTGCCACTTCGTGAGCCAGCCGGTTTGGCCAGCTGTCCGGGTCCTACTGTAGGTTTTTTTAGGAGCGCCGGCGAGGTGATTCAAGAAAGATGAACAGACCTGGCCTTGCATCGGAGCGGGAGAACATTGTCATGCAAGTTGAGCTTTCCAAGTTGTTTGTTGGCAAGGCCAACGTCAGGAAGAACCCGGGAGACGTCAGAGAACTCAAAGAGTCAATAACCGAGCTGGGAGTCCTTGAGCCGGTCCTGGCGAGACCGGTCGGGACAAGATACGAACTGATCATCGGTTCGAGAAGATTCGCTGCTGCGAAGGAGGCAGGCCTGAAGAGAATCCCTGCGGTCGTCAGAGAAATGACGGACGAGGAAGCCATTGTCGTTTCGCTCATAGAGAACATTCAACGGCGCGATATCGAGCCCGAAGAGGAGTACGACGCACTCATGGAGCTCAGGAGGCTCAACCCGAAGTCCTACGGCTCTGCTGAGCAGCTGGCCAAGGCCCTGGGCAAATCACGGAAGTACGTCGAGGACAGGATAAGCGCCGTTGAGGTGGTCCGCAGCCTCAGGAAGGAGGCGAAGGCCGACATCGAGGTAAGGCAGGCTCCGCGCCCAGAGGAGAGGAAGGAGGGGGTGCTCCCGGTCAGGCACGCGACTTTCCTCCACAAGGCACAGGAAGCCCCCTCGGTCCAGGAGCTGCCGCGCAGGGAACAGGTCAGGAAGCTGACTGAACTCGCCCATACCATCGCCGAGATGCCCAGGCCCGAGGCGGAGAACGTCGTCAGCCACTTCGTCATGGCTCCCGAGAGACCCGTGGACAAGATAGTCAAGGAAGCAGTTTCGCTTCATACTGTCAAGCTTGAGGTTGTGCTCGACCCCAGGGTCGCTGACGCCCTGAGGAAAGCGGCGGAGGACAGGGGGACCACGATGGAAGCCATCGCCGCGCTCGCCCTTCACTCGTGGCTGCGGCAGCAGGGCTACGCGTAGCGTTTTGGTCAGGCCGCGAACAGGGGCCTCTGAATCTCAGGAAGAAGGCTGCGGAACTACCGGCGTCCCTGGTCGATGCGACCTCCAGGTCTGACGTCTCTGGGTCGGGGTTCTCGGGCCCATGCGAAACACCCATGAACACTGCGATGGCAGGGTCCGCGGGTAGGAATGGCAAGGTCGAGCGTCACTAGGTACTTGAACGAAAGCCAGGAGCGGATCTCCAGACAGGAGCTCGCGCGGCTGCAAGAGAGGAGGCTTCGGTTCATCATGAAGTACGTCTATGGGAAGAGTCCGTTCTACAAGAGGGCATTCAAGGCAAAGAAAGTCGACCCGTCAGATTTCCATCGCCTGTCCGACATTCGGAAGTTCCCTTTCACGACGAAGGATGATCTAAGGCAGTTCTCCTATCCATACGGGGGCGACTTCCTTTGCGTTCCCCGGGATAGCCTGATCGGATGGCACATGAGCAGTGGGACCACGGGCCGGCCCACGGTAGGGTGCTACACGCTGAGGGACCACGAGACATGGATGAACCTGATGGCCCGGACGCTGGTGACAGCCGGCGTGAAGAAGGGAGACATTCTTCTGAACATCTACGGCTACGGGCTTTTCACTGGGGGCCTGGGGTTTCACCAAAGCTGTCATCGCGCAGGGGCGGCCGTGATACCCTGGAGCGTCGGAAGGACGGAAGCCATGATACAGATCATCCGCGACTTCAGGCCGACGGTCATCACAGGAACCCCGTCGTATCAGCTCTATGTGCTCGAAATGATGCGAAAGAACGGAATCGACCCCGCCGAGAGCTCCATCAGGGTCACGATTCCGGGAGCCGAAGTCTGGACGGAACAGATGAGGCAGAGGATAGAGAAGGGCTTCGGGCTCAAGGAGAAAGGGGGCGGGGCGAGAAACGTGTATGGCGCAACCGAGCTGCTCGGACCAGGAAGTGGACAGGAGTGCGAGAACGAAGACGGGTTCCACTTCTGGACGGACCACCTGTACCTCGAGGTGCTTAACCCCGAAACCAACGAACCAGTGGGGCCGGGGGAACAGGGGGAGATGGTGGTTACCACCATCACGAAGGAAGCAATGCCTCTGATACGGTACAGGCTGAGGGACCTAACAGTGCTGGACGAAGGAGACTGCCCCTGCGGGAGAGGCGCGTTCCCCCGCTGCAGGTGGGTCACGGGCAGGCTAGACGACGTGATTCACTTCAGGGGAGTGAAAATCTGGCCCAGCGCCATTCAGGAAGCCATGTTCAGATTCCCGGAAGTCAACGACTACCTCGTGGAGGTAGACAAGGCCGGAGACAAGGGCTTCCGAATAAGCGTGGAACTGGGCGCGGCGCACGATACGCCGAAGCTCAGGGAGAAAATAACGGGCGAAGTGCGCAGGACCCTCATCTTCATGTCGCCGAAGATCCAGTTCGTCGAGGAGGGCACGCTCCCGAGGTACGAGGGCAAGTCGAAGAGAGTGGTTGTGGAGTAGTCGCGGCGAGGACGTCAGGCCCTCACTCGCTTCGAATCAGTCTGGCTCAGTCTCGCCTCAATAGATCAGGTAGTCGCTGATTGCGAGCTTCTCCCGTGCACCGACGAAGTAGGGGCGCGAGAGCCCCTTCGATTTGGCAGCGGTCAGCGCCGCAAGTTGGGACAGGAAAACGCAGTAGAAGACCTGCTCGAACAGGTTTGACCCCCATGATGAAAGTGCCACGGCTTTGAATCCCTTCTCCCGCAGCCTGGTGGTGAGCCGCTTTCCGAACCCGAGCGGGTCCTGGGCAAGGAAGGAGTTGACCGTGTCCCCTTTGCCGAGGGCGAAAACGGGGGCGTGGCCGAACTCCTCGACAGGCAGGCACCTGGCTTGACCACCCAGGAACTCATGAACCTTCAGAGCAGCGTAGAAGCAGACGGGGAGGGTGGCACCGTTGCCAAGGAAGTAGGTCGTTCCCTTCGTGGAGATCATGACCTTGCCGAAGTTGCGTTCAGCCTCTGAGTAGGCTCTGGAGAACCGGCATCGGAAGTCCCCGTTCGTCAGCTTCAGCAGTGTAAGAAGACTGAGGGAGAACGAGGCCGTCCCGGGAATCCTGGCTACGGGCTTGTAGGGGATGAAGATTGCGCCGTCGGTGGCGTCCAGAAGCCTCTCCCTTACGCTCGCGGTGACTGCTATCCTTTCCTGCGCGATTCCCTTGACGGCCTCCGCTGCCATGATGTTTGAGACCGTCCTCCCGGATGCGGAGACGATGTAGACCTTCCTGCCCTTCGCTACGCCGGGGTCGGCGACGAGCTCGTATGGATCCATGGCGAGGTGCCGAATCGAAGAGAGACGTCTCGCAATCTGGCACGCTGCGAGGCTGTCCCCGGCGCCGATGAATATGGAGCTGGGAGGAGCACGAAGGAGTTCCACCTGAAGGGGCTTACGCAGGAGTGCGGGCTGGCTCGAGACCTCCGCTTCGACCGTGGAGAGCACGTCCTGCTTCCTGGTCCGCTTACGATTTAAGCGGGACGTGGGGCTGGCCTTCACATCACATCCATGCGGTCGTAGGGAAGAACTGCGTCGAGCTCCTTCTCCCGCTGCCGGAAGTCTGAGCAGACGGAAGAGAGCTTTTTCTTGAACGCCTGAGAGTGGTTGAACTCCACCAGGTGTGTCAGCTCGTGAAGGATAACATACTCGCGGAGCCTGTCGGGGAGGGCGACGAGCTGCCAGCTGAAAGACAACCTTCCGTCGCGGGTGCAGTAGCCCCACTTGCTGATCTCCCTCACGTCGACCCTGTGGGGCTTCGCCCCCACGAGCGGCGCGAGCTCGGAGACTCGCCTGACTACGTAGGCCGAAGTTTCCTTCAGGAACCACCGCCGGATCAGCTCCTTGACTCGACGTTTGTCACTGGAGCTGACGTGCAGCTCACCCGCAGAGATGAATGGGACAAGCTCCTCGCTTCTGCCGTCGACTTGGACGATCCTGAGGTATGCGCCGCCATACAGCACCTCCCCCTCCCGCAGCACCTTGCGCGAGGCCGCCATCCGTTTGTACTCCCGGGCTATCCAGGGGAGCTTGTCCTTGACCGCTGCTTCTACGTCTACCTTCCTTCCTCTGGGGACGACCACTTCCAGAGTGAGGTCGGGTCTGAAGCGAAAGTACGTGTATCGCTTGCTGGCCCCCTTTACCACGTCATAGCAGACCGCCTTGTCTCCGATGCTCAGGTAATGCGACAGAATTCCCCTCGGCTCTGGCAAATCAGCCGCTGAAGGTCTCTGAGGGATCCGGATAGACTACGTTGGTGACGAGAGTCCGGGAGCAGTTCACGCAGTTGACCACTGTCTCGACGCACCTCTTGTGGTAGCGGGCGCCACACTCGCATTCTATGTACGGCTCGGGCTGCTTGCTGTCAATGATTGACCGGATTTCCTTGCCGCAATGGGCGCATACCCTGCTGTGCTTCAGTATGTCCCTGAGCGTGAAGATGCCCACGATCTTGCCGTCCTCTGTGATGAGCATCCTCCTCACTCCCTTCCTGTTCATGAGGTCGATGGCCTCGCGGAGAGGGCGAGTGTGGTCGATGGACACCGGGGGCGAGCTCATCACCTCCTTCACCTTCGTCGAATGAGGGTCGAGCCCCCGCGCAACGACTTTTCTGAGCAGGTCCCTTTCTGTTAGAATCCCCACCCTCTGCCCTGCCCTCGTCACTATGACGCTTCCACGGCCCTCCTTCACCATCTGACCTGCTGCTTCGAGGACGGTGCTCTCTTCGTCGACATCCACGAGACGTCGCCTTGCTATCTTCCCGGCGGGGAGGTCCAGGGCCATAACGCAATGAGCCCCTAGTTTTATTTAAACACGGGAGACGAATCCCGGGAAACTCGGCAGCGAAGCGCGCCAGAACTTACGGTCTCCGACGCCCTGTGCCGTCAAGCCGCCTCCGCCCGCGGGAGACTTCATCCTTTGGCGTGGTCGAGATCGCTACTGGCGACAAGAAGGTTGACCTTGAGCTGGTGCATCAGCGTCCGCGCCAGCGCTAGGTCGGGCTTCATCTTCCCGGTTTCGACATGGCTTATCACCGATGGCTTCACGTTAGTCATCCTGCCGAGCTGCTCCTGGGTAAGACCCATCTTCTCCCTGGCGGTTTTGACGATGGTAGGGTAGTCGGGGTCAACCTCGAGATCAGGATTCATCCCCGCGTCGGCGGGCATGCGCGGGGGCAAAATCCCCTTCGCTTCTGGGGGAGAGCCAACCGGCGTCCCGCGCCTTGCGCAGTTGGTGCAGACCAGAAGCACCGCGCCGTCAATCTCTACTCTGCTGGGCTGCCCCCGAATCGGGCTGCCGCAAACCTCACAGGTGATTGCCAATGCGCTTCTAGCTGTTTGTAGCAGCATAAATGAATTTACGTCTGATTCGACGAGTCGGCCGCTTGCCTCTCGACGCTGATGTACCCATTGAGACCCGACGCCTTCTGGTAGCCGTCAATGGCCAGAAGGATGCCTATCGCCAGGCTCGCCAGCCCCTCGGTGGCGACTCCCGCGAGGAGGTAGACCATGATCATCAACAATACGAAGACTGCCACCTGGAGCCTCATCACCTTGGCATACCCCAGATAGACGTAACCAAGGCCGAAGAGTAGGTTCAGCACGCCTGCCATCAGGGGGTTCCTAGTGGGCTCCGAGTCTGGAGGGAATTTCCTGGGCGGTCCCGAGACCTGCGGAGCGGTTGCGATCGGCGTCGAAGCAAGGAGGGCCCCGCAGCTCCGGCAGTACGCTGCACCATCGGGGTTCGCTGTCCCGCACCGGGCACAATACACGCCGATGGTCGGGAGTTTCTGGTATATGAGCGGCGGCCGAGTGGCTAGCCCGAGCCTGACCCATGAAACTTTAACCGAGGGCAGAGAGCCGTTTTCCGCATGCAGTACGCCCAGTTGGGTACCACCGGCCTGAAGGTCTCCCGCCTCTGCGTCGGATGCATGAGCTTCGGGGGCCCCGACGCGGCGGGGTTTGAGTGGACTCTCGGATTCGAGGAATCGAAGAGGATGATCGATAGGGCAATTGACCTTGGGATTAACTTCTTCGACACGGCGGATGTGTATTCGCACGGCAAGTCGGAGGAGATTGTTGGGAGGGCGCTCGAGGGGAGGAGGAACGACGTCGTCATCGCGACGAAGGTGGGGCTTCCCACAGGGGACGGGCCCAGCGACAGGGGGCTGGGCGACCGCCACGTGCGCCAGAGCCTGGAGAAGTCCCTGGCCCATCTGAGGACCAACCGCATTGACCTTTACCAGATTCACCGGTGGGATTACGCCACGCCCATCGAGCAGGTCCTCAAGACCCTCACGGACACCGTGAAGAGGGACGGCTTCGTCGACCACATTGGTGCTTCAAGCATGTGGGCATGGCAGTTCGTCCAGGCCCTCAAGACCAGCGACCGCATGGGGCTGGCAAGGTTCGAAACAATGCAAAACCACTACAATCTCGCATATAGGGAAGAAGAGAGGGAAATGATCCCTCTGTGCATCGCCGAAGGAGTGGCCATCGATCCGTGGAGCCCGTTGGCCAGGGGGTTCCTAAGTGGGAAGTACAGAAGGGGGGACCATCATGAGGCGATAAGGTACCAGAAGGACTCTATACTGTCGGCCCGCTACTTCAAGCCTGAGGACTTTGACGTGGCCGAGAGGTTGGAAGAGGTGGCGAAGGAGAAGAAAGTGAGGCCGTCGCAGCTCGCATTGGCGTGGCTGCTGAGCAAGCCCGGGATAACCTCTCCCGTTGTAGGCCCTACATCGGTTGCGCAGCTGGAGGAATTGGTTTCAGCCCTCGACGTCAAGCTCACGAAAGATGATGCCAAGCGGCTGGAGGAACCCTATAGACCTCATCCGGTCCTAGGTCACCAGTGACGCCTGAAGCCGACCGAAGTCATCTTCGCTTCATCAGCTCGCCGATTTGCCGGTCGAGCCTGACAACTTCCTCTTGATACCTTTCCATCTCGCTTTGGTCCCGTTCTATACTCTGTTTCTTGACGGTGGTCTGGGACTTGAGTGACGCGAGTGCCTGGTTGGTCGCCTCCAGCCTCCCCGAGAGCTCCCGTAGTTTGGCCTCAAGGTCAGCCTTCTGTCTTTGAAGGTCCGCCGACTGTTTCTCCGTCTGGGCCGACTGCTTCTGAAGGTCCTTAAGCTCCTGCTCCTGCCTCACTACTCTCTGGTAGAACTCCTTGGCTTTCCCCTCACTGATTCGCTTCCTTTCTTGTGTGCCGGCTAGGTCGAAGCTCACGACCTCGTACTCCCAGTCCTGAATATTTATGATTAATCACGGGCCCGCTGTCAGATTGCGTATGTCCCCTGGTGATATGCACGACCCTAGACTAGGTTGTCCCTGCGCCTTATGCCTAGGACATAGCCTGCGACGATTCCGAACACCGCCCCGCCGAGATGCGCCATCCAGTTGACATAGCCGGAAGAGAAGCTGCTGAAGATGAACACGAGGAGGAACCACGCCAGAAGCCCGCCGTTGATTCTACGTTCTGCAGCGTAGTCCTCTGAGACGGCCCCCGCGAGCAGCCCGAAGATGCCACCGGAGGCGCCGAAACTGATCAATTCTGGACCTGCAAGCAAGCTGAGTAGGTTGCCCGCGAGCGCAGAAAGAATGAAGGTGGCGTAATACCCTCGGGGGTTGAACGCGGTGGCGAGCAGGTTGTCCAGCCAGACCACGGCAAGGGCGTTGAACAGGACGTCGGTAACGCCGAGGACGAAGACTGAAGCCCCGCCTGGGACGTAAGGTGGGGTAACGACGATGGAAGTGAGCAGCTGCCAGTACCAACCTTGGTAGACGAGGAGATTGTCTTGCAGGAAGAAATCCGCCAGCGGCACTCTGCCAAGATATATCGGCGAGGTGACCAAGGCAAAGACCAGCCCCCCCAAGATTGCCAAGGCCAAGTTCCTGCCCTGCTTCGATACCACAGCCCCCTCCCACCCCGTCTCGGCTGTTTAGGTGTTCGATTGCGCTTCTGGGAAGATAATGACAGCGAAGCGCCGCCCTAGGTGGATTCTTATCAGCCGGCCCCGCCGAAGACCTCGCCATCTTGCCCCTGCTCGCCGAGCTGAAGGCGTTCCTGAGGGCTCATGCCGTTGTCTGCCTCCTCCTCCTTTCGCCTGGGATTCCCGAGTACCTCTCGGGCTCAAGCCCGGTCAATGCGCTGGTCCTGAACCCTGCCCAGTTCGCGTTCCAACTGGTCGCCAACCTGGGGATGTACGGCCCCGGCGTCTTGCTGGTCAGAGAGGCCAAGATCAGATGGAACAAGGGGTTGGCAACGGTCCTTCTTCTCGGCGCCGCGTACGGCATCCTTGAAGAGGGAATAGCCCTCAGCACCCTCTTCAACCCGGAAGCGAGCCCGGTGGGGACCCTAGGAATCTACGGACACTGGTTGGGAGTCAACTGGATCTGGGCCGCCTCAATCGTGCCCGTGCACATGATATTCAGCATCATCCTTCCCATTCTCCTGCTTGGTCTCGCGCTGCCGAAGACCCGCGAAGAACGGTTCCTCGGAGGCCGAAAACTCTGGCTGGCAATGATACTCCTAGGAGTCGATATAGCCGCCCTCTTCGTGCTTGTGACGAAGGAGGAGCAGTTCTGGATGGGATGGCCTGTCTTCGTCGGAAGTTGGGCAGCGAT
>Ga0187780_10002778_pt1 | contig 13151 bp, 16 predicted proteins | sample 1015_Q2_SP10_20__FD_132429 | JGI IMG/M metagenome (GOLD analysis project Ga0187780, IMG submission 132429) | Tropical peat soil microbial communities from peatlands in Department of Meta, Colombia - 1015_Q2_SP10_20_MG | ecosystem: Environmental > Terrestrial > Soil > Wetlands > Peat | place...
CGGCGCGCGGCTCGACCGGGCGCGGACGTGGGGCTGGGGCCGGACGTGCGCGCGGAGGCGGAGGCGGCGGGACCGGGCGGGTCGCTATCTCATCGGCGAGTGCAGCGAGGGTCTCGCGCTGCGGCCGCGGCGGCGGCGCCGGCGGGGCCGGCTCGGCATGCGGCGCCGGCTCCTCGGGCAGCGCTTCCACCCGCGGCGCCGGACGCGGCGGCGCAATCGGTTCCGGCTGCAGCGGCCAGGAGCCGTTGGCGCTACTGTCCGGCAGCGGAATGGCGCGCGGCGGTGGTTCGGGGAGAGCAGGCGGGCGCGGCGGTGCGGCAACGACTTCGCGCGCGGCCGGCGTGCCACGCACGATCGTTGATTCGACCACCACGTCGGTCGGCCCGCCGATCATGATCAGGTGCTCGATGTTGTCGCGACGCACGAGAATAAGGCGCCGCCGCGCATCGACTGTGGCGTGGTCGATTACCGCCAGCCGCGGCTGGCGCCCACGCGCGCCGACTCCGCCGAGCCGGCCCGAACCGAATCGGCGCACCGCCCACGCGGTCGCCCCGATCAGTCCGAGCACAATCAGGAACGCCAAGAAGAAGCGTATGGCGAGCGGCATTTCCGCGCCGAACAAGCTCTCGAACATCCGCCGTTCTCCCCGCGTCTTCGGCGCCGACCCATCGGTCCCCAATGGTTAACAGCGCCGGTAACATTTGCCGCCCCGAATACTAACAAAGAATTAAAGGCCGTGGGCGATTTCAGCCCTGACCTTCGAAACGATCAGCATTCTCATGGTAAACGGCGGTTTAATGGCAAATCGCCTTGGAACCCAGGCTTAACCGGCCATTAACCATACACCCGGCAAAGTCTGCCCGGTCAGCCAAGATGGGCCGCCGATGCCGATCTCCGATATTCCGATCCTTTCGATGCTGCGCACGCGCATGCAGTGGCATCAGGAACGCCAACGCATTCTCGCCGAAAACGTCGCCAACGTCGACACGCCGAACTACCACGCCCGCGATCTGGCGCCGCCGAATTTCGAGCACACGCTCCAGCAGGTCGCCTCGCTCAACCTCACGCGCACCGATCCCGGCCATCTCGGCGGCAGCACCGGCGGGGACGCGCAGTTCACTGAGAACGGAGAACCGCACTACGAAGTGCGACCGCGCGGCAACGCGGTGAGCCACGAGGACGAGATGCTCAAGCTCGCCGGCAACCAGATGGACTATGACGCGGTGACCTCGCTCTATACGCACAGTCTCGCGCTGATCAAGACCGCGCTAGGCAAATGAGCGCCGCTCGCGATCAGCTTTCGACCCGGCAAGGTGATCCACCATGATGGACTTCATCAAATCCATCGCCATCGCGGCAACGGGGATGCACGCCCAAGCCGGGCGCATGCGCATCCTTTCCGAGAACATCGCCAATTCCGACTCGACGGCGCAGGTGCGCGGCGGCGATCCCTACCGGCGCCGGATCGTCACCTTCCGCACCCATCTTGATCGCGAACTCGGCGCCAACGTCGTCGCTCTCGGCCAGATCGCGGCCGACAATTCGGATTTCCGCATCAAGCACGAGCCCGACAATCCGATCGCCGACGCCAAAGGCGACGTCAAATATCCGAACGTGAACCCGCTCGTCGAGATGACCGACTTCCGCGACGCGCAGCGTTCCTACGAAGCCAACCTCAACGTCATCACCGCGACGCGCCGCATGCTGCAGCGCACGCTCGATATCCTCAAGAGCTGAGGGAAATCTGGTGCGCGCCAATGCGCTTCCGCGATCCGCTCGTCCCCGCGACCCGACCGCGCTCCGCCGGAGTTGCGGCACGTGCGCGGGGATGAGCGGTGTGAGCTTGCGAACGAGGTGAACGATGCCGACCCCGACCGCCGCCGCCAACGCCTATGCCGCGCTCGCGCGCATTGGCGAGCAGACCGCCCATCTCGGCCGCGATCCCGCTGCCGCGGACGGCGGACCAAGCTTCGGCTCCGTCCTCAATAACGTGATCGACGCCGTATCGCAGGCCGGACGCCAATCTGACGCCCAGGCGCAGGCCGCGGCCAGTGGCAAGGCCAACATGATCGACGTCGTCACCGCGGTGGCGGAAAGCGAGACCGCGATCCAGACGCTCGTTTCGGTGCGCGACAAGGTCATCGCCGCCTACGAGGATATTCTCAAGATGCCGATCTGAGCCGAGGGCAGGGGGCAGCATGACCGGACCGGAAGTGCTGGACGTGGCGCGCGATGCGATCGTGACGCTGGTCCTGGTCGCCGCGCCGCTGATGCTGGTTGGATTGATTGTCGGCGTGGCGGTGTCGCTGTTCCAGGCGCTCACCCAGATCCAGGAGACGACGCTCGTCTTCGTGCCGAAGATCATCGCCATCTTCCTCGCCATGCTGATCGCGCTGCCATTCATGGCCGATGTGCTGCACGCCAATTTTCTGCGGCTGACCGCGCACATCACCAATGGCTGAGCGGGTTTGCAGCCGTGCGCATTGACGTGTCATTCCTGCCGGCGCTCGCCGCGGCGTTCCTCCTGGTATTCGCCCGGATCGGCACCATGCTGATGCTGTTGCCGGCGCTCGGCGAGCAGAACGTCTCGGCGCGGATGCGGCTTACTTTCGCGTTGGTGCTCGCCGCGGTGCTGCTGCCGCTCCACCGCAACGCCTACCACATCGATCCCGCCGCACTCGGCCCGGCCTTGGTCATGCTGATCGAGGAGATGCTGATCGGCGTGGTGCTCGGGCTCACGGCGCGGCTGACGATCTCGGCGCTCGAAATCGCGGGTGCGGTCATCGCCCAGCAACTCGGCCTCGGCTTCGTCACCGGCTTCGACGCGACCCAGGGCGAGCAGGGCGCCATCGTCGGCAATTTCCTGACCATGCTCGGCCTCACCCTCATTTTCGCAACCAACATGCATCACCTCGTCATCGCCGCGTTGAACGACAGCTACACGCTGTTCGAGCCCGGCGACCTGCCGGCGGTCGGCGACGTCGCTGCGCTCGTCACGCGCACTGTCGCCGGCGCCTTTCGCATCGGCATTCAGCTTGCGGCGCCGTTCCTGGTGTTCGGCCTCCTCTTCAATATCGGGCTCGGCGTGCTGTCGCGGCTGATGCCGCAGATGCAGGTGTTCTTCGTCGCGCTGCCGCTCTCGATCCTGGCCGGCTTCATGCTGATGGTGCTCGTGCTCGGCGCGATGATGGGACTGTTCCTCGACTATGCCGGCGGCGTCCTGAGCGCGCTCGCTCCCCACGGGTGAGCGGCGGCTATGGCCGACGAGCGCGACGATACCGAGCGCACAGAAGACCCGACGCCGAAGCGGCTCGAGGAGGCGATCCGGCGCGGCGACGTCGTCAAGAGCGCGGAAGTCAACACCTGGTTCATGATCGCCGGCGGCACCTTCATGCTCATGGTGTTCGCACAGCCGATGGCGGCAACGCTCGAAGCCACGTTCCGCGGCCTCATCGCCCATTCCTGGCAGATTCGAACCGACGGGCCGGCGCTGGTGGCTTTGGCGCGGAATGTGGCAATGGCGGTGCTGGCGGCGCTCGGCATCCCCGTATTGCTGCTTTGCCTCGCCGCGCTTGCCGGCAGCGTGATCCAGCACCGCTTCGTGTTCTCGGTCGAGACGATCCTGCCGCGCGCGTCGCGCATCTCCCCAGCCGCGGGACTTGAGCGCCTGTTCTCGCGCCAGGCGCTCGCCAATTTTGCCAAGGGTCTCGCCAAGCTCGCCGTCATCGGCGCGGTGATGATCTCGCTGCTTTGGCCGCAGCGCTATCGCCTGATCGGCCTCATCGGCAGCGATCCGGCGGCGATCATGCCGTTCACGCTGACGCTCGCCACCCAGATGCTCGGCACCGTGGTCGCGATTCTCACCGTCGTCGCCGCCGCCGATTACTTGTTCCAATACCGGCAATGGTTCGAGCGGCAGAAGATGTCGGTGCGGGAGATGAAGGAAGAGTTCCGCCAGACCGAAGGCGATCCGGCGATCAAGGGCAAGCTGCGGCAATTGCGCCAGGCGCGCGCGCGCAAGCGGATGATGGCGGCAGTGCCGAAGGCCTCGGTCGTCATCACCAACCCGACGCATTTTGCCGTCGCCCTGCAATACGAGCGCGGCATGAATGCACCGGTCTGCGTCGCCAAGGGCGTCGATCTCATCGCCCGCAAGATCCGCGAGGTGGCGCAAGAGCACGGCATTCCCGTGCTCGAGAACCCGCCGCTCGCCCGCGCGCTGCACGGCACCGTGGAGATCGACCAGGAGATTCCGCCCGAGCATTACCGAGCCGTCGCTGAGATCATCGGCTACATCATGCGGCTGCGCCACGCCGTGGGCAGGCCGCTGTGAGGCGCTTCGCGAACCCCCTTGCCTATCGGCCGCGCAAGAGGCACGAGGGGTTGTCCTCCTCCGCTTCACGGGGAAGGAAGGGATGGGGATGGCGACGCAAGGCATGACCGAGGGTTCCGTCGGCGCCGCGCCCGCGCGCAAGGCCGTCGACCGCAGCGCCGCAGCGCGCGGCGGCAGCGTGATCCTTGTGCTGCTGGTCGCCGCGGCAGTGGTCGGCGGCGCAACCGCGATTGTGATGCTCGGCCGCAACAATGCCGAGCCCTACATCCTCATCTTCCTCGCGGTGCTGGCGACGGTCGGCGTGTTCTCGCTGTTCGCGCTTGCCGGCGGCATCCTGCGACTGCCGGCGGCGGAAGCCGGAAGCCCGCTCCTCAAGACCGTGGTCGATGAATCCTTCGACGGCATCGCCGTAACCGATCGCGGCGGCAGCGTCGTTTACGCCAATGCCGCTTACCTCGAGCTCATCGGCGCGGCCGACGCCAAAGACATGCGGCCGGTCGAGCGCGTCTTCATCGGCCACGCCGACGCCTCCGAGGCGATCTATCGGCTGCTCAAGGCGGCGCGCGAAGGTAAGCGGCTGCAAGAGGAGGTGCGCGTCGCTGGGCTTCATGGCCGCCCGGCCCGCTGGCTGCGGCTGCGGGTGCGGCCGCTCGGCAACGGCAAGCGCGCGAGCCGGCTGACAGTGTGGTCGCTGACCGACGTTACCCGCGAGCGCGAGCGGCAGGAGAACGTCTTCCAGGAATTGCAGCACGCGATCGACTATCTCGATCACGCACCGGCCGGATTCTTTTCGGTCGATGCCAAGGGTGACGTGGTCTACCTCAACGCCACGCTCGCCAATTGGCTCGATCAGGACCTCGCCCAGGTCGGCTCCGGCGGCCTCAAGCTCAGCGATCTGGTCGCCGGCGACGGCGCAGCACTTCTGACCACGCTACGCGCCGGTCCGGGCGAGATCAGGACCGAGGTGCTCGACCTTGATCTGAAGACGCGCAATGGCCGCACCCTGCCGGTTCGTCTCTACCACCGCGTCGCCTTCGGCGCCGACGGCAGCTCCGGCGCCTCGCGTACGCTCGTGCTCAACCGCGCCCGCGGCCACGGCACCGATCCGCAGCGTGCTGCGGAAATCCGCTTCATGCGCTTCTTCCACAACACCCCGATGGCGATCGCAACCGTCGACCGCGACGGCCGCATCGTGCGCACCAATTCGCTGTTCGCCAGGCTGTTCTACACCGTGCTCAGCGGGGAGGGCGGCGAGCGCTCCATAGGCGCCGTCGTCGCCGAGCGTGATCGCGCGGCGCTCGATGCCGCGCTCGGCGCGGCCGCGCTGGGCAAGGGCGACATCGCGCCGGTCGATGCTGCGCTCGCTGGCGAGCCCGGCAGCGAGCGGTTCGCCCGGTTCTATGTCACCGCGGTCGAAGAGGAGGAGCGCGACCAGGAAGCCGCGATCGTCTACGCGCTCGAGACGACCGCACAGCGCGAGCTCGAGACCAAGGTCACCCAGCAGCAGAAGATGGAGCTCGTCGGCCAGCTCGCCGGTGGCATTGCCCATGACTTCAACAATGTGCTCTCCGCCATCATGATGGCGGCCGATTTCCTGCTCAACGCCCACAAGCCAACCGATCCGTCGTTCCAGGACATCATCCAGATCAAGCAGAACGCCAACCGGGCCGCGAGCCTGGTGCGCCAGCTGCTCGCCTTCTCGCGCAAGCAGACGCTGCGTCCGCAGGTGCTCGATATCGGCGAGGCGCTCGGTGACCTCAACATGCTGCTGCGCCGCCTGATCGGCGAGAAGGTTGCGCTCGAGGTGGTGCACGGCCGCGACCTCTGGCCGGTCAAGGTCGACATCTCGCAATTCGAGCAGGTGATCGTCAATCTGGCGGTCAACGCGCGCGACGCCATGCCCAACGGCGGTCGGCTCATCCTGCGCACCGCCAACGTCGCAGCGAGCGAATGCCCGCGCTTCCATGCCAAGGGCATGCCTGCCGCCGACTACGTGCTGGTCGAGGTGGCCGACACCGGCACCGGCATTCCCGCGGCGATCGTCGACAAGATCTTCGAGCCGTTCTTCTCGACCAAAGAGGTCGGCAAAGGGACCGGGCTCGGGCTTTCGACCGTCTACGGCATCATCAAGCAGACCGGCGGCTTTATCTACGTGGAGTCGGCGCAGGGCGAGGGCACGACTTTCCGCATCTTCCTGCCGCGTCATGTTGCCAGCGCCCAGGAAGCGGCAGCGGAGCGGGTCAAGGAAAGCGTCGCCCCGGCGGTCGCCGACGCGCTCGCCGCGACCGAGGAGGTCAAGCGCGCGGCAAGCGCCGACCTCACCGGCCAGGGGACGATCCTCCTGGTCGAGGACGAGGAGGGCCTGCGCGCGCTCAACGCCCGCGGTCTCGCCTCCCGCGGCTACACCGTGCTCGAGGCCGGCAATGGGCTTGAGGCGATCGAGGTGCTGGAGCGCTCAGACGGCCGGATCGATCTTGTCGTGTCCGACGTAGTGATGCCGGAAATGGACGGACCGACGCTTGCCCGCGAGCTGCGCAGCCGCAATCCGGACCTGAAGATCATCTTCGTCTCCGGCTATGCCGAGGACGTGTTCCAGAAACACCTACCGGAGCCCGGCCAGTTCGCGTTCCTGCCCAAGCCGTTTTCGCTGAAGGAGCTGGTCGCCGCCGTCAAGGAGACGCTGGCGGCGTAACGTCATGGCCGGGCTTGTCCCGGCCATCCCGCTTAAGAACGCACTGGCAGCGCCCATTTGATCGGGATGCCCGGCACATAGGCGCGCGAAGCGGCGCCGTTCTTCGAACGGCTATGGCCGGGCATGACCGGGACAAATAGCGGACCGCAAACGAATTACTGCTGCGGCGAGGGGCCATCGTGGCACGAGGCCGGCGCTGCCGGCGAATGGCCCGGCAGCCAATTCGGCACGTCGCATTTGGAGCAGGCGCTAAGCGCCAACCCGCACGCCGCGACGAGGACAAGACGCTGAAGAGGACGAACTGCGATCGACACGCTTTTCGGCATTGCCCAGTGTCCGTCCGGTTTCACCACTGCGACCGCATCATAGCCGATTTGAGCCGAAGAGTGCGGCCTCGCGAGGGCGGCGAGTCTAGAATGCGGCGATTTCCATTGCGTTAGCGCTCTGATACGAAGCCAGCCTCGCAACAGAAACGGAGGAAAATATGGACATCCGCCCTTGCGGCTCGGTGCCCTCGCGCCGCGCCTCCGACGCGTGGTTTACCGGCACGGTCTGGCAGGACCCGATCATCGACGCGCCACCGGAGCCGGCGCGCGCCCGCGCCGCCGTGGTGCGCTTCGAGCCCGGCGCCCGCACCAACTGGCACCGGCACCCGCTCGGCCAGACCCTTTATATCGTCTCGGGCTGCGGCCGGGTGCAAAGTTCCGGCGGGCCGGTCCGCGAGGTCCGCGCCGGCGACGTGGTCTCCTTCCGGCCGACCGAGAAACACTGGCACGGCGCCGGGCCGAACACGACCATGGTGCATATCGCCATTCATGAGGCCCTCGACGGCAAGCACGTCGAGTGGCTCGAGCCCGTCACTGACGAGCAATACAGCTCCGCGGCGGCGGCCTGAAGCGATGCGCTACGAACTCTACTACTGGCCCGGTATCCAAGGCCGCGGCGAATTCATTCGCCTCGCGCTTGAAGAGGCCGGCGCTGACTACCTCGACGTCGCGCGCCGCGGCAAAGCCGGCATGCGGGCGATGACAAAGCTCATGGAAAGCAAGCGCAACGCGCGCGCGCCCTTCGCACCGCCGTTCCTTCGGGCCGGCAAGCTCATCGTCGCACAGACTGCCAACATCCTCTTCTATCTCGGCCCGCGCCTCGGCCTTTCGCCGCACGACGAAGCCGGGCGGCTGTGGGCGCATCAATTGCAGCTCACCATCTCCGACCTCGTCGTTGAGATTCACGACACCCATCATCCGATCAGCAGCTGGCTCTATTTCGAGCAGCAGCGGCCGGAGGCGCGGCGGCGGACCAAGGATTTCTGGCGCCACCGCGTGCCGAAATTCCTCGGTTATTTCGAGCGCGTCCTGCGTGAGAACGGCGGCAGATTTCTCGTCGGCCGACGTCTGAGCTATGTCGACCTGTCACTATTTCAGATCATCGCGGGCCTGCGCTACGCCTTCCCCAGACGCATGAAGCGCTTCGAGAGGAAGGTGCCGGGCCTGATCGCCCTCCATGATCGCGTGGCAGCGCGGCCGCGGATCAAGGCCTATCTCGCTTCGAACCGGCGCACCCCGTTCAGCCAATGGGGTATCTATCGCTATTACAAGGAGTTAGACGCGTAAGCTCAATCAAGCTTCGAGCGCGAGTAGCGCGAAGGTCGCGAGCCAGTGGCTGCCGGCATAATCGTCGGCGACATGCGGTAGGGTCGCATCGAGATGCGCCGCAGCGGCCTCGTGCGCGATGTCGCGGCGCGCGTCGGTGGCCGTGAACCGCTCGGCGAGCGATCGCCAGCACCAGGCGCGGCTCAGATTGAGGCCGTCGAGGTGGACGATCTTGCCGTCGGTGCGGTCGCTCACCGCAGCGGGGCGGAACAGGCTTCCGGGCTCGCGCGCCGCAAGGCGCGGCAGAAAGCGCTCAAGCCAGGTGGCGAAATCCGCGGGAGCGAGCGCGCGCGCCATGCACAAAGCTTCGATCAGGGCGGGCGACAAAAAATCCTCGCCGTCGGGCTCCCAGGCCGGGCAATCGGTGTCATCGCCGAACCACGAACGGGATTTTTGTCGCAGCGCCGCGAGCTCACCGGCCTCGCCGCAGGCGTCGGCGTGTTCCATCGCCAGGATCAGCGCGAACGCGCTGTTGCTGTGAACGCCAGCGCGCACCGGATATTTCGCGGCGATCAGATAATCGTGCAGGCGGCGGGCGCATTCGTCGCTCAGCGCCGCGAGCACGCCGAACCACCGCCGGCCGTCGGAGCCGTCGTGGCGGGCGAGTTCGGCCGCGAGCATTACGAGCCAGGCAAGCCCGTAGGGCCGCTCGAAGCCGCGGTTTGCCGGCCGCCGCAGATAATCCAATTCCGCCTTGACGTTCGCGGCAGTGAAATGCGCATCGATCGTGCCGCGAATGGCTGGCGCTTCCGGCAGGTCAGGAAAGCGCCGGACGAGGCGCGCGAGCAGCCAATAGCCGTGAACGCAGGAATGCCAGTCGAACGAGCCGTAGAAGATCGGATGCAGCACCCGCGGCGCCTTGACGTCCGCGGCGCCAGCCAGCACATGATCGAGTTTGTTCGGAAACTCGCGCGTGACATTGCCGAGCGCGATCCTGGCGAACTGCGAGGCGAGATCGGCGGTCAATGCGCGCAGCATGGGCGCTTATAGCGGCGGCGCGGCGACCCCGATAGCCGACGAAACGATCCCCATCACTCGACCTGCCGGAGGAAGGTGCGCTCCTCGGACAGAATGAAGCGCTCCTTTTGCGCAAAGTTGAAATTGGCCGCGCCTTCGCCGTCGGCCTTGATCCGCGCCCGGTAGGCTTCATAGGCGGCGAGACTGGGAAACGAGACCAGCCCATAGGCGATGGTGTTGGTTCCTTCGTGCGGCATCCAATAGCCGACCAGGTTGCCGCCGCACTTGGGAATGATCTTGAGCCAGTTGCGGGCGTATTCCTCGAACTGGTCGCGCTTGTGCGGATCAAGCTGATAGCGGATGAAAACGGTGACGGTCATCGCGGTCTCCCATCGGTTGGCAGTGCGCTTGGTGTAGCCGACGCGCGACCGCTATGTTTCGGCGAAGGCCGTAGTATTTCGCGGCGGCGTGGGCAATGCGGCGTCCGAAATGGTGAGGCTGAGAGGTCCGAAAACCGCCAGACGCTGGGCGGGGATTTATCGCATCGTCGCGTCGTTCGGTCCTGCGGACAATCGCTCCGGCGCGTGGCCGGCGGCGAACCGGTGCGATGCGGAGAGTTGCTTTGCAGAAACGTTTTGGCGTCGTGGACGCGGATCAACAGCGCTCGATGAGCGGTCTCGAATTTGTCCAAGGACTTGTGAGTGGAACGCTGCCGCTCAATCCGATGGCCGAGACGCTCGGTTACGACATCGTCGAAGCGGCCGAGGGTCGTGTTGCCGCGGTCGCAGACCCGCGCGAGGGGCATCTCAACCCCGCCGGCGGCGTGCATGGCGGCCTTGCCGCCACGATGCTCGACAGCTGCATGGGCCTCGCGGTGCAGTCGATGCTGGACAAGGGCTCGGCGCAAACGACGCTTGAATTCAAGATTTCATTCGTACGGCCGATCACCACACGGACCGGTCCGGTCCGCGCCGAAGGCAAGGTGATCAGTTTCGGCCGGCGCGTCGGTACCGCCGAAGGAACGCTGACGGACAGGGAAGGGCGCGTGCTCGCTCATGGCACGACGACTTGCCTCATTTTTTGATCGTCGGACCTAACCGAGCGCCTTCACCCCGGCGGTGGCGACCTGCTCGTCCTCATGCGATTGCACGCCGGAGACGCCGATTGCGCCGACGCATTCAAGCTGGTGCATGATCGGTACGCCACCTTGGATCAAAGTGCCGGCGGGGAAGGTGACGAAGCCCGGCCGCTCCTTGACCCGGTCCTCGAACACCTTGCTCGGCCGCCGCGTTACCGCCGAGGTGCGCGCCTTGCCGAGCGACACCTCGGCGGAGATCGCCGGCGCGCCATCCAAGCGGGCAAAGCCGAGCAGGAAACCGCCGTCATCGACGATCGAGATCGCCACCGCCCAATTGTTCCGCTCGGCCTCGGCTTCGCAAGCGGCCAGCATCTGCTTTACATCCGCCAAAGTCAGGCTCGGCTTGGTGCGCATCGTTGCTCCTTATGGGCGTCGGCGCGGGTTGACGCGGGGTGCCCGGGACCCGTAACGTCCACCCTACGATTCAGCCGGGGCGATCGGAGAGGGATCATCATGGCTCGCGTAACGAATCTTGGTTTCGGCGCGGCGGTATTGGCGATTGTGGCGCTTCCGTTCGCCGGCTCTCCCGCCTGGGCGTTCACCTTGCAGAATTCCGACGGCAGTTCGGCCGGCGGCCCGAGGTTTTCCGATCCGGACGACGCGGTCAAGAATTCCGGCAACGCGGTGTCGCCGTTCGGCGCGGGCGGCCCGACTGTCCAATTCAACGCCGGCCCGCCCGGCGTTAATGCGATCGGGCGGTTCAGCCCCCTGCAAGGCTTCTCTTCCGGACCGCGTCCGCCCGATCCCTATGGCCCGCGCTCGTTGGGCAACAACGACTGACGCTTCTTGCGTGCGCCCGATCCGCCGCCGTCCATCCGGCGGCGGAATGGCGTTTCGGCTGGCTCGCCGGAAACGGCTCACCGCAATGAGAAGCGGATCGGCACGGTGAGGTCGAGCCGCGCCGCGGTCATGCTCGCCGGGAACGCCGGCAGCGGCTCGGCGCGCATGATCATCGCCATCACCTCGGCATCGAGGTCGGCGAAGCCCGAGCTGCGCGCGATCCGGTGCGCGAGCACATGGCCGGTGCGGTCGAGGCTGAAGCTCAACAGTACCACGCCCTGTTCGCTACGCGCCTGCGCCTCGCTCGGATAGCGCTTGTAGCGCTGCAGCTGGCGCATCAAGCTCGATTGCCAGGACGGCTCGATGCGCGGGGCGCCCCCCTTGGCCTTTTGCGCCGTCACCGGGGCGGGCGGCCTTGCCGCTTCGACCTTTTCAGGCGGCTGAACGACCGGTTCGGGAACCACCGCCGGAGTTTCGTCCGGCGGCTGCTCCATCTTCACCTGTTCTGGCGGCTTCTCTTCTTTTTTTTCCTCGGGAACCGCCTTCGACTCGATCATCGTCTCCGGCGCCGGCGCGACGTCGCGCTCGACGGCGTCGGGCGTCGAGTCGATCGGCGCGAGCTCGACGGTCACGATCGCGGCGTTGTCGCCGATTTCCTCCGGCTGGTGCCATTGCAGGTAGAAGGCAACGGCTCCGGCATGAATGCCGAGCACTACGGCAGCGGCTGCCGCCCAACGCATCAGATCGCGTGGGTCCGCATCTTCGACGAAGAAAGGCGAGAGCACGCTCATTTCGCCTCGCGCAGCTCCAACCCGACCAGCGCGACTTTGAGATAATGCGCCGCGCGCAGTTCGTTCATCACCCGCATGATCTCGCCATAGGGCACGGTGCGGTCGGCGCGCAAGAAGACGCGTTCATCCCGGTTGCCGCCGGACGCGGTGTCGAGCGCGCCGGCAAGGTCGCCGCGCGCGATCATGTTATCGCCGATCGCGAGCCCGAGGTCGGCCTTTACGGTGAGATAGATCGGCTTGTTCGGCCGCTGTTGCGGTTCGGCATTGGCCGAAGGCAAATCGACGCCGATGTCGACGGTGGCGAGCGGCGCCGCCACCATGAAGATGATCAACAGCACCAGCGTCACGTCGATGAACGGCGTGACGTTGATGTCGTGCACGTCGGCGAGCTCGTCCTCGCCGTGATCGAGACGGATCGCCATCGCTCTACTCTAACTCCACGCTACTCGGCTGCTTGCGAAAGCGGCAGCTTGGCGCGATCGAGATCGCGACTCACAAGCTTCATGACCTGCGCCGACGCATCGCCGAGGAGCGCGCGGTAATGCGCGGTCGAGCGCGCCAGCGCGTTATAGATCATGACCGCCGGGATCGCGGCGACAAGCCCGAGCGCGGTCGCGAGCAAGGCTTCGGCAATGCCCGGCGCAACGACCGCGAGATTGGTGGTGTGCGCCTTGGAGATGCCGATGAAGCTATCCATGATGCCCCAGACGGTGCCGAACAGCCCGACGAACGGCGAGGCGGTGGCGACGATGGCGAGACTGCCGAGGCCGTCCTCGATGCGCTGGCTCTCGCGGGCGATCAGCGAGCC
>Ga0187780_10002779_pt1 | contig 13149 bp, 10 predicted proteins | sample 1015_Q2_SP10_20__FD_132429 | JGI IMG/M metagenome (GOLD analysis project Ga0187780, IMG submission 132429) | Tropical peat soil microbial communities from peatlands in Department of Meta, Colombia - 1015_Q2_SP10_20_MG | ecosystem: Environmental > Terrestrial > Soil > Wetlands > Peat | place...
AGTCCCGCGGTGAGGAAGTCCAATTTGATCGAGAGCAGCAGCGTCAGGAGAAGGATGGTCAGAAGAGTGATGACCAGGCGGAAGGGGCGAAGTTGCGCCGGCGCGGAAGTGCTGGAGAGCAACCAGTACCCGATCAAGGGAGTTGAGAGGGTCACCAGCATCGCGAGGTGTGAGGAAATGAAAGTGGTGGCGCGGGGCACGTCATCGGCGGGGTGAGGGGCAACACGGTTCGAGCCGCGCATTTCCTCGGCACGCCCAAGGATCGGGACACACAGGAACGAGACCAGTGCGATGACGAGTGCGATGTCGTAGAACCCGCCCGTGTAATATTGCCCCATGTCAATGGCTACGTTGACCAGAACCGATCCCAGGCTCAGCCAGAAGACGCCAAAGAAACATATGCGGTATAGACCCTTCCAATACCCCTGCGCACGCACCGCGGAAATTCCCGCAACGATGAGGAAGACCTGATTCCCGACGGCGTCGGCCACGTTGAAGCGAAAATTGTAGATGTCGGGAGCTTCCAGTGGGAGCAGGTAAGCAAATACGGCAAACACGTACAAATAGAGAACGTAAACAATGAGGATGGAGAAATCGAGAATGCCGAACGCGCGGTACCGCGAATCGAATTCAAGATCGGGACAGATGGCCAGCGCCGCGGTGAGAGGCACAATTTTGACAAAAACGAGAATGTCCATGAAGGGATTGGCGGGAACCGGCCGCTGAAACCAGATTTCTTGTGTCGTCCAGATGACGTAGCTCGCCGTCCAGAGCGCCATGCCCACGAAGATGAGCATCCAGAATGCGCGCACTCGCGAATGGGTCTTTAGGGAATTCTGGAAGGCGAGCACAGTCGGCACGGCTGTGAGCGCCAACTGGGACAGGTCGCTGAAGGCTTCGAGAGTTCTGCCGGGCCGAAGAAAAACCGCCGCGAGCAGAGAAACCAGAACGACTCCCAGGCAGGGCAGGAGGAGCGAGCGCAAAACTCGAGGGTAAGGCGACGGCGGAGCGGCCCGATCAAGCACGAAATTGTCCTTTTCCGTCATAATGCGCGCGACGCGAGCCGCGAATGCTCCCTTGACCTCCGAATTCGTGGGATTCCCATCCGCGGACACAGGTCCGCGCCTCCCGGCGGGCGGGACTACTCGTATTTCCTATTTTTGGGCAACCAACCCGAATTGCAGCAGAAATTCTGTCAAATGTGCGTCGTTTGTCACATAGGACTTCCGTACCGAAGTCGCGTGCGGTAAAACCGTAGGCAATGTGCTTATGATGCACCCCGTGGTGTTCCAGGCCCTTGCAAATTCCTCAAGGGCTGGGTCAACCTAAAAGGCTCGCGGATACGCTCACCGCTGGACACTCCACCAGGTCATCGAACGAGGATTCCATGGGATACCAATCACCAACCGAACAATACGCGGCCAAGCTGACCACCCCGGCGCACGCCGTCGAAACTATCCAGGACGGCAGCACGCTGGTCCTGGCCTTGGCAGCGGGAATGCCCGGGGGGCTGGCGAGAGCGGTCGCCGACCGCATCCTGGCCGGGAGCCTGAAGGGTCTGAATCTCTATTACCAGCACTCCATGAAGTACAGCGAGGAGACCCTGATTCGCCCCGAAGTGCTTTCAAAGGTGGACGCGCGCTGCTTCTTTATGGGTGATCCGGATCGCAAGATGGTCGCCCTGGGAATTTCCGAGGGCAGAAAATACCTCAGCTACGTCCCCGTCAATTTCTCCAACATTCCGCGCGCGCTCACCGAGCACATTCACGTCAACACCTTTGTCGTCACGGTGTCCCCGATGGACAAATCCGGGCATTTCAGCCTGGGCACGAACAACGACTATGCCTCTACCGTTTTACGGCATTGCGACCGCGTCATCGTTGAGGTCAATCGCAATATGCCGCGCGTGTTCGGAGACTCACTGGTGCACATCTCCGAGGTGCAAGCCATCGTGGAGAATCACGCGCCTCTGGTGCAAGTCCCCTACGGCGAGCCCGACGCGGACTCGCTGAAAATCGGCAAGTGCATCGCGGAGCAGATACCCGACGGCGCCACCTTGCAGCTCGGAATCGGCAATCTGCCCAACGCCGTAGCCATCAATCTCGCGAACCACAATGATCTGGGCATCCACTCCGAGCTCTTCAGCCACGCCTTCGTGCGCCTGGTGAAGAGCGGGGTAGCGACCGGCCGCAAGAAGACCATTCATCCGCGCAAGCATGTGTACACCTTCGCCATCGGCGACAACGAAGTCTACGATTTCATCAACGACAACCCCTCGATCGAGAGTTACGCCTCGTCCTACGTGAACGACATTCACGTCATCGCCCTGCACGACCACATGATGAGCGTGAACACGGCCATTGAAATCGATCTCTATGGCCAGGTAAACGCCGAATTCATCAAGGGTCACCAGTACAGCGGCTCGGGTGGCCAGTTTGACTTCGTCAAGGGCGCGTCGTTTTCGCGCGGTGGAAAGTCGTTCATCGGGCTGAAATCGGCGATCAAGGACGGAACCATTTCCTGCATCGTACCGCACGTCCAGATGTCCACGGACACGCGCATGGACGTCGAGCACATCGTGACCGAATACGGCTGCGTCAATCTTCGCGGCAAATCCACTCGCGAACGCGCCCTGGCCCTCATCAGCATCGCGCACCCCAACTTCCGCGAGCAGTTGATGGTCCACGCCAAGTCCATCAACCTGATTTAGTGGGACTCAACCATTAGGCCGATCGTCTACCCGGCCGCAAAATAAGCTGCAATTGTCATTCCGAGCGAAGCGAGGAATCTGCTTTTTTCAGATCTTCCAGGATAAGCAGATTCCTCAGGACACCCCACCCTCAGCCCCTCCTCTTCGTCTTGACAGAACAGGGTGGAAAGAACTAAAAGAGATGCCTCGCCCTTAGTGTCTTCCTGGTATCGGGTGGCATTGGGGCAACAAATAAGAAAGACAGCGCCGATTTTCCCATCTCCGCTCAGGGGGGAACTATGGATGCGTCACGCCGGGACTTCTTCAAAATCGCAACGATCGGCGGCGCAGCCGCTGCCGTCTTTGGGTTCGACCTCCAGCCTGCCTACGCGCAACTCCGCACCCTGAAAATTGCTCGCGCCAATGAGACTCGCTCCACGTGTCCCTATTGCTCGGTCAGTTGCGGCGTCATCATTTACACCATCGGGGACCGCGCCAAGAACGTCACCGCGCAGGTCGTCCACGTCGAGGGCGACCCGGATCACCCCATCAATCGCGGCACGCTCTGCCCCAAGGGCGCCTCTCTCGAGCAGGACATCCTGAATGACCGCCGGTTGCTGAAGCCGCAGGTGCGCCGGCCCGGTGGAACGGATTGGGAGGACATCTCCTGGGAACAAGCCATCGCGGAGATTGCCGATAAAGTCAAAAAAACTCGCGATGCCACCTTCATCGAGACCGATGCCGCAGGCCATCGCGTGAACCGCTGTGAATCCATCGCCTGGACCGGCGGCTGCACCGATACAAACGAGTTCAATTTCCTCGTGGTCAAGTCCATGCGCGCCCTGGGGGTCGTGCATCTGGAAAATCAGGCCAGGGTTTGACACGGCCCCACGGTCTCAAGTTTGGGACCAACGTTCGGCCGGGGCGCAATGACCAATGGATGGGTGGACATCAAGAATACCGACATGATGTTGGTCATGGGCGGTAATCCGGCGGAGAACCATCCCTGCGGCTTCAAGTGGGTCATTGAAGCCAAGAAGAACCGCAACGCCAAACTCATCGTCGTGGACCCGCGCTTCACGCGGACAGCAGCCGTCTCCGACCTCTTCCTCCAGATTCGTTCGGGGGCGGACATCGCGTTTCTCGGCGGCTTCATTCGCTATGCGATTGAGAACAACCGCATCGCCAAAGATTATCTGGTCAACTACACGAACGCGGCATACATCCTGCACGACGGCTTCAAGCTGCCGGAAGACGACGGCGTGTTCTCCGGCTTTGATGCCAAGACGCAATCCTACGACCGATCCACCTGGAATTACGCTGGCGGGGATGCCAGCGGCAAGCTGGTAGGCGCGCCTCACGTCCTCGCAGCCGCGGCCCATCCTCCGGGCACCCCCGCGCCGCTTCCGGCCCTTCCGGAAAAGCCAGCCTATGATTTGACGCTCCAGCATCCCAATTGCGTGTTCCAACTCCTGCGCAAGCACTACTCGCGCTACACGCCAGAGATGGTCGAGCGCATTACGGGCATTCCCAAAGACCAATTCGTGAAGGCTGCGGATCTGTTCACCTCCATCCGCAAGGATGGCGATACGAAAAAAGTCGCTACCGTCATCTACGCGGTCGGATGGACGCAGCACACCTCCGGCACACAAACCATTCGCACCGGGGCGATGCTCCAACTGTTGCTGGGCAACGTGGGACGCGCCGGCGGCGGAGTCAATGCGCTGCGCGGGCATTCCAACATTCAGGGCGCCACCGACATGGCCGGGATTTTCGATAACCTTCCCGGCTACCTGAAGGTGCCCAACCCTGCGGATGGTTCGTTCGAGGGCTGGATGAAGCGCCTCACGCCCACGCCTTCGAAGCCGACGCAGTGGGCTTCGTTCAACTACTGGGGCAATACGCCGAAGTTCGCCGTCAGTCTCCTGCGGGCATTGTATGGCGATACAGCCACCAAGCAGAACGATTGGGCGTACGATTTTCTCCCTAAGGTGGACCGCAACTACTCGTGGACCTACATCTGGGACGACATGTACAACGGCAACGTCAAGGGCCTGTTCGCCTTTGGCATGAATGGCGTCGCCATCGGCCCAGACACCAGGAAGAATATTGACGCGTTGAAAAAAGCCGACTGGCTGGTCGTCGGGGAAATTTATCCTGACGAAACCAGCGAATTCTGGAAAGCTCCCGGCACGTCCACCGAGGAGATGAAGAAGATTCAGACCACGGTCTACCGCTTGCCGTGCGCCGGCTTTGCGGAGAAAGACGGCACGTTCACCAACTCAGCGCGCTGGCTGCAGTGGAAGAATGTGGCCCTTCCGACTCCTTCCGGCTGCCGCCTAGACCAAGCCATCGTTGCGCAGATTTTCTTGAAGGTGCGCGAACTCTACCAGAAGGAAGGCGGCAAGTTCCCCGATCCCATCCTGAAATTGACTTGGGCCTACACCGATCCTTCCAACCCGTCGCTTGCCGAAGTGTTGAAAGAAATCAATGGCAAGACTTTTGCCGACGCCGAAGATCCGGTGACCAAGCAGCAGTTGAAGGCGGGCCAGCAACTGCCTGGCTTTGCCTGGCTGAAGGACGACGGCAGCACCGCTTGCGGCAACTGGATCTACTGCGGCTCGCACTCGGAAGCAGGCAACCTGACCATGCGCCGCGATGCCAGCGATCCTTCCGGCATGGGCGTGCACCAGAACTGGGGCTGGTCATGGCCGGCCAATCGCCGCGTTCTGTACAACCGCGCCTCCTGCAATACGGACGGCAAGCCATGGGATGCTACGCGGCGCCAGGTTTGGTGGAGCGAACCGGCGCAGAAATGGGTGGGCAACGACGTCCCGGACTTCAAGGCCGACTCCCCTCCCAAGGACCACATGGGGCCGTTCATTATGAACCCCGAGGGACTGGGCCGAATCTTTGCGCCGCTTGGCGCATTTGTCGACGGGCCCTTCCCTGAATTCTATGAACCGGTCGAAAACCCCATCGAGAATCCTCTGCATCCGAAGCAGACGCACAACCCGGTCGTGAAGCGCTTTAAGACTCCCGACGACAAGCTCGGCACGCCGAAGGACGGCTATAACGTCGTTTGCACCACCTACCGCCTCACCGAGCACTATCACTACTGGACAAAGAACAATCCCATGAACGTGCAGCTTATTCCTGAGCCGTTCGTGGAAATTCCCGCCGAGATGGCCAATGAGATGGGCCTTCGCGGCGGGGAAAAAGTGCGGGTCTCCAGCATTCGCGGCGAATATGTCGCCAAAGCCATGGTCACCAAGCGCATCAAACCCATGATGATCGATGGTAAGAAGACCTACCAGATCGGCATTCCCATCCACTGGGGCTACCGCGGGATCGCGGAGGATGGGGAAAAGACTTCCAAGATGCCTGCAAACATGTTGACGCCGACCGTGATCGATCCCAACGCCTTCACGCCGGAATTCAAGGGATTCCTCGTGAAGGTCGAGAAAGCGTAGGGAGCCGCCATGAGCCAAGCGACACTACGCGTTCAGAAAATCAGCGGTCACGCCGGCACCGTTCCGGGCGAGGACACCCAGCGCCAGGAACTCGTCTGCAAACTCATCGACACCACCACCTGCATCGGCTGCAAGGCTTGCGAAGTCGCCTGTGTCGAATGGAACGACATGCCGTTTTCTCCGACCACGTTTGATAACACCTATCAGACGATGCCGGACACGCGCTGGAATTACTGGAACCTGATTCTCTTCAACGAACACGAACGCGAAGACGGTTCGCTCCAGTGGTTGATGCGCAAGCACCAGTGCATGCACTGCGCCGAGCCCGGCTGCCTGGAAGCCTGTCCCGCCGATGGCGCCATCGTGCAATACACGAACGGCGTCGTGGATTTCCAGCAGGACAAGTGCATCGGCTGCGGCTATTGCATCGCCGGCTGCCCCTTCAACGTCCCGAAGCTCAACACCGTGACCAAGCGCGTCTACAAGTGCACGCTCTGCACCGACCGCGTCAGCGAAGGCCTGGAGCCCGCTTGCATCAAGTCCTGCCCTACTGGCTGCCTGCACTTCGGCACCAAGGACGACATGCGCGACCTTGCCGCGCAGCGCGTGAAGCAGCTCCGCGAACATTCCGGCTTTACGAACGCCGGCGTCTACGATCCCCCGGGCGTCGGCGGTACCGGCGTGATCTACGTTCTTCATGACGCCACCAAGCCCGAACTTTACGGCGGCCTGCCCAGCGATCCGAGCATTCCGCTGATGGTCAAGCTGTGGAAGCATCCGCTGAAGTGGCTGGGCAACCTCGCGGTTGTCGGTGGCGCGATCGCGTTGTTCGTGCACTTCCTCCGCTACGGACCCAAGGCTCGCGACGAAGAAGACATTCGCGCTGCGGGAGGACTGCCATGACCCATCCCGAACAACTCGCGCTTCACCATCACGTCCTCCGCTACACGCTTCGCGAGCGCCTCGTCCATTGGGTCGCCGCCGCTTCCTACCTCTATCTGGCCGCCACCGGCGCCGCGTTCTGGACGCCCTGGATGTTTTGGGTGGCCATCGTGCTCGGTGGCGGTCAAATCACGCGCATGCTGCATCCCTGGGCGGGACTGATTTTCGTTGGCTCCGTCGTGTACATGTACTCGATGTGGGCGAAGCAGATGCGCTTTGTGCCCATAGATCGCGAATGGTGGAACTCGCTGCACTTGTACGCGACGAACCAGGACGACAAGATGCCGCCCGCGGGCCGTTACAATGCCGGACAAAAATTCCTTTTCTGGAGCTTTTTCTATGCCGGTGTTGTTCTGCTGCTGACCGGACTCGTTCTTTGGTTCACCGATTCCCTTCCCTGGAGTCTGCGCTGGCTGCGTTACGTCGCCATCATCCTGCATCCGCTCGCTGCGCTCGTCACCATGGGAAATTTCCTGATTCACATCTACATGGGCGTCTTTGCGGAGCGCGGCGCGTTCGGCTCCGTCATCCGCGGCGATGTTTCCATGGCCTTCGCCAAGCGCTATCATCCGGGATGGTATGAGGAGATTGTCGGTTCCTCCAATTCGCAGAAATGACTTTTCTCGCTAGCGGGAAAACGAACTACCGCACCCGCATTGACCGTGCCGCACTCCTTGCTTCGCGTTATCCGTTCGCCCGCGAGGTCCTTGACTTCTACCGGCACGTCGCCGCGTTTCAAAATGATTTTGCCGATCAACTGCCCAAGTGGTGGGGCAAGCAGCCCGTCGTTCCAACTGACGGTGACCTGCGCTCGGAATTGAATCTGCCGATTCTGCTGGACCCTTTCGGGAAATTTCTTTCCGTGATCGAACAACGTGGGCCGGGCCCGCTGGCTGCACATGCCCGTCAATTGAGATTGCAGGGAGAGACCCAGTGGCAGGAAGCGCTCTCGGAGTTCTGGAAAACCGGCTTACTCGAGAACTCGTCAGAAGCTAGCGCAGACGATTCTGCGGCAATAGAACCCCTTCAGGAATTTCTCGTGCGGGCTTTTCTTCAGCCGTACGCCGAATTCGTGGTCAGCGCGATGCTGCCGCCAGTCTTGCCGATGACCGTGTGCCGCTGCCCACGTTGCAAATCCTTGCCCCTGCTCGGTGTACTTCGCCAGGAAGGGGACGGCGGCAAGCGCTTCCTGCAATGCTCCTTCTGCTCCCAGGAGTGGGAATTCCGCCGCATTCTGTGCGCCCACTGTGGCGAAGAACGTGAGCAGCAACTTCCTGTCTACATTGCCGAGGAATTGCCGCACATCCGCGTTGAAACGTGCGACACCTGCAAATTCTTTCTGCGCACCATTGACCTCACCAAGGACGGTCACGCCATTCCCCTCGTGGACGACCTCGCCGCCATCCCACTCAGCTTGTGGGCGGAACAGAACGGGTATAAAAGGATTCAGTGCAATCTTCTCGGCACCTAAAATTGACACGTCATTCCGAACGGAGTCTGCGGAGTGAGGAATCTCTCTTGCTTTGATTTCGCGGGAAAGAGAGATTCCTCGCTGCGTTCGGAATGACGAAGATCAGACCCATCGGGAGCCAGCCGGAGAATCGGGGTGAGCTATGAGAAGGATCGTTCTGCTCGTCACTCTTATCGTTTGCTTTGCCGCCGTCGCGCGCGCGCAATCCCCTGCAGGTGCCTCGCCGTCCCTGGTTGTAATCCGTGCGGGTGCGCTGATTGACGGCCAATCCGACTCGGTGAAGAAGAACCAGCTAATTTTCATACGTGGCAGCCGTGTCGAAAAAGTGAGCGACGCCGCCGCGGCCATCCCCGCCGATGCCAAGGTCATTGATCTTTCAAACGCCACAGTTCTCCCTGGCTTGATCGACGCGCACACCCACATTTTCCTTTGGGGCGAAGAGCCTGCCAAAGGTGGCTATGACGCGAACATCTTGAAGGCCGGATTTGCTCTGCGAGCCGCGCGCGCCACCAACGCAGCTCGCCGCGCGCTCGAACAGGGTTTCACCACCCTTCGCGACGTTGAGACCGAGGGCGCCGGCTACGGCGACGTCGGCATCAAGCAAGCCATCGAAGAAGGAACCATTCCCGGCCCGCGGCTTTTCTGCTCGACCCGCGGCATTTCCACCACCGGCGGCTACAACCTCGAAGGCTATGCGCCCGAACTTACCATGCCCAAAGGCGTGCAGATTATTGACGGTCCGGTCGAAGCTCGCAAGGCCGCGCGCGAGCAACTCGATCACGGCGCCGACTGGATCAAGGTGTACATGACTCACCGCTCCTGGCTTGATCCGGAAGGCCATCTCGTTTCTCAGCCCACGCTGACCATCGAGGAATTGAAAGCCATCGTGGACGAAACCCACGGCTGGGGAAAGAAGGTCGCCTGCCACGCTTATAACGGTGTCGGCATGCAGCGCGCGCTCGATGGCGGCTGCGATTCGATCGAGCACGGCCTGGAAATGACCGACGCGCAAATCGAGCAAATGGCCAAGCAAGGTACGTGGTATTGCCCAACACTCTCGGTTTACTACAAGGACCACGCCCCCGAAAATTCGCCCCAGGGAAAACGCGACCGCGTCCGCGCTCTCGTGCACGAGACTACCTTTCGCAAGGCCGTGCGCGCCCATTTGAAAATTGTCTACGGCACCGACATCGGCGGAATTCCCTGGGAGGAGCCCGAAGCGCAGGATTTCCCGCACATGGTCGCGCTGGGAATGTCTCCGATGGACGCGATTCAATCGGCAACGTCGCGCGCGGCAGACATGCTCGATAGAAAGGGTACTCTCGGCGTCATCGCGCCCGGCGCTTATGCCGACATCATCGCCGTGAGCGGCGATCCTCTGAAGGACATCAACGAGCTGGAAAAAGTGAAATTTGTGATGAAGAACGGGGAGATTTTCAAGAACGAGGTGGTCCCAAAGTAAGGGTGCTGCCTTCAGTTTGAAGCGCCTATTTCTTGTCTGTGAGCGACGCCCACGCCCTGTGCAGCAATTCACTGAACGAAGCAGAGCCAGACCCGGCATTGTCGCTAGCAGCATTCGTGGGATTGAGTCCGGCCGCAGGTGACCTCAAGCTGACTCCTTGCATCGAAACTGCTGCGTGAAAATCCTCGTTCGTGCCGTACATGATTCTGGCAAGGCTCAGGTTGGACATGACGTTCTCCTCGCTTCCTTCGGGAAGCGGCATTTGCATTGGATGATTTTGCGCCTGTGCGGAGGGAGTGGAACGAGATTGCTTATTCGTGTTGCCGGAGGATAACTGGCCGCCCGGTCAGGTCTGCTAAGATGTGAACGCAATAAAGGAGAAGAAAAAAATGGCGGAACAAAACTATTCCAATCACGTGAGGTGGGTGCCCACATTTCACTTTTTTGTGATGCCGGTGCTGCTTCTGAATTTTGCATGGTCCATCGATCGGTTGGTACGCGGCTGGTTTACTTGGGACGCTTTGATCCGGGTGCTTACGGCGCTGGCCCTCGTGGTACTGATGTTTCACGCGCGCCTCTTCGCTCTGCGCGTGCAGGATCGCGTCATCCGCATGGAGGAACGCCAGCGCATGAGCCGGTTGCTGCCCGACGATTTGAAGCCGCGGATTGAGGAATTCTCGCCGGTCCAATTGGTCGCGTTGCGATTTGCCAGCGACGGCGAATTGCCGGATCTGGCGTGTAAAGTCCTGACCGATAAAATCACCGACCCGAAAACCATCAAGCAGATGGTGAAGCAGTGGCGCGGCGATTACCTTCGCGCGTAGCGCCAAAGCGCCTTAGAGCGCGGCCTTCGCTTTTGCCACGCCGCTCGAAAATGTTTCGATCTCCGCAAGTTCCTCCGCACTCAGGCGAAAGTTCGCCGCGCGCATCACACCGTCCGCCTGCCTCGCATTCCGCGCGCCGACGATCGCCCCCGTCACCGTAGGATTCCGCAGCGTCCACGCAATAGCCACTTCTCCCGAAGTTCGGCCGTGCCGCGCCCCAATTTCTTTCAGCTTCTCCACAAGCTCCAGATTCTTCGAAAGCTTCGGTTCCCGGAATTCCGGGTGGCGTCCGCGAAAATCATCTGCGGGAAACGCCGCAGCGCGTTCACGCGTCACACTCCCCGCCAAAAGCCCCGAGAACATCGGCGAATACACGATCACCCCAATGTTGCGCTGCTTGCAGTACGGCAGCGTCTGCTCCTCGATCTGGCGGCGCAGGATCGAATACGGCGGCTGCAACGACGTGACCGGAGCAATTTTCTCCGCGCGCTTCAATTGCGCCGCGTCAAAGTTCGAGACGCCTATCCAGCGCGCCTTGCCTTCCTTCTGCAGCGCAGCGAGTGTATGCCAAGCTTCCTCGAGTCCCGGCCCATTGTCTGCAGGTGGCCAGTGAATCTGGTAAAGATCGATCGTCTCCACCTGCAGTCGCCGCAAACTGTCTTCGCATTCTTTCCGGATAGACCCGGCAGAGTGATTTGTCGTGATTTTTCCTGTGGTATCCCAGCGCAGAACGCATTTTGTGAAAACGTATGGTCGCCGGCCGTGCCAGTCTTTCAACGCCCGCGCGACGGTCCCCTCCGAGTGGCCAAGTCCGTAAACCGCGGCGGTGTCAATCCAGTTGACGCCCAGCTCGAGCGCCTTGTGAATCGCCGCGATGGATTCTCTGTCGTCTTGAGGGCCCCAGGCGAACTCCCAGCCACCGCCGCCGACAGCCCAGGCGCCGAATCCAATCGGCGTGATTTCCAGGTCGGAGTTTCCCAGTTTGCGTGTGTTCATATTTTTCTCAGAATGAACTTCATCATGGCCCGGATTCAGGAATGTGCGGCAGGAGGACTTGGGCACACTCGTTGGATGAGCCGGACACTTCAAAGGTTAATGGAATTCACTGTGCGGTGAAAGCCGCATCGAGAGAAACGGATTCGCCGTCAGGATTCGTCAACACTAACTGTTGCGGGCCTGCAGAAGTCGCAGGCGTTGTCAGCGTCAGCGTGTTCATATCTTTCCACGTGACCGCGGCGGATTCCCCACCCAGGGTGGCCTTGATTCCATTGACAAATCCGCTACCGCGTAGGGTCACACTCACTCCGCCGGCAGCAGTACCCGAGGAAGGTGTCAGCGTGCCAATCCCCAGCGGCACGCTTGGCAGCTGAACAACCGTCAAGCCGCTCGTCGTTAGAGCAAACAATCTTTGCCCATTTTCATCCACGGCGAGAAAGCCGCCGTGCAACCCATCAATGTCCGTATTCAGCATCGCGAAGGGTTCGGGCAAGTAAATTCGCAGGCGCAACTTTCCACTGTGCGCGTCGCGAATATCGATTCCGCCGCGTATCCCGGAAGCTGGCGGTGCTGCGGGCGGCGGGCCGTCGAGAAATGGCTCGTAAATCAGCGCGCCGGAGGGATGCAACGCGACACCTGGCACAGCAACACGGCCAGGCACATTCTCGACTTCCGCCGTTGCCGGAGTCGAAACCAGGGTCAGGTCGGGCGCGCGAATTTCCGTCGTATTGTGCGCGCGCATGGCGAAGAGTGTTCCATCACCGGATGTCGTCAAATCGGTGGCGGCCTCATTCGCGGTCGAGAGCGCGAACGAGTTCGGCGCGGCCGCGTTCCACACGGCCACGGGTCCGCCGGGCGCGGTGTCGTAGGCAAGATATGCTGTGTCACCAGCCGCATCCGCTTGCAACAGCGGCGCGCCGGTCAGGGAGGCGACCTCCGGCTGCGGCGCAGGCTCGAACGACGGAGGGCTCGCCAAAAGATTCATCTGACCGAGGCAGTTGTCGCACGCTCCTGTCGAGCCGCCCTCTCCACTCAATCCGACAAATACGGTCTGCGCGCTCGTAGCCGTGACTCGCGACGGCCCGGAATTCAGATAGCCCGCGACGCCTCCTACATGGACCGATGTACCGTTGTTGGACCCCCCATCTGGATTAACTAGATAGACGTTCTGCGAGCCAAAATCCGCGATGACGAGCTGCGAATGGTCCGGCGTGAGCGCCAAACCGCGCAACCCTGCGCTCGGCGGCGGTCCATTCGGCGGAGGCTCGATGGGCTGCACGAAAGCCTGCGTC
>Ga0187780_10002780_pt1 | contig 13147 bp, 14 predicted proteins | sample 1015_Q2_SP10_20__FD_132429 | JGI IMG/M metagenome (GOLD analysis project Ga0187780, IMG submission 132429) | Tropical peat soil microbial communities from peatlands in Department of Meta, Colombia - 1015_Q2_SP10_20_MG | ecosystem: Environmental > Terrestrial > Soil > Wetlands > Peat | place...
AGAAAGACCAGGTACGGCTGCGAAGCACATCAGCATCACTAGAATGCGCAGGCGCATGCGGACCTCCGGAAAGGCGATTACGGGCTGGTGTTCTGGTCAAATAAGGCGCTTCACTATAACCGAGATCCGTCACCGCGAGATCGAGCGGCACTCGGGAGGCGCTTCACCGGACTAGTGGCCGCCCCTCCACCCTTGACGGGGGCGAAATCCTGAGCGCAGCGAGGGACCGCACGAAGTTGGCGGAGAGGGAGGGATTCGAACTTGAGGCGCTTAGCGGGCGTGAGCGCAGCAGGAGCCCGCTGCCGAAATCCTGAGCGAAGCGAAGGGCCCCGTGTTGCTGGCGGAGGGGGAGGGATTAACATCCGCCGCCTGAATTTTGCCAATGACACTGGCAAATTTCTGCTTTAACCACCAACGCTACCAGTCATTTGCGACCGTCGCGCCTATGCATTTTACCAATATCGATGGAAAAATAAATAGGTCGGCTTTTGGTAGCAATGGTAGTCACTCCAACCGCAGGGACCGAAGGCAAGTACCGAGAGGGAACGGTCGGATACTCGGGATACCAGCGATCCATGCTCCGCTTCGGCGCGCGTCGATCCAGGTACGCACTGTTGGGTCTTGGCCCCGCTCCCAGTTCGAATCCCATGCGTTGCCGCCGCCGGGAACCAGAGGAAGTCGCTCACATGTTGGAGCGCACGGACGTGCAGGGCTTTGTGAGTACCAGCAGCTTCAACTGCCGATGAGCAGGCCCTGATGTCGAGGAGTTCAAGCGGTAGGGTAGGGTGCAGGCTTGACCACCTCGATGCCATCCCTCCGTCCTTCTGGTGGTAGGAGATCTTCACGTCGGCTCGATGTACGGATTGTTGCCGCCAGATTTTGTCAGCTGCGACGGATCGGAGAAGCCGCAGAACGAAGGTCAGAAGTACTTGTGGGCGTGCTGGGAGGATCTGAAGCGCAGGGTAGCGAAATTCAGCATTGACTGTGTGGTGGTGAACGGTGACGTAATCGAGGGTCGGCAGCCCAAACAGAAGGCATCCGAACTGACGCTAGTTGCTCCCAATGACCAGGAAGCGGCGGCGGTGTTCGTATTGCGCGACTTGCGCAATTGGCTGGAGAAGGACACGCGCCGGCAGGTACCGTTCTATCTCATCCAGGGAACGGAGTACCACGACGGGCGCGGGGCGGAAGAACTGGAATCGATCGCTGCCCGCATCGAGGGTGCGAACATCGATTCAACGCTGACCGGCCGCCACTGCAAGGAGGTGCTCGATTTGGACATTGATGGCGTCACTTTGAATTTCGCGCACCACGTGGGCGGCGGCTCCGGCTTCGCCCGCAGCGGCACCATCGACGCGGAAGCAGTCTGGGCACAGCTTGCCAGCAGCAAGGGGCAAGTGAAGCCGCCTGACCTGATTGTCCGATCGCACCTCCATTTTTTTATGCACCTTGAGCACGCGAACCGCCACGCCTTCGTGTGCCCGTGCTGGCAGTTGCAGACCCGGTTTGCGCGGCGGCGCAGTGCATTCAAGTTCATGCCGGACGTAGGCGCGGTGATTTTTCATGTTTTTCCGGAGGCGAAGCGGCAGGGATTGAACCCGATCGCCCAGACCGAGATTCTTTACAAGCTGCCCGTCCCGAAGGCGACCAGATTCAAGGTGGGCAGAACGCTGGCGGCAAAGGCTCAAGACCATCTGATGTGACTTGGTTACGTAAAGCGGGACAAGATTTGGCGAGGTCGGACGAGACATGATAAGGCAATTCCAATCCGACGCTGATGTGCAGAGGCACTTCGCTTTGCAAGCAGAACTGGAGGCTACGCCCGAGCCGCCGCAGGATCTCTGGGAAAGAATGGATCAGGCGCGGCGGAACTCCCGAAATGGCGCTACGAAGCCTCACCCGCTGAGCCAGCCGGACCTGACGTCGCTCGCGTTTCCAGAGATTACGCCTGCCCGGAAGACGTACCCGATCAGGGTGGTCGAGCGCCTCGATTCCGTTCCTGATGTGCGTCCAGCGCCAAGGAAGACTTACAAGCTGAAGGGAGATATTTGACGAAGAGATTTGTTTGAATAGATCCGATGAGACGTGGCCAGATCAGTTGAGGCTAACGTGATGAGATTAGACCCGGCAAGATGCGACGAGGTGTGGAGGAATGCATGAAGATCATCGTGGCAAAGATCAGGGGCACCAGCCCCGTTTCATTCAGTAGGTACTATGCCCAGGAGGTTCCCAAGCAGCCTCGCCAGAACGACCAGGATTACGAAGAACGGACGTGGCGGAATCGTGTGCACGCCCGTCCGGACGGCACTGTCTACATCCCGGCGTTTGCCTTCAAGAACGCTCTGGATAATGCGGGCAAGTACCTCAGCAAGCAGATTCCTGGCAAGGGGAAGGCAACGTACACGAAGCACTTTGTTGCGGGCGTATTGGTGCGCGATCCTTTGCTGCTTGCGGTGAAGAAACATCAGGTCGAAGGCGAGTGGCGCCATGTTCCCGCCGACGGGCAGCCAGGCGGCGCCAAGCGCGTGCTCAAGTGCTTTCCTGTGATTCAACGCTGGGGCGGCGAAGTGATTTTCACCGTGCTTGACGACATCATCACGATCGACGTTCTTAGAGAGCACCTCGACGTAGCGGGACAATTTATTGGAATCGGTTCATTCAGACCGCAAAACCGCGGAATCTACGGTCGCTTCGTGGTGGAGAAAATCACCGAATTGCGGGTGAAGAGGGCTAAGGCTTCATGAGCTGTCTCCGTATGCATGTGGAGTTGAGGAGGCACCGGTGCCCAATGGCCAGTGTCCCAGTCTGAAAGGTCTTGTGGGCGAGATGGTCATCGCACGCATTCCAGCGCTTGGCGATGACATGGTGCTGGTCAGGATGCACCGCGTCGAGGCCTACGGAATTTGGATTGAGAGCCAGAATTTTACCGATGAAATGCTAGCCAGGTTCCATTTGATAGCGTCAACCACCACGCTGCTGCTGTTCATCCCCTACAGCGGCGTCGATTTCATTGTTGGGGGCCTCCATTCAATGGCATTGTCGGAGCGGGTCTTCGAGTTATCCTGAGGCTGACCCCGCTCTCCTGGGGCGAACCTCACCACAGATTCCATCCACACGATGAGAAAATCACTTTGGGGTTCGCCGCGAAGACCCAGTCCTGTATCCGCCGGTCCAACTCGGCCGACCCACAGCTCGAATCCTGAGGTCACTGCGAGTCAAGGTAATCCTCGACCCGAGCATCAGCCTGTGCTTCGTCGAACTTGCAACCATAGATGCGAAGCGTGGTTTGGATGTTGCGGTGCCAAAGTTTTTTCGAAACCGTCAGGTAGTCCTCGGGATGGCTTGCAAGCCACCAATATGCCCAAATATCTCGAAAGATATGTGGCGTCACTCGTCTTCCCGCATGCCGCAAGGTCAGGTTGGATATCAATGAGGTTACCTGATGATCGATCAGCCGATTACCGTCTCTGTTCACAAACAGTGTGCCGGGATCGCTTCCATTCAGGACGTGTGCGCGATGATGTTGTAGATATTCTTCGAGAAGTAGAAGCAGTCGTCGTGGCAAAATTGATCGCACCTCCCGACCGTTCTTGGTTTCATCCTCACCAAAGTGATACTGCCAGAACTGCTCCCGAGGATTGGTTTTTAGCGCCTCTTCCACCCACTTCGGTTTTTGGATGTTGTCCCATTGCTCGATCTCTGCCTTGAACAGGTTGGCCCCTTTGGACTTTAATCCGATCCGACACTCGCGGATGTTGCGCTGGCGCCAAGGCAGCACGTTCAGCCATTGAATCAACAGTTCGTCATGGACGACATACGCCAGAGCTTTCGGACCTCGTGTCGCAGCGTCCAGTCTGGTTTGGTGAATTCTGCGAGGGATATCTGCCACCGTGTCGTAGGGCAGGTACTTCAGTTCCTTCCGCTCCCGCCGCTTTGACTCGGGCTCGTAAGGAATCCCTTGGATCAGCTCATCGAGCCAATCGAACTTCAAGTCCTTGTAGGACGGGTGCTCTTTGAGAGCAGCACAGATTGTACCCAGCATACAAACCAGAGAGCGTCCCTTCAGCCGCCGAGTGTTGATCCACCAGTCTATGAATGCACCGACCAACTCCGGGGTGACCAATTCAGGCAGCGTGCGAATGAGAGGAGCGTCGATTTTGCTTGTCGAGTCCGCAAAGGTGCCGGAGTCGTCCGGCTGTCGCGCGGTCGGCTATTCAACAAACTCGCCATCCGTTAGGCAGCCTTTCCTCTAAGCCGTTCTAGTTCCTCGGCGAGGATGGGGACACCAAGATTGCAGGCTTGCACGCCTTGCACGACGCACAGCTTCAACACTTCCATGATCTCTTCCATCGTAGCCCCAGCTTTCAGCGCGTTCCTGATGTGCCGCCGCGTACCCGGCGCATACATGTGTGTGTAAGACGCATCAAAAGCGATGCTCAGAAGCTCGATATCCTTCGCAGAGAACACGCCACTGGCGTAAATTCCAGCTCCAGTTGCCATAAACTCATCCGTCCAGACCGGATCAAGCTCAAGGAAGGGATTCCAGGCATCGTTCCACTGCCCCAGCGCTTTCACCTTGTCGCAGGCTGGAGTGTTTGCTTTGGGTTTCGGCACTGGCTGCGCACTTCCCGCCTTCGCTTCCTCCAGGAGGATCGGTGCGCCGAGGCTGCACGAATGAATCGACATCACCGAAGCCATCTTGAGCACAGTTAAAATCTCCTCTCGATTCGCTCCGGAATCGAGCGCAGCTCGGATGTGGCGGCGTGTACCATCCCGGTTCAGGTTTGTGCACGCGGCATTCAAACCCAAACTGACCAGCTCGATGAGTTTGCGGGGCAAGATCTCGCCGGTCCATGGGTTTGTAGTCATTCGTGCGCAGGCCTCGGCCCACTTCGGATCCCAGTCGCGAAGCTGGTCCAGCACTGAGTCCCAGGGCCCGACTGTTGGCCCAAGTTTTGATTCGGCTTCCATAGGTACCTCCTATGTTTCGCAAGAGGTCCCGCCCCAATCACCGGAGTAGGATCCATAGATACAAGAACACTTCCAAGTGTCTTAACCAAGGATAGAGCGCTATGAAGACGGCAAGTCGGCTGACATTTGTCTCCAGGGTCCCGCGCCCAAAAAATCGCCGGGACCCCGCGAGACTCTGTTAACTGGCCCTTTTCTTCTGCTGTTCCACTGCTGTCGCGGGTGGAATCATGCAGGCCGCAACGGGATGCGAGTCGCTGCTGATGACGCTACTGTGAATCTTGCCATCCGTCTCCCAGTGCTGTATGCCTTTGTTGTAGTCAACCGGGTTCGGCGGCATGCCGAGGGCAGACAGCGTGTCTTCGATGCTGTTGTACCAGACGCCGACCTTCATGATCTTGCGCGCCTGTGCCGCTGTCGCCACGCGACGACCGAACTGTTTGCAAAGCGCAACGCAATTCTTAATCTGTTGCAGCGTGGTCGCACGCTGCCGGTTTGCTCCCCAGATGTTGTCCTCATTACCCAAACGGACATGCAGGCCGAGGATAAGGCCCAGCGACTGCATCGTAATGTTGCCGCGAAGGCTCGACCAAATGGTTGTGACCGCGCCCTGCGGGAGGCGCTGGAGCCAGTTCATCAGGTCAAATGGGTTTTGCCAGCACGAGCCGCCACCGTAAGCGGCCATGGCCATGTTGACCGGTCCCATGTAAGTGCCGTTGCGGATCAAGCGCTCGATGATGTCCCACTGGTGTACGTGGCCTGGAACAAAATAGGGTTGAATGCCGTGCGCCCTGAGCCGCTTCAGATGCTCAAGGTAGAACTGCGGCGTGGAATCTACCACCATACCGAGCCAGGCTGCCTGCACCTTGGGATTTTCCAAGTGGGTTCCCTTGATATCGTCTGGACTCATCATGGATACGACGTCCCATAACGTGGTGCCGGTGGACACCGTAACGAACTCCGGCTTGGGAGTCAGCTCTGTGAGCATATGGCGCGTGTCGTAGTCCAGCCATTTTGCTTTCGCATCTTCGGTTTTCGGTGCGAACGAGATCGAACCGCCGACCTGGATGATCAGCTCCGGTACGGCTTTCCTAATGCGCTCGATCATGTAGTTGAATTGGTCGAAGTCCACCGAGCCATGCCCGGTCGCAGGATTACGCACGTGCAGGTGCAGCATGGTGGCGCCGGCTTCGTAACAGTCCACAGCCGCCTGGACCTGTTCGTCCCAGGTTAGGGGAATGTCGCAGTCTCCTGGCAAATACTGCGGACCATACGGCGCCGCCGTGATAATGAGTGGGTCCATATACTCGGGAAGGATCGAATTGTCCGTGTAATACATTTGTGTCCTCTCTTTCTTGTTTTGGTCTTCATTCTTTAAGTCTTTGTGCTGGTGTCCCCAGAATCAATCGGCTTCCGGCAACGGAAACGCCGTTGCATCCGCTTCCCAAACACCAAAAATATTGCCTTGCGGGTCCGCCACAATCGTCACCCAGGCGGTCTTGGGAACAGCAGTCTTTGGGCGCACTATCGAGCCGCCCAGGCTCTGCACGAGCGCCACCGTCTCATCGAGCGCAGCGACGTTGACGTAAAGCATCCAGCCATTCAACCCGGGAATCGCGCGGCACGTGATCCCGCCATTCAAGGCCTTGCTCTCAGCCGAGCCGGTCTGAATCCGCCAGTAATCCACGGCCGGCATCTGCTCGACCTGCCAGCCGAAAACGCTTCGGTAAAAATCCGCTAGCTCGGCCGGCTTCTCACCGTAGATTTCAAAGTGTGTTACGCCTTCGAGTGGCAGGGGCCCTCCAAATCCGGAGTACGTAGCTTAAGCGCGCGGGGGGCGGCAGTTAACTGGCAAAAATTACAGAGGCCGCCAGGTTGTCTGTGCCGGAGTCGTCCGTGGGACTGCTATGCAGTGCGTCCAGCCACAATTTGGCAAGCTGCGCCTTGTCATTGCAGTTCAAGGTCGTTTATTGCCCCAGATGCGCCAGTGTGTAGCGCAGAGGAGCGCTGGAGAGCTGGATCACCCCATGAAAAGGACTGTATAGCTCCAGGATCAGGAAGATGGCCGCTGAAATTGACAGTGCGCAGAGGAAGAGGGTGACGAGCACGGTCGCGTTGTGCGGCGCAAACAAGCCGAAGGTGCCGAACATGAAGGCTAACCAGAGAACTAACACCACCAGAAAGGCCGTCGGCATAGAGTTCTTCCCCTGCTCGGCCATCAACCATCGAGTGTGGCCAATGTCCACCATAAGGCCCAACGCCTGAGTCTTGAGCGCGTGTTGCGCATCGTTCTGCGGCGAAAGCGCCTGCACTTGTTCATAAAGCCCCTCGGTCCCGGTCACCGCCAGCTCTGTCCGAGGGGAGCGGGAACTATCTGCCGTCCAAGTCTGGTCGATCGTTCGGACAACTGCGGCACGGAGGGAGTCGCGGATCTCCTTTGTCTCCCTCGGCCCGTAGTGAGCCAAGGTGCGGTCGAGCAAGATGACCTTGGCCGACATCTCCGTCAGCGCGTTATTCTGGTTGTCGAAGGACGTTTTTGCTGAGGCGATCAAAAGCCCAAGGACGAGCGCCGCCATGGTGGCGATTACCCCTATCCCCAGCTTGACTACCTCTTGTGACTTGGGGTCCAGATCGTGGTCCGGCGCTATCTTGCGAAGGGCCATCCCTAGCAGCGCACCGCCAAAGACGCAGACAAACACGATCAGGCCAATCATGATGGGGCTCATTGTCACCGCCTGTCTCCGGGCCATGATAAAGACAGCCTCCCGCACTGAACCCTTAACTCTTGCTGCATGACGCGTCGGCTATGCTAAGTATCTGAACTGCGAGCAGTCTTTTATCCCCACATTGGTGTTCCGCGGCAACTGTTTGATTTACCAGTAGATTGATCCGCTGAAGTCAGCAAAACCGGCGGCGTTTCTTCGATGACTGGTGTGAACAGGCCGTGGGGATCTTTGTGTCGCTGATAGCAGCAGCTTTATCCGGCGCGGTGGGTTGATCATGGAAACTCCTCCAACGGCAGTTTTCTTTGCGGACGGCTTACCGGCGCAGCGCTGACTGCTCTGCACTTCTTGCATTGCCGCAATGGTCCAGAAGCTCGGCAGCAGCAGGAACTCGCTTGATGACGACGGCCGTCAGATCGTCTCGTTGCTTGCTTCCGTTCGCAAAAGCCAGGACCGCGTTGTAAAGCTCGGCAATGATCTCCTCCGGGGGAAGGTGACTCACGCGCCGGATGGTTTCAGAAAATCGTTCAGTCCCGAATTCCTCACCGGCGGCGTTCGCCCATTCGAAAAAGCCGTCCGTGATCAGGAGAAGCAGGTCGCCCGGCTGGAGCTCAAGTAGTTTCGGAGGGTCTACCTCCAGATTAGGCATGAGTCCCAGAGGAATCGACTGCGGCAGGATCTCCTCAAACCGGTTCGTCCGTGAGGAGTAGGCCAGCAGGGGCCCGTGACCTGCCGAAAAGACCTGCACCTGATCATTGCCAGCCTGGCAGATGACCGCCACAAAGGTCGCAAAACTCCCGTTTGTCAGATCTTCTCCGAATGACTCGTTGATCCGCTGCAGGACCGCTGGAAGGCTATCTTCGACATTGAAGCTGGCACGCGAATACGCACGGCAGATGGAAGCCAGCAAGGCTGGCCCGATGCCATGTCCAGTCACGTCGGCCATGGTCACCACCAGCCTTCCATCCGGGAGTTGCTTCCAATCGAAGTAATCGCCGCCGGTGGCGTCGGCCGAGTGATTCCATCCGGCGATCTCAAATCCTGCAAGGCAGGGACGGACTCGAGGAAGGAGAGACTGCTGAATCGAGCGGGCTATGTCGAGGTCATGTTGCACCTGCTGGAGCTGCTGCCGAGTCTCCGCCTCGCGCAAAGCCGCTTGCATATACTTCCGGATTTCGCTGGCGACCGCTCCAGCAATAAAGCCGCTTGCCAAAATGATGATCCCGTAAACAACCACCGCGCTCTGCGTCACCGAAGAGCGTGATGCGTCTTCCAGGCTGATTCTCCATCCACGATAGTATGCGGCCGAATAATAACCGATCGCTCCTACGATGCCGGCAAGGCGGCAGATTCGTGGATTCAGCCGCAGGGTAGAAAGGATTATGAAGGGAAAAAACGTCAGGACAAAAGGCGACGCCAATGGGGCCCAATTGTTTGGGAGGCGTGCGCCAATGAGGAATGCCAGCGCGAGCGCCGGCATGCACATCTCCAGAACAATGTTGAACATCCACACCGCAGCAGGGAGATCTCTCTGCTTAACCAAAGCCCGGCGAACAGCAAGCAGGATCACTAGTTCATAAATACCGAACGCGGGGAAGGCCAGCAATCCCCAGCGGGGCACTAGTGAACCAAGGAAGAAGATCCGTACTGCATAGACGACTTCAAAGAAGACAACGAACCCAAGTATGACCAGGATCCTGAGCCTCTCGCTCTTCAGGAGTGTCTGTTGCAGAGCAGCGGAATCCATGTGTGTTTTGTTCACAGGACAGAAGCCAGACTAAGCGACTTCCTCGAGCTGGCGAAAATTCAATTGGTCCGTCTGGATGCTTCGTTACCAGTCCCAGCCGCGAAGCGTAAACTTTCGCTCCCCGGTCGTCGGGCTGCTACCTGCGCCTACCACCACCTCCGCCCCAACTGCGACCACCGCCTCCCCAACCGCCATGACTTTCGCCACCGTGCTGCCAATTCTCGCTCTGTGCGCCGCCCCTCTGCCACTTCTGCATTTCAGAATTGAGATTCTGTGACGAATCGCCGGAAGATCGCTCCTGATGGGAGCTTTGTTCGCGCTGCTGAGCTTGTTGGGTGTTCACGTTGCTCCAGGAGTTCGTGCTGTTGTTGTATTTCTGCCAGCCAGACCCGGCGTTTAGTAACCGTTGCCGTCGTGACCGGCATACATGTCCCCGCTTGAAGTCCGCCCAGTTCTCGCGCCGCTTTGGAGGTTATTGCCCGACAGGACTCCACCCGGCATCGGGATCGAATTCACTCATTGCGGCGGCCGTTTCTGTTGTGGTCCTCCCCAGATCCCTTTCGAGTAGCACACCATCCTGGTTGATCATGAAGGTCATCACTCCCGAGTTGCCGTATTTTGCCGGATAAGCGAGGAACGCGAATCCACCGACCATTTTCCCATCTACCACGTACTTTTTCGCTCCTCCCCGCGCCTTGTTGCTTTGCCCCATCAGCATGTGAAAGTAGTAGCCGTGGAAAGGCGTGTGGGCATCAGGCTTGACGCTATATCCTTCAGCAGTTGCGAACGCCGCCAGCGGCCCGAGAGGGCTCGCGGGTTGACCTTCCGCTGCCTGCCAGTACAAGCCATTCTGCTTGCCCGGATCGCTGATGAATTTCATTGCGTATTGCTTCGTGGTCGCACGATCGTGAAGCCGAGAGTGGTATTCAGCCTGAGCTTCCGCTACTGCTCTGCAAACCCTGATGACTGCCAGTTCATTCCGACCAATACGGCGATTCAGAATCTCCTCCCTTCCAGCAGCGGTGTCGAAGGACCATTTGCCGCTACCGTTGCTCTTCAACGGGATAGGGAAGGCGAAATTGTCCGCACCCACCAGAAGGATTTGGCTGCCATCCGGCATCCTGCGCCAGCGGTGCATCGCGTCATACCGGGCCACGAATGCGTCGATGGCTTCCTTGTCCTGCACAGGGTCGCCGGAGGAGATGAGGTCCTTCGAATCCGGGCCGAAAATTGCCAGGGCTGCCGACGTGCGATCTCCAGATCTTGCAGCTGAGAGGAGTGCGTTACCTGCGTCGTCGGGTGTAGCAAACACACTGACCGAAGGCTTGCTGGATTTGGTGCAACCGGCGAGGAACACGAGTCCAGCTAGGAGTAGTAAGCCGGTGGAAAAAATAATTCTGCGTCGTCTGAACCACATTTCGACCTCCAATACTCTTGCTGCAAGACTCCTCGCTAAGACTTCACGGTAACGTCAACCATTTCGAGGATTCACTGGTGGCTTCACCTGCGACCACGTCCGCCGCCGCCCCAGCCACCTCCTCCCCCGCGGCTCTCCGAACCTCGAGCACTCTCCGCCCTAGACTGCCAACCGGAACCGCTAAAGGCAGATGAGGATGAACCGCCGCTTTTTCCCTGCTCTCCCCACCCTCTGGAAGACGCGGAGCTGTATCCCGAGGCTCCCGAATAGCTTGATCCAGACTTCTGACTTCCCTGAGTTTGCTGCCAGCCGCTGCCCGTGTTCTTGTAAACATCGCCATTCGCCGCAGCGTACTTGGTGCCGCTCGCGGTTTCGCCAACCGCTGCATTACCGTACGCGCCCGACGCGGCAGCACCTTTGGCTCCGGTCGTGCTTTGATACGTTCCTACAGACCCCTGTGAAGTGGTTTGGTGCTGGGTATACGCAGTTTGGCCATTCTTTGAGACCTCCGAGCTTCCGTAACTCCCGTAGGCGTTGGAACTTTGATACGTGGAGCCATATGCCCCGGTCCTTGGGTTGTATGCTTGGCCCGCGGCTGCGCTCCCGTAAGGCGTTGAGACTGACCCACCGCGCGCGTAAGTCCCGGTGGAAGGGTTGTAGGCAGTGCCAGCATGTGCCGAACCGTACGCGCCATACGCGGCAGCACTGGAGCCGTAATAACCGCCGTGCCAGGCGTTATTTCCGTAGTAGGCACTATTTCCATATACGACCGCCCCCCCGTGCCAGTTGCAATTCCAATAGCTATAGCCCCATCCACAACAACCGCCGCCGCCGCTTATCGCCGCGCCAACTGCAATGCCGGCTCCGAAAGCTAGCAGTCCGGTCGCTGCTACGGTTGCAGCACTGTAACCTGGTGTCACATACGGAGTGCCATAAACAACTGCAGGGTTGTACGTCGGGACGTACACCACTTGCGGATTGGTGGGTTGAATGACGATTACTTGCGGCGACTGTTGCACCACCGTAATCTGGGAGCCTGATTTCAGATTACCCGCGGCGTACGCTTTGGCGCGTAACACCTGGACTGCCGACATGACATCAGCAGCCTGCGTGTGATACGCCTCTCCCAACGCGGAAGTCCAACTGAGATTACTCGCAAGGTTACTGAGGACCGACGGAAACTGTGTGAGCGCTTTTACGCTGGGATCCCACGGCTCGGCGTCAACTGCTTGCATCAGAGCCGTCCCGCTCAGATTCTTGTTCAGCTGAAGCCAATTGCCGGCGAACGCAATTTGGTCGGGAAAAGTCGCGGCACCAAGTATCTGCGCAACCAGAGCGTCCGGGTACAACGCGATGGGTGCTACCAATTGTTGCAACTCATCCGGAGACAGTGGCGCCCCTTGTCCAGAAAATCCGTTCGATCCTGGGGATTGTTGACCGCCAGCTTCATATGGCACAGCTGTGATGACCAGCAGGAAAGATAGCGCGGCTGATAGAAGCTGTTTCGCAAAGGTCCTGATCATTTTGTTCTCCTCACAGACCGGACAACCTTCCCGGCGAGCTCTGGGCCTGCCCAAGGTTGCCTGAGGCTTTCTTTCGACTGGAGCCGGCCTGATTCCAGCGCAGCGATGCATACGGATTCTCCAATCGTCAACGACGGCGGTGTGGTTGGGAGCTGCCCCGCGTACGCTACACGCTAGCCATGCCTGACGGAAAGGGGAACTGGCAGAAATGCCAGTTCTCACATTCCCCACATGTTCAGATAATGCGTCTCTTTGGGACTTCTACCGCCAAAGAATTTCAAGTCCGAAAGGAGAGTTGCAATGCGGCAGCAAACTCGGACCATTCTGACTGTTTTCGTAATCGCATTCGTTGCGTCCACGGTGATGCTGGCGCAGGAAGTGCGGAGCAACTACATGCCCGGAACGGACTTCACGAAGTATCACACCTACAAGTGGGTCGCCATCGAGGGGGGGGCACACCCCAACCAGATCGTGGACGCACAGATCAAGCAGTCTGTTGACTCGCAATTGGCGTTGAAAGGCTTGAGCAAGGTCGACGGCGATCAGGCCGATCTTTATGTCGGCTATCAAATCGCCGTCGATCAAGAGAGGCAGTGGAACGGATACGGCATGGGCGGTGGCCTCCGTTGGGGTGGAATGGCGACTGCTACGAGTTCGACCATCAATATTGGGACCCTCGTTCTGGATATGTATGATCCGACGACGAAACAGCTAGTCTGGACCGGAAACGCAACCAAGACGATTGACCCGAGCTCAAAGCAGGAAAAGA
>Ga0187780_10002781_pt1 | contig 13147 bp, 11 predicted proteins | sample 1015_Q2_SP10_20__FD_132429 | JGI IMG/M metagenome (GOLD analysis project Ga0187780, IMG submission 132429) | Tropical peat soil microbial communities from peatlands in Department of Meta, Colombia - 1015_Q2_SP10_20_MG | ecosystem: Environmental > Terrestrial > Soil > Wetlands > Peat | place...
CGAAAGCCTTTGCACCGCTCGACAAGGCGAATCGCTACTCCGTCCTCTACCGGGTCACAACCGCCCGGCGTCCCGAAATCCGTGCGCGGCGAATCGAGCAGCTGGTCGACATGCTGGTTCAGGACCACGTGATTCACCCGCCATGCCGAGGCGCAGACCGACGATAGGACCTGGAGCCCGGAGCGAAGTGAACCGGCTGCTCTGCACGCTTGAACATGCGTCCGGGAAATGAGCGAACCGAGCTGTGGTGTGTGTCGGCCGTACCACCGCCGGAGACCTTTACAAACGCAATCCCAGGTTCACGACGGCCTCCGCCACGGCCTGCAGCTTGGCGTTGCGGCTCCTGGCGTGGACGCGCAGCCGCTCGAAGGCCTCGGTCACACTGATCCCGTAGGCCTGGGCGAGGATGCCCTTGGCTTGTTCGATGACCACGCGGCTGTCGAGTGCCTGTTGGAGCTGCGCACTGACGTCTTTGTGCTTCTGGATCTCAATCCAGTCAGCACCGTAGAGCTCGGCCAGCTCCACAATCAGGCGCGCCATTGCCAGATTGAGCTCCACCCAGCGGCGTGTCTGATCGTGGTAGAGACTCAAAACTCCCGACACGTGCGTCGTGCCGAAGATCGGAAGATGCGCCATCGATCGCCAACCCGTGGCGAGTGCATGCCGAGTGTACGCGGGCCACCGCTCGGCGGCCGAACCGTCGTTCAGATCTTCGATGCTCAATGCCTCGACTCTCGCCACTGCCTCGATATCCGGTCCAGACCGCTGCTCGTCCTCCGCCTGATGCTGCCCAGGGATGCGTGCGTCGGTATAGGCGACCAGGCGGAGATGACCGTCCTCGACGTGAGACACCCCTATGGCCCGCACGTCGAGGAACGACACAAGCCGCTCGCAGACCGATTGGAGCGATTCGACGGCGCTCGGATGGGCGGCGAGGGAGCCTACGAAGTCCGACAGGAGATCGAGAAGTTGTCGCGGGTCGATGGCCTGCTTCGCCTCAGAACTGGTCAAGACCGAGCCCTCCCGTCAGTGCAAGTCCAACAAGGTCCTCGATCGAGATCGCGTTCTCCCACGCGTAGGCGCGCATCAATGCCAGCGCATCTGCGGGGAGGATTCCGAGTTCCTTCGACAGCGCGCCGGCGCCTTGTTGAAGACGCATGTTCGTCCCGACCAGTGGCTCGAGCCCCAGCGCTAGCTCACCGGGCCTCGCCAGGGACTGCATCTTGAGGATGCGATCCGCGCAGCAGTTCGCCAGGTCCGAAGCGCCCTCGAACCGCCGTGCGTCCAACAGTCCGGGCTTCGCCATGTTCAGGACCAAGGCGCCCATGTTCCTCCTAGCGCACCGCAAAGGAAAGGCGAATGCCGCCACCGCTCCGGCTTCCAGCGCGGCGGGGGCGTAGGCGGGCCACCGGTCGACCGCTTCCGCCAAGTGGGGTTCGAGCGCGGACCTTCCGCCCCTGCAGATATCGGTGCCCGGGCCCTCTCCCACCAGGAATTCAAGATGGTCCAGCCTTTCGAGACCATCAGCGCCGAATACCCGGATCTCGCCCCGCGGCGTGCCGTCACTTGCGATCATCACCGCCGCACTGACCGCTCCGAGAGGCCCCAGGCTCCCCTCGAGGCTCCGGAGGAGTGCGGTGGGCAGTTCACCCTGTACGAACCGGCGCCTGATGTCCTCCGACGCGGCGAGGGTCGCCGACGCCTTGGCGACGAGTTCCCGGGAGCGCAGGACCGCCTCCCGGGAGCGAAGGATCGCACGCTCGCTCTGGGTCCGCAGAATGGCGGTGGCCTCCACCGTCGCCCTCGGACCGGCCGTGGGGCCGGCCGGCTCCTCGCCCCGCAGATCTGTCACCGGGTCCAGGATAGGCCGACGCGCCTTGGGCGCGTCCGTCGGCCTCCGGGTAGACGGATCTTGTGGCATGCTTTGGTCTTCTCTGTCCTTCCAGGAGCAGCCCCCTACCATGCCGACGACCGACACAGGACCGTCGACCCAGATGTCGTTCGACGTGGTGGTCATGGCCGCCTCCGCTGGCGGGATCGCTGCGTTGTCGGGTGTGCTCTCCCACCTCGATGCCAACTTCCCGGTGCCGATCGTCGTGGTGCAGCACCTCGATCCGCGCCATCGGAGCCTGTTGGCCGAGATCCTGTCCAAGCGTACCGCGCTGCAGGTGGTGCAGGTCACCCACGGGCTCCACCTCGAGCCGGGCAAGGTCTACATCGCGCCGCCGGACAACCACGTCCTCGTCAACGCCGACGGCTCGCTCGCACTCAGCCGCTCCGAGTTGGTGCACTTCGTCCGCCCCTCAGCCGACCTTCTCTTCGAATCCGTGGCGGGCGCCTTCCGAGACCGGGTCATCGCCGTGGTTCTGACCGGGACCGGCAGCGACGGGAGCATGGGCGTTCGGGCAGTGAAGGCCGTCAACGGAACGGTGATCGCTCAGGATCCGAGCGACAGCGAATTCTCTGGGATGCCGAAGGCGGCCATCGACACCGGTGACGTCGACTTCATCCTCCCGGCCTCCGAGATCGCCGAGGCCCTGGTAGCTCTCGTCGTTGGAGCTGAACCATGAGCATGCCGCACCAGCCTGACAACGAGATGGACGAGTTGATCCAGTACATTCGCGCCACTCGAGGCTTCGACTTTGCTGCATACAAGCGCACGACTCTGAGCCGACGTGTGCACAAACGGATGGCCGAGGTGCACATCAGCTCCTTCGCCGACTACCGCGACTTGCTCGAGGCCGACGCGGACGAGTTCAACGCGTTGTTCAATACGATTCTCATCAACGTCACGAGCTTCTTTCGGGACCGGCCGGCCTGGGACTACCTTGTCGAGCAGATCCTCCCTGACCTTCTGGCCAGGCGCGAGCCTGGGCAGCCCCTGCGAATCTGGAGTGCCGGTTGCGCGGCGGGGCAGGAGCCGTACACGCTGGCGATGGTCTTGGCCGAGCACGTCGGGTCGGGTGACCTGCGCAACTTGGTGAAGATCTACGCCACCGACATCGACCAGGCGGCCCTCGCTCAGGCGCGCCAGGGCTCCTACTCGGACAAGGAGGTTTCGGACGTCCCGCCTTCGCTGCAGGAGCGCTATTTCGACATGGTGGACGGCCGGTACCTGGTGCGCAATGGCATTCGTAGAGCCGTGATCTTCGGGCGCCACGACCTCAACACAGATGCGCCGATCGGCCGCCTGAACCTCCTGGTCTGCCGGAACACGCTGATGTACTTCAACGCCGAGGCGCAGTCCCACGTCCTGGAGCGCCTGCATTTCGCCCTGGAGCCCGACGGGTACCTCTTCCTTGGCAAGGCCGAGATGCTGCTCTCCCATGGCGAGCTCTTCGCGCCGGTGAACATGAAGAACCGCGTCTTTTGCAAGCTCGAGTCGCGCCCAGATCGCAAGACCGCGCCCGACGAGTCTGCCAAGAACGGCGCTCCTGCCCCCCCTCGAAGGATGAGCCTGCGCGAGCTTGCCGCCGACGCAGCGCCGGTCGCCATCGTCACCGTCGACATCGACGGCACCCTGGCATCCGCCAATGCCGAAGCCCGGGGTCTGTTCGGGATCGGCTCGAGCGACATCGGCCAGGCCTTCCGCAACCTGGAGATCTCCTATCGTCCCGTCGAGCTCCGCTCGCGCATCGAGCAGGCTTATGGCGAGAACAGGCCCGTCTATCTCCGGGCCATCGAGCGTAAGTTCCCCGACGGGGAGTTTCAATACTTCGACGTGACGATCGCACCTCTGGCGGGCGGAGACGGCGCCCCACTCGGGGCGGCGATCACATTCGCCGATGTCACATCGCTGAAGCGTTCCCGCGACGAGCTGCAACGCTCTCGGGAGGACCTCGAAACGACCTACGAGGAGCTGCGCTCGACCAACGAGGAGCTCGAGACCACCAACGAGGAGCTGCAGTCCTCCAACGAGGAGCTCGAGACCACCAACGAGGAGCTGCAGTCCTCCAACGAGGAGCTGGAGACCACCAACGAGGAGCTGCAGTCCTCCAACGAGGAGCTCGAGACCACCAACGAGGAACTGCGCTCGACCAACGAGGAGCTCGAGACCACCAACGAGGAGCTGCGCGAGCGAGCCGTGGAGGTGGAAAGCCTCAATGACAGGCTGTCCGCGCTGCTCTCGAGTCTGTCGGCGGCTGTCGTCGTACTCAACCGGGAACTGCTCATTGAGCTCTGGAGCCGATCGGCCGAGGAGCTGTGGGGTGTCAGAACAGCAGAGGCACTCGGTCGATCACTGGCGACATTGGACATCGGATTGCCCGTGGGCGCCATCCAGCCGGCGATCCGTTGCTGCCTCGACGGCGGATCCCAGCGTGAACAGGTTCGCGTCGAAGGCCGAACGCGGACGGGCAGGCCGGTGCACCTCGAAGTTACCTGCTCGCCGATCGCGGGGCCACTTCCAAGTTCGGGCGTCATCCTCCTCGTCGAGGAGATCGAGGCTTGACCGGAGCGCCGCACCGGAGCGGTACCGGGCGGATCAGGGCAACACTTGCCCAAGCACCGCCCGCTCCACAAACGAGAGACGGATGGGTGGCGGCGTCCTGCGACCGCGCATCGGCACGTAGCACCGGCGGGGGGGTTGGGACCTCTGGCCCTACCTGCGCCGGTCGGCGACCCCTAAGACTTCCACCAAGTGATTGGCTCGGACCCCGCCGATTACGTGTCCACCGACTGCCGAGTTGGGGAGCACGACGACTGCAGCCTGAGGAAGATCGTTCCCAGCTGTGCCTGCGCCTGCCACGTCGGACGTCCGTCTGAGCCGGAAACCGGCGAGATCGTGCGATGAACCCCCGTCCCGGGTGCGGGATGGTCCGCTTGCGTCGCAAGGGCGTCCCGATCCCTTACGCGCCAGGAGGACTTGCGGCGCAAGTCGAGCAGGCGGCTCAGAATGGTGAGGCAGAACCCACGACCAGCGGACGGACCACCGGACTGATCCAGCGAAGACTGTTCTGTCCTGCTTCGCGCACGTGGAAGGAGGCTGATTCCATCGTGGCAATCGTGTCACGGTTGCATTGACAGCCGCACGCGTACCAGCTCCAAGGGGTGTTGAGCCTGTCTTGCCACCATGCGGCCCGAGCCGACGCTGATCGGACGTGCTCCGCAAAGAGGAGCGTACCGCCAGGACGTAGGATTCTCGCGATCTCGAGAAGAGCTCGGTGGGGATCGTGGACGGTGCAGAGAACGAGTGTCGACACCACGGTGTCGACACTGGCGTCGTCGAACGGAAGGTTCTCGGCGGGAACCTCCACGACCGAGACATCCAGCGACGAGGAGCTCGCCCGCTTTCGAAGCTTCGCCGCCATGTGCGGGTCAGGCTCGGTCAGAAGGAGCTCCGAGATGTCCGCCGGGTAGTGGTCCAGATTCAGCCCGGTACCGGCGCCGAGTTCCACCACTCGCCCCTTTGACCGGCCGACGAGCTCCTTGCGCACATCCCGGAGCCCACGACGTTCCGCGAGGGTGAAAGCCGTGTCATAGACCCGGGCGAAGACTCGGCCCCAGGTGCCGTCATAGAGGCGGCCCGGCATCTCGCCTCCCCTCGAACGCGAACCCCACTGCGCAGATGGGCGAGGCTCCCTGTCTCGGCAACGGTCTGACAGCGCTGCCGGCCCAGGTCGTCCGCGTGCGCAGCCCGGTGGCTGGGCTGTGGTTGGTCATGGCCCTTCATTGTCCAGGGGAAAGGGACCGGTGTCAGGCGTAGAACTACCTCACTTCGGGGTCCTCGAGGCCACCCACCACGTCGCGATCTGCGTCCTGGAACGGACGCCGAGCCTGGTCCGGATCCGCTCGACGTGACCTTCGGCCGATCGCTCGTCGATGCCCAGCCGTCGGGCGATGTCTCGATTCGTCAGGCCCTGGCTGACGAGGTCGGCCACCTCCCTCTGCCTCTTGGTCAGGCCGGGGGCAGCGCTCGTGCGCCGAGATGGAAGACCGAGGAAGCCGCGGATCTCTCTTACCAGGGCATCGACGTCGCCGATATAGGGAAGATGCGACCGTCCGGGAAGTTCTACGAGTCGCGCACCTGGGATGCGCGACGCAATGAGCCGGCTCTGCTCCAGAGGTGCGGCGCGATCGTGTTGGCGGTGGAGCACAAGGGTCGGTGCCTTGATGTCTCCGAGACGTTCGGTCACGTCCACGTCGTAGCAGGCGAGGAGGAGCTCGGCGGCCGTCTCCGCCGACGATGCCTGACGCTGATAATCGGCAAGGACGTTGCGCGTCCCGGTCGATGCGTCGGGAGCGAATATCTCGGTCAAGACGTCGGATCCCAGCCCCCAGTGGCTGCGGATGAGTCCGACGACATGCTCCCGCACTTGCGGGGTCGTGATATCCGCGCCCCGTGCCCAGCCGCCGTAGAGGATCACTCGATCGACGGTCTCAGGATGCCGTGCCGCCCAGTCGATCGCAATCGGCACACCGAGCGAGCTGCCCATGAGATCGAATCGGGTGCCGCCCAGCGTCGACATGACCGAGTGCAGCGTGTCCCGTTCGAGTCCTAGTGACCACCCGGCCTCTTCGGGGCGATCGGACAGGCCGCAGCCGGTTCGGTCATAGCGCACCAGCGTTCTCCCGACGGCGAGTGCCTCGAAGAACGAGCGTTCAGGGAGAAGAGCCCAGCTCAGTTCGAGATGGCTCAGCCAACCGCCCACGAAAAGGAGGGGTGGACCCTTGCCGGCCGTTGCGTATGCCACCGACGTCCCACCCGGCAACTCGGCAGAAGCAACGGACTGCTCCACCCCCAGGTTCCCCCATCCGAGCGCGTGATGCCCTTCATCTCGCCTGTCTTTCGTCGCGCAACAGGCTAGCCCGACACCCTGAGATGCCCGCCGGGGCTGGCAGGACGCGACCGGCGCGCACCGAGCCCAACGCCGGCCTGGGCTTGCCCGGGGGCTCTCGTCGGCCGGTTCAGAGGGCGGACAGGGCGGACCCGGGAAATGCGGGGGGAAGCCACCGTCGTGCGGCGACCCGGCAGCCAGGCAGCCTCCCGTCGCCCCCGGGCGGGGGCCGGCATCGGCCCCGTGGAGAAGGCCGGGCCGGGTCCGGCGCGTTGTCGAGCGACCACGGCGGGAATGCCGGAGGCGGGTTCTCCTTGGTCGATTCCGCCTGGAAGGTCGCGACGTCGTCCGTGCTGGAGGCCTGAGGAGCCAGCCGCCGGCCCGTTCGGGCTGGCGGCTGGCTCCCTGCTCACCTGCGTCCGGCGTGGTCGCCTACGAAAGGACGAACTTCTTGAGCAGCGTCACGTTCCCCGAGGTGCCGAGGCATACCGCCCCCGTGGCCTTGCCCGGGATCTTGATGCCGTCACCGGTGTCGGCCGTGACGCTCGCCGACACCTTCTCCGCCAGCGGCTCCGACGCGGCACCCTTCACGTAGCCGGGGCACTTCTTCGCACTGGTGGGAACCAGGGTGGGTACGCCGACTCGGGTCGTGCTTCCGCTCTCCCACGTGACGGTCCCGCCTGCGGCGAGGACCGAACCATTGACGTTGGTCGCGCCGGTGCCGGTGTTCCCGCCTGTACAACCGCTGATGGTGAGAACGGCCGCGGTGCCGGACATGTGGGTGCAGGTGATCTTCGTCCCCTTGGCCCACGCCGATGTGCCCGTGGACACCACGAGCGCTCCAGCTGGTATGGCCAGAGCACCCACCATGAGCAAGGCGCGCTGCAATGTCTTTCTCGTTGTCAACGTATCCCCCATTCTGGAATCCGGCATACCCTTTTCCTCGAGCGAAGAATCACATTTCCGCCCCGCGCGAGAGTAGCTGCCGGTCTGAGTCCCTGCAATGGGTCGATCCCGGCAACGCCCGACCCCATTCGTGGAAGTGCCGTTTCAGGAGAAATGCCCACCGTGTTCCGTCACGGCCTCGGCCGGGCTTCCGAGAGTGGGCGAGCCCGAGAATGTCCGCTCCAGCCTCGTCAGAAACAGCAGTCACGCCCTCACCGGGGTCCGGGGGGTGGCGCGCGCCGACGGGCCCGTCGTTCCCACGTTCCGGGCCGACGAGGCCCGGCTCGGTCTAGGGCCGGTACCAGAGGTCGGTGACGGACTCTCGTTCCTGAGGGGGCGCCGGTCGAACGAGCTTGCCATCGTGCGGCGCGGGGCTACGGGCTGCGTCCGCCCCGTTGCCGTTGGCGTGCGTGACCCACACCCCCGCATGCGCGGCTTCCGCCACCTGGAAGACCCCCAGACGGCGTACATCGGGCGCCAGGCCCGGTTGGGGAACGTCGAACTCGATCGGCTCGGGAACGGGCCTGAGAAGTCCACGCGACACCAGTCCTCGGTCTTCGGCCCAGACCAGAATGGGCGGCAGGACGACGAGGGCGCTCAGGAGTGCCACGAGGACGTTCAGGACCATCACGATGCCGAAGTCCCGGAGCATCGGCATCGAAGACGTGGCGACGACGGCTATGCCCCCCACGGCGGTCATGCCCGAGACGAGGAATGCCCGCCCTGTCCGGCTGGCGGTGACGGTCATCGACTCGCGAGGAGACAGGCCCCGATTTCGCTCCTCGACGAACCGCAGCAGGAGCAGCGACGTGAATTCGGTGCAGACGGCGACCACGAGCGGGCCGCTGACGGCGGTGAGAGGGCTCAGTTTGGCGTTCAATGCAAAGGCCAAGAGGGTGACCCCGCCGACCGCGATGAGCACGGGAACGAGTGACAGAAGAGCACGGACGAAGCTCCGAAGTCGCACGGCGAGGAAAGCCCCGACGAACAGAAGTGCCAGGTAGGTCAACAGAGTCCGTGACTTGGCCAGATTGACGAGCAATCCCACGCCCACCACGCCGATCCCCCCCGGGGCGATGGCGAATCCCGGCGGAGGGGGTGCATCAGTTTGGAGATTCTCGATCATCGGCTCCAGGGCGGAGAAATTGTTCGTCCGCGACAGGAAGACGAGGTCGAGATCATGACCGTCGGAGGCGACCAGCTGCTTCTTCAGCGCCATCGGTGCGAGACGGTAGAACTCCTCGATCTGCGAGGGCGTGGGCGGTACGACGTCGGCGCCGGGTGGCGTCAGGAACCCGTCGGCACTCGAGATGAGCCCCGCCCCGGGGAACAGGATGGACCCGTACTTCCGCGTCTCTATCTCGGTGAGCTTGGTGACATAGGCAATCGTCTGGCTCGTGAACGGGTGTTTCGTCTTGACGATGATGCCGATCTGGTTGTCCGAGCCCGTGTCGGACTCGAGGGCGAGGATCTGCTTGACCGCCGACGATTGGGGACTGAGCCATTGAATCGGATTCGGCTGGACCACGAGCCTCCCTTCGAGGGCGACGCCGGTGAGGAGGACCACCGTGGCCACGCACATGGCGGGCACGGCCACCTTGGAGGGCAGCCCGCTCAGCCAGACGACGAAACGGCCGAGCAGCCCTCCTTCCCTGTCACTGGGTCTCGTCGGGGATCTGTACTCCCTGATGCCCAGGATCGCCAACGTGAGCACGATGCTGCACACGCACACGGCAATGATGCCGATGATCATGAGTGAGCCGAACTGGCGGACGGCCGGGACCTTGGCGAACCAGAGAGCTGCGAAGGCGAAGACGGCGTCGAAGGTGACGACGAGGAGCGCCGGTCCGAGGCCGCGAGCTGCCGATTGGATCGGATGGGGAGCTCGATTCAGACGGACCTCCTCCTCGATGCGTGAATGCATCTGGATCGAGTAGTCCATTCCGACGCCCATCAGCACCGGCAGGGCGGTAATCGTGGCGAAGGTGAGGGGCACGCCGAAGTAGCCCACGAGGCCGAATGCCCAGATCATCCCGACGGCAAGGATGCCGAACGGCAGGAGCCGCCAGCGGACCTTGAACGTCAGCAGGAGAATGACGACCATGAGCAGGGCTGCCGCGCCGCCCAGCGTCCTGAGGCCACGGTGCAGGTAGTCGTTGATGTTCTTCTCGATCTCGGGCACGCCCGTTGTGATCGTCGTCGCATTCTGGTAGTGAGCGGACTCGGTGACCTTCTGGATTCTCGCCGCTGCTGCCAGTTCCTGATTGAAGCTGAGATTCGGCTTGAGCAGGATCGCCATGAGGACATGACGCTCGTTCGGTATGAAGGCCGTGACCGAGGGACGCAGTGAGCCATCTGGGTTGTGGAGGATGAACTGTGCCCATCGCGGGTTGGACAGGGTCTCCTGGCTCGGTGTGAACGAGGCGATCTTCCCTTCCTCGGCCGCCAGGAATTCCTGGCGAAGCGTTCGGGAATGGGCATTGGTGTCGCGATAGAAGGCGGACAGGAACATCTTGATGCCGAGGTTCGGGCCCCCGAGCAATACGGACGAGAACCCCAGCGCGCTGATCGGCGAGATGACGTCGTAGACGGCGGGATCCTTGTTCAGGGCGGCATCGACCCGGTGCATCTCCGCCTGGTTGGCGGTCGTCAGGAGATTGTCGACCGTCTTGCCGCGGTTCATCGTGAAGAGCACCGCGATCGGGTCGCCTCCGAACAGGGAGGAGTACTCGGTATTGCCGATCTCGATCGGGTCGTTGCCGTTGAGATAGTCGGAGTTGCTGGTGGAGAACCGGACCCACGTGAGCCCGAAGCCGAGAACGATCGTCAGGGCCAGCCCGATCGACGCGACCACACCCGCGTGCTTCCCGAGGTTGAGCCCAAGCCACTCCCAGGTGCGTCGCACGTCCCCCGAGTCCCCCTGCCGCCGACCTCAGGACCTACCCCATGAAACGCTAGCGAAGATTGCTGCTTTCCAATTGTGGAGGGCACGTTATCAAATTGCGGATGGAAGGTTTCCCGGCGTTCGGTGCCGGAGGTACCACCCGACAGGTGGAGCGAGCCCCGCTCTGACCTGCCCTTTTCCACCGACCCGCGGCAGGTGCCCCTGCCGGGCACCCCCTGCGCCCCGGTGCCGACACCGGCCCCGGAAGGCGCTCGGCGCGGATCCGGGTGGCTGTGTCGCTCCCGCCGACCTCCCTCAGCGGTCACCGGGCGTGACGACGACCTTCCCGCTCCCGGCACCGGCGGCGAGGGAGGCGAACACCTGCGGGAGCTGGTCGAGGGTGATGACGTCGGTCACGAGGCCCTCGACGACGAGGGTCCCGTCGTCGAGGGCCCGCAGGGTGTCGACGAAGTCCTGCCGGTCGTAGTAGAGCGCGAAGCGGACGTCGAGCTCCTTGGAGAGCCCGGTGTAGGGGACGATGGCGTCCTTCTTCATGCAGGCGCCGACCACCCCGACGCGCCCGTCGACGCCGCACAGATCCATGGCCTGGCCGATGAGGCCGGGCCTGCCGCTGCACTCGACGACCAGCGGCGGCGGGCCACCCAGTGCCGACTCGCACGCGGCGACGAGATCCTCGTCGACGGGGTCCACCACGGCGTCAGCCCCCAGCCTGGTGGCCAGGTCGCGGCGGGCGCCCACCGGGTCGCTGACCAGCACGGGGCCCGCTCCGAGCGCCCTCGCCCAGGCCGTCGTGGCCAGTCCGATCGGGCCGGCACCGACCACGGCCAGCGCTTCGCCCGGCACGAGCCCCGCCCGCCGAAGCCCGTGGCGGGCCACCGCCAGCGGTTCGACCAGCGCCTGCTCCGGCCCGGTGAGCGACGCCGGCAACGCGTAGAGCTCCTCAGCGCTGAGCGCCACGAGCTCGGCGAACCCGCCCGGGCGGGAGAAGCCCACGAGGCCGAACTCGGCGCAGTGGTCGGCACGGCCCCGCCGGCAGTCGGCGCAGCGACCACAGCTGGTGAACGGCCGGGCGGTGACCGCCGTGCCCGGTGCCCACCGTGGGTCGACGCCCTCGCCCAGCTCCTCGACGACACCGGCGATCTCGTGACCCATGATCGTGCCGGCGACGTCGAAGGCGGTGGCGATGTGCAGGTCGCTGCCGCAGATACCGCAGGCCCGGACCCGGGCCACGACCTGCCCGGGGCCGGGCACGGGATCATCGACCTCGGTCGTCTCCAGGCGACCACCGGCCCCCGTGAGGACCGCGGCGCGCACCTCAGGCCTCGATGACGACCACGGGAGGGTCACTGATCTCGTGCTGGGCCTGGCACAGCGCCCGGTACCCGGAGAGGACGGTCCCGGCGTCGATGACCGACTCGACCTCGCCGTCGGGCTTCAGGTTGAGGTTGGCTCCATGGATCACGAACCAGACGTCCGTGTCACCCTCGTTGTCGGCCGGCACGTGCAGCGTGTGGACGGAACCTGCGGGCTCGTAGAGGTAGGAGCCGGCGGTGTTCACCGACTCGGGGCTCTCCAGGTAGTGCCACCTGCCCGCCTGGGTGAAGGCGTAGACCTGGCCCGTGTGCCGGTGGGTCTGCACCGTGGTGCCCGGCGAGAACAGCGACCGGATGACCCAGACGCCGTTGGCCAGGTCGACCTGGAGCACCTGCATGCGGATCGAGTCCGGCAGCGTCACGAACGGCAGGTCGGGCTCGCCGCGGTGGATGGCGGTGGGCGCCGCTCCGAATGTGGTGGTCATGTGTGCCCCCTGATCGTCTCGCTCGTGTTCCGTCCGACGCCGCGCTTCGGGAGAGATCGCCGCTTCAGGAGAAGTCCCCCGCCTCCACCCGGATCTTGACGAGGAGGCGGATGAGCGCCTCCATCTCGCCGGGGGAGAGGTTGACGGCCTCGAAGACCCTGGCGTTGAGTTCGGTCGTCGCCGCCCCCACCGTCTTCCTGCCCAGCGGGGTGATTTCGGCCAGCGTGGTCCGCAGGTCGCTGGGATGGGGCACCCGCCGAACGAGGTCGTCCGCCTCCAGCCGGTCGATGGCGTTCGTCACCGTGGCGGGCGTCACCTGGAGCCGCTCGCCGATCTGCGACAGCGTCAGCGCCCCGCAGTCGGCGTTCCAGGCCAGCCAGGCGAGGACCTCGTAACGGGCGAACGTCAGGGCGAAGGGCCTGAGCACCTCGTTGGCCTGTCCCAGGAAGAGCTGGTGGGCGCGCATGATCGACGTGATCGTGGCCATGCCCGAGGCTGCCTGCGCCCAACCCTTCGACTTCCACACCGTGCGGGCGGCCTCGACCGGGTCGAAGGAGAGGCTCCGGGGTGTCCGCATCCGAGAGATCGTACTCACCGAGGGCTCAGCCCCCCGGCCCCGGGGCCCCGACCGGGGCCTCGTCCGGGCCGCGCCGCCGGTCGTAGCTGGGATCGCCCCGGTCACGGCTCGCCGGCCAGTACGCCGCCATGTCGTCCCCCCGGGGC
>Ga0187780_10002783_pt1 | contig 13142 bp, 14 predicted proteins | sample 1015_Q2_SP10_20__FD_132429 | JGI IMG/M metagenome (GOLD analysis project Ga0187780, IMG submission 132429) | Tropical peat soil microbial communities from peatlands in Department of Meta, Colombia - 1015_Q2_SP10_20_MG | ecosystem: Environmental > Terrestrial > Soil > Wetlands > Peat | place...
AGAGGAAAGATGTCAAACGTCGACCCGTACATGAACGTCATTTTGGTCGACGCCGAGGAATCGGAGAACGGCACGAAGGTGGCCAACTACGGGAAGGTTGTGATCCGGGGCAACAATGTCCTCTATGTGAAGATAGAGGATAGACTCTAGGGGGCACTAAGTAGGTGCGGAGGTCGCTCCACGTAGAGGAGATAAGGGGACACAGCGTTCAGGATTTCGACGTCGAGATAGTGGAGCGGAAGGGGAAGGGGCACCCTGACAGCCTAGTGGATGGGGCCTCGGAAGCCGTATCGCTCGGGTTGTGCGATTACTACATCAAGAACTTCGGGGCGATTCTGCATCATAACGTAGACAAGGGCATTCTCGTAGGTGGCAGGTCTGAGCCGAAGTTCGGAGGAGGGACAGTCATATCGCCCATCTACCTGATGGTGGCAGGGAGGGCGACGGAGCTAGTCCCCTACAAGGGGAGGAACGTTGAAGTCCCTGTCGGGGAGATCGCACTTCACTCAGTCAGGCGATTCATCAAAGAGACCATGCGGTTCCTCGATCCCGATGAGCACATGGTGATTGACACCAAGATCAAGCAGGGCTCTCCTGACTTGGTTGCGGTCTTCATGAGGCAGGGAGTCATGCCCGTGTCAAACGACACGTCGATCGGCGTAGGCTACGCACCACTCACGCCTACGGAGGACATCGTCCTCGGGGCCGAGAAGCTGCTGAACTCCCCGTCGTTCAAGAAGAAGTACCCGGAGGTCGGCGAAGACGTAAAGGTCATGGGAATGAGGAGGGGGAAAAAGCTGGAGACGACCGTCGCCGCTGCCATGGTGAGCGGGAAGATTCCGAACGCCAGCCACTACCTCAGCGTGATAGAGGACGTGGGGGAGGAGCTTGAGAAGTTCGCATCGAGCTCGAAGCTCGATGTCAGCTTCAAGCTGAACGCGGCTGACAACCCGAAGCACGGTGAGTTCTACCTTACCGTGACCGGCACGTCTGCAGAGCAAGGGGACGACGGGAACACGGGGAGGGGGAACAGGGTCAATGGGTTGATCTCGCCCATGCGCCAGTACTCCATGGAGGCCACCGCGGGGAAGAACCCGGTGAACCACACCGGCAAGATTCTCAACGCCTTAGCTGTGCTCACCGCCAGGCAGATCGTGAAGGAGCTTCCGACGGTCAGGGAGTCCTACGTGCGAATCCTCAGCAGGATCGGGAACCCAATTGACCAGCCCCTCATCGCGAGCGCGGCAGTAGTGATGGAGAAGGGTTCGCGCCTCTCCTCGGTGAAGGAGGACGTCGAGTCGATTCTTGATGACTCGCTGGCGGACATTCGCAAGGTTACGAGCCTCATCCTTCAGAAGAAGGTGGAACTATTCTAGCGACGCGGTTTTCCCGATAACATACCGGAAGACCCTGTCCGCATCCGATTGGACGTCGTAGGCTCGCCTGAAGAACGAGCTGACTGCGCTGACATCGTGCATCAACAGCTCGCCGCTGTTGGGATGCCCCGATTCGACCGCCTGGGGCCAGTCAATGAGCCACACCGAGGCGCCGTCCGTCAAGACATTGTACTCGCTGAGGTCCGCGTTGACAAGGCCTGCCCTGACGTAGGCAGTGCGCATTGATTCGATGATCGCCTTCAGAGCTCCCGGAGCGTCTTCAAGGTAAGGCCTCTGCGAGAGGCGAACCCCTGACAACTCCTGAAGGAGAACGGTGCTCCGGCTGTACGCTATCGCCTTCGGGAATGTCGGACCGAGGCCATCCAGTTTCCTCAGAGCGTGGTACTCCCGCTTCGCCGCGTCGTAGTTAGCGGTCATCCAACTCTTGAACTCGGCGCTCTCTCTTACCCGCTTCTTCCTGATGTTCGTGAAGCTAATTCTCCCGATCTTGTAGAGCTTCAGGGCGTACACCGTCCCTTCCTCGGTCAGCGCCTCGTAGACGTCCGACTCCTTCCCCTTCGCGATTATCGCCCCGAGGGCGAAGATCAGGTCCTTCTTCACGTAGTCCTTCAGCGCCATGACCTCCACTCCCTCTCGGGTGAGCACGTGCCCCTGGCCGCGGCGCATCGCAAGCCCCTTCCTCTCCAGCGCGTTAGTTGCGAACCTCACTCGGTCGAGAGGGAGGCGGCTCATTCGGGAAACCCTCCCGAGGTCGGGGGTGCCGTAGCCTCCTGTCGACCTTTCCAGGCCGGCGAGGGTCCGCCACTCCTCGTCCTTCAGCGACTTCAGCACTCTGGCAGCGTTCTCTGTCGTCGACACGACCCGGTCTGAGGCGCCGCTGTTATCCCACGCTATATCAAATGATGCCGTTCCGCCATCCTGCCGTCGAAGTATTCAGCGCAGTCTCCGGAGCATTGCCCTGTGATATGCGCCCCAGTATTCTTCCGGACCCGGCGAGTACCGCTCCTGCTTCTTCCCCCTCTCGGATAGGATAAGGCCACTTCCGACCCGCACTTCCCCTATCTCGGCGACCTGCAGGCGCGCGGCCGAAAGGGAATCTTTTAGCTCCGCGACGCTCTTTCGAGCACAAGTCAGGAGCAGAGCGCCCTCTCCCATAGTCCTGAGCGGGTCGAGACCGAAGGCTGAGCAGACCCCCGTCGCTTCGGGGGTGATTGGAATCTCGCAGGGATCAACCACGAATGACTTTTCACACGCGGCGGCCATCTCGTCCATCGCCCCGAGGACCCCCCCTTCGGTGGCGTCGTGCATCGAGCTCACTCTGCCCTCGCCCAGGCCGACAGACGCAGCGGTCAGCGCGTCCTTGACGGTGGAGCAGGAGCCGACGAGCCCCCTCGCCTTCGCAGCGAGAGAATCTCCCAGCACCTTCCGCGTGAACCGGGGAAAAGAATTGGCCAGGGAAGCGGCGGCTTCGATGGCCGCCCCTTTTGTCATCAGAATGAGGTCCCCCTTGCGGGCCATCGACGGGTCTACGTAGGTTCCCCTTTCGGCCAGCCCGAACATGGTCCCTCCCCCAATCACCGTAAAATCAGCTCCCGGATACGAACCCGTGTGCCCCGCCACGATGGAAACACCGATGTCTTCGCACGCCTCTCCGACGTACTCCAGGTAGGAGTCCCTGGCAGATGGGTCCGTCGCGGCAGGGAAGTTGAAGGTGAATGATGCGTACTCCGGGGCAGCGCCCGAAGTGGTGTAGTCAGAGGCTATGAGATGGACGCTCAACCAGGCCGAAGTCTTCGGTCCCAGCGCAGGAATCATGGAGACCGGATCTGTGGTCAATATCATCACCCTCCCCCCCGGAAGGGAGAGGATCGCGTTGTCCAGGCCCCTCCTCGGACCCTGCAGCACCTGTCTTCGTTTGGCCCCTAGGCTGCGGTACACGACTTCCATCACGTCATCGGCCGCTTTGCCATAGGGCTCGGCGTTCCGGCGGGGCTTGTGCAGCAAATATCCTCCACCTAGAGCCTTACCCGGTTGATTCCCCTGCCAACGAGTATAGATATCACGAAGGCGCTTATGAAGAACTCGGGCACGAGGTAGCTTGCATTGTAGACGGCGGAGTAGAGGACGGGACTTTCGCCAGCGGGAGCGTAGCTTGCGAAGAAGATGAGGCCCGAGAAGAAGTGGCAGACGAACCTCGCGAATATCCCCAGGGCGACTGCAGTGACGGACCAGGCGACGGGAGTCAAACCCCTCCGACCCTGCGGGGAGTTCGTCCGACCGCGGAGGATACCCGCCAGTCCCAAGGCTCCGTACGCAAACGGGTAGTCTAGGAGGAACTGAACTGGGTTGTACACGAAAGGCTCGAAGTAGACGTCGATAATGCCGAACACCGCGCCGGCCGCCATCCCCACCTTCAATCCTCTCCTCAAGGTAAGGAAGAGGAGGGGGATCATGGCCCCAAGAGTGACTGTCCCTCCTTCAGGCATTGTGAAAATCTTGATCGAGTTGAGGACCGTTGCAAGCGCGATCATGACGGCCGATTCCGCAAGTACCCTGAGCCGGTAAGGCTGCGAAGCCTCGGCCTCCAAATTGACTGGCCCCTGTTGTATCTCCTCTGGCACGGGGAAGGGGCGGGTGACTGGCTTTATAAACGACCTAATAAACCACTTATGACATATGCACCCTCCCGACGAGCTGATGGTGGACAGTTTCCTCCCTTCCATCAGACTGCTGACGGCGAAGGAACTCCGGGGGCGAGGTTCGTCCCAGGGCAGGATTGCGACAGCCCTCGGTGTGACCCAGGCGTCGGTAAGCCTCTACCTTGCTTCCGCCCCGGACAGGGCGTACTCGTCCCTGGAAGGTTTCCATGTCACCAGGGAAGAAGCGGACCGGTACGCGACGCTCCTGGCAGAGGATGCGATGAGAAATCCGTCTTACGCCGTCGAGACGCTTGGCAGGATTTGGACTAGCCTGATTGGTCGCGGGTTGGCCTGCGATCTCCACCGGAAGGAGCACCCTTCGCTGTCAGACTGTGACTACTGCACGAAGGCCTTCGGCGCCCGAGGCGAGGGGGGGAGGGAGGCGATAGCCGAGGTATCTCAGGCGGTGAAGGCCATTGAATCCTCTACCACTTTCGTGGCGGCCATGCCCGAGGTCTCCGTGAACCTTGCCTGTGTTTCGGGTGATTCCAGCCTTGCCGAGAACGTCGTCGCCGTGCCAGGCAGAATAGTGAAGGTAAGGAACTCTGCCAGGGCAATTCGGCAGCCCGAATTCGGGGCATCGGGGCACATGGCGCGGATGCTGCTGCTTGTGAGAAAGAGGAGGAAGAACTTCAGGGCCGTCGTGAACCTGAGATATGATACGAAGATGGCGAGGGTCCTGAAGAAGCTCGGCCTCCGGATTCTGGAGATCGGGGACTACTCAGAAACTGGAGGCGGGGATCCCACCATGGAGGCCTTGCGCATGAGGTTGGCGGAGACAAAGAGCGGCTTCGACGCAATAGTTGACCGCGGCGGCAAGGGGATTGAGCCAAACGTCTACCTCCTAGGTGGGGGCGCGATGGAGGCCGCTCAGCTCGCGATTAGGGCGTCGGAGCTGTACTCAGCGGCTTAGAGGCCTGACCTTCTCCGGTTCCCTTGCAGCGCTCTTGGCGCGCTTGACGCATGCGGCCACGAAGGCGGCGTAGATGGGCTCCGGCCTCTCCGGCCTGCTGACATACTCGGGGTGGTACTGAGTCGCCATGTAGAACGGGTGGTTGTCGAGCTCCAGTATCTCCGCCCTCCTGCCGTTGTCGCTGAACGCCGTGTACTTCATCCCTTTCTCCTCGAACCTCCTTAGGAACTTCTGGTTCAGTTCGTACCTGTGCCTGTGCCTCTCCCTGATCTTCTCTGTCTTGTAGATGTCGAACGCCTTGCTGGGTCTCTTGACGAAGACGTCGTGGCCCCCGAGGCGCATGGTCCCGCCGAGGTCAGTGACGACGCGCTGCTCAGGCAGCATGTCGATGACGGGGTAGGGCGTGTCCGGGTCCGCTTCCGTAGTGTTCGCTCCCTTCAGCCCTAGAACGTGCCTCGCGAAGGAGACGCTCGCCAGCTGGAAACCGTAACACAGCCCCAGGAAGGGAATCTCCGCCGCCCTCGCCTTGTTCGCTGCGGCGATCTTGCCTTCCACCCCCCTGCTCCCGAACCCCTGGGGGAGGACTACTCCGTCGTAGGCGTCCATAAGGTCAAGCTTCGACTCGTCCTTCTCTATCTCCTCCGACTCGATCCATGATATCCTCGTGCTGGCACCGTTGACGGCGCCTGCCTGCGAAAGGGCCTGGTTGACGCTCACGTAGCTGTCCGCGAGGTTCGCGTACTTCCCGACCATGGCGATGCGGACTCTCGTGTGGTGGTCGACGAACCTGTCGGCGACTCCGTTCCACGACCTCATTTCCAGCCTCGTCCTGAGCCCGAACTGCTTCCTCATGGGCTTCAGCACCCCCTCCCTTTCGAGGAGTCTGGGCACCTGGTAGATGCTCTCCACGTCCGGGTCGGAGATTACGCTCTCGAGGGGGACACTGCAGAAGAGGGCTATCTTCTCCTTCGCCTCGGCTGGCAGGACCCTTGTACCGCGTATTACTATGACGTCCGGCTGAATCCCGATCCTGCGCATTTCTTGGACGCTGTGCTGTGTGGGCTTCGTCTTCATCTCCCCCACCACCGCGAGTTCGGGGGCAAGGCTGACATGGAGGAACAGCGTCCGGGAGGGGCCCTCTTCGATTCTCATCTGCCGTAACGCTTCGAGGAACGGGAGGCTCTCGATGTCGCCCACGGTTCCCCCACATTCCACGACCAGCACGTCCACCTTCTCCTTCTCGCCGAGCTCTCGGATCCTCCGCTTGATCTCGTCCGTGATGTGAGGGATTATCTGCACAGACTTGCCCAGGAACCTGCCTCTTCTCTCGTCATCGATCACCTTCTTGTAGATCTGGCCAGTGGTGATGTTGTTGGCCTTGGTCATGTCCCTGTTCAGGAACCTCTCGTAATTGCCCAGGTCCATGTCAGTCTCCCCGCCGTCGTCCGTCACGAACACTTCGCCGTGGGTGTACGGGTTCATGGTTCCCGCGTCGAAATTGATGTACGGGTCTATCTTCAGGCACGTGACCTCGACCCCGGAAAGCTGAAGGAGCTTTGCCACCGAGGACGTGATTATGCCTTTGCCGAGTCCCGACATCACTCCACCAGTAACGAAAAGGTACTTCGGCATCAGGTGGTCAACTCCAATGCGACCAATCCCGCAGGAGTCTCACTTGAATGAACTCGTCCTAACGCGTAATGTGCGAGCAAGTCATCGCTATACTAGCGTCGCCGTATAAGCATTAAGCCCAACAGGTGCGAAAAGGCATCCTTCTCCTCTCCCCCGCAGAGAGTTGTAAGAGAGGCCCCCTGGCTACGGGAGCTGCTTGGTTATCACGGCCAGGTCTGAGACGTCCACCAGGAGCTTGCTCACCCTGTCGAGTGCGGCCAGGGTCTCGGCGGTCTCCGCTCCGTTCTCCGTTGGCAGCTTCGCGATGGCCGTCAGCTTCTCCGCGATTTCCTGGGCGAGGGCGCCCACCTGCCTGCTTATGGTCCTCTGTTTTCCAGCGCGCCTCGAGATGAATCCCTGGGTGGCCAGATCGTTCATGGAGGTGAGCTTCGAAACGCAAGCCGAGTATTCCCTGGCGAGCTGTCTGGGGCTGGCCCTGTCGTGGAGCTTGTGCGAAAGGTCGGTGATTGCGTCTCCGATGCTCTCAAGGAAGCTCGCGAGCACGCGGTAGTCGAGCAGGTCGACGGGGGAGAGGCCGTAGCGTTCTGCCACTTCGGGCCTGACTATCGCGGCCCTGGTGGCACGGACAAGTAGGAAGTAGAGCCTGTCGACTTCGTCGTCGCGCTCCCCCACGAGGGCGAGGAGTTTCTTGTCGCCCTTCGCGAGGCCTTCCGCCATGTCCTTCAGCATGCCATCCAGCAACCCGGACATCCTGAGGACTATCCGCTCGGGGATGATCGCGGTGGGCTCGAGCAAGAACTGCATTGTCATTCGCTTGGAGTCCTCGTCCATAATCTCCAGACCCACCAGCCTTCCAATGGTAGCCTTGATGGCCGCCCTGTCTTCCCTAGAGATCACCCTGTTCCCGGCGACCTTGATCACGTCGTATCCCAAGAGGTATGCTCCCGTCACGTCGTTTGTGACCTGACCAAGGTCGTCGCCGGGATTGTCTATGATGATCTGCTTCGGCTCCTCCTCTCCTCCTTCAAAGGGCCTGACCATGAGCTTCCCCCCTGACAGCTCCTCGACCGAGAGAGTGTCCCCCTTCTTGACCCCGTTCTTCCTGACCCACTCCTTGGGGAGCGAGACGAGTATCGTCCCCTCTCCCATCTCGATGGCCTTCCGGGCGGGCACGTCTCTATAGAAGTCCCCCCTGTCTCTATAAGTCTTGCAGGCTACTCCGCGATATCTACCGGCGCAGTGCCCAGAAGCCTCAGGAGGTCGTGAGTTCCGATCCTGAAGACTGAGTTGGGAGTCCCCCCCGCAGCCCACACGTGGCTGAACCTCGTCAGCGACGCGTCAGCCAGCACGGCAACTCCTTCCCCGTGCGGAAAAGGCGGGACGCCTCCTATGGGGTAGCCGGTCCTATCCCTGACTTCGTCGGGCCTAGCGATGCGAGATTCCCACCCAATGACCTTTGTGAGCTTGGCGCCGTCAACCCTCTTGTCCCCGGAGATAATTACCACGGCGGTCTTCTCGCCCGCAAACACAACGCTCTTCGCTATCTCCGCCACGCTGCACCCCAGCGCCTGGGCCGCGAGGGCGGAGTTCTTGGTGCTCTCGTCGAACTCCCGGGGTTCGAACTTCACCCCTAATTTCGAGAGATACTCGGTGACTCGCTCGCGGCTCCCCACTTCCGGCACCTACTGAGCCGTTTGTACGGGCTTGTTCACCTGCTTGTTGACAGCGTCCGCAAGATAGTGTCCTCGGAGCGAGACCTTCGCTTCTCTTACGCCGGGGATCGAAAGTAGGCCCGCCTTGATGTCGCTCGCTATCTTCAGGGCAAATACGGGCGGGCAGAACGGTGCCGTCAGGTGGAATTCCAGCTCCACCGCGCCGCCGGTGACCGTCACCTTGTCTATCAGCTTGAGGTCCGTTATTGATCTCCCGAGCTCGGGGTCCATTATCTTCGACATCGCCTCGGTTATGGCCGATTCTTGGACCGCAGACAAGCTTTCGGCGAAAAATTCGTCAACTGCTTATTTATCCGTTTGGAGGCCGTCAAGCCTCGAACATTTGTCGCTTTTCACTTCGTTCTTTACCTTCGACCTCGCCCTCTTTGTTGGAGCATTCGCCCTCCTGTTCGCAGTGATGGACGCAGTCGGGACGGTCCCCATCTTCGTTTCGCTGACATCCGCTTTTCCCGATGCCCGCAGGAGGATACTCAGGCAGGCCATCGTCATTTCAACGGTGGTCCTCGTCGTCTTTTCGCTCTTCGGGTGGCTGATATTCGACATCTTCGGCATCACCCTCGACGACTTTCGCATCGCGGGGGGTATCATCCTGTTCGTGGTCGCCATGGACCAGCTTACGGGAGGGGGCGTGAAGTCCAAGGGGCTTGAGCCCTCGGACGTAGCTGCTTTCCCGCTTGCTACCCCTCTTCTGGCCGGACCGGGTGCGATTTCGACAGTCATCATCATCTCCGGACCGCCCTACAGCCCGCTGCTCGCACTCATCGTGATACTGTGCAACTCTGTCCTTGCATATGCCATTCTATCGAGCACAGACTCGGTGAGAAAGGTGTTGGGGGCGAACGGGACGAACGCCCTCTCCAGGATCACGGCTCTCCTCATCGCAGCCCTCGCGGTGTCCTTCGTGGTCGGCGGGATTACCGACCTGGTTTCTTCGCTCAGGTGAGGCAGATGGTGACCGCAGTCTACGTCAAGATCAGGGGACTTGTGCACGGTGTCTCCTTCAGGTCGAGCATGGCCCAGCTGGCGTCAGACCTTGGGGTGAGGGGCTGGGTAAGGAACCTTCCCGATGGCACAGTCGAAGCCTTCCTGGAAGGGGACGAGAGGAAGGTGAAGAGGGTCGTTGATTGGGCAAGGCTCGGACCGCCGCGTGCCCGAGTAGACAAGCTCGAGATGGAGCCGGCTACTCCGAGGAACCACAGGGACTTCCGGATACACTAGGCGCGCGGGAGGCCTCGGGGGGACGTCTCAGTCGCTCTGGTGAGCCTTCCAGCGCGAGGCGAGGTCGGAGTCTGACAACTCAGACATCACCTGGTCCCCGAACTGGCTTGCGGTCGCTCCGTCAGGCCGCCCGGTAATTGCCACCTTTCGCTCGTAGATTGCGCAGATGTCCAGAGCCATCCCAAGCCTTCTGCCCTGGTCAATAAGGCCCACATGTTCTAGCATCATCACCGCAGCCCTCATCAGGCTCAGTGGGTCCGCGAACACTCCCCTCCCCTCGGAGACCATCCTTGGTGCCGAGCCGTGGATAGCCTCGAACATGCCGAACCTCGCCCCGAGGTTGGCGCTGCCCGCGGTCCCGACGCCTCCCTGGAGCTCAGCAGCCTCGTCGGTCACTATGTCGCCGTAGAGGTTGGGGAGCACCACGACTTCGAACTCCCGCCTCCTCTTGGGGTCGATGAGCTTCGCCGTGAACACGTCGATGTACCAACCGTCCCACTTGATCTCGGGGAAGTCCTTGGCCACCCTCTTGGCGGTGTCCAGAAACAGGCCATCGGTCGTCTTGACCACGTTCGCCTTCGTCACCACTGTGACCTTCTTCCGGCCCGTCTTCCTCGCGTGCTCGAACGCCATGCGGATGATCCGCTCGGAGCCCGGCCGAGTCGTCACCTTGAAGTCTAGGGCCAGGTCGGGCGTAACCATCATCCCTCTGCTGCCAAGCATGTACTCCCCTTCGGTGTTCTCCCTGAAAAAGACCCAGTCGATCCCCTCGGACGGAATCCTGACCGGCCTGACGTTGGCGAACAGGTCGAAGGCCCTCCGAATCGCTATGTTGGCGCTTTCGATGTTGGGCATACCGCTCCCCTCTTCGGGGGTCGTCGTCGGGCCCTTCAGCAGCACGTGGCACTTCCTGATTTCCGCGAGGACTTCGTCCGGAAGGGGTTTCATCTGCTTGATTCTGTTCTCTATTGTGAGCCCCTCGATCTCCCTTACCTCCACCTTCCCAGACCTGATTTCCTCCTTTAGGAGGGTCTTCAAGACTCGGGAGGTCTCTTTGGCAATTATCGGGCCTATCCCGTCCCCGCCGATGACGCCCACCACGAGCTTGTCCAGCCTCGCATAGTCTATCCACTCTGTCGGCCTGCTGATCCTTTGGACTCGTTCAACCTGTTCTTGCAGTAAGTTCCTGATGTTCCCGACTACCTTGTCTGTTTCCTCGCTCTGGGGCATGTCTGACCGAGCCCTTTGTGAGTCCATTAAAATGCGCTTCCGGACGGACCGCAGGTCCTAAGGTTCGTGCTCCTTGGCGCGTGGGGCCCTCGCGGTCCTCCGCGAGAGCGACCGGAGAACGGGGAAAGCCACCGCTGTCCCAAACACAAGGAAAAGCGTCCTTTCAGCTGGATAGGCGTAGAAGATCGCCTCGAAACTCGCCGCAAGCGCCTGTGGAGTCAGCACTCCGTTGATTCTCCCGAGAATGTTCTCGTACAATATGCTCCCTGCGACGTGTCCGGTCATCGTCGATGCGAAGACAGTGGCGGCGACGAACGCCGGGTGTAACCTGGTCAGTTTTCCCCTCGCCTCGTAGATCAGAGCCAAGGCCAGAGTCGCGACAGAGAGGAGATGCATCCAGAGGAACGGAATAGTGGTCCCCCAAACCACAACCGCATCCAGCGAAAGGGGGTCGAGAGAGTACCATGCCATCAGGACCAATGGGAGCGCCAGGGCCGCCCTTCTCCTTCCCGTGAACACAAGACCTGCCAAGATTGCGGAGGCCAGGTCGGGGACAAAGTCCAGGAAATCGAAGACGACAGGCTTGCCGAAGGCAAAGTCGACGAAGTTCCCGATTATCATCGAGAACCCCCCCGTTAGCGGCCCGAAGATCATCCCGGCGAGGGGGCTGACCACCTCCCTGAACGTGAGGAAACTACCGATCCCGATGTACGGGGAGACGGGTATCAGTCCGAGTATCGCGTAAAGCACGGCGAACACGGCAGCTCCGGCGACTAACGAGGTGCGCCGGACGACGCGAAACAAGCGGGCGTGGTACCTTCAAAAGAGACTTAACACTTTCACCGTTGCCCCTCTCATAGGCGCAGTCTCCCGCCAACGTTTTTAGCGCAACCCGGTTGGACGTGCCTCAATGGAGGCTTCCGACCGAGACACGAAGCGGACGGCGGAGCTGAAGCTCTGGCTCGAGCAGAGAATCGCCGAGCTCCAGGAGGAGATGGAGCGCCTCAAGGAAACTCTCAGCTACGTCGACAACAACCTCCGGGCGACCACGTTCAAGCAGGCGAGCGAGATGATGTCGGAGCCGAAGGAGACGCCGGAAATCAGGGAGCTGAAGCGTGACAAGGGGGGCCAGGTAATGGCAACCGCGACCGTGACCTCCGACGCTGTCGCTGTCGAGCCCGTCAGCGCGGTCGCTCTGAAAACCTCCACGCCCCCATTCAAGTCGTTTCTTATGGGGAAGATACTGCAGGGCATGAAGACGAAGGACGAGGAGCTCGTTGGCTCCGGCAAGCTGACGAAGGGTACGGAGCTGCGTTTCGACGTCGACGAGTCCAACGGTGTCATCGTGAAGCTTGTAATCGAGAACTACAGGGACAAGACGCGGCTCAACGAAATCCTGAACACCGTCTCCTGGACGTTCTCCAGGATGCTGGAGAAGTAGTTATCCCGTCGCTGCTCTGACCTCTCCTAGTGTCGGGGGGAGATGGTTCCTGCTCTGGAGGTACAGCCTTGCCGCGGCGTTGGCGAACCTGAGCCTTTGCGCTTCATCCAAGCCTATCAGCCTGCCGCAGATCGCCCCCGCGTCCCAAGCGTCCCCCGCCCCCGTGAGACTCGCGGTCTTCACCCGGTGGGCTGGGGCCCTGGCGACGCGGGTCCCCTCGCTCGAGAAGGACATCCTGGTTCCGTGAAGGTCGAAGACAACCCCAAGACTCCTGGCGACCTTAAGGCAGATTTCATTAGGGGGCCCGCCTTTCACCCCGAGCAGCTCGGCTGCAGCGGCCGCTTCCGGTTCGTTCATGCTCAGCCAGTCGACGACCTGCTCCTCAGCAATGAGACGAAGAACCTCCCTGAAGCCACGGGGGTTGTCCCTGAAATCAGCCGGATCGAGGAAGATTGTCTTCTCTCTCCCCAACCGCCTCCTTAGCGCCAGGAGAAGCCTGGTGCCCTGGCGGTTTGAGGCCCAGTTGACGGAGCAGACCACCCTCGAACTTCTGAGGGCCTGCCAGTCCGACTCGTCAAGGAGCGATGGGCCGAAGTCCGAAGCTCCCTTCTCGTCCCCCAGCATCACATTCACCTTCTCTTCGAAAGCAACCGTCAGGGCCGCGGGAAGCGGTTTGACCCTCACCTCGGCGTCAAGGCCTTCGAATGCCTCCCTCAGCAGGGGCTCGTGGGGGGCGTCGCTGTGCGTGATGAGCAGGGTCCTCAGTCCCAGCCTCGCCAGGGCGTTGGCGAGGTTCACTGCGTTCCCTCCCCTCACGTCCTCCTGGCTGGTCCCATGAATCCCCCCGCCCCCAGCGGCCTTCTTGGCCGTGACGGCCCT
>Ga0187780_10002785_pt1 | contig 13137 bp, 12 predicted proteins | sample 1015_Q2_SP10_20__FD_132429 | JGI IMG/M metagenome (GOLD analysis project Ga0187780, IMG submission 132429) | Tropical peat soil microbial communities from peatlands in Department of Meta, Colombia - 1015_Q2_SP10_20_MG | ecosystem: Environmental > Terrestrial > Soil > Wetlands > Peat | place...
CCGGAACTTAGCCATCGTTTCCTGAATCCATACATCAAGCCGCAGGCGCTCATCGCTACCGGAGGTTCGGACGGCATCCAGCCATTTCTCGATTCCATCGACGATCCCTTTTCCAATCCTTCGATCGAAATTGCGCGGGAAAAAGCGGCCGGTCTGCTCGCCGACTTTCTCTATGATCGGCTCTTTGATGCCTTCGAGAGATGGCCTCAGAATCTCGATGACCGCGTCAACAATTTCCATGTGTTTGCCCGCCCTAATCAGGGCTTCGATGACGGCATCCAGCGTAGGAACGAGGTCTATCCGGCGAAGGCCGCCGTGGACGACATTGCCGAGGAATTTACGAATCTGTGCGTCGTTCGCGTAATTCAAAAAGATTGGCACAATCGCGATCACGCGCTCCGCGATGAAGTTTGCTGCTCCTGCAGTGTCGACCCATTGAGCCAACTGCAGTGCGCGGTTTTCCTTTCTGAGACGCTCGATCAGCAATTCCGGGTCGAGAAATTGGTCTCTCACGAAGGCGCCAAGCGATTTACCGATTTCGTCCTTGCGCGAGGGGAGTAATGCCGTGTGCGGGATCGGCAAGCCGAGAGGTCTTCGGAAAAGGGCGGTGACGGCAAACCAATCGGCAAGGCCACCGACGATGGCCGCCTCTGCAGCGGCGTTTATCAGCGCAGCGGCAAACGACGGCGGGACAAAAAGTCGAATTCCAATGAACACCAGCACGGCGATAACAAGCAGACTACCGGCGACCAGTCTGTTCCTGCGAAGAGCCAGCCGTTTGCTCTCAACATCAGCGATATACGGTGCTCGTCTCATTGCAGGCTGCTCCTGTCTTTTGTCCCTACCGGAAATCTCATTCGGGCTTGTTATGATAAAGTTTTCGATACAGGTAAGAGGGGAAACATCATAGATTCGGACCGCCCCGGCAATTCATCTTGCTGATAGCTTTGCCCGCGGCGCGGTTGGGAGTCCCCGGCATGGTAGTCTATTGGGTCAAGTTCTGGGCCCGACCCTAATCTCGCGACGCCCGCACGCTGCCACCGATGATTTTCGCCGCAGCCTCGACTGTACGGTCTGATCGCGGTAGCCGCTCGCCAACGCTGGAGATACCCATGCCCGAAAGCCATTTCGACCAGATGTTCCATGCCTTTCGTTGCCAGAACGTCAAGTGCGGAAGGGCATTCCAGGAAGTCCTTCGGGAATGCGGCTGATATTGCATGACTCGAAGGGAAAGAAGCCCTTCGGGTGCTAGGCCGGCTTTCACAGAGCGATCCCTGATCGGTTCTGCTGATTCCCTGATCGCCTCGGAAAGTTCCCTGATACCCCAAAAAATTTCCTGTTCCAAAGCGTAGGGAATTCCTCGGTAACCCGTTGAATAGTTGCTGCTTATTGCGCCAATCTTCATTGGCTGGTGCCCGGAATCGGCAACATTCCCTGCATCGTCCCTGAGTAACAGGGAATTTCAACTGGAGAAAGGTTCGCCGCAGACTGCGAGCACCGCCATAAAATCTTGACCTTCAATTGATCTCGTTGAAATTTGAAGTGCTACCGCGGGATGATTCCCGGGAACAGGTGTTGCTGCAGGGTCACCAGTGCGCCGAGGATTAGCGTCAGCACGATGCTGTGCCAGAAGGTGCGCGCGAAAACCGCGCCTTCCTTCCCCCGCAGATCGGTGACCGAAACGCCGGTCGCGATATTTTGCGGTGAGATCATCTTGCCCATTACGCCGCCCGATGAATTGGTTGCGGCGAAGAGCACAGGGTCGAGCCCGAGCTGTCGTGATGCGACCACCTGCAGATTGCCGAACAGCGCGTTGCCGGAAGTGTCGCTGCCCGAAAGAAACACGGCCACCCAGCCAAGGAAGGGCGACAGCAAGATGAAAATCCGGCCGGCCGAGGCAGCGCCCTTGCCCAGCGTGTAGACCATGCCGGAATAATTCATGAGATAGGCGAGGCCGACGATCAGGCAGACGGTGACGATGGCAAGCCGCGCCTGCCGGATCGTGCGGCTGGCACATCGCAAGAAGGCGGCCGGATTCAGTTGCACAAAAGCTGCGGTGATGATCGTGGCGAGCAGGATCGCGGTGCCGGTGCCGAGCGGCTGAAACGTCCAAATCGCGGCATAGGGCTTATTGTCGTAGAGGGTGATCGAGATCGCGCTGTTGAGGCCGGGCCAGGGAATCGCCTGCTGGCCGATGGCGGCGAGTTTGAACGCCGTCCACAGAATGACGACAGCCGAAACGACAATCCAGGGCAGCCAGCCCTGCCACGGCGGGACATCGCCGGGTGCTTCGCCCGCGAAACCTCTTTTGGCAATGGCAAATTCCGGATCGGGCTGGGGCTGCCAGAATTGCAGGAAGAGCAGGGTTGCCGCCAGTGAGCCCAGGGCCGAAAGCACGTCGGTCAGCGTGTAGTCGATATAGTTGGAGGCGAGAAATTGCGAGAGCCCGAAGCTGCCGCCGACGACAAGAAGCACTGGCCACAGCGCCCGGATCGAGCGAAGACCACCGTAAACGCTCATCACATAGAATGGCAGGATCAGCGCGATGACCGGCAATTGCCGGCCGACCATCGAGGCCAGTACCGGCGCCGGCAGACCGGTCACAGCGCCCAAAACCGTCACCGGCGCGCCGAGCGCGCCGAAGGCTACTGGCGCCGTATTGAAAATGAGGGCGAAGACGAGCGCTTCCAGCGGCGGAAAGCCGACCAGAATAAGCAGCGATGCAGTGATGGCAACTGGCGTGCCGAAGCCGGAAATTCCCTCCAGCAGCGCGCCGAAACAAAAGCCGATCACGATCAAGACGACGCGCCGGTCGTTCGGGAGATGGGCGATGATCCAGGCGTGGAATGCATCGAAGCGCTTCGATTCCACGGCGATGTTGTAGAGCAACAGCGCGTTGACGACGATCCATAGCAGGGGCCAAAGCGCGAAGACGATGCCGTTGACGACGGATTCGAAGGCAAGCCCGACCGGTAGCCGCCACACCGTCGTCGCGATGAGGAACGCCGCAGCGAGACCCACGAGCGACGCTTGCCATGCGGGGCGGCGCTTGATGCCGAGCAATACCAGCACGACTACGATCGGCAGGGCGGCGACCACGAAGGACAGCGGCAGACTGCCCGCGACCGGCGTCAGCAATTGCTGGAACATGGCGTCTCCCCTGAACGGATACCGGTAGAGCCGTCGCGCTCGCCGAGGATTGCTTGGGGCCACCGATTCTCAGTTCGTTTTATCGATTCAATCGACGGAACCCGACGTTAACCGATTTAAGAAATCGGTCCTAAAGTGACAGTTCACCTGCCCCATTCTTGCCATGGTTTTGAGCTTAATAATGTTACTTAATATACCATGTGGGGGTTACCGCCTTTACGTCGTCGGCTCAGGCCGTCGTCGTCTGTGGGGGGATGATTTTTGGCGGGGCAAGGGCCGCGGGAAGCCAACGGAAAATCGGGGAGATATGCGTAATGGGTTGGGCCATCCGTGCGAATTTGCCGTTGCGGTCGCCCGCCGCGGATTATCCGGCTAGAGTGCGCAACGATGTCGCGATTGCCACAGGATAGGTACAACGATAGCCAGGGAGCTTCCTTCGTCACGATGAAGACCTCCTCGCGCTCTGGCATTCGCGGTGCGGCCCCGGGAATTTGTCTTGCCGTTGGGCTGCTGATCTCTTCCTGCAGCTTCCTGCAACCGCCGGCACTCCCACCGTCGGCGCCGGTGGTTCGGGCCGCTCCGGAGGCCGACAACTTGCCGTCCGCCATTCCCGTGGTTCAAACGCCGGAGCGCGAAACCGAGCGGGTGGCGGTCGTTCCGCAGGTGCGGCCCGAGCCCAAGCCCAATCTTTTCGATCCGAAAGGTCTGGTCGGACTCGATCAGATCGCGGTTGAGAACATGATGGGAAAGCCGGCCGCTATCCGGGAAGAACCGCCGGCGACGATCTGGCAATATACCGACTATTCCGCGGGCGACGGCTGCGCGCTGAAAGTGTATTTCTATCTTGATATCGGCACGCACAAGCTCCGTGCGCTGTCTTATGATATAAATGCGCCGGTGGAATCGGATCACGCGGCGGACGAAAATCGTTTGTGCGTCGGAAGGATTCAGGCGGAGAATCTTGGCAAGCAACGGTGATGTGATGGGAGACCACACGCGTATTATCCTGGTGGATGACGATGATCTTTTTCGCGAATCCCTTTTTCAAAACTTGACGGACGCGGGATTCGACGTCGTAACTTTTTCCGATGGTCCCGCGGCACTCGAACAGATCACCGGCGACGATTCGGCGGATCTCATCCTGCTCGACTGGAAGATGCCGGGGATGAATGGAATCCAGGTCTTGCGTCAGATCCGCGACAACGGGATCGAAATCCCGGTCATTTTCCTCACCGTGCTGTCCGATCAGATGTACGAGGAAGCGGCGCTGCTAAGCGGTGCCGTCGATTTTGTCGAGAAGGCGCGCAGCTTTTCCATTCTGCTGAAACGGATCGAGCTGATCCTGTCCGGCGCAAAATCCAAATCGGTCGAAGCCGAATTGGAATCCGCCGAAGAGGAGATTCTGCGCCGCGGCAAGTTGGAATTGCGCCTTGAAATGGGACGCGCCTTTTGGGAAGGCACCCAAATCGATCTCAGCCTCACCGAATTCAAGATGCTGCATTATCTCGTTTCCCGGGCGGGGAACGATGTACGCTACCGGGAACTTTACGATCTCGTCCATGGCAAGGATTTCGTGGCGGGTCCCGGCGACGAAGGCTACCGGTCGAATGTCAGGACCTTCGTGAAGCGAATTCGCCAGAAATTCCGGAAGGTCGACGATTCGTTCGGCCACATCGAAAACTATTCGAATTTCGGCTATCGCTGGCGCGACGATGTTAGCAGCGCTCCATGAGCTGTTCGCTCGTTTTCGCGCCGTTGGGCGATCCCTAGCTTTCAAATTTTTTCTCCTGCTGGCGATTTTTCTCGCCGTTCCGGTGATCCTTTACGGGCGGCTGCGGACGATCGACGAGCAGAAGAACATCGTCTTGGCCCGCAGCATTCAGGACGAAGGAAATCTGATCGCGATCACCATGTCACCGCTGCTTGCCAGTTTTCAAGAAGGCTCCGCGAACGCCCTGAAGCAAAAACTGGTCGAACTCGCCAAGGGCCGCGGCAACGCGAAGCTTCTGTTCCGTCCGAAAAACGCCTCCGACCCCGGCAGTTTCTTCTATATCGCCTCGGCACCGCAGGCTTCCGCCGATTATCCCAGTCAGGAAATGGCGGTGCTGGTCAAAACCGGCATTCTCGACATGCTCCGCTATACCTGCGAAGGCGACCACACGCTGTCGACGCGGTACCAAAATCCGCATGGCGATGAAGAGATTCTGACCTCCATCACGCCAATCAATCTTCCCAACGGCTGTTGGGCGGTTTTCACGTCGAGCTCGAATCAGGAATTCGTCAAATCGTCGTTCGCCCAACCCTATTGGAAAACGCCTCAGGTCCGCGTCGCATCGGGCATCTACGTTCTCATCGCGGTGGTCGTCATCGCCCTGTTTGCGAGCGTGTGGCGAAGCCTGTTGCGGTTCGAGCAGCTGGCGCGCCAGATTCGTACGGAACGCTCCCGCGAAGCCTCGTTCGCGGCGGATAACCGGATTCCGGAACTTGCCGGGGTTGCGCAGGAATTCGATCTTCTGGTCAACGCGCTGCACACGTCGTCCAGCAGCATCCGCCAGGCGGCGGAAGAAAACGCGCACGCCTTGAAAACCCCGATTGCCGTCATTCGTCAGTCTTTGGAGCCGCTCAAAAAGGCGTTCGGACAGCAAGAGGGACGAACGGGGCGGTCGATCGAATTGATCGAGCGCTCCGTGAGTAAGCTCGACGCGCTGGTTTCGGCGGCCAGGCGCATGGATGAAGCGGCTGCAGCGATCATCGATACGCCTCATCGCAAGGTTAATTTCTCGACGCTTTTGCTGGAAGAACTGGTTGCGAGCGGCGAGTGGCCGCGCGCGCGCGGCCTTAGCATGGTCCAACGTATCGAGCCCGGCGTCATCGTTTGGGGCGGAAAGGAAATGCTGGAGACGGTCGTCGAGAACCTGCTCGAGAACGCCATCAGCTTTTCGCCATCGGGCGGGACGATCGGCGTCACCCTGCGGCGCAATGGGCGGTTAGCGGAGTTCGTGATCGAAGACCAAGGGCCGGGGGTCGACCCCCGCAATCTCAACCGGATCTTCGAACGCTATTTTTCCGAACGGCCCGCCCGCACGGCGGAGGAAGAAAGTCATTTCGGGATTGGATTGTGGATCGTCCGCCGCAATGTCGAGGCAATGGGCGGTACCGTTACCGCCGCCAATCGCGAGACCGGGGGATTGAAAATTGTAATCGGCCTTCGCGTCGCCGCGTAGCTGCGGAATCCCGGCGCGCTCAACTAGCGCCGTCAAAAAATTTCAAGAGTTCTCCTTGAGCCCGAAATATTTAGCGTTGTGACAAAATTTGCGTCGCCCAAGTTTTGCCCTGTTTGTGCGGCAACCTTTTGTCCGGGCCGTCGTTTCATGGACGGCCTTTGTGTTGATTGCGTTGTGCACGAAAGGAGGCAACCGTGTTCCGATTATCCCGTAGCGAAATCATCCTGCCCATGCTTCTTCTTGTAGCGGCCTGCTCGAATATGACACCTCAAGAGCAGGGTGCTTTGAGCGGCGGCGCTATTGGCGCCGCTGGTGGCGCGGTTTTGGGTGCGGTGGCCGGTGTCCCGGCACTCGGTGCGGCACTGGGCGGCGCTGGCGGCGCCGCGATTGGCGCCATAACCGCCCCTTCGCACCGCGACGACCATTAACCTCCCCGCGCTGTCGACGCCCCGGATCGTCCGCATCGGATGGTCCGGGGCATTTCTTTTTTCGATTTTACTCGGTCACGATCCCGCGAGCCGCAGGGGACTGCCTGCCATCAACCGGCGCAGGGCGTCCCGGCCGCGCGACAATCGCGACATGACGGTGCCGACGGGAACGCAGAGCAGGTCGGCCACTTCTTGATAAGTCATCCCTTCCAAGCCGATGAGCAGGACGACGCGGCGCTGCTCCGCCGGCAGTTCTCCCAGGGCCCAAGCCAGATCACGAATTTCCAGATGGCCGAGTTGGGGTGGATGAATGGCGATCTTCGGCGTCGCATTGTCGAGCGGGATCGCGAAGGACGCGCGTTTCTGGCGGATCACGCGGTCGATATGCACGTTGTGAAGGATCGAGAACAAATAAGCGCGGACATCGCGGATCTGGCTTCAGCTGCGCACCCGCTCCAGCGCCCGCGTCAGGCACTCTTGGACAAGATCTTCAACGTCGCTCGAATTTCCGAGCAAAGCGCGCGCATAGCGGCGGAGGCTGTTGATTTGATCGGCAAGATTGCAGGGCACATCCGCGGCCCGCGCCGGCCGCCGGTCCCGCCGCGTCGCAAGACCGGGTTGCGCAAAATTTTGGCGAACGGCAAATTCGCTCTCCCCGCTTTTCCTCGTGCGGAGACCGCGGCGCCGGCAGAGAACGAATTCCCGCGTGCCGTCCCAGGCGCATTCGTCGATATCGGATTTCCGGTCTTGTACTTTCATGCCGTTCTCCAAAATCGTTGGGGCAAAAAATGGCGAAGCTCGTCGACTCGGCATCGCCGAGATGAATGCGGAAAATAGACGTCCGGCTCAATTCTTAGGTCACGTCGCCGCGCGACCGCAAAAAATGACGGGGCATTTCTGTGAAAATCATCGAGCGGCACAAAAGGTTCATGGGTGACTGGTCAATGTTGCCGCGATCAATCACGGCACCACCTCTGTGCTATTTGTCGCGTTCGCGAGGCTGAAGCTTTGGAATCGCCTCGGTGTGGTGAAATTCATATTTAATTGTGTCATTTGTAGAAGTGGGGCCATGCATTTGTTGTGACCAAATAATGTCAAAATAGGTCGCGAAACGAACGTCAAGGCGCGGCGAAAAAAACCAATTCTGGCGGCTGGGAAAAAAGTCAAAATGACGTGCGACAAGCGAGCGAGGATGGCCCCGAAACAACTCAATCGCTGCTTGCGTAAATTCTCACACCAAGGCTCTGCAGGAATTGCCGATCGATGACGCCGGTTGCGGTGCGCCCCGCATGCACCTGATAGAGTCGAATAGCGTCACGAGTTTCAGCGCCGATTTTTCATCGATGCGCCCGGGCGCATAGCCTCGCGCCCTGAGGGATTTCTGCACGCGCTTGACGACATCGCGCGAAACCACGACGCGTTGGAATTTGGCCTGCGGACGCGCATCCGGCGTTGCCGCCGGTGTGTCGCTTCCGACCGGCTTTTGCACGGATTTTCTCGAAGCCGTTGGGGGTTGCGGCAAAACCGCCGCCGATCGCTGTGGGGGTTGAGGCGGAATCGCGGCCAGTTGAGGAAAGACCGTCGGTGAAGGGCCGGCCGCGGGGGCAATGGTGGCGACCGGGGTTACCGGCGCCATTGATGCCCAGGTGTTGCCTTAGGCAGCGGAAATGACCCGGCTTCTTTCACGTCAGACGAAGTGGCGGGGACCAAGGGTGGCGACACGGCGGCGTTGGAGTGAGCCGGCACGGATTGTTCAATCTCGGCTCCGATCGTGGTGATCTGCCGGAAAGCGCGGGCCAGCCGCCGGCCGCGATTTCATAGGCTCCGGCGGTCGCTAGCATCGTCAGTGCAAGAACGCTAACGATCGATATGAAGGGGAATCTAATCCCGCGACAGTCGCTATCCGACCAAGTTGGAAGATCGAGATCACGCTGAACATGAAGATCTCGGTCATCAAACCGCCATCCTGCCGATCTCGAATTTCCGTTCGGCGGCTCCGGCGAAGGACGAGCCGGCGTGCCGGAATTCCCGCTCGCCTGCTGCATCCGGAGGTCGACCCAAGAAGCGCCAAGATCATGGTCGCCACTTATGGATTTGACGCCGAAATATGATTTCCAAAAATGGAGTGTCGCGTACCTGAGGAAGCGATAACGGCGAACGAATCGTGGCCCGTCCTCGGCAAGAATGGCGTGCGGAAGCGCCAGGGGAAAGAAAAGCAGTCCATAAAGCCACCACCATCCGAAAGGCCGTCCCTTTTCTTCCGCGACGATGGCAGGGATGAGGCCTAGTCCTGCCACAATTGCGAAACCGAGAATTTGCAAGGAAACGCTGGATGTCATCGCTGAGTCCCCTTCCTCATAACGGAGCCCCCTTCGACGATTCATCGAGGAGCCGATCCCGCAATGGGGTCCGCCCACTTTCGATGAATCGCCGAATTACCAGGCGGGGCTAGTAGCCCGAACCGCCAGAGCTGCTCGAACCGTTGTTGTTCTGCTGCAGCTGACCGCTGCTGCCACTGCTGCTCTTCAAGCACTGCTCCTTCTTCGCCGGATCGGTGACCGCATTGCAGGCTGCGGCGCCACTACCGCTGGAGCCCGACGGCGCCGCGCCCGAAGATTGGGCGTTTGCCCTTATGGCGAGCGGGTGACGAGAATTGCCGCAAGACCTGCAGTAAGGATCAACTTGGTCATTCTTCCCTCCTGATGTGGTTTTTGTTTTCGGGACCGGTACGGACATGGATCGACGGCAACCGTCACCGGGTTGGACCGGCCCGCCTATTACGGTCCCGGTTTGCCGCCAGGCTCCCTCTCATTGCGACGGGGATAATGACCTGGCGGCCTGCGATCCGTGGACAGCTCCACGGACCATGACCTAACTCGATTATTTCGAAATTGATCCGGTGCCGCTGCGTTCAAACGATGTCAAAAAGCGGGCACTCGGTGCCGGGCGAGTGGCGGATTGCATCGAAATCCGACTCCCATATGGAACCTTCCTCGATTCAATCGATTATTTGTTGTGCGGTGCGGAATAAGGCCCATCCACGGGAGGTCTACCTGAAGGAAGAGCGTAAATGTGACGAAGACGGCCAACGGTGCGCTCGCAAGGAACATCCGCCGGCAGGGCAAACAATCGATGAGGTCAACAGTCATGTTGCCAGTAAGCGAATCGGAATTCGATATGCAGGTCGATCACGCGAGGTTGAATCCCCAGGTTCATCGCCCGATGAGCCAAGTGGCATTGAATGGCGACGACCCGGCAATCCGGACGTCGACCGTGATTGCGCTGATCGACGATGACGAAGTGTTCCGCGAGGAACTCGCGCGCAACCTCGTCGATGAGAACTTCGAAATCGTCGAGTTCGGAGAGGGCCACAGTGCGCTTGACTATTTTCGCACGGGCAGACGTTGCGATGTCATTCTCATGGACTGGAAGATGCCGGCCCCCTCGGGCGCGGAAATGCTTGACCAATTCCGGCGGATGGGTCTGCCGGTCCCTGTCGCCATTCTGACCGCGTTTTGCGACGAGAAGACCGAAGAAGACGCTCTCGATCGCGGCGCGATCGACGTACTTCATAAGTCACGCAGTCCTTCAATCTTGGCAAAACGGCTGCGAATTATTGCAAACGGCATAAGGCCGCTTTACAGCCAGGATCTTCCGTCGAGCGTCCTGTCCTGCGGGCCCCTCACTGTGAATGTGAAAATGCATCGGGTGCTGTGGAAAGGCGAACGCGTGCCGTTGACGGTTACCGAATTCCGGATTGTAAATTTGCTGGCAAGCCGGGCCGGCGAAGACATCGCCTATCGGGAGATCTATGATGTCGTTCATGGCAAGGAATTCCGGGCGGGCGACGGCGCCAACGGCTTTCATGCCAATGTCCGCTCTTTGATACGGCATGTTCGCCGGAAATTCCGTTCCTTGGATGCGGATTTCTCGGCCATCGAAAATTATTCCGGGTTCGGATATCGCTGGCAAGGCAGCGATATCCGGCGCGAGCAATCGGTGCCTGACGATGCGACCGACTTGGTGAAGGCGCAGAGCGACGCCATGGTGTCGGTCTCGCCGGAATAGTTCAGGCCCGGCGCGGTCTACGGTGCGATGGCGCGACGGTGAAGGCCCGTGTCACGGGTTTTCACAACGGGAGGTGTTCATGACAAACATGAGCAGGGCGACAAAATCGCTATTTGCAGCGACCGCGGCCGTTTTCGTGGTTGCCGCCGATTCGACGTCGGCGGCTCCCCAGCGCCCAAGAGCTCAACGACCAGAATGTTCCCCAAGACGTCGGCAGAGCACCATTGCCGCCCAGCACGCCAGATGCGGTACCGGGGCGGGATCCGGCGACCCAATCCAATAATCTTGGTATTCCTTCGGACATTGCTCCGGCGGCCGGCGGCCCGAAAGTCCAAGCGCCAGGCATTCCCGCCAATGAGCAGCTTGCGGTCGTTCCAACGGAAGGGGCTACGCAATTCCGTGCCAGAACTGCGCTCGGATTGAAAGTTCTGGACGCGTCGGGTAACGATGTGGGCGAGGTCGAAGATCTGGTTCTCAATCAAGATGGGCATTTGGCGGCGGTTGTCATCACCGTCGGAGGGTTTCTCGGTATCGGCGGAAAGAACGTTGCCGTCGCCGCCGATAAGGCGCGGCTTATCCCGGATGAATCGGGGAAGATCGTAGAACTCGAAGTTTCGAAGGACGACTTAGCGAATGCGCCGGAATTCAAGACGCAGGACGATCTTAAATCCGAGCTCGAATCAAGAACCAAATCTCTGCAGTGACCGGCGAGTTTTCGGCGAAGATCGGTCGGCCTTTCCCGGAAAGGTCTGCCGCGGCATCGCCATACATCCCCAGAAAAATCTACGCGTCGTCCCCGATTTGACTCGATTTGAATCGGCGCTGACGGCGGCTGCAACCGACCGGCAAAATTGCTACGATGCCGGTCGCAACCGTTAGCCGAGGAATTGCCGATGCATATGTGGGACGGCCATAATGAGAGCCAATTAGCCAGCCTTTCGCCGAATCGGGATTTTTCGCGCCGTGTTTTCGTTCTAACCGGGCTGGCCGCCGGGTTCGCTCTGGCGGCAATGCCGGTTTCGGCGCAAACCGTCACCACCGATTCGAAAGGGCTCGAAGCCGGCGAAGTCAAGGTGCCAGTTCCCGCCGGCGCTATTCCGGCTTATCGCGCAATGCCGGCTGCGGGCGGACCATTCCCGGCCGTCATCGTGATTCAGGAAATTTTCGGCGTCCACGAACACATCAAGGATATTTGCCGCCGTTTCGCCAAGCTCGGCTATTTTGCCGTGGCGCCCGCGCTTTACGCCCGAGAAGGGGACGTCTCGAAAATGTCCGACATCCAAGAGATCTTGGACAAGGTCGTCTCCAAAGTTCCTGATGCCCAGGTAGCCTCCGACCTGGATGCAACGATCGCTTGGGTGAAATCGACCGGTAAAGCTGATGTGGCTCGTCTGGGCGTCACCGGTTTTTGCTGGGGCGGGCGGCAGGTTTGGCTGTATGCGGCCCATAATCCAACGGTCAAAGCGGCGGTCGCGTGGTATGGGCCGCTTGGCGGCACGGCGACCGCGCTCAAGCCGAAACAGCCGCTCGATCTGGCGGCCACCGTCGATGTTCCGGTTTTAGGGCTTTACGGCGGCGCGGATTCGGGAATTCCGATGACCGATATCCAAAGCATGCAGGCGGCATTGAACGCAGCGAATAAGCCGTCGCAAATCGTCGTCTATCCCGACACGCCCCATGGCTTCAATGCCGACTACCGGCCGAGCTATCGTCCGGATCAGGCCAAAGATGCTTGGGCGCGGATGTTGGCGTGGTTCAAGGAACACGGCGCGGCGTGATTTTCCAAACGGCGCGAACTCGGCGGCGCTAGGTCTCGAAAACATAGGTGCCGGGGGCGGGTCCCAGTGGCGCGTAACCCTTTTCCGGCGCACCCATCGCTGGGACCGGGGATTTCTTGGCGGCGCTGCAGGATTCCAGCCAATCCGCCCAGGCCGGCCACCATGATCCCTCGACGCGGGGTGTGGCCGCATACCATGTCTCCGGATCGACGTAGCGCGCCCGCTTATCACGATGGGACAGCCGGTAGAAGCGGCGCGGATGGCCGGGCTCGCTGACGATCCCCGCATTGTGGCCGCCGCTTGTCAGGACAAAGGACACCGGCGCATCGAGCAGCAAATTGAGCTTGTAGACCGAGCGCCAGGGGGCGACGTGATCGGTTTCGGTGCCGACCGCGAAGATCGGCACTTGAATATCGGATAAGGCGACCGGCCGCCCCGCCACTTCATACCGCCCTTCCACCAAATCGTTGTTCAGGAACAACCGGCGTA
>Ga0187780_10002786_pt1 | contig 13137 bp, 11 predicted proteins | sample 1015_Q2_SP10_20__FD_132429 | JGI IMG/M metagenome (GOLD analysis project Ga0187780, IMG submission 132429) | Tropical peat soil microbial communities from peatlands in Department of Meta, Colombia - 1015_Q2_SP10_20_MG | ecosystem: Environmental > Terrestrial > Soil > Wetlands > Peat | place...
CCGGTGGCGGTGACCAGCGTGAGCGCGGCCTCCGCGTTCGCACACCAGCCTGCCGCGAGGGCCAGCACCGCCGCCGCCACTATCAGCCACCCGTAGGGTGACATCAGCCGGTCCCTTCTCGCTCCTTCACGTCCTGCTTCGTGTCTTGCTTCGTCTCCCGCCAGGCCTTCAGCAGATGATCCTGGGTGCCGAACATGGCGGCGTGCTCTTCTGGCTCGGCGTGGTCATAGCCGAGCAAGTGCAAGATCCCGTGCACGCAAAGCAGCTCAAGCTCATCCTGCAGCAAGTGGCCGGCCTTCTCCGCCTGCTCCGCCGCGACCGGCGGGCACAGCACGACGTCCCCGAGCAGGCCGGGGTCGTCGCCCGGCTGCGGGTCACCCGCCCGGTTGCCGCCCAGGTGCGGCGGCCGCAGCTCGTCCATCGGGAAGGCCAGGACATCGGTCGGTCCCGGCTCGCCCATCCACCGCTCGTGCAGCTCGGTCATCGTCCGCTCGTCGACGAGCAGCACCGACAGTTCGGCCAGCGGATGAATCCGCATCTGGTCCAGGGTGAACCTGGCCACCGCGGCGAGCGCGGTCTCGTCGACGCTGACCCCCGACTCGTTGGCGATATCGATGCTCATGTCCCCGTGTCAGCCGCCTTTCCGCCGGTTCGTTCGGCTCGGGGCGCTCAGCTGCCTCTCGTGGGCGTCATACCTCTCGTACGCGTCGACGATCTTGCCCACCAGGCGGTGCCTGACCACGTCGTGGCTGGTCAGCCGGGAGAAGTGAATGTCCTCGATGCCGTCGAGAATGTCCTGGACGATGCGCAGGCCGCTGACCTGGCCGGGCGGGAGGTCCACCTGGGTGATGTCGCCGGTGACCACCACCTGCGACCCGAAGCCCAGCCGGGTCAAGAACATCTTCATCTGCTCAGCGGAGGTGTTCTGCGCCTCATCCAGGATGATGAACGAGTCATTCAAAGTCCTTCCCCGCATATACGCCAAGGGGGCGATCTCGATGGTGCCGGCGGCCAGCAGGCGCGGGATCGAGTCCGGGTCGATCATGTCGTGCAGCGCGTCGTAGAGCGGGCGCAGGTAGGGGTCGATCTTCTCGTACAGCGTCCCGGGCAGGAAGCCCAGCCGCTCCCCCGCCTCCACCGCGGGCCGGGTCAGGATGATCCGGTTGACCTCCTTGGCCTGCAGCGCCTTGACCGCCTTGGCCATGGCCAGGTAGGTCTTCCCGGTTCCGGCGGGGCCGATGGCGAACACGATCGTGTGCTTGTCGATCGCATCGGCGTAGCGCTTCTGGTTGAGGGTCTTCGGCCTGATCGTGCGGCCGCGGGCGGACAGGATACCGACCGTCAGCACGTCCGCCGGGCGGATACCGCGCTCGGCGCGCAGCATGGCCGCCGTCCGCTCCACCGCGTCGGGCGTCAGCTCCGTACCCTGGCGCAGCAGCTCGATGAGCTCGTCAAACAGCTCCGTTACCAGGGCGGTCTCGGCCGGGTTCCCGGTCGCGGTGATCTCGTTGCCGCGGACATGGATGTCGGCGGCGAACTCGCGCTCGATCACGTGCAGCAGCTCGTCCCCGGAACCGAGCAGGCTGACCATCGAATGATCAGCAGGTATCACGATCTTCACCTGAGATCGTGGTTCACCTCGAGGTTCGTCCCGGGTCTCACCCTCGGGCTCACCCGCCCGCCCGTCGCCGTTGGGGTCACTTCTGGCGCGCAGGTCGTCGTTCCTGATGTCTGTCAATTCGACGCTCTCGAAGACCCGGAGGACCGCCCCCCGAGCGTGGTGGAACCATGCTATCCGGGATGGCTGCCTGGCACGCGCTACGCCCGGCTCATCCTGGCCGGCGGCCGGGACAAATCCCGCAGATGTCGACAATTGGCCCACACGATCAGTGCTGCTGAGTAACCATGTTGCCATGCGTTGTTATCACCCCGATCGCCCAATCGGTGTTGGACTTCGCACTCTGGCGGATATTCTTGTTGTTCCGCAATCATCCGGCGATCTGCGACCGCGTGCCCGAAGGTCAGCGTGGCGTGACCGTTGGCTGCCTGGTTGCCCGTTTACCCAGGTAGCTAGCCGGGCAGTTGCCGATGGTGTCACGGCAGCGGGCGGTCAGAGGGGTGGGAGAAGGTGGGATGAGGGACCGGCGACCGAGGTCCTGTACGCGTCCGGCTACAGCACGGAGGCGGCTAGCTGGTGAGTGAACCTGACGACGAGCCCACGCGTCCAATCAATGTGACCGAAACCCTGGTGGCCACTGATGCGACCGTGCCCGCTGCGATATTTGCGCCGGCCACGACACGCGTCGGATGGAGCGCCGACTGGGCGGTCACCGAGCTGTATTCCGTGCACTACCGGGCGCTGGTGCGCCTGGCGGTGCTGCTGGTGCGGGATATTCCCACCGCTGAGGAGGTAGTCCAGGACTCGTTCGTGGCGATGCATGGCGGCTGGCAGCGGCTGAGGGACGCGGAGAATGCGCTGGCGTATCTGCGGCAGGCCGTGGTGAACCGGTCCCGCTCGGTGCTGAGGCACCGGACCGTCGTGGACAAGAACCTGCAGAAGCCGGCGCCGGACATGCCCAGCGCCGAGCACGGAGCACTGGCCCTCCTGGAGCGGTCCGCGGTGGTGGGCGCGCTGCGCAAGCTGCCCGAACGGCAGCGCGAGGCGATCGTGCTGCGCTATTACGCCGACTTCTCCGAGGCCGAGATCGCGGCCACGATGGGGATCAGCCGCGGCGCGGTGAAGAGCCATACCGCGCGGGGCATGGCCGCGCTGCGCGCGGACCTGGAGCAGGAATCATGGTGAGACCAGGCCACGGTCCCCATGGCCCTGACGGCCCCCACGGGCATGATTTCGCCGAGTTCATACGCCGTGAGCTGCACGCGGCGGCGGACCAGGTGGAGCCGGGCGCAGACGGCCTGGAGCGGATCCGCGAGAAAATCCGGTCCCGGCCGGCCCACGCCGCGGCCCGGGAGCCCTGGACGACCGCGGTCCGCCTGGCCATCTCGGGCTTCCTCGCCGGGCTGGCCCTGCGCTGGCAGGCGCTGCGCCGCCCGCACACCGCGCCCGGGGCAGCAGGGGCGGTGCCCAGGCAGGCCCGGCGGGCGCCGGGGCACGCGCGGCGAGCACCACGACAGCCCAGGGACTGGCGCGAGGCGATGCTGCGGCCGGCCCTGGCCGTCGGCATCGCCATATTCGCGGTCGGCGTCATCCTGGCCGTCGTCCCCCCGCTGCGCCAGGGCGTCGTCGGGATCGGCCAGACCCTCGGGCTAACCGGGCAGAGCCCCACGAGCAACAGCGGCGGCAGCACGCCGGGAGGTTCCAGGGGCGGGTCGTCGGCCGGAGGCGGCGCGGGCGCACTTGGCACGACAAGCAGCCGCACGAGCGCGACGGCAGCTGCGTCCTGCACGACCACGGCGGCGGCGTCCACCTCGTCGAAGGCAAACCCATCGACCTCATCAGCCTCATCGAAGCCGTCGCCCAAGCCGGACGCGACGCCCACGACCCCGGTCACCTCGTCTACCGGAACCGGCAGCCAGAGCCCGAGCTCGAACGGCAGCACCAGTACCAGCGGGAGCCCGACCAGTACCGCGACGACCCCGGCGAGTTCTACCGCGACCGCCACCAGCACCGCCAGCAAGGCCGAGAGCACGCCGGCGCCTAGTCCGACCGGCTGTGGCTCGGGCAGCTCGGCTCCGGAGCAGGTATCCAGCGCTGCGGCCAAGGCGACGGCCACGGCGGCCAAGTCCGCTTCGGCTACCTCGACGCCGACGCCGCAAGCTGGCTCCTCGTCGACGGCAGGCACGTCGTCGGTGTCGGGATCGTCCTCTGTGAACAGCAGTAACGCTGTCACCACGACCGGCGGTGGCTCGCCGTCCGGGTCCTCATCCTGATCTCTACCAGCGTTCGGTCCGGCTGAGCAGGATCGCGGCGGCCACGGCCCCCGCGGTCGATGCCCTGAGCACGGTGGGCCCCAGTCTGCGGGCGGTGGCACCGGCCGAATGGAAGGCCGCGCTCTCATCGTCGGTTATCCCGCCTTCGGGCCCGACGATGAGGATCAGGTCGCCCGATTCCGGTGGCCTGAGGGCGGCGAGACCCTCGGCGGCATCGGGTTCGAGCAGGATCGCGCACGCGGCCTTGGCGATCACCTGAGTTGCGTCCACGGCCGAGACCGCCTGCGTCACCTCGGGTATCCAGGCGCGGCGGGACTGCTTGGCGGCCTCCCGCGCGGTCGCCCGCCACTTGGCCAGCGAGCGCGCTCCGCGCTCCCCCACCCAGACCGGGATGCAGCGCGCCGCGGCCCAGGGCACGATGCGGTCGACGCCCACCTCGGTCATCTCCTCGACGGCCAGCTCACCGCGCTCGCCCTTCGGTATGGCCTGGATGACGGTGATCAGGGGGTCCGGCCGGGGAACCTCCCGCCTGGCCCGCACCGCCAGCTCGAGCCCGCTGCCGGAGTGACCGGTGACCACGCACCCGGCGACCAGGCCCGCGCCGTCTCCCACGTCCACGCGCTCGCCCGGACGCAGCCTGCGGACGGTGGCCGCGTGCCGTCCTTCGGCTCCGGACAGGATGACGACATCCCGCAGGAGCGCCGCGCGGTCGGCGAAGAAGACAGGCGGCTGCGGCACCGTCGGCCCCGGGTCAGCGCCCGTTGAACGCGTCGCGCAGCCTCGAGAAGAACCCTTGCTGGCCCGGCGCGAACCGGCCGGGCGGCGCTTCCTCGCCGCGGAGCTTGGCCAGGTCACGCAGCAGCTTCTCCTGCTCGGCGTCGAGCTTGGTCGGCGTCTCGACCGTGACGTGGACGATCAGGTCGCCGCGCCCGTTGCCGTTCAGGTGCTTGACGCCCTGGCCGTAGAGCGGGATCACCTGACCGGACTGGGTACCCGGGCGGATGTCGATGTCGGCGGGCCCGTCCAGGCTTTCCACCGACAGCGTGGCGCCCAGAGCCGCGGCGACCATCGGGATGGTCACGGTGCAGTGCAGGTCATCGCCCTGCCGTTCGAAGATGGGGTGCGGGCGCTGCACGATCTCCAGGAACAGGTCGCCGGGCGGCCCGCCGCCCGGGCCGACCTCGCCCTCTCCGGCCAGCTGGATGTGCGTGCCGTCCTCCACCCCGGCCGGGATCCGTACCTTGATGGTGCGCCTGGTCCTGACCCGGCCGTCGCCGTCGCACTCGGGGCAGGGCCTGACCAGGACGGTCCCGTATCCCCCGCAGCCCGGGCACACCCGGGCCATCATCACCTGGCCGATGAAGGAACGGGTCACCTGGCTCACTTCACCGCGGCCGCCGCAGACGTCACAGGTCTGCGGGTGGGTTCCCGGCGCGGTGCCCTCACCGGAGCAGGTGGGGCAGACCACGGCCGTATCCACGGTGAGCTCGCGGGTCGCGCCGAACGAGCATTCGGCCAGGTCGAGCTCGATCCTGATCGTCGCGTTGCGGCCCCGTTGCGCCCGGCTGCGCGGGCCCCGCGTGGCGGCGCCGCCGACCGTCCCGCTGAGGAACTGGTCCAGCAGGTCGCTCAGCGGCGAGAACCCGGCCCCGAACGGGCCCGAGCCGGCGCCCGTTCCCGCGGTGGCGAACGGATCGACGCCCATGTCGTACATCCGGCGCTTTTCGGTGTCCGACAGCACCTCGTAGGCCCGGGTGATCTCCTTGAACCGCTCCTGGGTCTGGGGATCGGGGTTGACGTCCGGGTGAAGCTCTCGCGCCAGCCGCCGGTAAGCCCGCTTGACCTCGTCCTGCGTCGCGTCCCGGCGGATCTTGAGCAGGGAGTAGTAATCGGCCGCCACTAGGACTCCATCAAAATCTGGCCGACGTAACGTGCCACCGCGCGCACCGCACCCATCGTTCCCGGATAGTCCATCCGGGTCGGCCCGAGCACGCCGAGCTTGGCCAGCGGCTGGGCCGCGTTCCCGTAACCCGTGAACACCACGGACGTGGCCTGCAGGCCCGCGACCTGGTTCTCCGAGCCGATCTTGACGGTCAGGATCGAGGGATCGGTCGCCTCCCCCAGGAGTCGCATCAGCACCACCTGCTCTTCCAGGGCCTCGAGCACTTCCCGCAGCCCCTTGCTGAAGTCCTGCGGGGACAGGTTCGCGGCTCCGCCGAAGACGATCTTCTCCTCGTTCCGCTCGATCAGGCTGGCCAGCAGGACCGAGAACACGGCGTTGGCGTTCGCCCGTTCCTCAGCCGGGATCCGCTCGGACAGATCGGCGACCATGGCGGCGGCGTCGGCCAGCTTGTGCCCGCCCAGGCAGGCGTTCACCACCGCGCGCACGTGGGACACCGAGGCGTCGTCCCAGGGATCGGGCAGGTCAACGGCGCACTGTTCCACCCGGCCCGTATCGGTGATCAGCACCAGCAGCAGCTTTTGCGGGGCGAGCGGGACGAGTTCGATGTGCCGGATGGCGGACCTGGTCAGCGACGGATACTGCACCACGGCCACCTGGCGGGTCAGCTGGACGAGCAGCCTCACCGTCCGCATGACGACGTCGTCCAGGCTGTACGCGCCGGCCAGGAACGTCTCGATGGCGCGCCGCTCGGCCGCGGACAGCGGCTTGACGCTCGACAGCCGGTCGACGAAAAGCCGGTAGCCCTTTTCCGTCGGTATCCGCCCGGCGCTGGTGTGCGGCTGCGCGATGAAGCCCTGCTCCTCCAGCACCGCCATGTCGTTGCGGATCGTCGCCGGGGACACATCGAAATGGTGCCGGTCAACCAGTGACTTCGATCCCACCGGCTCAGTGGTGGACACGTAGTCCTCGACGATCGCCCGGAGCACCGTCAGCTTCCGCTCGTCAAGCACGCGTTCACCTCCCGCTGGCGCTCAAAAGCCCTGAGTGCTTGGCACTCAAAAGCTCCGAGTGCTAATTCTATTGCGTCTAACAAGTCCCGGGGCGCGAGTAGGAGGCGAACCGCCGCAGCGATCACGCCCGGGCGCGACCTTGCGTGTTGCCGCGTCGGCGCGGCGTGCCGTTCCACCCGGCCGCAACGGCGGGCGGCACAGGTCAGGTTACCCGGCGGACACGAGCCGGACCGCGGCGTGTCGCAGCCGCCCTGGCCAGCCGGGCCTCGGCTACGCTGGCGGCGAACTGCTCGTGACTCGCGGCACCGGCTGAGGAGATACCCGTGCGGAGCTGGCAATACGGCGCTGACGTACTCGCGGCCGGGCCGCTGGGCCGCCGTCCGGGGCGGCGCGAGGCGCCGAAGGTCGCGGCCGAGCGCGGCCTGGTCGTGGAGGACTCCGAAGGCCGGTTCTGCGGTGCCGTGGTCGGTTACGAGAAGGGCGCGGTGACGCTCGAGGACCGGGACGGCAGGCGGCGGGTATTCCCGCTCGTGCCCGCGGCCTTCCTGCTCGACGGCCAGCCGGTCACCCTGGTCCCGCCCGCTGCCGGGAGCGCGCCTGTTCGGCCCGCGCGGACGGCCTCGGGGTCGGTGGCGGCGCCGCCCAGCCAAAGGGTCCGGGCCAGGGTCGCCCGCGCGAGCAGGATCTATGTCGAAGGCAAGCACGACGCCGAGCTCGTGGAGAAGATCTGGGGCGATGACCTGCGTGAGGTCGGCGTCGTGGTGGAGTATCTGGAGGGCATCGACGATCTGCCGGCCGTCGTCGCGAGCTTCTCCCCCGGGCCCGGCCGGCGCCTGGGCGTGCTGGTGGATCACCTGGTGGACGGTTCCAAGGAAACCCGGATCGCGGCCAGCGCGCGATCACCGCACGTGCTGATCGTGGGCCATCCGTTCATCGACATCTGGGCCGCGGTACGGCCGTCCGCGGCGGGCATAGCCGGCTGGCCGGACGTCCCGCCCGGACAGCCGTGGAAGGAAGGCGTGCTGCGCGCCCTCGGCTGGCCGCCCGAGGTGCCGGCGGCCTGGCAGCGCATCCTTCGTTCGGTCACGAGCTACGCCGACCTGGAGCCGGCGCTGCTGGGCCGGGTCGAGGAGCTGATCGATTTTGTCACCGTCCCGGGGAACGAATTAGCTGATCGATTTCGTCACCATCGCGGGGGAAGGAAAAGCGTGACGACAGCAGCGGACGACACGCGAGGACCGATGACGAGCAAGCCGACGCCGCGCGGGCCCGGCCCGCGGGTGGCTGGCGCCCGGGCTGAGGACGGCCCAGCCGGGGGCCGGTCGGCCCGCAACGCCGACGTGACCTGGGCGAGGCTCGGCTACCTGGGCGCGATCCTCGGCCCGGTCATCCCGCTGGTCGTCTACGCCATCCGACGAAGAAGGTCGCCGTTCATCCGCTACCACGCGGCCACGGCGCTGAACCTGTCGCTTACCTGGACGCTCTACGCGCTGTGCTGCGGGATCGTCGGCGGCCTGCTCGTGCTGGACAGCCTCACCGTCGCCCTGGTCGTGGCGCTTTCGCTGGTCTTCCTGCTCTGGCTGGCCATGCTGGACCAGCTGATCCGGGGCATCGGCGCGGCGAAGCGCCGCGAACGCCAGGAGGTACCCGGCTGGATCTGCGCGCAGATCGCGAAGTGAGCGTCGTTCAGACCCGGCTTACTCGGTGAGCCTGCGCGTCACGGTGTCCGCGAGCAGGCGGCCGCGGCTGGTCAGCACCACCCGGCCGCTGGCGTAGGAATCGGGCCTGGCCAGCCCCTCGGCAACCACCGCCGCCGCGTTCCTCCGTCCGGCCGGGCCGAGCATCGCGACCGGGCACCCCTCCGCCAGGCGGATGAGCAGCATGACGCGCTCGAGCTGCCGTTCGGTCGCGGTCAGGACCTCCCTGGCCTGGCCGGGGCTGATCCCCGCGCCGATCCTCGCGCCGTAGGCGGCCGGATGCCGCACGTTCCACCAGCGGGTTCCGCCGACGTGGCTGTGCGCCCCCGGCCCGACCCCCCACCAGTCGCCGCCCGTCCAGTAGAGCATGTTGTGCGCGCACCTGCCGGCCGCGTCCGCCGCCCAGTTGGATATCTCGTACCAGCCGAAGCCGGCCGCGGTGAGCACCTCGTCGGCGATGAGGTAACGGTCCGCCAGCACATCGTCGTCGGGCGCGGACAGCTCACCGCGGCGCACGCGCGCCGCCAGCCGCGTCCCCGCCTCCACGGTGAGCGCGTAGGCGGATACGTGATCGGGCCCGGCGCCGATGGCGGCGTCCAGCGAACGCCGCCAGTCCGCATCGGTCTCCCCCGGCGTCCCGTAGATCAGGTCGAGGCTGACGTGGGAGAACCCGGCGGCACGTGCCCACGCGGCGCAGCGGGCCGGACGCCCCGGCCGGTGCACGCGATCGAGAACCGCGAGCACGCCAGGCACGACGCTCTGCATCCCGAATGAGACACGGGTAACGCCCTGCGCGCGCAGCTCGCCCAGGGTGGCTTCATCGACGCTTTCCGGGTTGGCCTCCGTGGTCACTTCGGCTCCGGGGGCCAGGCCGAACTCGGCGTCGATGGCCCTCAGGACCCAACCGAACGCGGCCGGGGGCAGCAGGGTCGGCGTCCCGCCGCCGAAGAACACCGTGCTCACCGGGAGATCCGCGGCGCCAAGCACCTTGCGGGCGAACCCGATCTCGGCGGTCACGAGCCCCGGATAGCTATCCGGTGACACCGGGGCGGAGCCGCCCTGCCCGCCGAGCTCCGCGGCAGTGTAGGTGTTGAAGTCGCAGTAACCGCAGCGCGTGGTGCAGAACGGCACGTGCACGTAGATCCCGAACGGCCGCTGGCCCAGCTCGCTGCGCGCGCTCTCCGGCAGGGTCCCCTCGGCGGGGACGGGCTCGCCGTCGGGCGGGGCACCGGGCATGCCAGCCACGTTACCCGCGCAAGGAGAGTCCCAGGGGGATGCCAGATTGGCGGTGCGCGCGCTTAGACTGGAGGAGTCGGGCACGGTAGGCACTCGGGTCGCGTTCATGGGAGGCGTCGGTGGCAGATAACCAGTCGCAATGGCCGGCCCAGTACCCGAGGTACAGCCCGCCCGACGGCTCCCAGGTGCCGCCGACTGGCTATCCGGCCCCGGCGCCCGGTCATCCGGCCCCGGCGCCCGGTCATCCGGCCCCGGCGCCCGGTCATCCGGCCCCGGCGCCCGGCTACCAGGTCCCGGCGAACGGTCATCCCGCCCAGCAGGCCGGATACCAGCCCCGGATGCATTCGTCCATGCGTGCCTCCTCGGCGGACCGGGAACGTGCCGTCGACGTGCTGAAGGCGGGTTTTGCCGAAGGCCGGCTCACCCAGGACGAGTACAACGACCGGATGGGGCGGGCTTACGCGGCCCGCACCTACGGCGAGCTGGCCGCGCTCACGGCTGACCTGCCGGCCGGCCCCCTGCCGATCTGGCCGGTCCCCGCTTACCAGCCGCGGCCCGCCGGCACGAACTCGATGGCCATCGCGTCGATGGTGCTGGGCGTGGCCGAGTTCTTCACCGCCGGGTTGACCGCCATCCCGGCCGTCATCTGCGGTCATATAGCGCGACGGCAGATGAAGGAGACCGCGCAGCGCGGCGACGGGCTGGCCACCGGCGGGCTTGTACTCGGCTACATGGCGATCATCTTCTGGTCGGTCCTCATCGCGGCCTCGCTGGTCGGAGTCGCGATCTCGATCGCGCACAACGGCCAGGGACCGGTCCCGGGCGGCGGACCCTGAGCCACCGCCGCGGCACTGCGAAAGTCTTGGCACTCCATAGGCGGGTCACGCGTCTAAAATCAAGAGAGGCGTCCGCGGGAGGCTCAGGTGGCATACGGTCCCAAGGGAAGTCCGGGGGAATGGGTCCCCCCCCAGGGGGGTCCGGAGGGATGGGTCCCCCCGGTCGCGGGGGGTTCCGGGGAGTCGTCCTCCCCCAGGGGGGTCTGGGGGGATGGGTCCCCCCAGGAGCGGGGGGGTCTAGGGGGGTCGTCCCCCCTGGGTAGCACAGTCCCCGAAGGCTTGGGTGCCGGGGTTCCCTGGTTCAACCCGGCCTGGCTGGCAGCCAGCGCGGATCGCGAGCGGGCCGTGGGGGTGCTCCGGGCGGGTTTCGCCGAGGGGCGGCTCAGCCAGGACGAGCTTGATGATCGCGTCGCGCGGGCCTACGAGGCACGCACGTACGAACAGCTCTGGGCGCTGACCGCGGACCTGCCGGCCGGGCCGTTCCCCTACCCGCAGTTCCTGCCCGCGCTGCCGAACCCGCCACGGCCGGTCACGGTGACCCCGCCGCGCGACATCGGGGTGGCCAACTGGCGGTCGGCCGCGGCGCTGGTCATCACCGCGATGGTGATCTTCACGCTGGCCGCGCTGGTCACGGCCGTCATCACCGCGCACGCCCAGCCGATGGTCTACACGCCGTTCCAGCAGGTGAACCTGCAGCCCTACATCACGCATCAGCTGCCCGGAGTGGCACACGTCGCGCCGTCCGGGACGGCACCGATCGGCGCGCCGTCCCCGGGGGCGTAGAACCGGGCCGCGGGCTCGCACCACGGTCCGTTCTGGATAAGAGATTTTCGTGTTACCGCTGTTTCCGGTCCCCGGGCTGGGTGGACAGAGCCGCGACGAACGCCTCCTGCGGCACGTCGACCCGGCCGATGGTCTTCATCCGCTTCTTGCCTTCCTTCTGCTTCTCCAGCAGCTTGCGCTTGCGGGTGATGTCGCCGCCGTAGCACTTCGCCAGCACGTCCTTGCGCAGCGCGCGGATGTTCTCCCGGGCGATGATGCGGGCGCCGACGGCCGCCTGGATCGGCACCTCGTACTGCTGCCGCGGGATCAGCTCCTTCAGCCTTGCGGTCATGGCCAGGCCGTACTCGCGCGCCTCGTCGGCGTGCACGATCTGGCTGAACGCGTCCACCGGCTGGCCCTGCAGCAGGATGTCGACCTTGACCAGGTTCGCCTGCTGCTCCCCCGCGGGCTCGTAGTCGAGCGACGCGTAGCCGCGGGTGCGGGACTTGAGCTGGTCGAAGAAGTCGAAGATGATCTCGGCGAGCGGCAGCGTGTACCGGATCTCCACCCGGTCCGAGGACAGGTAGTCCATGCCGATCAGGGCGCCGCGCCTGCTCTGGCACAGATCGATGATCGTTCCGATGTAGTCGGCCGGGGAGATGATCGTGGCGCGCACCACCGGCTCGTACACCCGGTCGATCTTGCCCTTCTGCGGTTCCGAGCCGCCGGGGAAATCGCTCGGGTTGGTCACCCTGATCTCCTGGCCGGTGTCCATGACCACGCGGTAGACGGCGTTCGGGGCGGTGGAGATCAGCGACAGGTCGAACTCCCGCTCCAGCCGCTCGCGCACGATCTCCATGTGCAGCAGGCCGAGGAACCCGCAGCGGAAGCCGAACCCGAGCGCGTCGCTCGTCTCGGGCTCGTACACCAGCGCCGCGTCGTTCAGCCGCAGCTTGTCCAGCGCGTCGCGCAGGTCGGGGTAGTCGTCGCCGTCCACCGGGTACAGGCCGGAGAAGACCATCGGCTTGGGCTTGGAGTACCCGGCCAGCGGCTCCTTCGCGGGGTGCGCCACGCTGGTCACGGTGTCGCCGACCCGGGCCTGGCGGACGTCCTTGACGCCGGTGATCAGGTAGCCGACCTCCCCGGCGGCCAGGCCCTCGCTCGGCGTCGGCTCGGGCGAGATGACGCCGACCTCGAGGGTCTCGTGCGCCGCGCCGGTGGACATCATCAGGGAGCGCTCGCGCTTGGACAGGCGGCCGTCGACCACCCTGACGTAGGTGACCACGCCGCGGTAGGTGTCGTAGATCGAGTCGAAGATGAGCGCCCGCGCGGGAGCGTCCGGGTCGCCTTGCGGGCCCGGGACTAGGCGGACGATCTCGTGCAGCAGGTGCTCGACGCCTTCGCCGGTCTTGGCGGAGACCCTGAGCACTTCCGCGGGGTCGCAGCCGATGATGCCGGCGAGTTCGGCGGCGTAGCGGTCCGGCTGGGCGGCCGGCAGGTCGATCTTGTTCAGCACCGGGATGATCTTGAGGTCGGCGTCCAGCGCCAGGTACAGGTTGGCCAGCGTCTGCGCCTCGATGCCCTGCGCGGCGTCTACCAGCAGGACCGCTCCCTCGCAGGCGGCCAGGCTGCGGGAGACCTCGTAGCTGAAGTCGACGTGGCCGGGGGTGTCGATCAGGTTGAGGACGTAGTGTCTGCCGTCTTCGCCCTGCCAGGGCAGCCGGACCGCCTGGCTCTTGATCGTGATGCCGCGCTCGCGCTCGATGTCCATCCGGTCCAGGTACTGCGCGCGCATCTGGCGC
>Ga0187780_10002788_pt1 | contig 13130 bp, 9 predicted proteins | sample 1015_Q2_SP10_20__FD_132429 | JGI IMG/M metagenome (GOLD analysis project Ga0187780, IMG submission 132429) | Tropical peat soil microbial communities from peatlands in Department of Meta, Colombia - 1015_Q2_SP10_20_MG | ecosystem: Environmental > Terrestrial > Soil > Wetlands > Peat | place...
GGAGCTTTTAAGGAGGGTTATGACATCCTTCCACTTCTTGAACTGGAAGAAAAAGAGAAACAGGATGCGATGATGGAAGGTTTCAGTATGGACAAGGAGGGAAATTTTCTTTTTACCATTCCTTCCCTTTTTCGAGCCTACAAGATTTCTCCAGGTCGAAAAGTTGCGTATTTTGGTAAATCTGGTTCGACACCCGGAAAATTCAATATTGTGGCGGGTATCGTAACGGATAGCAAAGGTAATATTCTGGTGGTCGATAAGTTGAAGTGCGCTGTCATGATTTATGACAAGAATTTCAATTTTCTAAACCAGTTTAGCTCGAGGGGCTGGAAGCCCGGCTTTCTCATAGCACCGGAAGATATCGCGATTGACAATCAAGACAGAGTTTATGTCACCCAGGCCGGGAAGAGGGGAATCAGTGTCTTTAAGATGACTTATAACTAAACCGCTCAATCTAAACGTTACCTCGACTCGTGGAACGAGTTTGGGGCGAAGAAAATTCCATCTCTTCCATCATCTAATCTACGGGGTGGAGGAGATGAGATATGAATTCAGTATTCAAAGGAGGTGGTCAGGCGAAACGATTGGGGCAAAAGGTTCGAGGTTAGAGGCTGAAACACTTAACACTTAACACTTAACACTAAAAACGGATTAGGAGGATGAAATGAAAGGACTGAAATTAAGTTTGGTTATCATGGCTGCGGCCTTGCTAACCGTCGGATTAAGCGGAATGGCTTATGCCTACCATTCAGGTGGTGTTGCCGATTGCGATGGTTGTCACTCCATGCATGCTCCCAAAACAGGTGGTTCATATCTTTTACAAGGAACCGATGAAAGTTCAACCTGTTTAAATTGTCATGCACATAATGACACTACTCCATCAAGTTACCATATCATGACCTTCCCGGTCCCAGGAGCCGGTGTGCCACCTGCTGAGATGACCCCGGGTGGAGATTTCGCATGGGTCTTGAAAACCTATACCTATTCTTCTCATGGGACTGCCACTACAGAGCAAGGTATGACGCACGGGCACAATCCGGTCGCCTTTGATTACGGTATAGCACAGGATACCATTCTGACGACTGCTCCCGGTGGAACCTTCTCATCTGCTAATATGGCGTGCCCTGCCTGTCACGACCCACACGGCAAATATAGAAGGATTGGTGGAGACACCCCCGGCTCTTATACTATCGGTACTACGGGTGCTCCTATTATCGGGTCAGGTTCTTACAATAACAGCTTAACTCCCACGGCGGGACAGGCAGTAGGTTCTTACAGACTATTAGCTGGGATGGGATATACTACGCAGAATGGGGCTCTAAGTATTCCTTATCCAGGAATCCCAGTTGCCGTTGCACCATCAACCTATAACCAGGCAGAAACATCTCCAGCTGGGACCAACCAGATTCGAGTTGCTTATGGATATAGTACTGATGGTGCTGGTCTAACAAGTTGGGGGGAATGGTGCGGTGCGTGTCATACCAATTTTCATAGCACTAGTACTGGTTCTTCCGGTATCCTTACACATCCCACAGATGTAGCGTTGAGTTCAGGACCCGAGCAGACGAACTATGGATTATACGTCTCTTCAGGAATCATGACCGGAACACCAGCAACTTCATACCTCTCATTGGTTCCATTTATACAAAACTCCAACGACTACAGTACTGCCCCGACTACTGGTCTTAAATCTACTGCAAGCGGTGGTACTGGCAATGCTGTAAATCCAACCACTGTTCTGACCGGACCAGGCAGCACCGACCAGGTAAGCTGTCCATCATGTCACAGGGCTCATGCGTCGGGGTGGCAGTACAATCTACGATGGAATATGAATAATGAGTTCATTACCTACGCATCCGGTGGAGTCGCGGTGTGGCCGGGAACCGATAATGCTGGGAGTAGTTATGCTAACGGTCGTCTCTCAACAGAGACAATGGCTGCATACTACAATCGCCCAGCAACAATATTTGGCGCTGGTGGTTACCAACGTGTTCTTTGTAACAAGTGTCACGCACAAGATTAACCTTATCGCCTCACCTATCCCTTTTCTTCTCACGGGAGAGGGATAGGGAGAGGAGAGTTGCATTTAATACGAAACCCGGAAAAAAGCTGGCAGAAATTGCCAGCTTTTTTTTGGTTGAATTTGGAACATTTTTCAGGTCTAATACTAATAAAGGATGCATGGTTGTCATTTCGAGTAGGGTAATTCGGACGAGAGGAGGCTCCGGAGATTGCCTCGTTCAGAATGATGAGGAATGAGAGGCTCCCCATAACCGCCGGGAACATCCACTCTCGCTTTGGAAGGAGTTTCAATGAAAAAGAACCTGACCGCTTTTCTTATTTTTTTCTTATTTCTCTCGGGTTGCCAGGCCGCCATTTCCAGTCTAAGACCGCCCCTTGAAAATGAAGGAGAGGTTTATCTTTATACGGAACCCTATCCTCAGGAAGCAGAAAGGCTTACGTTCAATATTGAGGCGATCTTCGCCGTCAGTGGTGACGGAAGAGAGTTCCCTCTTCCCCTGTCGTTGCACGAATTCAACGCCCGCGATATGAAGAGGCAAAGACTTCTTGCCTCCGGCCAACTACCACCCGGTCCCTATATTGGGTTCTCATTCAAGGTCAACAAGGCTATCTTGAAGGTAGAAGATGGAGTGGCTGACCTGCTTGTGCCAGAGGTGCCCGTACGCATAGATTTTCCTTTTAGTGTCAGCCAAAAAAGGGCATACGTTATCTCCCTCACATTCAAATATGCAGAATCCATTATAGGACGTTTTAGCTTTAGTCCTGAGTTTTCCATGGTTATCCCGGGTAAGCCTATTACCAGTTTCATAGGATATGTGAGTAATTTGGGTTCTAATAATATTACGGTCTTCGATAAGAAGTTACAGAAAGTCTTTGCCGTCATTGTTACGGGTAGGGGGCCAGCAGGGATGGCCCTTGACCAGAAGCTGGGGAGGGCTTATGTGGCCCTGATGGGGGATGACTCGATCGAATCGATTGATGTATTGGCTGGTGAGGTGATCAACCGATTAAGGCTCCATCCTGGTGACCAACCCCAAGAGCTTGCCCTTACCCCTGACGGGAAAACCTTGTTGGTTGCTAATAAGGGTACGAACACGGTAAGTTTCATCGATGCCGCCTCTCTGGTGGAATTAAACAGGGTTGATGTAGGGAGAGAGCCCAATTCCGTTTTGATACACCCAAATGGGATCAGGGCTTTTGTCTTTAACACCCTTTCCAATGCCGTCTCCGTCCTGGACATTCCTAACAAAGCCGTTATGGCTACTATTACAACAGACCCGGGACCCTTGAGAGGACAGCTTAACCAACAAGGAAACAAACTTTATGTGATCCACGAGTGGTCCTCTTATCTGATCTCCTTAGACCCTTTGGGCCTTTCTATTTTGAAGAGATTTCCGGTGAGGATGGGCATGAATTCGATCAAAGTAGATACCCAGACGGACTTGGTCTATATGGGAAGGGGACATGATACCGTCGTGGAGGTTTATGACCCAAATTTTTTTGTCGTGATCGATTCCATCACTACGGGGGGAGGCATCACGAACATGACCATTGATGGTGATGAGAACAACCTGTATTTGGTGAACCCCGAGATGAAATCCCTGATGGTTTCCAGCCTGGTTAGAAAGAGGGTGATCTCCCAAATGGATGTGGGTGAAGGCCCCTACTGGGTGACCCTGATGGGGGAACGGTAAAAGCATAGAGCAAATCATGAATTAGAGTGACTAAAATGCCTAAAGTGACTAAACTTAAGAGTGGCTAACGGATGATGAATAATAAAGAGTTTTCCAAGTTACTCGAGAAAAGGACTCTGGATTTTGGAGTCAGAATTATTCGGTTAACGGCTTCCTTGCCCGATACGGCTGAGGGAACAGAGATAAGGAGACAGATTGCCAAATCAGGGACTTCTACAGGAGCGAATTACTTGCCCTGTGAAATAGCTTGGGGACAGTATGTATTACACTTACGTGTTGCAAAGCTTGAAAGATGGTCAGTTTTACACCGGTTTTACCGAGAACCTCAAGCTAAGATTTGAGCATCATTCAAAAGGACGAATAGAATCTACACGGCAAAGAAGACCATTAAAGTTGATTTACTATGAAGCCTGTCTGCACATCGAAGATGCAATGAGGCGGGAGAGATATTTCAAGACTTATCATGGTAAAATGTTTCTGAAAAGGAGACTCAAATCTTATTTAACAGGGTGAAAGGCAAACAGGGCAAGAAGCAAGGCCGATTTTAGAAGCAAAATTAGGATTTGTGAGGGCGAGGCAACGAAACTCAACACTGGTTAAAAACGATTGCCGGAGTAGGTTGGTTATCGGAAGAAGAAATGAAATTTGAAATTAAGGAGTGTGGCGAATTAGTTGCCATCTTTACTACAATTAGCGAGAAATAGTGAAACGAACTTTAGCTCACTTTAATTCACTTTAGGCACTCTAATCACTCTATGCTCCGTGCTCTTTGCTCTAAGCGGATTTTAGCTGTTCCTGTGCTCTATGCCCTATGCCCTTTGCTTATTTTATTTTTTTCACCGGGCAGGGCAACTGCCCAGGGTCTTCTTCAGGGGATCAATGCCTTGTTGGAGTTCAATTACACTTTTTTTTCTTCCAAGACAACCGTCTCCGGAAGTACTACCAAAATAGCGACGAACACCTATGATCCTCGATTTACCCTTTCCGTGAGCACAAACATCTTTCCAAACCTTAGACTGGATGCAGGCGGTGTGGTCGAGGAAAATATATCGAAGTCAAGTAGTAACACGGCGGAGACTACGAGAACAGCAGTAACCACGTTGACACCCTATTTCTACCTTACTCTGAGTGATCCCCTTTATACGGCAAGCATCGGTTATAACCGGAGGGAGGTTTCAACGGAAACCACGGGCCAACCTCGATTCACCTTATTCAACGATGATTATCTTGCCGTTTTGAAATGGAGGCCCTGGGGATTCCCATCCATTGAAGCGCAATTTGAGAGAACGAATACCTATGATGAAGAAAAGGAGGTTCAAAATACCACCAAGGATTATATTTCCCTCATCTCAAGATACAACTATCGAGGACTGGACATCCGATACCAAGGCACCTATACCGATACAAATGATAAGGTGAACCAGGTAGATACCAAGGATATGACTCAGAGTGCCTGGTTGAGTTACTCGAATTCTTTCTTTGATCGTCGTGTTTCCTTGAGTACGTCGTACAATATTAATTATCAGGAGATACAAACTTCAACCACTGCCCAGAGTACAGGAGGAACAGTGAGTGTCCAGCTTTTCCCTTTGGCAGGGCTTTCCGTTAATAATGATACTGTCACTCCCACCATAACCCTTGGCCCGAATCCGGCCCTTATCGATGGGGACCTCGGCACAAGCGCTGGCATCAATATCGGGCTTCCCCCTCTTGGGGGGGATACTCGGATAAGGCAGATGGGTCTCGATTTTTTTGTTGCGACCGAGGTAAATCAACTTCTCCTATGGATTAATCTGGACCTTTCGACAGCGCCGGTGATTCTCACTTTCTTTTTTTCAAACATTCAGGTTTTTTCAAGTCCCGATAATGTGAACTGGAGTCCTGTCCCGTTAGCTCTGACTCCCGTCACTTTTGGACCTTTTCAAAATCGCTTTGTAATCAACTTCACAAATGTCACCACAAGATTCATAAAGGTGGTAACCCCACCCCTCAATGCAGCTATTTTAGGGGCTGCCTCATTTCCAAATATATTTGTCACGGAGCTTCAGGCTTTTCTTACTAAGCCTGTTTCCTCTGTTTCTGGGGTAACTAAGAATACAGTCACCTCGACTACTCAAAATTACTACCTCGACATCAAGACAAAGATTCTTGATATCCCCACTCTTTTTTATGACCTTGATTATTACTATACCAGGATAGATCCTTCCGGTCAGTTGAGGTATATCGTATCCAACGGCCTTTCCGTGAACCAGAGGCTCAGCCAGGTTTTCACGGCAAGCGGAAGGGCGGCAATAGAGGATGGCGAAGAAGAAAAGGAGCACAGGGTGGCTTATGTCTATGATGCCGTGGTACAGGCCACGCCCTTGCGGACACTGACAGACCGTCTTGTTTTCAGCGGAAGGGACGAGACGATCGGAGGAAAACACGACAGTACCAATTCGATTATTTTGTACAATATCGCTGAATTATATAAGGGCTTGGAGGTGAATCTCAACGTAGGAAAGAATTTTTCGAACAACCTGACGCCTGGGGTGAAGGCAAATGAAACCGATGTCGAACTTTTGGCCAGGGTTATTCCCCACCCTGCCATGACCATGAGCCTCGACTATAAATATTCAATCGTTGACCAATCCGGAGGAACAACACCAGGCTCTACCGCGACGCAGAGAGGAGAGTTCACCCTTTCATACAATCCTTTTAGAACGCTATTCATCGTTGCCACCATAGACCTATTGGCCGTAACGGGCCAGAGAACGCTTGTGACACAAAATTATGGGCTGAACTGGTCACCCTTTCCCGACGGCGCCCTTCAATTTCGGTTTTTTTACAATGAGATCCTGACGACGGGTGGCATCGAGCAAAGGGTTATCAACCCTGGCGTGAGATGGAATATAACGAAACGCTCGTTCTTGGATCTTTCTTACCAGAGGAATAAGAATGTGGTCCCGGGGCAGAAAACAGATGAAAATTTTTTCAACGCCCAATTAAAGTTATTTCTTCTATGAATGATGTTGACAAGATAGCGGCATGATATATTATAAATAACAGTTTGGCTTCCTCAAAGTTAACAGAAACTTATGCCCGGGGACAGGCGTCAATAGTCCGGGACGAGAATCTCTTAAGGTGTGCCTAAGAAAACCGATGGGAAAGTTCTTCGGATTGGCGATCATGGTGCGGTAAGGGGAGGATAGTGCGATGATAAAGAAATTCGACCAGTACAGGATCTTTCTTTGTTTCATTTTTGTATTTTCTGCTGCCTGCGCGACCACATCGAATATTTACCGCGACCCCAATATGGATTTTGGGGCTATAAAGTCCATCGCCGTGATGCCTTTCGTAAGCCTTGCGAGGGACAATGTGGCGGCCGAAAGGGTGAGGGATGTCTTTATAAATAAGCTTTTGTCAACGGGTGCCGTGTATGTGCTCCCGACGGGAGAAGTCGCAAGAGGGGTGACCAGGGCAGAAATTGCAAATCCTGCGACTCCGTCTCCGGAGGAAGTGGTGAAGCTGGCCGGCATTATCAAGGTGGAAACGGTAATCACAGGGGTCCTCAAGGAATATGGGGAAGTCAGGTCAGGTACGGCTGCCGCAAATATTATCTCCGTCAGTCTCCAGATGATGGAGGCCCAGACGGGAAAGGTGGTATGGTCGGCGTCGACGACAAAAGGCGGCATCACCGTATGGGATCGCCTTTTTGGCGGGGGCGGCCAACCCATGGATAAAGTCACTCAGAGGGCTGTCAATGATCTCATCAACAAGCTCTTTAAATAAAGTCTGTCTTCTTCTGCTTGCATGCTTTCTTTGCTCTTCAGGGTGTGGTTGGACAAAGCAGAGTGTGAACAAAGAGCCTCCTATTGAGGAAGGAAAATTTTCCATCGCCGTCCTTCCCATTGAAAACTTGAGCGGAACCAGGGCACCCTTGAAAGAGATCAGGGAATCGCTCATTCACGGGATGGGAGCAAAGGGATTCCGTATTCTCGAGGAAGAAACGCTTGAGAAGTTCATGGAACGGAACCGCATCCGCTACACAGGCGGAATAGATAAACCGTTGGCTCAGGCATTTAAGAATGAGACAGGGACAGGAGGCGTTCTTATTACGTCTCTCGAACTTTACAGCGACGCGAATCCTCCCAAGATCGCTTTGACCTCCAGACTGGTTTCTACTGGCGAGGATCCAGTCATTTTATGGGTGGATGGAGTGGGGTTGGCCGGCGATGACTCTCCGGGAATTCTGGGATTGGGTCTGATCGAAGATCCGAAAATCCTCTCGAAAAAGGCACTCGACATTCTTACCAGATCGCTTGGGGAGTATTTTGGAAAGAAATTAGGAAGGGAACATGTCCAAAGCGTGAAAGGGAAATTCCGACCGAAAACATTTTACCGTTCCGATGTTTTGAATCCGCACAAGAAGTATTCCGTGGCCATCGTCCCCTTTCTCAACATGAGCGGGAGGAGAAATGCGGGAGAGATTCTGGAACTTCAGTTTATCAGAAATCTGAAAACCTTTGAGCAGTTTGATGTCGTTGAGCCTGGACTGGTTAGGCAGCAACTTCTGATGTTGAGGATGATCATTGCGGAAGGTATTTCTCTTGCCAATGCGGAGGCCCTTTTTGCGACGTTGGACGCTGACCTCATTCTGGCGGCAAACGTCTTCAATTATCAGGACTATCAAGCCGTGTTCGGGAAACCGAAAGTCGATTTTTTTGTTCAACTGATTGAGAGAAAGAGTCGTAGTGTCGTCTGGAGTTCAGTCAGTTATAATCAAGGAGATGATGGGGTTTTCTTTTTTGACCGTGGAAGAGTCAATACCTCCCACGCCATGGCGTCGCAAATGGCGCAATGGATTGGGGAAATGATGTTAGAAGGGAGTAAAAGGGCTCAAGCGGCAAAGGTTCAAGCGGTCGACGGAAATCATCGTTAAGAGAAGAAGGAGAAAAATGAAACATTGTTCTTGTGCATTAACCATTACGTTGCTGATCGGTCTCCTTGTTGGGAGTGTTGGAATTGTATCAGGTGAGGATTTGCCTGTCATAAGGGGGAAAAAAGTTGTCGCTACCGTGACCGGGGAGCCCATTACGCTGGAAGAGTTAAATCGAGATCTCGCATTCGCGTCGGGAGCGAGTCAATCAGAGGTGCTCGGGCGCCTTATCAACGTCAACCTGGTGGTACAAGAGGGAAAAAGGATAGGATTGGACGAGTTGCCTGAGATAAAAAATATGATTGATGCATTCTCCAAGGTGACCCTCAGAGAAGAATTGATGGAAAGACGAGTCAAAGATATCAAGGCTGACCAAAAAGAGATAGAGAAGCTTTATAGAGAGGGGATCAAAGAGTGGAAGGTTAGCTCCGTCCTCCTGGAGAAAGAGGACGATGCCAAGAAGATGGCCGAAGAGATAGGGACGGGTAAGAATTTTGATGAGTTATCGAAGCAGTACGTTGCAGCGGGAAAAGCCAAGGAAGGTGAACGGGGAGAGTGGTTAAAAGTCAAAAACATCAGCCCTCAAATTGTCAATGCCATCTCCAAAATAAAAGCTGGGTCCATCAGTCCAATCATTCCCATCAAATCCGGATTTGTCATTCTGAGGCTCGAAGATATTCGTTATACTGAAGACCCCGAAGCGATGAAACAAGCAAGGGAGGAAGCCCTCAAACGCAAAAAAGTGCAGGTATTGAAAGATTATAGCAATGCGTTGATCAAGAAATATGCGACAGTGAATCAAGACGTCCTGAAGAGCATTGATTATGAATCAAAGGCTCCCGGATTTGAGGCACTCCTGAAGGATAAGAGGGCGGTTGCAAAGATAACAGGCGAAGATCCTATTACCGTGGCGGAGCTTACCCGGCATCTTAAGATGCAATTCTTTCACGGGATAGAAAGAGCCATCGAAAGCAAGAAGTTGAATTCGAAAAAGGTTCCCGCTCTCGATGAGATGATCTATAAAAGAGTCTTCAGAAAAGAGGCACTTCGATTAGGCCTCGATAAAACAGAGGGCTATGAGAATCGAGTAAAGGAGTATGAAAATTCCGTGCTCTTCGGGGCATTTGTAAATAAGGTGATTGTCCCTGACATCAAAATGAAAGAAGAGGAGATGAAAGCCTATTATGGTGAGCATGTCAAAGAATATACGATGCCGGAGATGATGAGGATCAACGGCCTTGTCTTTGCAAAGAGGGAAGACGAAGAGTCGGCTATCGAAAAACTTCGAAAGGGAACGGAATTTCAGTGGCTCGCTGAGAATGCAGAAGGACAGGTAGACAAAGATACCAAAGGACTTTTGACCTTCGACGGGAAGCTTGTCACAACAAAGGATTTGCCAGAAGGGGTACAGAAAGCAATACACGGAGCCAGGGCCGGAGATTTCAGGCTCTATGAAAGCTCCAATGGCTATTTTTATGTTTTGGCCGTCCAGGATGTCATCCCCGCAAAGCCCCAGCCGTACGAGGAGGCAAGAGAAGCAGTCGCAAAGAGATTGTTCAATGAGAAAGTGAAAAAGGCGGTGGAGGATTACGCGGATAAGCTGAGGGCCGTATCGGAGGTGAGGATTTACCTGAAGGATTAACCGCAAGGGGCATCGTCATAGAGGATAAGCCAAAAGCGTGAATCGAAAGCGCTAAATTTTAGACGCCTAATGACCAATAGTCTCCAATGATCAGAATTCGAAACATGAAGGTTTTTTCGTTCAACCATTGAGATCTGTTAGGAATCCGGGATCTGAACGCCTTCCACAATAGTCTTTGCTCTCTGCAGCATTTCATTGACGGGAGAAAACATGTTTTTCTTACGATTAAAACAACTAAAACCTAAAGCGACCCGATTGGGAATACTCCTCCTCATGTGTGGAATCCTGTTATATGCCTGCGCCGAGACGCCGCAGAAAAGGACACTGGGAGGTGCGCCAACGGGAGGGAAAGGGTTTGTAAGTAAACAGTGCCTCGACTGCCACAAAAAATTTGCTGATAAATATTTGGCAATGAAAGACATACACGCCCCTGTCAAAGAGAAAAAGTGCGAGGATTGTCATCTCCGGCACGGTTTAATACCCAAATTGATCCTGAAGAAAGAAGGAAATGAAATCTGCTATCCGTGCCACAGTAAAGATAAGATAGGGATGAATAAGCCCAGCGTGCATACGGCCCTGAAGAGGGGGAAATGCATTCAATGCCATAACCCCCATGCTTCCCCGTTCAGTCGCCTATTGAAGGGAGAAGGGAATGAAGCTTGTTTTCAATGTCATAAAAAAGAAAATTTTGAGAAGAAGGTGGCTCATCAAGTGGGACAAAAGGGTTGTGCAACCTGCCATTTCTCCCACGGTTCTGACCAGAAAGACCTTTTAGTGAAGGCTGAGACTTCTCTTTGCCTTGGCTGCCACGACAGCACCAAAGCCCCTTTTAAAAAAGCACATGGCGATTATCCTGTGGGCCAAGCTTCATGTACGGGTTGCCACAACCCTCATTCTTCATTACAGGCAAAACTCCTGAAAACAAGCGCCCATGATCCGGTTGTCTCGGCTCAATGCGATGCATGCCATAAGGCACCTTCAGACCCGAAACCCTTTGGGACCACTGAAACAGGAAGCAAGCTTTGCTTCAATTGCCATGACGTCTCTAAATTGAAGGGGGGAGGGACGGTGGACCACTCCCCCTTCAAAGAAGGGATGTGCGCCTCCTGCCACCAACCCCATGCCTCGGAGTACCCGAAGCTTATCCTCAAAAAATTGGACACGCTCTGTTTCGATTGCCATAAAGAAAAAAGCGAGAAGGTCGCATTCAACCATGTCCCTGTCTTCAGTGAAAAGGGATGTCTTTCCTGCCACCCCCCTCACGCCGCCAAATACAAAGATCTTCTTAATTTGAAGAGCGGCGAATTGTGCTTCACCTGTCACACAAAGACTAAAGAAGCTCAAAAGGCTAAGGTTCCTCATCCTCCTTTTGTCGAACAAGAATGCAACGCATGCCATAATCCTCACGGTTCGAATGTTAAGGATATTATCAAGGACAGGATGGACAGGGTTTGCTACGCCTGCCACCCCGACGCCGAAGGAAAGTTTTTGAAGACCTACACCCATCAGCCCGTTCTTGACGGTAGCTGCAATTCCTGCCATCAGTCCCACGGATCGGATGAGAAGAGTCTTTTAAGATTCAAAGGGTCTAAAATGTGCGCCCAGTGTCATGGCGATTTCATGAAACCGGAGACGAGCGGCACGAACCATAACCCCTTCGCAGAAGGGGAGTGTCTCACCTGCCATAATGCTCACGCAAGTAATGTGAAAGGGATGATTGTTGATAAACAAGGCCCCCTGTGTTTTTCCTGCCATCCAGATTTGAGCAAAGAGATTGGCACTGCCAAAAGCATGCACTTACCCGTTGCCGATGGGGAATGCACAAAGTGTCACAGCCCCCACAAGGCAAAATTGGACAAACTCCTTTTGGCAAAGAGCCCCGATCTTTGTCTGACTTGCCATAAAGACCTGAAGATCAAGATGGAAAAGGAAAAGGCCCACCAGCCGGCTGCCCGCGATTGCGAAAGGTGCCACAAGCCCCATTTTTCAGCTGAGGCTTCACTGATGAATCAGCCCATTCAGCCGCTCTGTGGGGAATGTCATAACCTAAAAGACACCCCTTTCGGCAAAGCTCACATTTATATCGATCCATCGGTGATCGATTGCAGACAATGCCATGATCCTCATGCATCCAAAGATCCGAAGTTTTTCAAGGCCTTCGTTCATCCTCCGTTTGCAGGGAGAACGTGTGAGGATTGCCATATCGTCACTAAATAAAAACGCAGAGGGCATAGAGCATAGGGTAAGTCGAATTAGAAGAATAAATTGGAGATTGAAATTCGAAGCACGAAATCCGAAATCCGAAACAAACTCGAATGACCGAAACGGGAAACTCAAAGTTGTTTGATTTAGAAGACCGGACACTTGCCTTTGCAAGGAAGGTCAGGGGGTTTGTTAAGAAGCTGTCGAAGACAGCGGCGAATCTTGAAGACGGGAGACAGCTTATCAAGGCTTCAGGGTCTGTCGGTGCTAATTACATCGAGGCAAATGAATCATTAGGGAAAAAAGATTTTGTGATGAGGATTAAGATTTGTCGCAAGGAAGCAAAGGAAAGTCGATATTGGTTGAGGTTGGTCGATGCCAATCCTGAACCCAATCAGGAGAAGGAAAGGAAAGAATTGGAAAAAGAAGCGACAGAGCTCATGAACATATTTGGATCTATTGTTCGGAAGAGCGATTGAAATTTCGAACATTGACTTTTTCGGATTTCGAATTTGTTTCGAGTTTCGATATTCGAATTTCGGATTTCCTATTGGAGAGGACGCCAAATGAAGCTACACAGTAAGGTCATCCCGTTAGCGTTTATTGCTGCCGCCGTGCTGTTTTTTTCGATAGGTTATGCTCAGCAGAACAA
>Ga0187780_10002789_pt1 | contig 13129 bp, 18 predicted proteins | sample 1015_Q2_SP10_20__FD_132429 | JGI IMG/M metagenome (GOLD analysis project Ga0187780, IMG submission 132429) | Tropical peat soil microbial communities from peatlands in Department of Meta, Colombia - 1015_Q2_SP10_20_MG | ecosystem: Environmental > Terrestrial > Soil > Wetlands > Peat | place...
ATCTTCATCAATAAGTAAGCCAACATCCTCTAATTGTCCTATTGCGAAAAGCTTTAATTCCTCTTCTCTTTGCTCTTGTGTAATGTCATTCCAATAAGGAATATCTGTATATACTTCTGTGATTACTGGAATAATTGAAATTCCATCATAGTTTTCATGAATCATATTAAATTGAACTAAATAGTTTCTTTCCATTTTTTATATTCTCCTTTTATCTTCTATTTAAAAAATTGGTTTTATTAAATTAATTAGTTGTATCATCATTTGTTCGACTTTCTCTACTAATTTCATATTCCTCTGAACCATTGCTTCTAAAAAAGTATTCATTCATATGTGGCTTTAAACAATCCATCGAACAAAAATCAAAATACTGGTAACTTTCGATACTGTCATTTCCCCAATCGCTATGATGTGTTGTAACATGATAAAAATGAAAATTTTTAGCTTCAGAATAACTTTTAGGTCTTATTATTTGTTTATTGCACTTATCACAAAATGTTGCTATGCATACTTCTTTTTCTGTTACTACTTCTCGTTTTTCAACTTTTTTCACTAATTCTAATCTCCTTTTCTGAATAAGATTTACATTTTATAACGATTAACTTTCCACTTCATTACCTTAATGCGTATCGCCATTTGATAATTCTTCATGCATAGCTTTATAAAAACACTCTCTGCAAAGTTCCTTTTCTTCTATGTGTTTTGGATAAGGAAAGATTCTACCTTTTTTATAAACATCTCTTGTTTCTGTACCGCATTTTTCACATGAGATATATACAATTTCTGAACTACTGTAAGAAGGTTCGAACTCTACAAACACTTCAAATTCTCGTTGACAATTTTCACACTCATGATCAAATGTATTACTACTTGGTAAATCAATTGTTCCGTCTGACATATCATTTTCATGTTCACAATAAGGACATTCAACAGTATCAAACATAATTTCACTCCTTTTATGTAAATTTAACTTTTTATGTATATATTTTATCTATTAACTATTAATCTACTACTCAATTTCAGAAACAGCCTTTTATCTCGAACATCCAAAGCTTTATCGATTCTATCCTTCAGTTGCTTTAATTTAAATTGTTCAAGTGAATAATTCATCATACTATTTATGTATTCAATCTGATCATCTGATAATTTATGTTCATTTTCTTTTGCATATGGATTATTTTCAATTACGTCATAAAATTCAAGATGTTTGTTTATGTCTTTAAATTCAAGCTGCATATAAAAGAGTTGATTTTCATGGAGCAAATTATTAAATGCTTTATTGTGGTTCGTGGATGCTACACCGTTTGCATAATACTCAAAAGACCTTGTAAAAAGTCCGGTTGCATTTGATGATCTTATAACAATACCTCTTGGACATTTTGTAGCATCTTCAACGAATTTTACTTTTTCAAGTAAAGTATCACTAGTCAATAATTCGTTTAGAAAAGTTACATTTTCTTTTGTGGCGGAATAGTAGTTTTTTAAAAACCTAGTAATCCATTTTTTCTTTTCACTTACTGTAACTTCCATCTCCCTCACCTCTCTGTAAAATAATTGATTTACCCATAAACCACTTCTTCGAACGTATATGTATATTTCCAATTTTTCTTATATTGATCTGAGTGTTTCTTTGACTTCTCAATGTTCTTCTTTGATTTAATGATTGAATTATTCATTGCAACAATGTTTAGAGTTTGTCTTAATGAATTTAATCTGAATAATTCATCTTTAACAATTCTTCTTTTCCGTAAAAGTTGCTGAAGTTGCTTGGTAAGCTTATATCCCTCACATGCATTAAAGTTTGCATTCTCTATTTGATGATAGTACTCAGAAAGTTTTGTATCATATTCAGATTGTTTTTTAGATAATATGTTAAATTCTTTGTTTATATTATTTACGAGTACATCCAGCTCTTTTAAGTACTCAGTAGCCTTACACATTGTAATTACCTTCCTTCTATTATGAGATAACATCGCATTTATGTATATTTCATTTTAAACTGTAGCTAACTCAACATTTTCTTTTGAATCATGTTGCATTACTGCAATATATTTATTAAAAGTCCTGTCATCATATTTGACAACAATCGCTTTCCATCCTCGTTCTTCTCGTTGCTTAACGGCTTGGTCAATCTTTTCTTTGGTATCTTCTTTTAACAATATTCTTAGCCCACACTGATTAAATGGATTCTTATTACTCATTTACTGTCAGTCCTTCCTCATTCTCATTAATTAATTGATCTTCTAACAGCCACACCGTTTCTTTACATTTCTCTTTCGCAATCGTTAAACTTCCAATTGCAGCTCTCTTATCCCCTTTCTGTAAGTTATTTAAAGCACTTTCTAGTGAAATAAGAGCTTCAGTAATTTTTTCATCTTCAATCTTCATCATTATTTATCATTCCTTTTATTTGTTTATTTCACTTATAAATAGTGTAAAATAAAACAGTTAAATTCGTCAACTGGTTTTGTAATTTATTATTCTATTTATTTCGACATAGAAACTCATCATCTATAAATCTAGTATCACGAGTTTCTATGTATATTCACAACCTAATATATGTACATTCATATTATTCAACGTCCACTTCCGTAACTTCCATATGTACTACTCCTACATTGTCAATATAGATCGCAATAACTTCTCCATTTGGTAACTGTCTATAAATTGGTTCATTATATTCAACAGTCTCAATAGCACCTATACCTTGTAAATACTGCTTTTCGTTTTCTGATACAAAATCGTAATGTCCATCTACCACTGTTGAAAAGTCTACGCTAAATTTTCCCATTTTAAATTTTCCCATTTTAAATTTTCCCCATTTCATTTTTTATATTAGAACAAGCGTTCTTATTTGTGTTCGTATTTTTGTTCGTATTTTCATTATACCTTTGTTTGTCTGAAAATACTATAATAATTAAATATTTATTTTACCAAGTACACTTTATTTATTTGGGCAATATTGGTAAAATATTCTAGTACCTCTAGCCTCATAGGAGGTGTTTTTATGATTAGAGTTACAATCGAACAATGTCTACTGAATGACATATTAAATCGCATAGGAATGACCCAAGTTCAACTTTCAGATTTAACTGGATTATCGAAAAGTCAGATATCAGATTATGCGAACAATAGGCGAAGGATGTCTTTGAAAAACGCTAAACTTATTGCCTATGCGACAAGTTGTCATATAGATGATTTGTATCATTTCGAGATTAGTCAGTAGGCATTGGGGATTAGGTTTTTTAGGTTTATTTGCCTAATCCTAGAGTCGAGTACTCGCTTTCGTGAACTTAACATTAGTATAACATTAATTTTTCTAAAAGTTTGATAATTCTTTAATTTTAATGATAAATCGTTAATTTGTCCTGTTTTTTCTTTCAATTAATTCCAATTTTTTATTTTTAAATTTTCGGATATGTTATTTCGTTTACGTTTTATATGTATATTTAATTTATAAAAGTTTTATTAGTTAGCCCCTATGAAAAGAGGCTAACATTTAGTTATTTATTTTTACTCCGTACAGTTCCATTATATTGTCTTCATTAATATATTCTCTTAGCACAGTTGTATTGTAATTCAAGTAACCATTTATATTTACTTTTCTAATTCCAAACTTGTCTCCGATTTTATCTAATTGCTCTTTCCCTAAGCTTCCTTCTTGCTCGTATAACAATTTCCCGTAATAGATCATTCCACTTCTCTCGATGTTTTTCACATTCAAGTAAGGTAACTCGCTTAAGTCAGAAATAAATTTAATTCTCCGGTATATTGTATGCTTATCACTTGGGGCATTTACATCAAGAACTTTGCGATCTATTGGACGGATTACATAGTCATTACTTACTAAATTATATTCTTTAGTGCCTCTTTGAACGCTACCGTTTTTAAGTTTATATTCTTTCTCCGCCAAAGCCCCTTTAATCAATTTTAAGCAATAATCACTAACAACCACTTCTCTTGGTTCAAATTTATTATCATTTAGTTTTAAAGTATTATCATTGATGTCTCTCTCTGTTAAATTTAGTATCTCACTTACTCCGTCTCCACTTATACCCTCGAACAACATTCTCAAAATAGCTTTATCCTGGTAATTTACTAATTTATTTTCTATATCTCTAATCTCTTGTTCTGAAAAGTATAGTTTCTTCTTAGAAACAAACTGTTCTAACCATTCATTATCTATTCCTCTTAATGGATTTAAATTATCATTCCTTAATCCTTTTTCTATTGCCCAACTGATGTATGCAGTTAAAAATCGCATATTCGTTTTAGCAACGGTAATATTAAGTGGATCTGTATTTTGGATTACTTTACCTAACTCTGATATATTAAAATTATATAAGTCTTTATCTAAAATATTTTCTATAGAAAATGCTTTATACAATAAATATTTAATAGTATTTTGTGTCTGATGGTTGTCATAATTTCGTAAAAACTCCTCTTTAATTTTCTCATTGTATAGTTTATTCAATTTTTATCATCCTTTTAATTTTGGCATGGGTATTTATTAACCCCTAAATTTAATTATTATATTTGATTATTTATATTCAATTATTTATTATATTTGTTTACTTATATAGATAATTCTTTAAAGTAATCTATGATTCCTCTACGTGTCTTATTTGAATTTTTTATTGTTTTATTATTTAATATTTCAAGTTCTTCCCATAATGGATTATCACGATTAAAATTAATATCTTTTAATATAGTCTTAAGTTTATTTACCTTATATTCTTTATCCATCATACGACTTGCCAAAACCACGTATCCAGCAAACATGTTGTTATCGTTGATGAGTGATACCTTTCTAGTCTCTTGAGGATTCTTAATAAACTCTTCAGGGTATAGACCAATTAAATAATTAAAGAAATCCGTTAAATAGTCTGCTACATCTAATGCTTCTACTTTAGTTTCCATTTTAAACATTTCATCTATAGTGTCGGCAAGAGTGTTATAGGCTACTAATTCATCAACTGATGTGTGAGCTTTACTTGTTTGAGATATTCTACCTTTTAGATCAGATTCTTCTCTGAGCTGTTGGACTACTACATCAGAGTAACGTTTTGCTTCTAGTTCTTGGACTCTTGTTTTACTTATAGGAGTTGCCTTCGCTAATTGCGCTTGATACTGCTGCGCTTTTTTTGTTGAATAGTTAGTGATTAAAACGGCAAAATTGAAGTTAATATCCGGATAAAGTTCCAGGGCATTGCTAAGTGCTTTCGTACGATGGTAGCCATCTACGATATCTAAACGGCTATTAGAATTAATCGTCAACTCCATTTTTTTAGAGTCATAAGTTAATTCTTCACCAGTATCACTAGTCCTTGTAGCAGCATTAAAAACTAAAACAGTTGGCACTAGTGTACCATTCTTTAAATGACTTACAATTTCTTTAACATTATTCATATTAACTGTAGGTTCTATAATTATCTTATCTTTCTTTTTTGTAAACTTGCCCTCACGCTGAATTTCAAAATTATAATGAAGTAGTTGATTATCAACCAATTTCTTTATAGTTTTAATATTCATAGTGACCATAAACGCACCATTACCAACTATTGTTGCATTTGCAAATGTTAATGGAAATTTTAAAGAATCTTCGTTTTCTAATGCTCCCGAATACTGATATGACTCTTTTTTCTCACTTTCAGTAAAGAAAAACATAGGGTCTAATTCCAAATTATTTGTATGATTAAAAGTTGATTCTGTAAGTAAGTATAATAATCTTAAATCTACATCTTTGACTATCTCTGGAGAACCAAAATATCCTGTAATCTCCCCTCCATCCACATCAAATTTAGCAAAATCGTTCTTTATTAAATTTAATGTTCTCTTTTTAGGGTAAATTTCCTTCATAATCGGTATTAATTTTTCTTCTAATTCTGATCTTTCTTTAAGCATATATAAAAACACCTCTCAAAAATTATAATATAACAGAAAGATAAGAATAAACATAAATAAAATATATTTATTGTAAAATATTCCCTTCATGTTTATTCTATATTTTTTAAAATTATCTGTAAATAAATTTACTATTAATTAATATTAATTTATTTGTTTATTTTTGTTTTCTTGAAGTTTAAGGTTTAGTAATAGCTTCACACTTTTCAACTCTCTTATAGCTTGTAGTAAATCATGGTGAGATACTTTTTCAAATAGGAATTCATCTAAATCCTCACTGGATATAATTCCCGTACTGCCATAATCCTCTTCATTTATATAAATTGCAGTAGTATTAAGATTGGCGTGACCTGCAACTTTCTTTGCTTCCATAATGTCACCTGTTTTTTTATAAGAAAAATTAATACAACATTTTCTTATTGAGTGAAATGAAATATTTCTTTCTGGTGGCAACCCCATTTTTTTCACTAATCTTGGAATCATTTCATTTACGGCATCAATTGAAATTTTAAATACCTTTTCATCTTTTTGGTGAGTTACCCTTAATAATTTAAGTTCTTCATATAATTTTAAACCAATTTCTTTTTTTACAAGTTTGTTTCCTTTGTCAATTGTTCTAAGAATAATTTTACCATTTTCTAACTTCTCGAAATCTGACCATTTTATACTTAGTAATGCACTTCGTCTTATTCCCGTATCTAGTGCAAACCGAATTAAGCTGTATTTTATATTTTTTAAGTTTCTTTCAGTTAATTTAGCTAACATTGCCATTTCCTTAGTTTCTTCAACAGTTAATATCCCGATTTTATTTTCCGATTCAGGTAACCGTTCAATAAATTCTAGGAAATCAATATCCTCAACTAACTTTTTCAATTTTAAATATCTCAATAGTTCCTTTACACTAGTAACTCTTCTGTTAATAGTTTTATTATTTAGTTCAGTATGATCGTGTAAATACTCAATATAATCCTCAATGTCATCTAATGTAATTTTTACATCAGATTCATTAAGAAATGGAAGTTCTTTATTTTTCACAATTTTAAAGAATTTTTTTATATCGATTTCATAGCTTTTTGCTGTATTTTGGCTTTTTCGTTCTTTCTTTTTTAAAAATTTCTCAATTTGTTCATATACTTTCCCAGTTTCTAATCTCACCACTTTCTCCGCACTCATTATCAACACACCCTTTTTATATGTTTATTTTATTTATATTATATAGTTCCAAAATACTATAGTCAATACAATTATATCCAATTCAAGTAATTTTATGCTTATTTCATTTAAAACAAGGGTTTTTTATTTAGTTTATCTCATTTGCTCCATATAAAGGACATACTCTTTTTTATACATAAATTTAAAGCCACGTGTCGCCTTACTTCTACCTTTACAAACACTCGTTATTAAACTATTATCAATTCCTAAGCCTCTACCTGCGTCTGCTCCACTTTCCCACTCTTGAATAAATTCCCCATCCAATGTTAATTGTACTATTCTTTTTTTATTGTTGTTTTGAATTTCTTTAAGCACTTTTTTTGGATCATAACTACATAGGCCGAGTTCAGCCCCTTGTTTTAAATATTTTCCAGTAGTTGCTTTGCTTAATTTAAGTATTTTGCTTATTTTAGGTACACTGTTTAAATTTTCCCATAGATCACTGGCTACTTTTACTAATGATTTCACAGCATGCTTATGACACTTTAACCAGTCTACTTTCGATAAATCAAATAAGCAATTTAACCCACTACCTAAAATATTGTTTTTGATGAACTCTAATTCTGATTTCCTACAATCAATAACGAAGTATCCATTTATCCCATTTTCTTTTGCGTACAATTCTTTTAATCTATCGTTCTCTTGTTCCTCTTTTAATGATCTCCCTCTATTTGTTTTTTCATAATGTTGTTTACCATGAGTTTCTATAATAATATTTAAGCACGGTAAGTAAAAATCATACACCTTATTATTAGACCATTCAAATTTTTTATGACAATTGAACTCCACTTGTAATTGCTCTAAGGCACTGAATATAATCTTTTCTGTATATGGTACACCATCTGAGCAGATTGAACAAAATAAACCACTATTAAACACAGTATTTATTATTTTATTAATTAATTTATTCCCACAGTCTGGGCATTTAAAGTCGACTACTCGATTTGATTGTGCTTTATATTTATAAGTATCTTCCACATTCCAAAATAGTTTAGCGAATTCAGGATGAGTAGTGGCAATACAGTTAAATTCATTCGCAACTCCACTTTTTATTCCATTTTTACTTTTAGCACATGTATCACATCTATCTAACCCATCTTCGTGCTTCTTTCTACTATTAATAATTTCGTAGTATGGGCGGGGATTTTCATTTTTCTTTCCACAAATATCACAAATTTTAGTTACTTTAATATTGCTCCCATCTGATAAGTCTTCAACCTTAACAAATATTTCTTCTCCTCTTTTAGTTCTTTGCTTCCCCCATTTATCTACGCTTTTAGGAAAACTATATCCCAAGTTCTCATAATACTTTGCTTTTTTACTGTTATATTTAATTGAAACTTCCTTCTCTAAAATCGCCATTTTCTACCTCCTTTATTAAGTAAGAGTAACAACTCTTATCTATTATTATTTTATGTATATTTTATTCATATGGATAATTCTATTATACTATCAAGCTACTAAATATTCAATAAATTTCATACTTATTTCATTTAAAATAAAAGCCCAATTTTACTTAAATAGTCCCCAACGTGTTTGTTGAGGACATAGCAAATTTCTTATCTTCCACATTCTGTACATCTGAACGAACCCTCATGTTCTGTTTCCTTTCCACATATCCCACAAAAAGCTTTATATGAACAGATTAGAACTAAAAAGAACATATTACACCTCCACTTCATCTACAATTCTATATCCCTTGATCTTTCCGTTTGGCGAACTCAATAATCCATCTTCGACTAGTTCTTTCATAATCGATACTATCTCATTCATATCTCCCCCTACACTAGCAAGAACACTTCTTAAACGTGTATCTTTGGTATCTTGAATAAAGTTCCAAACCATTTCTTTTTTTGTTAATGTTGTTTTAAACTCTAAAACTTTATTTTCTGCTTGATTAATATTATGTGTATATTTTGTTTTAGAATTAGTTACCTTCTCAATGATTTCATCCACTTCGTCTTCTGTTTCTGCCACAATAGCCCCTTGAAAGCGCAAAAAGTCTTCTCTCCCTTCTAACTGACAAAATCCATCCCCTTTTCCAAGTAACTTGAAAGGAACAGAACCATCACAAACTGTCTTATAATCACTACTGCTTTTCAATCTAAATACTACACGACTGGGTAAGTTCGACTTTAATAGTCCACTTACAACATCAATTGATGGACGTTGTGTGCAAAGCAATATATGAATTCCACAAGCCCTAGCCTTTTGAGCAATTTTTATAACATCTTTTTCAATTGCTTTGTTCGACATATATAAATCTGCAAATTCATCTATGACAATACAAATATTAGGAAGCTTATTTCCTTTACTTCTGTATTGTTTGATATTTCTCGATTTTGTCTGTTGAAACAAATCATACCTTCTATTCATTTCATCAACTAAATTACTTAGTAATGCCCCAGCTTCAACCGCATCTGTAACAACTTTTTCTACTATATTTGCATCCTTAAAAGGTGGAAGTTCTACCATTTTTACATCTATCAAATAAAGCAATAATTCTTCTCTATTTAAAGTTAAGCACCAGAATACGAGTAAACTATTTAACCAAACACTTTTACCTGAGCCTGTCGATCCTGCTACAAGTAAATGGGCTATTCTGGAAAAATCATCAATAATTGGTTTTCCATACTTATCTACTCCAATGAATATTGGAAGCATTACATCCTTCAGATTAATATTATTGTTTAATAAGACATCTCCTAAAGTGACTATTCCTCTATGTTCTCTTTTAAATGAAGCTGCAAATGTATTTGGTTTTTTACCAGGAGTAATATCTAGATGATCAACTCCCATTCTCATTTTTAAATCCTCTTGTAACTTAACCAAATTTGAAAACTTTACATTGTCAGCTTGGAATATTAATTCAATTAATGCTGCTCCAATATGGGTATCTTTTAACTTTAAATTCCCTTTAATATCTAATGACTCACAACTCTCAATAAACATCTTTGATAAATGATTAGTTCCTTCTGTACTTTGTTTTTTCTTACTTAAAGGTAAAATATCATAACTATGCTTATTTATTCTAATAGGTTTTATTTCTTCAGTTGAGATTGGATTTGTTTTCTTTATATATTGAGGAGTAGGTAAAGCCAAAACTTCAGGAGGTGCAATATAAGTTTGTGGAGCAAACATCCAACACTTGAGTTCATTTTCACTCATTAATGAATTAGATTTACTTGAATATGTTTCAAATAATTCTTTTCTTGTTGTGATATTATAATTCGTAAATATTCGTCTCAGTTGAGGAAGTATTTGTTTATTACATGAGAAACCTATAGTTACTTTATACAAATTACTTCGAGTCTTCTCTTCCATCCCTTTCAGTAACAATCTTTCACTACCATTTAATTTTTCAACTATCTTTTTCTGTACCATTCTTATAATTGAATTATCATTTGGACTGTCTACCCCACCTATGAACAATTGATTCATTTCAATCAATGACTCAGTCACATTCGGATGACATCTCTTAGCTGTAATATAAAATACAATACCTTCCCTCCTTACTACTTGTTGAATTAATGACCAATTAGGGGCATCACAAGGAAAGCAACTCGAATGTTTACTAGTTATAGTCCTGTGTATAGGGTAGCTAGGAATCTCAAACTCCATTCCCTCACTACCCCATTTACTTAATGCCATCGATCTTATTCCATTTTCTTCAACACTTATAACCATTTTCCTTAATTCTCCGGTTGTAGTTAAAAACCATTCGCCTTTACAAGCATCTGAATATGGAATAACCTTCATAATTAAATCTCCTTATTCATCAATTTGGAAGTTAATTGAATTATAAAGATTGTATTTATCATAATCATACCTGTGTTTATTAACAATATAACTTCAATTCCCATTTGCATCCACTCCTATTTGATTGATGATTGAAACAGTATTATTGTTATTTCCAATGTTATAAGCAAACTTTTTACCATTCAATTCAACCAATAAAACAGCATCGCGACTCTTTGGTTTACCACCTTGAACCTTCATACGAGGAAATAACTGAAGAAAACGTTCACCTAAATATACTCTCTTTGTCATTTTAACAACCTACTTTCCTGATGTTTTTGGTGGAGTTAATTTATTTCTTATACTTTTAATTATAGATTTAGTAGGATTATTTTTAAGATTGTTTTTAAACTGATTTATACTTCTATAAGTATCCATACCATTGTTAGTTAAATTTGCTATAAATCCTGGAGGATTTGCAAAAGCATGAAGACCGCCTAATACTATTAACAATTTACTAAATACCCCTTGATATGTCATTGGTGTAGGTATGCCAAACATTATCAGATGTAGGATTGTCACAAATCCAGCATAGTAAATCTGTGAAAGATATGATTTCTTTAAACTACTCCACCATTTTTTATGAAATTGGCTTAATGAGTCAAAGATATAACCTAACATTGCCAATGGAGTAAGCATAGTTAGACTCATCATGTTAAACCATCTTCTACCATGACTTAATAAGATTGGGATAATCTGAAAGGTAAATAATACAACAAATGCACCGTATAATACTGCATCTATAAGAGCGTTTCCAGTTCCTTTTACAATTCCATCTGTGTAATTAAATTGTCCTCCGATCATCGCAACTCCCATTTTTAAGATCAATGCAGTTAAGAAAGATAAGATTTTCATGCTTTCTACAATTAATAATGGTGCAAATCCAACAGTACCTAAAACTAAAGGAAGTTTTTGTAATACTTGCTTATAACTACTTTTACTTTTATTAAATATCCTCTTAATTCCCTCTAACATTACAAAAGAGGTCACTAATCCCATCGATAAAGCTCCAAACTTTAGTAGAATACCTCTAAAATAATCATTATCAAATAGTGACACTGGAGTAAATATTACTTTTTCTAACAAGGAGAACATTATTAGGAGAATGCTTTTAAGTGGACTTTGATTTTCCATATTCGGTGTAAAGTTTTTAATACTTTCAATACTTTTTTGTAGATTTTGCCATAAAGTAAATTTACTCTTAACAAAATCTACTTCACGATGAAAACCTACGTTTAACCTATGAAAGATATTATTAATCCCATCACTTAAATTTTCAAATAAACTAAAGTGATCACTATTAGCAATTGTTTCTACTGCAGCGTGTGCTTCATGGTATGTGAATCCTTGCATTAGTGGAATACTAGCTAATACACAAATAGGAATTAATTTTCCTTTATGATGTTTCAAGAATTTTAGAAACTTCGATAGCCAGGAATCATATGAAGTATAAGTTTTAATATTGTCGTAATTGTAAGTATCACTATTGGAGCAGATAGCACTTGTACAAGCCCTTTTATTATATTCTGATCCCACTGTTTCATCTTTTCTTGTAAACCCAACATTTTTAAAAACCCACTTAGCATCCAACAAATTATCGCTAACCCACCCGCAAGAGCTAGACAAATCAGTTGAATTGTTACAATTCCTTGATTTACTTCGGGTGGAAGATGATATGTTGATGCTGCAAATGTTTGAGTTGTTGTCGTTAGTAGAGCTATTGTTGTTACATATGTTTGATACAGAACTTTTGCATATTTCTTTTGTTCTATCTTTGGAGCTTTTAACACCTCCTTTTTTGTTTCCTCTAGAAAAAAATTAACTTTTACCAATTTATCATTTACTTCATTGTCAATTGTTTTATTTATGCTTATTCCACTATTAGATTTTTGATTTTGCATTTGCATAAATTCTTTTATGCTCCAAGATTGTTTTTTCTTCATTTTATCTCACGACTTTCTTTTTGAGTTTTCGCAACATGTTTCATATTTTTAATCATTGAAATAGTTGATATAGCTAAACAAGTAATTTGCATAACTCCCAATATAGAAGTAATCATCTTTCCCATCTCCCTATGATTTTTATTTTGCAAATATCTTTTTGCGATCATTGTAGAAGATAGTTAATTTTCTGATTATTTTCGTTTGTGCTATGTTAAATGATATGTTAGTTAAAAATTGTCTTATTCCATTTTCATGGGAATTTTTTAAAATAA
>Ga0187780_10002790_pt1 | contig 13129 bp, 16 predicted proteins | sample 1015_Q2_SP10_20__FD_132429 | JGI IMG/M metagenome (GOLD analysis project Ga0187780, IMG submission 132429) | Tropical peat soil microbial communities from peatlands in Department of Meta, Colombia - 1015_Q2_SP10_20_MG | ecosystem: Environmental > Terrestrial > Soil > Wetlands > Peat | place...
CAAATCCTGCAACCTGATGATGAAGGAAGAGCCCACGCTCAGTTTGCTTCCCGTCACCGCCAACTTCACGTACCTCTTCCCCCCTTCTAACGGCCGAAAGAATAGCGGAATGGCAATAGTACTCTTGCACGTTATGTCGTCCCTTGACGGCTTCGTGGCCCGAGAAAGGAATGGAGATGGCCACGCTATTGATCCCGGTTACAAGAACTGGATGGCCACGGGTCAACCGAAAACAGTCAACGAGCATATAGAAAACGCGCCGAAGTATGTTCAGCTGTCGCTGAGCGGGTCTTGGCCTCTCTTTCGAGCCCTGAATCCTCTCTCGAAGGGGACTGAATCAAGTCCTGAGAGATGGTCTTCTAGTCAGGCATCAAAGGTAGACAAAACTCCCTCGTTCGTTTTGACCATCTGTTGGCAATTCTTTGAGGAGGTTATGCCTTTCTCCCTCTTGAAACGCCAGAAAGCGAGAGAGGCTCCGGTTATGGTCACAGTCGCTACCCCTGCTACTACATAGTCAATCTGCCCCAATCCCAGAATGGTTTGCGAGTTATTGGAATGGCTCGATGATGAGGGTCCGGCTACGAATTCGAGAACCCTGTTGTTGTTGCCGTCGGGGATCCACAGGTCTTGATGAGAATCGAATCCGGGATGGCCGGGAGCGAATAGTCCCGACTGGCCGCCCAGCCACAACGTCGCCGTGAAATTAGGTTGGCCGATTTCTACTGACGGAAAAGTGCGGATGCCGCGAGTGAATGGGGGCCTGAAGACTAACATCCTGTTGTTGTAGGCTGCCCACAGGTTGCCGGCATGGTCGAAGGCGATTGCGGTCCCAAGGTTGTAGTTTTCGGGGATCCCTCCTCCAAGTTGGAAATTGGTCGTATTGGCAACCAAGTTCGCCTGACCAATTACGAGAGACGCTTTCATTCCATTACTGAACGGAGGGACGAATTCAAGTATTCTATTGTTGTCCGCGTCACCGACCCAGACGTTGTCAGAGGAATCGATGGCAAGGTCGCCGTAGAGGTGGAAGGTGTTCAATCCGCTCAGGTTTGATGAAGCTGAGGCCGTCCCGAAATCCGGCTGTCCGATTACTAGAGTGGCATTCATACCGTTGCTGAACGGCGGGAAGTATTCTAGCACCCTGTTGTTGCCAGTGTCGAGCACCCAAAGGTCCCCTGCGGAATCGAAGGCGACCCCCGTGGGGCCATTCAGTCCGTCCCTCGTGGTCGCGAAGGTCGCCGACGCAAAATCTGTCTGACCTATCACCAGCGAAGCCGGCATGTCTTCGGCAAACGGAGGGAGGAATTCGAGTATCCTATTGTTACCTGTATCAGATACCCAAAGATCCCCCGCCGAATCGAAGGCAGCCCCAACGGGACCAATGCCTGCGATGTCAGATCCCATTGAGTTGCCCGAAGGGCCGCTCGAAACCCTTGTGAAGCTACCTTGTCCAATCACCAGCGACGCGGCCATGCCGTTACTGAATGGCGGTTTGAATTCCAAGACTCGATAATTGTTGGAATCGATCACCCAGAGGTTCCCAGACGCATCGAAGAGGGCTTGACTCGGATAGCTAAGCCCGTTTTGGGAGGTTGCCTGCCCGGCCGACGAGAAGTCCTTCTGACCGATGACAAGCGATGCGGGTTGGGCACTCACGAAAGGCACTCCGACTTGAAGTGATCCAATCAGCCGCTGCTGAGATGCCAGCTGTTGCTGCTGGGTGGCGAACTCCTGCTGCTGGTACGCACCGAACGCGCCCAGAGCGAAGATCGCAATGACGATTACTGCAAGAATTGGCTTCAACAGACTCTTGTGTTTGAGCGGAGCTCGCCCTGCATCTGAGGACGATTGGCTGTTTGACCTTTGCAGAGAATTTACGCTCCAAAGAGCTTCCTTACCGCCTGGTGTTAGGGCGTAATTGCCCTCTGCATTGGTCTTGACGAAGTATCTCAGTTTGTTTAGATGGAACGAGAGGTGTCCCCCGCTCTCAATTCCGACGGTCCTCCTTAGTTCAGCGAAGCCCATTGGCTTCTCGTTGAGCACTTGAAGTATCTTGATCCTCACTGGATGCGAGATGGCTTCGAAGAGTTCAGCCTTGGCGGTGTCAAATTCGGACGATTTGTCGTCATCCTCCAAGTGGCTCGCGAGCTAGTTGGTTCGGTCGAGATTTAATCCTACATTCGTAGACCAGGTGAAATCCGCCTCTAAGCCTTCACTTTAGCCTAAATTGGAAATAATCTACTGAAGTAGACCCTTGATGACTCTCTAGAGTTAGCCCGGTCTACATGCGAAGAACATCGTCCAATCTTGGGTCCAGCTGCGTGGAATCATAACCTGCTCAGATCAAGGACAAAGGATGGCCGATATGACGGGCAGACTGAGCCCCGCCCTTTTGATGAAGTGGATGAGGCGGCGGGCGTGGAGGGCATCAGTCTCATTAGGTCTGACGGTGGCTTCTGTCTGCGCCAACCTCTCGGCATTCATAATGTCCATGAGGATCCCTAGCGGTGCATCTGAGGTAAACCCCCTAGTGCACCCAGGTACGCTGTCTTCTCTGGCATATTCAGAAGGACTCATCATTCTGATTTCCTTTGCTCTCTCAACCCTACTCAGGGATGAAGGGAAAAGAAGCGTGATCTTGGCTGCCGTAGTCGCATTGTTGACAGGGGACGCGTTGAACGACATCGTGTTTAGTTTTACCGGAAGCCAGTTTCTTGCGGCAGATATTTCGTACGCATCAACAGCGCTCATCCCGGCCTTCGTTGCGATGAAGTGCATTCAATCGCATGCCGGTTAGATGTGTCATTCGCGAATTGCGCACTCTTTCAAGGCTTTCACGTTCTCTGTTGTGTCAGCGGGATAGTAGACTATTCCTTCATGTTTCTCTCGACGGGCCTGAATTCGGGTCCAAGCTGAAGTACCTGGTCCCAAATCGTCACGATTGGCCCTGCGGTAGAGCACCCTTAGGAGCGCATTCCAGGAGAACCATTCGGTTGAATCAGCTAAAGCCGTGCCTAATCAACTGTGAACTTTTTGGTAAGCGCGCGGACCTGTGCTCCACAGAAATTCCAGCTCCCCTGGGCTCGAGACTCTGACCTGTTACCAACGCAGAAATCACAACAATAATTGACGATGACATTCCCGTCGACTCTTGTACCCGTTATGCGTTCCCTTTCCAATGGGGAATGTGAGAGGGCCCAGCTACGATGTAGACGTTGTTCAATGACGCAGCGGTGTGGACGACCCCGACGGCGACGAAGAGAAAGACAAGAGCCCCGGAATAGGCCGAGATCCACGCGGCCACGAGCCCCACCATCGCTAGTTCAGTGGCTATGGACAGTGCCATTCCCCTTGCGTACCCGAATCTGGCCATCATTATTCTTGGGACGAAACTCGATTCTTCAAGAGAGGAGAGACGGCCGGCGCTGTGGCTCGAAGCGATATCTGCGCAGATTCCTGCCATCATGACCAACAGTGCCACCGTAAGGGTCAAGATTCATTCTGCTCAAGATTCGTCGTAGCAATTAGGGGTTCCGAACCAGAAATCAATCAACATGAATGTCAAAACTATACCAGAAGCGCTAGAAATCTATGATAGCCGTTGTAATACCTTCACTGGAAACACTAGTCTACCCTCTTCTTTCCTCGCCTCTTACGAACAGGCCCTACGCGGGCGCGGAGTAGCAAAAGCAGTTACCGCATGTCGATGCCAACAGAACTAACAAGGATCAAAGTTCTTCGTCCTCCTCTTCCAGCTCCTCAGCTGTCAAGACTTCCTCGTCTTCGTGGTCCGCGCTGAAAGTGTCCTCGTCTTCAACTAGAGCTGGTTCGCTCATGCCTCCTTGCCGCCATTGTGTCTCAATCTAAGCATTCCCTCCCAATATGAATGCCCTGCCCAAAAGCGCGTCGTGCAGGGACGGGCGATTCGCTGACCCCCGAAATACAAGCATGGAAACTTTCGCTGGCCCCCCTCTAATAGAATCATCCCATTAGGGCGGAGCACTAAACGCCATCCGGTCCGCCGCTATAATGGCCTGTCTCAGGCAGGGGCCATCCAAACTCACCAGGAGCGTTGGGCTGTGACCGGAATCTCACTCGATGACGAAAATCGGCTTGCCCAGCACGTCCATCCGCGGCGTGATCCCAAGTCCAGGGCCCGTCGGCGCCTTCAATCTCCCCTGGCGACGCTCGGGGGCGTTCTCAGCTATGCTTCTGGTCACGTAGCTGTTGAAATCGGTTGTCGAGAACAGGTATTCCGAGGGGGTGCTGTGGGCTAGTGCCGCGATCGCCGCGGTGACTATGTCCCCTCCCCAGGTGTCTTCTATGGTCAGGGCGATGCCTGATCTGACGCAATAGTCGCGTATCTCTCTTGCCTTGGTGAGGCCGCCGACCTTCGAAATCTTCAGGTTCACAATATCCATCGCCTGGTCATGAACTCCCCTTGAAACGACGGAGAGGCTGTCCATGATCTCATCGAGAACAATCGGCTTGTCGGTGTGCCTTCGCACGGCAAGGCATTCCTCGTACGTCTGACAGGGCTGCTCTATGTAGACGTCAGTCGAACGAACGGCATCGGCCACCCAGAGCGCCTGGTGCTGGGACCATCCGGTGTTCGCATCCGCAATCAGGACATCCCGGGGCTGGAGCGCCGCCCGGCACTCCTGGATTCGAGAAACGTCATCGGCAGGCACTCCCCCCACCTTCAGTTGGAATTTCGTATATCCCTCCGCCCGATACTTCGCCACCATCTCGGCCATGAGAGAGGGGCGTTCCTGCGAGATAGCGCGGTACAGGGGAAAATCCTCTCCGTATCTGCCTCCCAACAGCGTAGTGAGCGGCAGGTTCGCAGCCTTGCCGAGGATGTCCCAGCAGGCCATGTCAAGCGCTGATTTTACGTAGGGATGACCGCCCAACGCCCTGTCCATTTCACGGTCTACTACGCCGACCTGAGTTGGGTCCAGATCTATCAGAGTCGGCCCCACCTTCGCCATTCCAACCCGCGCCCCTTCGGCGTAGGCGGGAAGGTAGGCGGGCCCGAGCGGGCAGACCTCGCCGTATCCAGTGACCCCAGCGTCAGTCGAAACCGCTGCGACCGTAGAATCGAAAACGCGAACCTCCTTGCCTCCCGACCATTTGTACGCGCCCTCGTGGAGCGGGAGGTCGACCCGATATGCGGCGACTTGGGTTATTCGCACCCTTCTTCCCACTCGGATGACTGACTGTAGCTTATGTAAAGATAGCCTGGCTCAGTACTGGCAGTGTTGGTTGTTCTATGAGCTGTTTCACCCGGCCCTAAAGTCGGCTGAACTCCGGGGCGGTTTCTCCGATGGGCCAAGCTGATTAAGGCGCCCTTGAGGGTGGGTCGCTGTGCGGGTTTGGTCTTAGTTCTCTCGCGGGCTGATCTCGAACGAGTCCTAACAATGCGTGATACTATTTCCGTCCTGGAATCGGCGTTCAAAGAGCAAGCAAGGGGTAGCGCGGCGACGCCCACACGCGTTTCAGTTTCAATCCCGAGGGACGAAGGGTGGATGGGTGTGATGCCTGCCTATCTAGAAGGTCTCGGAGCCCTCTCAACGAAGATCGTCACTTCGTTCGATAGGAATCCCTCAAAGAACCTCCCCACCATCATGGCGACCATTTGCCTCTGCGATTCAAAGACCGGTGAGCTGATTTCCGTCATGGAAGGATCATACCTGACGGCCCTTCGGACAGGAGGCCTTGGCGGCCTAGCCGCCAAGTACCTTTCCAGAGAAGATGCGCACAGGGCAGCATTGGTCGGAGCCGGGGTCCAGGCAAGGACCCAACTGATGGCGCTTGCCGAAGTAAGAAAGATAACCTCCGTAAAGGTCTACGATATCCTAAGGGAAAAGGCCGCTGCCTTCGCCACGGAGATGCAGGAAAAGCTTGGGATCGAAGTCCGAAGCTGTTCGGGGGTTGCGGAGGCCGTCAGAGGCTCTGACATCATAGTGACCGTTTCCACCTCAAAGAAGCCCGTGTTCGACGGGGACCTCATTGAGCCCGGAGCCCACATCAATGCCTTTGGCAACTTCAAGCCAAACGAGAGGGAATTGGACTTGAAGACCGTTCTGAAGTCGAGGATTTTCGTGGACTCCAGAGAGGCCGCCCTGGCTGAGGCTGGCGACCTCCTCATCCCAATCCGAGAAAGGAAGATCAAGCGAAGCCATATCTTAGGTGAAATCGGCGAAGTAATCATCGGTTCCAAACCAGGCAGGAAGTCAGATGACGATGTCACCCTGTTCAAGTCAGTCGGGATAGGCATCCAGGACTGCGCAGCCGCTTCTCTCGCATACACCAAAGCGAAGGAAGCGGGCCTGGGGAAAGAAATCACTCTGAGGTAGGCTCGCCGAGGCCCATATCATCCTACGAGGAAACCCTCGCTGAACTGGTCGTGGGGATCCAACCAGAACTCGCATCGGCCTGATGTCCACGCCGAGCCCTCGATCCGAGGGACGACCGCGTCATACTTGCCCACTTTGGTCTCGCGCACTGGTGTTCCCTTGAATACAGACCCTACGATGCTCTCCACCCTAATTGTCCGGCCGATCGGCAGGCTGCCCCGCAGATGCTCCAGCGCTACCCAGCCGCTCACGCCCGTCCCGGTCGGAGACCTGTCTATCTGGCCGTCTGCGAAGATGCAGACGTTTCGGATGTCCGCCGAAGAACTTTCAATCCTCTTACTTATGATGGTGCCATAGAGGAAGCCCAGTTCTCTGTCACTGGGATGCTCTATCTTCGCCGTTTCCATTACCGCCCTCTTGACACGCATCCCCACGTCGATTAGGCGGTGCGAATCGCGCGGTGCCAGACCAACCTGCAGGTCCTTCGAATCGCAGTATGCGTAGAAGGCCCCGCCGAAGATCAAATCGTACCTCACTGAACCAAGGCCCTCGACTTCCACGTACTGATCCTTCGCCAAGACAAATGATGGGACGTTCTCGAAGGCGACGCTCTTCACCCTGCTCCCCTCCATTTGTGGCTCGGCAATGACCAGGCCCGCAGGCGTGTCCAGACGCAGCGTCCTCCTTCCCCCACGCAGCCGGGCCATGTTCATTTCCAGCAGCGACGTGACCACTGCTATTACTCCGTGTCCGCACATCGTCGAAAATCCTTCGTTGTGCATGAACAGGACGCCGAAATCGCTGTCCTCTGACACCGGCTCAGTGAGAATCGCCCCGTACATGTCCGAGTGTCCTCTTGGCTCCCGCAGGATCAAGCGCCTCAGGTTGTCGTGGTGCTTCTTTGCGAAGCTCCGCTTAGCAAGTATTGTCTTCCCAGGAATCTTGGGCCATCCCTCAACCACAAGTCGAAGTGGCTCTCCTCCGGTATGCGATTCTATCGTCTTGATACGCGTCCATCCCTTTGGCGGCTTCCATCCACTGCCCACGGCTTCCCAGATTTCGGGTGCAACCAAGAATGAATCGGCCGTCCCGCTGCGGCCGACGGTTAAATGGATTCTCGGGCGTCATCGGCGAAACCCCGATCAGGGCGCCACGTTAAGTGTGAGCGTGGACCTCAGATACTTCAGCGTGCGAATCCGTGAGAAGATTATGTCCTTCAGCTGCTCGTCCGACTCGGCTTCGACAACCACCACGATATCGTAGACGCCGTACACCTGATAGACCCCAACGATCCCTTCGACTTTCTTGAGCTCTTTCGCTAATACAGTCTCTGTGCCAACGTTGGTGTTAATCATAACAAATGCCCTTTCCATCGACAACGTCTCGCATTCAGGTAGCGTAAGTACTTTCTTCATCGTGAAACGTCTCCTCAAACCCGTGACGCGTACCTAAAGCGTAAACCCTGAGAACACCAAGCGGCACTGATCCCCGGAGTGCTCTCCCTCTCCTTTCTCTGGGCACCCAAGCAAGTCTTAAAGTGGTGGCAGGAACCATGGGAATATTGCTCACGATCGATTTCTCTCAGCTGAGCTCCGACGCAGCCTTTGTGAGCTCGGTTGCGATTGCCCTCGGCGCCGTCTTCGTCGTCCTCCAGATCAGGGACAACCGCAAGTTGATCATGGCATCGACGGAGCAGGCGAAGGCGGCGGTCGTCCAGGCGAAGCTCTCTACGGACCAGCTCAAACAGAACAACGACCAGGCAAACATGGAGATGATAATGAGACTATACGAGTTCGCCAACACCGCGGAAGTTCAGACATCTTGGGTGATCGTCAACTACTCGCCGCTGAAATCATTCGATGAATTCCTGAAGTTGCCCGAGAAGGAGAGGGTTGCCTTCTATCAGATAGCCAACCTCTTCGAGTCGATAGGCGTGCTCGTCGACAGGGGCTTCGTGAGCCTGGCAACGATCGATGACATGTTCGTCCCGGAGCAGGCATGGCAGAAGCTCTCGCCGTTCATCGAAGGCGTGAACAATGCTGCCGGGGAGGAGGTGTACGCATTCTTCCGCAAGCTGAATGAGGGGATGAAGGAGTATCACAAAATGTCCCCAGCCACGACCGAAGGGGCACGGGTACCGCGCAGTTGAGCTCTTCCTTCCGGGAACGGGCTGAAAAAGTTAACAGGGCGCCTCTCGCAAACATAAGACGGAGCGAGATGGCCGGGGTGGCGCGATGAATCTATCCGTCTCTCAAGCGATTGCAACTGTCAAGAATTTCTTGGCTGAAGAGGGCTTCGACAGTGTGAGAGTCACGTCCGCGGTGGCTATAGAAGGGGAAGCTCAGTGGAAAGTAACGGCTGAGATAGGCCAACCGGCGAGGGACAAAAAAGAGATCATCGTGAATGACAGGGACGGGCAGATAGTATCATACAAGACAGGCTAGCTCATGCCGAGGGCCAGTGTTATGCTCGAGACCGCCTCAGGTATCCAAGGCACGCCGCCGCGAATCCGTAACCCAGGAGCGGGAGGGAGCAGTTCGGGACGTTGGAATACTTCCAGGTGTACGGGGAGAAGAGTATGGGCCACCCGGTTGAAGACTGGAAGAAATTCTTCGGAGAAACAGTGAACGCTTTCTCGAGGGCAGTGGCGTGGGGGAAGGCGATGCCGGGGTATCCGTAGCCGGCTGCGAAGTATCCCACGAGGGCTCCGATCACCATGAAGAGGAAGGCGACCACACCCACTTTCTCGAGGTCGAGTCTTTCTCCGGAGAAGTACATGATGGCGGCGAACAACAAGGGCAGTACCAGCAGCAAGAGTATCCAGACCGACTCGGGAAGAGATGACGGGAGAGGAGGCTGGAACGCTTCGGTGCTTGTGAAGGTGTCCCAGAAGCCCGCTATGGCCGCGACACTGGTAAGAAAGGGGAAGACGAACGCGATTCCGCCAGACCAGACGATGGTGCCGAAGGCTTGCCGCCGGCTCGAGAACTCCAGGGTCCCCTTCTTTGAGAGGAAGCCCAGAAATGTCGCCGTGAAAGCAAGAAGAGGAAAGGAGAGCAGGTTAAGGGCGGTCGCGGAAATCGCCCAGAACCCGAACGACGAGCAACCAGAGGAGGAACAGAAGCCCCCCGTAAAGAGATACCAGTACCAGTACAGTTCCCCCAACACACACGCGGGGATGGCGCCAAGGAAAGCGTAGGTTAGAGCCCGTCCGCCGAGGGCCCTGAGGTCGAGCCTCCTCCCGATCAAAAAGGCCCAAACCAGAATCAGGAAGGCGACGAAATATGCCAGGTACTGGAGCTGCACAAGGCCGGGAGTCTCCGCACCCGTGAGCAGGTATTCCGGACTGAAGGGGAAGGGGAGAGTCGGAAGCGCGGTCAAGCTCTGCAGGATCCCACATGAAGCGCCCAGGGCCGTGCTCACCGCGACGATGTGCTTGGCAGGACTACTTCCCGTTCGAGGAAGCAACTAGCTACATCCGTTCATCTCAATCTAATAAGGGTGGAAGAACCCTTCCAGCAGCGGACCCGGGCGTGGATTCGCACCTATCCAGCTAGTCCATCTCAATCTGTGGTTTTCGCGCCAGTATGCCGTCGATGCGACTCAACGCATCTCCATCGAGCTTGGACGACACGTCGGTTGCCCGCATGTTCTCCAAGACCTGCTCGCGGCTCGTTGCTCCCGTGATAACTGTGCTCACATTCTGGTTCCTCCCGCACCACGCCAGGGCAAGCTGGGCCATGGTGCAGCCTAGGTCCTTGGCTATCGGTTCGAGCTGCTTCACTATCTCTATGTTCTGCGGGGTGACGACGTTATTCCGGAGCCACTCGTATCCCTTCAAAGAGGCTCGGGAACCTTGGGGGATGCCACGGTCGTACTTGCCTGTGAGCAGGCCAGAGGCGAGGGGACTCCAAGTGGTCGTTCCCAGTCCTATCTTGCTGTAGAGCGGGAGATACTCCCTTTCGACCTTATCCCGCTGGAGCATGTTGTAGACCGGCTGTTCCATTTGCGGAGGGACAAGCCCCCGCTCCCTTGCAATCTCGTAGGCCTTCGATATGTCATCTGCGCTCCACATGGAAGTCCCCCAGTAGAGTATCAGACCCTTGTCGAGGAGATTGTTCATCGCCCAGACCGTCTCTTCGATCGGGGTGTCGGGGTCGGGGCGGTGGCAGAAGTAGAGGTCTAGATAGTCGAGCTGCAATCTTCTCAGCGAGTTTCGGCACGCCTCCGTGACGTGTTTGCGGGAAAGACCCCGGTCGTTGGGTCCCTCTCCCCCCCAGAACACCTTGCTCGACACCACGATGCTCTCGCGGCGCCATCCCAGCTTCTTGATGACGTTTCCCATCACCACTTCGGCGTTGCCGCCTGAGTAGGCTTCCGCATTGTCGAAGAAATTGACCCCGGCATCGTAGGCCGCCGACATGCACTCAACCGCCACGTCCTCTCCAACCTGTCCCCCGTAGGTCACCCACGCACCGAGGGAGTACTCACTGACCTTCAGTCCAGCGCTGCCAAGTCTTCGATAGTTCAACTGCCAAAAGATCGGAAGCAAGCGGCTGTTATTAACATAGAGAGTGCGAAGACGAATACGAGAAGAAAATAGGATATTACAGGGCCAGCTCGGCATTTCGCCCAGTGAACCATTGATGGAGTTGTCAGAAACGCTGAGGAGGAGGTCGATGTGCCGCGACTTCGATTCCGCACCGGTAGAGAGGGGCAAGCTGGAGGAGCTGGTCTACGCGGCGGGCAGAGCCCCGCAGGGCGGCAACATGCCCGTCAGAGAGTATATCATCGTCGATGACCCGAAGTACGTGAAGCTTCTGAGAGGCGTCACGCCGAGCTTCCTCGCCAACGCACCCGCAGCGCTCGTCATCTGCACGGACCTGTCAAAGGCACTCGACGTGATGGGAGTCCAGGGACGCGACGTTCTCTCGCTGCTGGACGCAGGCGCCGCGGCGGAAAACGTGGCGCTGAAGGCCGAGGAGCTCGGGCTCGGCGTGTCGTTCGTGAGGTCGGCGACCACTGAGGCGGCGAAGAAGGTGCTAGGGATCCCAGAGAGGTACAGGGTAGATATCATCGTGGGAATCGGGTACAAGAGCAAGGACCGGCCTCCACCGATGAAGGGCTCGAAGCCTACAGTGCATCACAATGCCTTCGGGACGAAGTGGGATGGCCATGCGTAAACCCGACTACGACATCTTCGACCTCGCGACTTACCTCGTGGCGAGTGCCAGAGACTGCGTGGAGGAGCCGCTAATCTACGGCCCGCTCAGGATGCTCGAAGGGGTGAACAAGATCATAGTGATGGGAGAGGGAGACCCCAGCTTTCATGACGACTTCCTCTCGAAGATGCGCGCCCGGGTCACCACCGACGTTCTGAAGGTAATGAGCGACAGGGAGGAGTTCAAGAAGGCGCTCGACGACCTACTGCTCGAGTTCGCCGCCGAGTCGAGACGCAGGGCGGTGGGCAAGCGAAGAACGAACTCGAGCTAGGCGCCGGCGCTCGTTGCTAATCGTTCGCCCGTCACCTGTGGTTTGAAGCCTTTGAGGCGGGACCCTCCTTCTTGCGCGCTGATTTCTCGAGCCTACCGAGAAGCTTCCTGCGATAGTCGAACAACACCAGCCGGGGTCTGTCAGTGAACTGGACAATCGAAAGGGACCCGGGATTCGGGTGTAGAACATAGTATCCGGGGCGTTCTTCTCTCCTTTCAATCACGTGCTGAAGAAGGGCGACAATCACATCTCCATGGCTGACCATGATGGCATTGGTCTTCGACTCGGTCCGAATCTTGTTGACCGCCCTCAAGACTCTCTCCTGAAGTTCTTGATACGTCTCCTGGAAAGCCTCAGGGGACTCTAGGATGTGGTGTCTTCCCGATTTGCCGACAAAGTTCGGTTTGAGCTTCGCTTCATCCAAGTCGTTGAGGAGCTTGGGCTTCAGCCCGTGGGGTTTAGCCAGGATCCTGGCGGTTTGTACTGCGCGGTGCACTGGGCTGCTGACAACGACGTCAATATCAAACGGCGTGAGGGACTTCGCAATGAAAGCGGCCTCCTTCTTCCCTCTCTTTGTAAGTGGGAAGTCCAGGGAACCAGCGTCAACGTCGCTTTCGTTGGCCTTTGTCTCTCCGTGTCTGACGACGAAAAGGTTCTCCATGCTGAGTCAAGAGAAAAAGCCCGTTGATTAATGTGAGGCATCAGTTCCCGCTCCCCGCCATGGTCAGGCCCTTGTGACCGTCGACGAGCAAGTGACCATGCCTCGGAGTCTTTTTCAAGCCTCTTGTCATTCGTGACCTGATGACAGCTTCGCCACTTCCGTCGCACAGGGAAGCTCTTGGCCTCCCAGACAAGCCCGTCGTGAAGCTTGCCCTCTCGCTCGCAAAAATTGGCAGAGCCGACCTCAAAGCCTCCAAGCTGTTGTACGGCAAGAAGCTCTACCCTCAGTCGATATTCTATCTTCAACAATCAGTGGAGAAATCGGTGAAGGCAACAGGCTTGCTGCTGAGCCTTGTCAGGCCCGACAAGGAAGATCTGACACGAGAAGTGGGACATGCCACCATCTTCAGCATACTGGTTCGCCGCGGTGAACGCATTGCCCAGCTCAGAAGGAACCTAGGGATTCTGGCCGCATCAGAGCGTCAGGAGGAGGGAAAAGAGCTCCTCCTGAAACTGGGAATACCATGGACGATTCCTGACCCGAAGGAGATGTAGGCAAAACTAGTGGGCGAACAGGCTGCAAAAGAGGAAGTTGAGAAGCTGCGGAACCTGCAGCC
>Ga0187780_10002791_pt1 | contig 13127 bp, 14 predicted proteins | sample 1015_Q2_SP10_20__FD_132429 | JGI IMG/M metagenome (GOLD analysis project Ga0187780, IMG submission 132429) | Tropical peat soil microbial communities from peatlands in Department of Meta, Colombia - 1015_Q2_SP10_20_MG | ecosystem: Environmental > Terrestrial > Soil > Wetlands > Peat | place...
ATGCTTCATCACGATAAGTTTCAGCAGGTCGAGAACAGTGGTTCCACGCGTTAGGTCGAGAACTTCGTCTCGTAATCCGACCATTTCGCGTACAATGGCGAAGTATTGGATTTTAACGTTCATGATAGTTCACCATTCGTTTTTCTCCAAGTTAGTTGCATGGTCTTGGGTCTGCTTGCTTTCGCCTCGTCAATACGGCTTACGGTCGTGGAGTGTGGGCTTGTAAGTAGGGTTTCTGACTTCGCGTAACATTCATCGCTTATCTTCTGGAATGCCGCCACTACAGCATCCAACTCCCGTTTGCTTACGGTCTCAGTCGGTTCTATTAGCATTGCTTCTTCCACGATGGTAGGGAAGTAGATTGTGGGTGGATGGATTGCCATATCCAGGAGTCTTTTTCCCACCTGAATCGCGGAGACGCCTGTCTCCTTGAGTAATTTTGATGAAGAGAGCACAAACTCATGCTTTCCCGGTATCCTATTGCCGTATGGTAATTCGAATCCCCTTATTTTGCTCAGCTTCGCGGCTAGATAGTTTGAGTTCAACACGGCGATTTCAGAAATTGTCTGGAGTCCATCATTTCCGTGGAGAAGAATGTAGACGTACGCTCGAAGAACAACTGCCACACTTCCATAGTACGCTCTGACTTTTCCGATTGATTTCGGCAGGTTGTAGTTTAGGAAGTACTCTCTACCGTTGTATTCTACGGTGGGGACAGGAAGATAGTCGACTAGTGATTTCGTGACGCCAACGGGTCCAGCACCGGGGCCGCCTCCACCGTGGGGTGTACCGAATGTTTTGTGGAGGTTTAGGTGAACAATATCGAATCCCATGCTTCCCGGTTTTGCTTTCCCCAGAATCGCGTTCAAGTTCGCGCCGTCATAGTATAAGAGTCCGCCAGCGTCATGTACGATATCGGCAATTTCAAGTATCTCTCGTTCAAAGATGCCGAGTGTGTTCGGGTTAGTTATCATCAGCCCAGCAGTTCTTGGACCTACCGAACTTTTCAAGGCTTCTTTATCGACACACCCGTTCAGGGATGGGATTTCCAAGACCTTGTATCCTGCCATTGCGGCACTTGCAGGGTTTGTTCCGTGAGCGGAGTCAGGGATGATTATTTCGTCTCTTGTGGCTTCGTTTCGATCTGCATGATATGCTTGCATCAGCAAGACTCCAGTATATTCGCCATGTGCGCCTGCCGCAGGCTGGAGGGTAAATTTGTCGACGCCCACGATCTCCGCGAGAAGGTTGGAAGTCTCGTACATGACTTGTAGAATTCCCTGTGCCATCTTGGGATTCTGGTACGGATGCATTTCCTGTATTTTGTGTGATGATGCGATTTGATCGCAGAGTTTTGGATTATACTTCATTGTGCAACTGCCTAAGGGATAGATACCTAGGTCTACGCCGTAATTTTCCTGTGAGAGACGTGTGTAGTGTCGTATGACATCGATCTCCGCAAGATCTGGCAAAGTTGGGGGAGTGTGGCGTCTAATTTTCTGAGGCGGATTGGTTGCGTTAGCTAGCTGATCAGGGATTTGATTCGTGTGAGAAAGCTGGATTATTAATGGTTCATCCCATCTCGCTTGGACGAAGCCCATTTTAGTTCCCCCTCAGGACTTGCTGGAGTTTGTCCACTAGCATGTCGATATCTACGTGGGAATGGACTTCACTAAAACAGTACAACGCAGTCTGTCCTAGGTCAGGAAACATGGCGCTGAGGTCCAATCCTCCCTGAATTCCCGCGTTAAGAAGTGTTTCATTGATTTCAGAAACCTTCTTTCCCGTTTTGTCGAAGTTGACTGCAAATTCCATAAAGTGGAATGAATCAAAATAGGGGGCTTTTACTCCAGGCAGTTCACTCAGCTTCCGTTGTGCATAATGAGTACGTTCGGATATGACGTTGCATAGGTCTGTAAGCCCTCGTGGACCTAAGATTGAGAGGTAGACACACGCCGCAATCGCCATCAGAGCTTCGTTTGTGCAGATGTTTGAGGTGGCTTTTGCCCTACGTATGTGCTGCTCCCGGGTTTGCAGGGCCATGCAGTATGCGTCCTGGGTGCCGTCTTGCGTAGAGGTTTTTCCGATTATTCGTCCAGGCATCTGCCTAAGCAAGTGTTCTCCTTTGCAGGCAAAGATGCCTAGGAGTGGGCCTCCGAAATTCATGTGGTTACCCAGCGGTTGACCTTCACCAATCACAATATCTGCGTCGAAGTCGCCTGGTGGCCGGAGTATTCCTAGAGAGATGGGTTCCACTCCGACAACTAGCAGGCTCCCCGCCTGATGTGTGATTCTCGCGATTTCTTGCACTTCCTCCTCGACAAATCCGAGGAAAGACGGGTATTCCAGGTAGACTCCAGCTGTTCTTGATGAGATCCTGTTTCTCAAGTCAGAAAGATTCAGGGCGCCCGTCTTTTCACTCTGTAACGTCTTCACGATCTTGATGCCCGCAGACTCGGCAAAGGCGTTCAAGGTGCCAATTCGTTCGGGATGGCCGTAATGTGGAACGATGAATTCCTGACGTCCACTCACTCGGCTAGTCATCCTTGCTGCTTCTCCAAGGGCTGTAGACCAGTCGTACAATGAACTGTTCGCGTACTCCATGGCTGTAAGTTCACAAACGAGACTTTGATATTCGAACAGAGCCTGCAACATCCCCTGAGAGATTTCCGGCTGATATGGCGTGTAGGAAGTTAGAAATTCTCCTCGTGAAAGTATTGCATCGACCGCAGCTGGTACGTGATGAGGCCAAACTCCTCCCCCTAAGAATGAGATTACTTCTTTCGTCGACAGATTCTTTGCAAGAACAGCTTCCACTTTGCGCCGTACATCTGCTTCTGAGGATTGAGAAGGAATGTTCATCGTTGCCGTAGTCTGAATCTCTTTCGGAATATCTGAGAAGAGTTCATCAATCGAAGTTAACCCTATCTCATGTAGCATCGACTCTACCAGCTGTGGATTGCTGTTGGAGATATAGCGATGGGGCTCCGTCATGCTTTGCTTAACCTCGGCCGACTAGAGATCATCATGATATTTAATTGCGGGCCATAACCAAATTAAATTAGTTCAACCGGCACCAGTCGTCTAGCAGGTAAGTTGGCGATGTCAACGGTCGACCCTTCAGCTCTGGTTGAGCGACGCGATCTCCTGGGCTCAAGTAACATAGTCAGGTCCGGAGTTCGGATTGAAGGAGAGGTGAAGACTGGAAGCAGAGTGCTGATTGATGCAAACGCAGTAATTCTTGGTCCTGTAAGTATCGGAGATGGAACGTACATAGGGTCACATTGTGTGATTGGACACCCGAACGTTCCCGAAATGGCTGAACTGCGGCGCACCCGTCGTTTAGGGGCAAAGGCTCAAACTGTCATCGGAAATAACTGCGTGATACGATCGGGTACCACAATCTATTCTGCCGTTAAGGTGGGAGATGACACGCTATTTGGTCATAACGTGACTTTACGCGAGGAAGTAATCGTAGGAAATCGAACCAAACTTGGTACAAATGTTGTTGTTGACGGAAAGTCAACTATTGGATCTAACGTTTGGGTTCAGACTGGTGTATACGTTTGCACTTATTCAACGGTTGAGGACAGCGTCTTCTTGGGTCCATGCTGTGTATTTACGAATGACAAGTACGTCTGCCAGAAGCCGTTTGAGCTAGTTGGACCAACCGTTAAGAAGGGTGCGAGCATTGGAGCTAATGCACTTCTCTTTCCCGGAGTCATCGTTGGAGAGGGAGCGGTGGTGGGTTCGCAGGCGATGGTGAATAAGGACGTGCCTCCTCGGTGTGTTTATGCTGGGCTCCCAGCAAAGAAGATAGGAGATGTACCCGCAAACTGGCGTTCTTCGCTGCTGCAGAGCTAAGCGAATACTCGCCAGAATGGATAAATATTGAACGTCCTATTGACGGGGCAATTCAATTCAGATACCGATGAAAGCGGAGCTAAGCTGAGGTTGAAAACCAAACTGTTTCTTTCCGGCTTATTCGTAGTTCTCATTTTAGGACTCGCTGCTCCGCATGCTTCAGCCACAGCTACGATACCGCGCGCGGCTACTCCTGTAGGATTGACTATCGAAGTTCTCAGAACCATCTCAACGGGACAATTTGGGGTTATCCACGTCGCTGACTCGTTCAACCTAACGAATAATGGAACTGAATCAGCATCATTTCTGGATGTCGGATTCCTAAATCAATATCAAAGCGATTTCTATTATGTGTCAGCTGCTGACAACCTTGGCAGATCGCTGTCGATTGATGCAAACGTCAACTCCACGTCAGACTTTTACTGGTTACGGGTTCATTTTGCACAAGATCTTGGTGCAGGTAAATCGTACAAGTTCACGGTAACGTCCTTATTCAACAATCTGATCGGTGTTGTAGGGACAGGTTTCGAATACAACTTTTCGGCTGCTCCTGTGCTCACGCAAGATGCCGTTTTGGCAAATGTTACGCTGCTTGCGCCGCAGGACTCATCTTTCGTAGTAGTACCGAACACTACGTACGTGTCGACGCGTGTAGGTGGTTACCCTGCGTTAGTGAACACGTATAAGCCGTGGAAAGCGTACTCGAAGGATACTTTCTATGGACCGTTTCGGTCGGTGACTCAGCAGTTGATTACGGTGGTCTCAGCGGAACGTGACATAATAATCGGAAGAGACGGGTCGTTAAGCGTGCAGGACAGCTATGCACTATACAATCCTTCCATCGCGCTAAGCAGTCTGGCTCTCACGCTGCCAGACGGCGCGAATAACATTATGGCAAGTGATACTGTAGGTACAATGTGGGGTGCTCCCCAGAATCCGGGACCACCCTACCAGGTGACCATCTCACCCAGATATGGCTCGTTCAAAGGCAGCGAGAATTTCAACTTCACGTTAACCTACAATTTGCCGCCGTCTGAATATCTGAAGCAAACGAACTGGTGGGGTGGATATAACCTTACAATGGCCCTGTTCAACGATAACGAAGACCTGCTCATACCTCAAGCAACCATCAAAATCATAACTCCCGGCGGAGTGACGATAGGCGACCTCAAACTTCCACCACAGTCACCTGTCACTCCACCCTTCAATGTTAGCTCAGACTATCGTACAATTGCACTAGGTTCTGTTACGAGTCTCAACAATCTGACATTCGGCTTGGCCGTCAATTACCTGCCGTTCTGGTCTGCCGTTCGACTGCTACCGTGGATTTTCACGTTAGAGGTACTTATTTTTGCGGCAGTCATTGTAACTAAGTATAGGCGGGGCCCAGAACTTGCTGTCCCTGTCCCAGTGGAGCGCCTGAGAGAGTTTGTCAGCCTTTACGATGAGAGGCTTGCTCTTTCGAGGGAATTGGTTTCGATGGAGGAAGACGTGAACCGAGGAAGTTTGGTTAAGCACGAGTTCAGAAGACGAAGCAAAGTTGTCGACCTTCGTCTCGACGAAATTAACAAGTCCCTGATGGAAGTGAAATCGGAACTCCGCACGGTGAGTCAGCGATATGATGAGCTAATCAGACGAATTGATAGGGCCGAAGCAGAAGCCGAGGCGTCACGTGCCAGCACTGACCAGGTTCGTAATCAATATCGCACCGGCAAGATCACGCGAGAAACCTTCGACACAGTAATGAACGACATATCGAAACGCATCGACAGGGCAGAGTCGGTCGTAGAGACGATACTAATCACTCTAAGGGAAGAAGCAAGGTAACATCCTACCTTATAGAGAACCACATAGCTTGCTCTCCGTAGTAACCAGGGTCCGTAATGAGTCAGGTTGAGATCGAAGAACTCGAATCATGGATTCGACGGACGTTAGAATCTAAGATTACCCAGGCCGGGCGAGAGCGAGAGAAGATCCTTTCAGACATAACGAAAGCCGTGAACGCCCTACCAGATTATTGTAACCAGTTAGCTAAGAAAGCAGAACAGGACATGGAATCAAAGCATGAAAACAGAGCCCAGTACAAAGCCGCTAAAGCACTAAGCAGGCTCACCTCGACTATTGCTGACATGTGCAAATCAGTTAACCTCCCCAACGAAAAGGACTCGGCATCATTGAGAGCCCTTCAACGTGAATTATCGAGAACCTCCTCCGATGCCGCTCGAGTAAGAAGTGAATCTCTTCACCAAATCAGACCATTCTACATAATCGATATGATGACTTTTGGCGGCAACATCGATAAGTTGCGTCGGCTGAGCGAAGAGCTTCACAACTTCCTGATGGGACGAGGCGCAGTATTGAAGTCGCTTGAAGACCTTGACGAGAAATTGAGAACGATGAACAAAGTTAGGTCGACCAGAGACTCGATCTCCGCACACAGAGAATCATTGGAGGGAAAACTTGCGGAAACGACGAAAACTGACTCACTCCTGAGAAACCAGGTCGATCAGATCCGGCAAAATCAGAAGATGAAGGACTATATTCAAATTGATCAACAACTGCGAGATTTGAGGTTAGAGCTCCTCCGCACTGGATTTAGCAGGCTGGGAAGGCCGCTTAGAAAGCTTGCATCCTTGTCAGAACGTGGTGGTTATCCACTTCCAATTGAAGTTAGAGAGAGTACAAAGGAATACTTAGCGAGACCGTTCGGAGTCTTCATAAACGAACCAGAAGGGTATCCAAGACTGAAGGAGGTAATGTTAGCGCTTTCCGGGGCCGTCTCGAGTGGAAAACTGGCGCTCAAACAGCGAGAGGCAAAGAAAGTGACCGACCGAACCGGGCAAGTTGTCTCACATGACTCTCTCCTTGGTTTACAGACGAAAGCAAGGGAACTGAAGCGGAAATATGATCAATGTTTGGTCGACAAAGAAACTGCCTCTCTTGTGGAATCAATGAAAATGCTGAGGCAGAAGGGGCGCGCGAATCTAAAAGTCAAGAGAGACTTGGAAGATGAACTTCGTAGAACCGGAGAGGCTGAAACGAAAGCTAATGAGCAGATAAGTGTCCTAACGAAAGAGATTGAGACTTTCTCCAGCAAGCTGGCGGGAGCCGAGGTGAGGGTTCAACCTCCCCAAACTAAATGAGAACCCGGATTCGCTGTTTTGAAACTAGGCCGCGCAAGAGGTTTTTCCCCAAATCCGATTTCTTGGAGACTCGGATCTGACTTTTCTTACCAACGGTGGCGGAGAACAGGTATTCCTCGCCGACGTAGACGTTGGCAACTTTTCCAGTCAGGTCTTTGTCGAAAGTTATGTCAAACCGATTTCCTACCTCTTTGATCTCGAATTGAACTTCCTTGCCTGAGCTGGGAGCAAGTGGTTCTACATCAAGCTTGATCCCCAACTTTTCTTCCAGCCTAGTGATGGTGACGCCTTTCTTGCCGATCAGTATAGGAACAATCTCGTTGTCGACTCGAACTATGGCTCTGTTCGCAGACACTAGCTTAACCTCAGCGTCAGGATCGAACTTACGCAATTCCTGCAGTATTCTCTCTTCAGCGAGTTTGTTTGCTCCAGAAACGGGTGCAGCTTGGAGTTCACTTACCGGGATTATGACGTTCTCCTCCCCGAATGTGTAGATTTCGAATTGGAGAGTTCCCGTTTCGAAATCGTAAATTTCAACGACGGGCCTTGACAGGTCAGACTCAACCATACCTGTAGGCACCTTCACGGTCAGTTTCAGTGTGAAAATGTTTCTGACTTCACCATATTGTATGAAGATTATTGTGTCTATTACATGAGGAATCATGCCAAGCTCAACTCTGCCTATGAATCGTTGAATTGCATCAATTGCTTCGCTTGCATGAACTACGCCGATCATTCCAACTCCTGCTAACCGCATGTCAGCAAATATCACGAAATCTTTCGTTCGACGAACCTCGTCAAAGACGGTGTAGTCTGGTCTGACTAACAGGAGGATTTCAGCCGTCTTTTCGAAATCGCCTTCAAGGGGACCGTACTGAGTAATCTCTGGCCCTACCTGTAAGTCTCTTGGAGATTCCAAAGTCTTCACTATCTTACTCTGCTTGAGGTAAAATTCAGCCAAAGATGATGCGAAGGTTGTCTTGCCCGAACCAGGCGGTCCTGCAATAAGAATTCCCTCCGCCCTGGATGCTAATCTTTCCATCAGCTTACTCGACAGGCGATAATCCTGAAGGGTGAGAGTGACTATTGGACGGACAATCGTCACTTCCAGACCGTCAGACAATGGTGGGCGGGTAATCGCGATCCTAAATCGTCCGAGTTGGATCACTAACGCACCGGCTCGATTGATTTCCACGAAACCCTCGCGACTCACTCTTGCCGCCTCGGTAAGTTCTCTAATGATCTGCTCAATCTCCTCCACCGAGGTTACGTTGTCGGAGAGCCGTACGAGTTCGAATTTCCCGGGTTTACCCCTTTTTGCGAGAGGCAAGGTTCCCTCTTTCAGGTGAACGCTCGACGTGTCCGGGGTGAAGAACTTCTCAAAGGTCAGGTCACTGGTCTTTACTTCGCCCGGTACGTGTCTGACTTCAACGCCGGACGCTTCTGCGACTAATGCTTGAACGAAATCCGCTGTGAGTAGAGTTCCGTTTTCGGTACGTGCGACGTCAGTGATAAGCGCGTCAAGCCTACCGCTCCTTGCAAGTTTGATATCGTCGAATCCAGGACGATCTCCTAAGAAAGTGAGTTTGATTCCTTTGCCTTCGCAAAAGACACGAAGCTTCTTGATCTCGGTGAGGCCAACGAATCCTGGTTCGCGGTGTTTCGACGCTTGAGCCTGTAATTCATCTAATACCGCATATGGAATAATGACCTCGACGTCACTGTATCCTTCCTTTTCGATGACTGATGGTACGTTACCGTCAATTATGATTGAAGTGTCCGGAATGAGTTTCTTTGTCAATTCCTAACTAGTCCTAAATGGCTAGCAGTGTGAAGTGCGAATAAAAACAGTAGGTAAACTCATCGGATGAGAAAAACGCTACATAGAAGCAGTTTCAATGCAACACTGAGTGTCACATATGGAGCGATGTACCTCCACGAAACGGGTGTTTGACGGACGAATCCTGAAATTGCGAGTTGACAACGTTGTGTTTGATGATGGTGTGCAGGCAACTCGGGAGGTTGTGGAACACCGTGGTGCCTCTGTGATTATTCCCCTTCTTGAAGATAATCGTGTTCTGCTTGTACGTCAGTATAGGTACGCGGTAGACAAGGAACTGCTGGAAATTCCGGCTGGCACATGTGATGATGACGAGCCACCGGAGATTTGTGCCCAGAGAGAGCTGCAGGAAGAGACCGGGTATGCTAGTGATGATTTGAGGAAGGTGCTGGAATGTTACGTTGCTCCAGGCTACAGTACGGAGAAGATCCATTTCTATCTAGCACGGAAGCTGCGTAAGGCCAGACAAACTCCTGATGAGGATGAACGCATAACGGTGGAACCGACGTCTATTACTGAGGGTTTATTGAAGATTCGGAACGGTGAGATTTCTGATGCCAAAACGATTTGTGCACTTTTCAGGACGCTCGATTTCATTCCGAAGCTGATTTAACTGGAAGTTTAAGAAAGGCTGGCTGATTCTCGGCTAGAACTTGCTCGACTTCCCGTTTCAATTTTGCCAAGTCGACGCCGTACAGTTCACCTTGCTGGGGTAGTTTGGCGTTCGCTCGTTTCATTATTGAGAGCGCAATCTCGGCTTCGGCTTTTTGTAAATGGACTAGGGATGCGGCCAGCAGTATGATGCCTTGCAGTGTTTCCCGTTCGATACCTTTAGCAATTCTCCAAGCCGCTTCCAGCGATTCATGACTCTCCCAATATCGCTCCTCGTTGAATAGTGAGATTCCGTCTTCAACTGAAGCTGCTGGAGTTAACGGTTGAACTGGCAAGTCAAGTTCTCTTACTGCCAATACGGGACCTAGCTTTTCGACTAGTTTAGTGAGGCAGAGTTCCATCACACCCTTAGATGGAGTTATAAGATCGAACTCGACGGCAACAGGACTCACCCGTAAGTTCCCAATATCAGCATTCAAGGTTCTAATTTTATCATAAGCAGTTTTAGACAGCCCATTGCAGTCCCTCGGCGTAAAGCCATTGACATTCTTAACCCGAACTAGAAATCTCATCGGTTCGTCAATTTCGAATGGTTGTAACAAATCTTTGGGAGAATGAATATTACGAAGGAGCAAGTGAAAGCCAATTGAAAACAGCATGTCGACGTCAAACGAATATGTGATAGACGGGAACGTAGTCAACAGGCTACTTGATCCATTCAATTTCGAAGCCATCCAACCTACTGCACAACTTCATCACATGTTGCCGGGTCAAGTTTTTGATACAATCGAGAAGAAGTTCATCAAGAACCTCGCCGATGAGATTGAAAAGTCCAAAGCAGTCAGTGTAAAGTTCGTGAATCTCGAGGCGATTGCCACAGGACCGCACGGTAGCTACCTCCAACCAATATGTGCCGGACTCGGAATCCTTATCGACTTCCTAGTCGCGAAGAAGATCACGGTTACGGGAACGATTCAAAATCCGTTCAGCCTACCATGGGACCTAGTCGCGAGACTAGATCCAACGTTCAAAGGCTTACCGGCCCCAGGCCAACAAACACCTCCCTAACCAGTTGTCTTCAAGTAACGGCTTTGAGACCCACGATTCCTTAATCCGCTGCGAGTAAGGGTTAATTGCTTGTGCGCTTCCATTGTTCGCTTGAATTTGTATGTCAGTAGAAGTTGGACAGAAACTGCCGGATTTCGAATTGTTTGATCAAACTCGAACATCAAAGTCATTGAAGGCGTTCTCAGGTAAGAATACAGTGTTAGCTTTCTTTCCAGGAGCTTTCACAAGTGTATGCACGAAGGAGATGTGCACATTTAGGGATTCCATTCAGAATTTGCCCGGGAATGTGGTTGCCGTAAGTGTCAACGACCCTTTCACGAACAAGGCGTTCGCTGACATGAACCATCTGCCCTTTCCCATTCTAAGTGATTTTACGCGGGAAACCATAAGGAAGTACAACGTATTTCACGACGATTTTGCAGGTCTCAAGGGTTACACTGCCGCAAAGCGTTCAGTGTTCGTCCTAGACCGCAATGGGGTTGTGCGTTTCAAGTGGGTCTCTGATGATCCGGGCAAAGAACCTGACTACGCTGCCATCAAAGAGGCTCTTGCCAAACTCTAAAGAGGGCCTGAACGTACCGGGTAAGAAAAAGAGAGAAGAATAGCAGAGGATCTAGTCTATTCTGATCTCTCTGCCTTTGGGCTTAGCTTTCTGCTTCCGAAGGATGATCTCTAGAACTCCGTTGTTGTATGAGGCCTTTGAGCTGTCTGGGTCGATGTCTGCGGGAAGCTCCACCTCTTTGTAATATTTCCGTGTCGAGTCAACCTTTATTGTGAGGGAATTTTCTGCAATAGTAGTCTTGATCTCCGGCTTTTCGACTCCGGGTAGCTCTGCGAGTACCCGAACCTGCTCTGCTTCGTTGATTACGTCCACGAGTGGTTCTCTAGCCTCGGTAGGCTCGAGTGCGGGTTGATCCATTCCGAATAGCCCCGGTCGTTTAGACGCCTTAACGTTTCCGAACTCTTGTACGACAGGTTTGCCGTCAGGTCCCATCGACATTGAATAGCCATACACGAAGGGGCCAAACTGCCGAACCGTCGATCCGTCCGACAACCTACGTTCCCTCATAGACTCTTTCGGCATACCCTTGGCCATATCCTCGAACATATGTTCAAACATCTGGTCAAAATCGCTGAACCACTTGTCCATCCATCCGAAAGGCATTCGGCCTCGCCTAAACCATTCAGGCATATCGTCTGACATTTCATATTCACCTCGGTTCTGCTGTATTGTGTTACCAATAGTAACAGGCACATATAAATTTTGTTACTAAAGGTAACTAACGATGCCGCATTTTCTGCTCAAGATAGAGTCGAGTTCCGAAAAAACAATCGCTTAAATCTGGCGAGGGGCGGAATGTTAAGACCGCAAGATCTACGTCCTGTTCTGACTCACATTGGGTTGAGATTATTGATCTGCAATGCCTGTAATGGTGACGGTGAAGTAAATTGTGTCAAGTGCAACGGTAGCGGTTTAGTGCCAACAAACTGTTTTGAATGCAAAGGTAAAGGAAAGATCGAATCTGACAAGGGTATGATTGAGTGTGACGTCTGCAACGGAACTGGAAAAGCTGAGGAAAAATGCAAAGAATGCTTTGGCGGAGGCCTTGTCATGTGCGAAGCATGTGACGGCACTGGCAACGTCCAAGACAAATGAGCGTGGCACAGTCTGAGGTCCCGTTCGGAACGCTGAGTTCGAAGCCATGAGGAACTCCAGACTGAGAGATGAAGTGTACGACTTACTGTATGCTAAGCACAAGCCGGAGGTCGCCGTCTTGCGGCTCAACCGGATTTTAGAAGGAGCCCCCGAAAATGCTGAAGCTATCTCTCTCAAGGCATATGCACTCAACAAATTAGCGAACGCAACTGAAGATTGGAAGTATTCGAAAAGTGCGATCATGTGCTCGGATAAGGCTCTCGCGTTGAATTCTGTGGATGAGTTTGCACTGATTAGTAAGGGATGGGCGTTAATCGATCTTGGAAGGGCGAGCGAAGCCATACCCTATTTGACTCGTGCGACGACAGCGAATTCCAGAAACGAGTATGCATGGTACAATCTTGCCTGGGCACAATTTCTTACTGGGAATCTTGCTGAGTCTTCTGCTTCGATAGCCAGGGCTCTGGAGCTGAGCCCGAACAATGCCATCGTTAGGAGAGGCAGGCAGATGATGATGGCCGGGACCGTACCGGCTCATTTGAGGCGCGGATTACCGTCTCAATAGTCATCCCTTAGTAACTCCTATCGGTACTAGACGAGCAACTTTCGTTGCAATTCCTAATTGATGACTAACCTCGGCGACACTGTCCACGTTTTTGTAGGCTTCAGGCGCTTCTTCGCTTACGGTACCAAAGTTTTCCGCCCTTATCATGATGCCTTTCTTTGATAGGAGATCTTCAACGGCTCTAGCCGGGTTACGTCGTTTGGCTGCGGCTCGACTCATGAAACGGCCCGCACCATGGGCAGTTGTTCCGAAGCTCAAGTCCATCGCTTTGGAGGTGCCTTTGAGGATCCATGATGCAGTTCCCATGCTGCCCGGAATTAGCACTGGCTGTCCGAATTCCCGATATTCTGGAGGAATGGCTGGGTGGCCTGGAGGAAA